>JACXTT010006242.1_pt1 | contig 17064 bp, 19 predicted proteins | sample 9270951 | NCBI WGS metagenome assembly JACXTT01 (sample SAMN15532306, study PRJNA645909) | rock metagenome | isolation source: weathered quartz diorite | place: Puerto Rico | collected 2017-06-21 | reverse complement strand
GATGCCGAAACCAATGAAGGCTTGAGAAGGCGCTTTGCTCAACGCAAAGAACGCCACTGAGCTGTACACTGTGGTGAAAGTTGCTAGGAAGATTAGGAATAATACTGTTTTTCGGTGTCGCATTTTGTCCTCAGCTGGACGCGTTTTCTATCGTGACGATCTTTCTCTTTCGGACTAATCTTTGAAATCGATCCAGTTCTACAACCAGAGTGGCCGAGATCACGGCCAGAATGAATCCTGCTCCGTAGGCGACTTCTTGTCTGAGGAGTTGTTGGTTCTTGGCGGTATCGTCAAGCGCTTGTGCTTCGGCCGCGACGTTCCTTGAGACACTCACAGAGAGATTGGAATAATTGTTCGCGGAAGCGGTGTCGTTTTGGGCAGCGAAAGTCGTGGCGTTATTGTAGTAGACCAAAGCCGTGTTTAGCTGGATGGAGAGTGTTACGATACTCTCATGCGCAGCCCCGTCCGAGTCCGCTAATCGGACATTGACGAATGCTTGGACGATTGAGTTCCATGCATCTGTCGTGGTATATTGTTGGCCTGTACCTGTCTCCGGCAGACTTGCGAATATGACTAAAGATAGCGAGAGCAACAATAAGATGATCGATAAGCGCAACCCTAATCAAATAAGGGCGAGACCGTCCTTTAGGATTTGCCTCGCCTAACGAAGAAGATTCTCCTTGAGGCCATCGACAAATATCATGCAGAATCCATTGATTCCATTCGCGAGTATCTGAAATCTAGAGAGTTCGATTTTACAGATGATGAATTAGTCAGGCTCGTCAGAGAGTTGGGCTCGGACGGAACGATAATTTTGAAAGGGTTGGAGTCTGAGTCATTTTCTGGCTACCTTGGCGGGAATAACCAGGTCTGGTGGCTGTATGCTGTTGTGATTGTTTCAGTGATCGAGTCCTTTCTGGTCGTTTACCGCTCTCAGGACCAGCTGGTCACTACTCTCAGAGCAGTGTTCGGACTGGTTCTGCTAGGGTATTTGCCTGGTTTTTCAGCCACTCATGCAGTTTTTCCCAGAGTCCAATTTCCCTTCCTTGAGAGACTAATCCTTAGCATTTTTCTGAGTGTAATGATCTCGATCGGAATCGGGACCTTATTAGGTGCAGTGTTTCTCTTCCAATCAGCCGCAAACGTTTTCCTACTTAGTTCAGCTACGGTAGTTCTTGCTTTAATCGGCTCGTATCGCTCCTTCAAAGTACCAGCCAAACCAGTCGAAGAATTGCTAGGTCCAATCTCAGCCTAATCGAATCTCGACCAGTATCATGTCCACGATAACTCTCCATACACTTGCAGATCTGAGCCTCGCCCCAAAAGTTATTTTACAAATTTCACCTCAAAATCCCGGCTGTCAGTGAATTCGCTCATTTTGATGCCTTGATCGGCGATCGGAGCGCATGTTTTCTGGCCCCCGATGTCCTCCTCATGAAGTTCCGCTATGTTTAAATGAATAGACCCGTTTCCGCAAAATGCTTTTCCTGTCATTTTGAACGATTTGAGGCAGTTCTCTACCAAAATGAGGCGCATAAAAAAATAAAGTTGTAAAAAAAGGGGGGGTGGATTGTTGATGTTTCAAGACGTGAAAGAGACCTTTCCCCCCCACGATACGCCTTACGGAACAATAATCTCTGATTGATGACAGATTAGGACAAATTCAGCCCTGATTCAAGAGCTCATTGTAGACGTTGAGCGTTTCACTGGCAACTCTTGGATAGTCGAACCTTTCAACGATCCTCTCCCTGGCGTTCTTCGAAATCTTTTCAGCCTCAGTAGTTTCTAGGCTGCGAAGTATCCCTCGCTCTATTTCGTCCACTGTTGTGTTCTGTAGCAGAAATCCGGTCATTCCTTCTTCGACGACCTCTGACACGCTCAACACGTCAGACGATAGGACGATTCGGCCGCATGCCATCGCTTCAAGGATTCCGAATGGTGGATCTGCGAGTTTCTCGGGGTCCGGACCAACATACGGAAAGAGAACCACGTCAGCTGAATTGTACCAACCTATTCTTTCTTGTTCGGTCAAATCAACCCGCTTCAATCGGAAATTCTTTGTGATAGACAAATCTTTACTGAGCTGAAGGACTCTATCGCAGACCTCCGTCGTCGTCCTTGACGCGCTTGTCAGGATTACGAGCCTCAGTTTGACTCCTCTTTCCACTAATCGTTTTACCGCCCTGAGCACGGCTTCTTCGGGGAACCTTGTCGGCATCAAAGGTCCCATGTACAAGACAGTCCTCAAGTTTGGATCAGCCAGTTCAGGATCTATCTTGGCACGAGCTTGCGGACGATAGAAGTCGCAATTAATCGGCGGTCTCACAAGAAACCTCCTAGTCCTCGGCGAAAGCTCGTCGTCCCACCGTCCGATCCTTGGCGTTGTGAAGGCATAGCTGTCGATGAAGAACCTGTTTACTAGACGCCGAAATGCTCCGACCATCCGATCCTTCTTATCGTAAGGAGTGAAAATGTGCCGCACTATCCTTCCCCTCGCCCCCAGCAACTTCGAGGCAGGAGAAAACAATAATGCGTTCGTACCGACGAGGTGCAAAACATCCACTCTACTTCCTCGAGTAGCAACTGACAGCCTCACAGCACCCATGCTCTGACTGCTACTCTTCCCAGCTAACATAACCCGCCCTAGACCAGCAGGCTCATGATTCCAACTACCTCCCGCTGAGGCAGTCGCAAGACTGCACTCGGCTACTGGCGATAGACATTCGATAAGACGTTTTGTCAGAATCGAGCTTGCATGGTTCCATGGAGGACGAACATCATCGCCAACAAAGCAAACCTTGACCGTCATAACGCGAGTCAGGCCATCCCGTCGCCACCGATCCGTCTCCAGATCTCGTCATGAATCGCCTCAGGCGACAACGTACCATCCACTACCCCTACCCACAAGCTGTCCGCGAGTTCATTTTACAACTGGGTCCTCGCCCTGAAATGTTAAATTGTAGGCATATCCGGTTTCCTCTCAAAAGCCACACGCGGATCTACTCGGACGAGGAAGGCCTGATGAGGTCGAGGGAGAAATCTGAGAAGCCTGTAGCCCAACCTTGTCCGACCAGGCTGGTCTTTCAAATCTGCCATCCCCTCTACCATCAAGTCCAAGACGTAACGATCACAGATCACGGTGCGTCCAAGCATCAAGGGAATCACGACCATGGTTCCAGTCTTGACGAAATTGTCAATCTGTGTGAGCGTCGACCAAAGAAACGCGAGTCCACCATTTCGAGGAATCCTTGTCTCGACGAAACCTATGCTGCTAGTTGGATGAACCTCCGCATATCCGAGTCGCCGAAGGATTGTCAGAAGAGGAAGTGAAGTAATGGGCCGCCAGCGACACCACACTCTCCTAGTATTCTTATGTAGCCCCCTAAATCTCTCCTGCAAAAGTTTGACTTGAGTGCTTTTTCCACTTCCGTCCACACCGGAGAACGCAATCAATTGCCCTCTCGGCAATTTGATGCTTGCCAGCAAGGGTCCATTCGTCAAGTCGCTCAACTTATGGTCCCCTTTAGTTCAGCTCAATATCCGGACTGGAAGCATCATTTGAGCAAACTGAAATTAGAAATGCTGCCTGAATATTTTAACACGTCACGTTACCAAGTACATGGAATCAATCTGTATGATGAGAACTATATCCTAAGATTGCGATTTGGCGATGAGTAGTTAAGCAGGAACGGTCGAATTATCCTTTTCAGGATACGGCTGAAGACTCGTCTTGGCTAGTTTGACACTCGTGAGCCCTAGGTACCCGCCTTATTTGGGTGGAATCGAAACTCACGTATCAGAACTAGCAGGAAGAATGAATGACAGATTCGAGAGAGTCTCCGTGGTCACGACAGATCCCCAAGGGAATCTCCCGAGCCGGCAACATGTTAGAGATGGTTTCGACGTTTATAGGATCAAATCATTTGCCCCCGGTGAGAACTATCACTTTCCCTGGGTGCCCAGTCTTGTGAAGAGACTGAGAGAGTGTCGCTCAGATATACTCCATCTTCACGGTATACAGGACGTTCCCGGCCCGGTGGCCAGCGTCTTCGACCATGAGAGCTCGAGCGTTTTCACTCCGCACTTCAGCGGGCAGGTTCAGTCCGGCTTAGGAAAATTCTTCTTCGCTGGCTACCGCCCACTTCTCAATCAATTGATTGACAGGGTCAGCTTCGTTATCTGCGTCTCCCGCTTTGAGGCCCGAACAATGAGCGAGATTCTGCCCGATTCAACGAAGAAGATCAGAGTCATCCCGAACGGTGTAGACTCGAGTCTTCTCTCGAAGTATCGCTGGCATCGACCAGATACTGGCGCGATTCTCTACGCAGGCCGACTAGAGAGGCACAAGAATGTCGATAAGATCATACGTGCATTCCAAAATCTGCAGCGAGCAGATGATGAGCTGAGTCTCACAGTTGTTGGCCGGGGTCCGATGAAGGTTGAATTGGTAAGCTTGGCCAATGAATTGGGTTTAGCGTCTAAGGTCAGATGGATTGATGGAGTTGAGAAAGAGAGACTTTACTCGCTTTACAGTTCATGCAGCGTGGTCGTTCTGCCTTCCGATCTCGAATGCTTCGGGTTAGTCGCCGCCGAAGCAATCAGTCTCGGCGTGCCCACCATAGTCACGGACTCATCAGCTCTTTCGGAGTTCGTCGATAATGGTCTTGCCCAACCGGTCGATCCTCCTGTAAGCCCGGGAAAGCTAGAGACAAAGCTATCTCTAGTTCTCGAGGACCCCGCAGCATTCTCACCTGGAAAGGATTCGTCAGGAACGATTCGTTCCTGGGACGATGTCGCGAAACAAACATGCGCTCTGTACGAATCGGCAATGAAGAGATAAGGCTGAAAAAATGGGTGTCAAGACGAATTTCCTGGAAGAAGTCGGAGTCGTAAAAACAGCCCGCCGAGAAGCAGAGTCCATACTTCTACTTAGAGCCATTCTGAACAACCACTCACTCGCCCCCACCGATCAAGAGAGATTCCTTGAACTTTCAAGATTAAACAAGGTCGTGCTGCGAGCAACCTCAATTCTCGATATCTCTCCTAAGATAGTCAACGAATCCAACGCTTCAGCCGAAGAGGCAATGAAGCTGTACGAACTTGTGAGCAAGGCCCTTGAAGAAGAAGGCATCAGCTTCGCAGTAATCAAATCCTTTGACTCCCTACCCGACATCGGTCACGATCTAGATTTTCTGATACCATCATCCACGGATTTCCAAAAGGCCCAGGACATCTTGGTTAACAAGTTCAAAGTCAAAGTCGAAGGACTGACGTTTTGCGACCTGGTCGTCGGCAAGTTTAGTTGCTTCCTACCCGGATTCAAACATGATTTCGAACTATACCCAACAGTAAGCCAGCTCGGCGAGGAACATCTCGACACGCGCGAGGTGATGACCAACAGGAAAACGAGCTACGTTAGTGGAAGACAAGTCTGGCTCACCTCTGACGTCGACAGAGTGATCATAAGAGTGATCCATGCAATGTTCAGACATAACTTCCTCAAACTCTCCGACGTGCTAGACTTCATCACACTCACCCGCGACTGTTCGTCCTCAGAGATTATGGACGCTGTCGACAGGGCCGGAATTGGTGACGCCTTCATCTTCTTCCTCTCAACCCTTGACCGCTTTCTGAAAGCGTCGCAGTACGACTATCCGAAACTGGACGTACTTAGGACGGATGCCGAGCATAGATTCGGACGGGATAGACTTGGGCCTCTCAGACGGGACCGACTCGTACTTCCATACAGAATTCCGACATTCGCCCTCCTAGTCCTCTTTCTGCTCAAGGCCGGACGCGAGGCTTCGCGAGGAAGACTGAAGAGCGCACTTATGTGTCTTTTCGCCCCTCCTTTGCTTCTAATGGATTTTGGGGCCAATGCCCTCTCTGGACATCGGCTTTGGTGAGCACAGACGTCAAAGACTATCCTTGTAACCCTAAGCGGCACCCACGGAAGCGGCAAATCCACAAACGCAGGCAAATGCTATTTTCTACTCAACGCGTCTGGAAGAAAATTTTCCTACCTGCGACATCAGGATATTCTAGACCCTTTCGGCTTTGTGCTGAGACGGACTGCTAGGATTCTTGGGTTCAGAAACCCAACGGACCTGGAGAGGACTAAACCCTTGGGCGTCCTTTGGTCCATTTACATCCTATTCATCTACCTTCCCATCCTCGTCGGCGGAATCAAGTTGCGCCAGTCACTAGGATACAGCGTGGTCTCAGACAGATACGTCTACGACATGCTAGTCGGCTTTTCAGGCGACGGAGTCAGTGTCCCTGTCACCAGTCTTCTCCCAAGGGTCTTGCCTCATCCAGACCTCTCTTTCGTCTTCGATGCAGACGAATCAAGAATCCTCGCAGCTAGGCCAGAACATACGCCCGACTTCGTTCGCTTGGAAAAGAAACTCTACAACGAGACCGCCGAACGATTCGGGTTAGAGAAAGTTAGTACCGACGATCCACCAGCCGTTGTATGGTCGAAACTGTCCAGGGAAATAGGCTCCGCCCTTAACAATTCTCCTTAGGAACATATCTTGTGAGGCCTGGACGTGAAGGTACTTGTGATCGGTCTCGATGGGGCATCGCCAGTTCTTATCCGGAAATGGATTGACGTCCTGCCAAACATCAAACGACTGTCACGTTCTGGTGTAAGCGGGATCCTCGAGTCCGTTGTTCCGCCTGCAAGCGTGCCTGCTTGGCAGTGCTTCGCGACAGGAAAAAATCCCGCGAAAATCGGGCTTTTCGGCTTCGCGACAATTAGCCGGGACAAACGTTTGGTCAAACGTCAGGCAAGGCCAGATCTTGGGTGCATCTGGGATGTTGCCTCTCAGCAGGGTCTAAGAGTGGGAGTATTCAACGTTCCAGGCACTTACCCGGCCTATCCGTTGAATGGTTTCATGGTGTGTGGATTTCCCGTTCCACCAGGGAAGGAATGGGCCTACCCTCATGAGCTGATGAAGCGACTGGACAAGGCAGTGGACGGCTACGAAGTTGACGTTCCACTCACAAAACCGTCGGAGATGCGCGGAGGAGAGAAATCCTACCTTTCACAGGTCGAGAGGTTGCACTCGAAGAGCCTCCAATCCGCGTTGCTGTTAATGGATTGGTATGAATCCGATTTGTTCATCTTGACTTTGCAAGGGGTTGACATGGTTCAGCACGATTTCTGGCGTTACATGGATAGTGAGGGTTCAGCATACTCGAACGTAGTGCGGGACTGGTACGTTAAGATGGACGCGGCGATAGGGGAGCTGACCCGCAAAATCGCAGAAGACACCTCTGTCCTTGTCATGTCCGACCATGGCTCGGTACCTGTTTCAACGTCCTTTCATGTGAACGAATATCTTCGGATGCAAGAATTGCTTGTGTTGAAGAATGAAAAGAAAGTAAAGCACAGAGGCGCTTCGTATACCAAACTACGGGAGCTCATACTCAGAAACTTTCCTCCCGGTTCAATCAACACAATCTACAACAGAGCACCGAGCTTCATAGCTCGCAGACTGACAACATCCGCAAAGATCGAAAGGTTCCTGACAGATCTAATTGAGAACGTAGACTGGGACCGAACACAGGCGTTCTCCACAGGAGGAGTTCAAGCGAACATTTACCTAAACTCCGATCACAATGAGAATCTGAAAAGTGATCCACTCCTCACTCAACTCTGCCAAATGCTCAGAACGTTGAAGCATCCGTCGACCGGAGACAATCTCAGGACGATATTTCACCTTAGGGACGAGGCCTTCTCGGGACCATACATCTCTGAGGCGCCCGATGTGTGCGTAGAATTCTTCACGGGAGATCAGAAGATTCACGTCAATCCCGGACTCGGCTCGGGCGAACTCTGGAGTTTTGAGCCCCATCTATCTGCCGAACACGTCCGAGAAGGATTTTGGTCCATTACGGGTCCAGGTGTCAAGCCAAAAGTTTCGCTCGATGCCGGCATACTAGATTTGGCCCCCACAATACAAAAGATACTATCGCTACCGGTCTCTCCTCAGTCGGACGGAAAAGCTCTAGACCAGATCTTTCATGTGCCCGCAAGCTTAGTTACGGAGCAATAGGTTATAGGCATCGAGTTTCAACCTGCCTTCTTGCAGAAGCCCATCCAAACTACCATTTCTCAGAAGCCTTTCTATCTTCATGCCCGTGGACAACTTTCCTGATCTCCATCTTTGTAGCTCCGGTCCGAATGCAAGGGTGAGATTCTCGATGACTTCGTCGACTGCTTCCTTTCCATTCTTAGATTTGGACTCTACCTCAACTTCATCAAGCATTATGTTGGCTTCCTCAAAATGGTAAGTCACCGAGTCTATCGCTACTTCAGCAAGTATTTCTCCCCTAACGGAAACAACTTCTCTCGGCTTTCTTTTCGTCTCCCGATCCTGAATAACTACTAGTCCTAGTATTTTCAGAATGTCCCTAGGGTCGCTTTCACCGGGATCCGCCGACTCGAGTCTTATGCCTCGATCAGATATTTCCTGCAGTACTTTTGACAAGGAAGCAAACGACCAGTCCAATTCAATTTCTCGGCGTTCATTTCTATTTCTTGTGAACAGCCGAGGACTCTGCTTGAGCGTGATCCTGACGACATTCGACAAATATCTCAATCTTAGATTCAGTCTCCGTATGCTCAGCGAACGGTCCGGAGTGTCGAAGTATACGTCGCGTATATCCTCGGTCTCTCTTGCTTTTAGACGATAGTTGCCGACTGAGGCTAGTCCCGAGATCTTTTCCAAGACGGCAGCTGGGTCAGGGGACCTAACCATCAGAACAAGTTCGTATTCAGGGTGGCTCTGCCCGGACATTCTCAAGATTTCCTTTTCAGATCACCATCTTAGCTATTCAAGATTCTAGAGAGTACCTTGAACATAAGGAAGAGTGGAGTGGGGCCGGTGGGATTTGAACCCACGACATCCGCCGAGTCTGCGATTCCCGTCTACGGGTTTCCTCGCTAGTCAACGCGCTCCCGAATATCATCATTCCCTCTCAGGGGTCTGCAAGCCCGTTTTGGGCTTGTTCTGGGATTCTGGAGCCCGTCGTCATCCCTGGCTAGACTACGGCCCCGATCGGTGCGAGACGCTCATCTGCCCACGCCGCGTCTCGCTGACAAAACTCTTGCTATAAATGTACCCGATCTTGTGGAGCCGGTCTCGTTCCCATCCACTAGGGAAATTGGCTAGTCGTGAGAGTGTTCCTCTTCTTTCTGGGCTATGTAGGTTCTTGTCTCGGGGACGTACCATCGTGTCTGTTCTCTGAATCTATGCCAGAAATCATGGAATGCTGTGAGGTCTCGAGATTCGACGACGATCATTCCATTGTAGGTGGTTCCCCAAATGTGGGCGTATTCTCCAACGATAGCTATATCTTTCGAGAGTTTCTTCTTGAACTGGTCCCACTCCATGGTCGCCTTTTTCTTGTCCGCGTCGCTCAATGGTCGGACCCGATAGAAGATGAGGAAAGCGTATACGGGCATATTTTACCAGCTTATTTGGGCTCTCCGCTAGAGTCACCCAGATAATACTTTCCACGATTTGACAATTGTTCGACTCGCACGCGGGAAAAGACGGTAAACAGTCTCTTTCCGGCTCAGGTTTCAGTTCAGCTAACGAGCACTTACAGATCATGCTTAATCCGGCAAGGCTTATCTAAGTCCTGACGGAGATTTTTCCAATTAGAGGTCGGGGTTGGCGGCCATAGCTGGGAGCTAGGACCCGTACCCATTCCGAACACGGAAGTGAATCTCCCAGGCGATCTTTGTGGTAGTGTGGTGCGAGAGCCCACGCGAAGCCTAGACCGCTGCCAACTCCACTCTACAATCACACGCAAAACACCGCGAAGGTTTCGGTTGATTCTCCATAATCAACGAAGAATGATTCAGGATTTTTCCGGAAAAATTTTTATCAACGTTTATAACGGCCATGCCGCCATAACAACATAATAGTTCGAGGGCAGCCCTGATTGACGATTGTCCCCCTGCAGATTCCTGGCCTCGATAATCTCGGCGGGACGTTTGGCCAAATCCTTCAAGTTGTTATCTCTCTGTTCTTCATCCTCTTCATTTTCTTCGGTCAAAAAATTACGATGCGGATGTACTTACTCGAAATCGATCGAGGCTTGAAACGGCTTGACATTATTCGCGGACAGGCCAAGGACTTGAGCCTAAAAACGATCAAAGATGTCGGGAAACCATCCTTTGATCCAGGCGCACAGCTTAACGTTCTGATGGAACAATTTCTGATCACACCAGTTGACATGGACCCAGCAGGAATAGTAGGGAAATTCGACCACTTGCTCGACGTCCGCGATCAAAAATTCAAAGACGATGTGAGAAAGATAGCGCCTAGTGCTGACGACGCTCAGGTCAATAACCTTGAGAATCTCGTCGAAGCCTCATGGGCACTGAATACAATCTACCGGATTGTTAGACACTTTTACCTTCTGGGTAAGAAGACGAGTAGCTTTTTCATCATAATCCAACTTCAGAGCCTTCTCCCATTAATAATGCAGGAGGCTGAAGCCTATCTGGGTGCTGCGAAGGCTTTCGCCGAGGGACAACCCATCGGCGATGGGATCGGACCGCTCGTAGCGTCGAGATTGATGAAGGACCACGATAAGCGAAAGGTGCAGAAGGACGTTGTTGTAGCCGAGACAACTATGGAAGAGCGCCATATCATAGCTCTGAAGGCAGAAGGTCCTGGCGGGAATGTTGGTAAACCTGGTGACGCAATAAAGTCTCTCATCGAAGAGAATCCAGGGAAGGTAAGCATGGTTGTAATGGTGGACGCCGCGGTCAAGTTCGAGGGAGAGAATTCAGGAGAGATAAGTGAGGGATACGGTGCCGCTATCGGAGGCATCGGTACCGAGCGCTTCAAGATCGAAGAGACAGCCACAAACAATCGAATACCTGTATACGCTGTCATTGTGAAGGAAAGCATTCAGGAAGCAATCACTCCGATGAAAAAGGAAATACTGGAGGCTGGCGAAAAGGTGATCGAGAGGATTAAAAGGCTCGTAATTGAGAGGACGAAGCCTGGCGATACCATAATCGTTGCCGGAATCGGCAACACCATTGGCATCGGCCAGTAGAAAACATCAAAGCCAGCAAAGATAGGAAAATTCGGCAATTGTCCAAGCCTAGGCAATCAGCTACAGGATCAGCGCTAGTCTACCTAGTCGCCATCTTCCTTTTCATGGTCGCCGTTCTAAGCATTAACGTGGGTCTGAACATGTATTTTGCAAGTCCCAGCGATCTTACAGGTTCGCTCGTCTACCTTTCCGTCGGCGTAGTCTCCATCGGGCTGGTTGGGATGACAATTCTGAGAGTTAGGAGAGGCTCTTCGATGGCCGGTATCCCGCCGAAAGTATTATCGGTGGTTCGCTGTTCACAGTGCACTTTCAAGCAGATCAAATCGTTTGCGATGGGCGATTATGTTTTCAAGGCTGAGGGGCGATGCGGCCAATGCGGTAATGAGTCCCTTTTCATCAACGGTATCTATGCTGAGGATCTGCGCAGACGCCCCAACATGCTAACTGGCTAGCCTGCCGGTCAGCACCGTCGAACCATCTTTCTCAACCAGCACAGTGTGTTCTGACTGAGCGACCGGTTTTCCCGACTCTTCTACCAATACGCGATAGGAACCTACACACCGATTCTCGATGAGGGTGTCCAAGCTACTCAATACCACGTCGGGTGGAAACCTGTCTTGGAGCCACCTCGCTGCAAAGGGAAGTGTTGCGAACCTCTCTTTGATCATGGAAAGAACTTTCTTCGGTATCTCCTCCCTAACCCCCTTTTCCTTCACAAAACGATAGATGTAGGCATGAGAATCGTCTCGAACGCTTCCTTTTGCGTTGGAGAAAGTCACGAAAGGCTCGATAGCGTACACTTCTCCCTCATTGATTCGCGTCCCATTGAACTCTCCCACATTGGGCACGGACTTTCCTGAGTGTACTGTATACCTGTCTATGCTGTGGCCGGTTAGGTTCCTGATAGGGCGATAACCATATCTGGCGATTGTTGATTGAATAATGCGTCCAACTTCAGAAAGCTTTACGCCAGGCCTAAAAGCGTGTATCGCGTTCGTTAGGGCCTCATCTGCAGCACGCACAAGCGGTTCGTAGGATGGTTCGAAACAAACTGATACCGCGGTGTCTGTGACGTAGCCGTTGAGATGGATTCCAAAATCAACCTTCACAATTGATGATGCTGGAATCGTAAGTTTGTCTCCTGGGGGAGACGTGTAGTGCGCTGCCACATCATTTATTCCGACCCCAACAGGGAATGCGGGTTTGCCCCCGAGAGCGCGTATGCGCGCCTCGACCGCTTCGCATATTTCCAGGGCCGGCTTTCCAGGCTTGACCAGAGAGGGCACTTCTCCCCTCAATTTTGAAACCATGGCTCCGGCTTTGTAAAATGACTCTAAGCCCTCTTTATCGAACATCGCCATCGACTCCTAGAGCTTCTCAAAATCTGTCTTCCACATCTTTTGCGAAAGAGCACCATCATGCTTGAAAAGTCTCACCTTGTTCACAGCTTCGTCTCTTCTCTTTCGGTGCTCATGTAAGAACCCAATCACCTTCTCAGTGAGTATCTCCTTCAGTTCCCCCGTCAATAATCGACCTGATCGATAATCTTCTCGTATCTTGTGCAGCTTCTGATCGTCGGGTTCGAAGAACATGTACAACCACTGGAAAGGCACGTCTGTATCCGGGTTGCCACCAAGTCGACGGTGTTCTTCAACTGTGGCCTGGCCGCCAGAGAAGGCGCGCTTGTTGATCTTCCTTCTTACGGTCTTGTCATCATCGTTGAGATAGATCGCAGTCTCTGGTTTTGAGGAACTCATCTTGTCCTGCGTACCTGTCAAGGGCGGGAGGAACTTACTATGTATAGCCGCAGCTTTGAAGTAGCCGAGTCCTTCTGCAATGTCCCTCTGAATCCTCCAATATGGATCCTGATCGATTGCAGCTGGTATCAGGCATCGCCGTTTCTCCAATAGACTTGGCAGAATCTGTATGCTCGGATAGAAGAGCATCCCAACGTTTGTCTCGCCTGTGAACCCGAATACCGCTTTTGTTAGGTTGTAATTTATTCGCTTCGCAATTTTGAGAATCAAGGGGTAAGAATGTCCAACGAACTCGGTGTCTTGTATTATGAATGTGCGGTCCGGGTCGAAACCGGTAGCTAGAATGTCGAGCATATTCTCCTCGGCCCAGTGCTGGGTATCCATGTAGGAGAGGTTTCTTTTCACTTCGAGGAATTTCTCATCGTCTGTGATCTGGATGTAGACATTTGTCTTGAATTTGTCCTGGAGCAACTTAGTGAAGTAAAATTGCGAGATGTGACCAATGTGCATAGGCCCGCTTGGGCCTCGCCCGGTGTAAAGAAAGAATCCTCTCCCTTTCTCATAGTCTCTCAGGGCTAGGTCCAAGTCTCTATGAGAGAAAAAGATCCTTCTTCGAACGAGGTAACTCGCGGGTCCTAAAATCTCCTCCAATCGCGTCGCCAATTCTGGACTGATGTGCTGGGTTCCAAATTCCCGAACCAGACGATCATAATCCACCCTGCCGGTTACTTCCCACGGAGTTACGACGAACTTCTTGTCTGTCATTCTTGTCTCAGAGTCTTTCCAGCGATCTCTCGCACACTTAGGCTCTAGAAGTGGGATTCGGACACATTGAAAATAAAGCTGATGATAAACTTGCCAACTGAAATTGTATGTGTTGTACTCGGTAGGCCGTCGAGCTTTGGTAGTGGAGCGTTAACTCGATCCGCTATTGAACTGGCGGGTTCACGCAGATATAGAGAACATTACTTCCTCTGACGATTAGGCTACCAAAGTTAGTCGCGGGGTCCCCGCCACGGTATTCACGTGCGCCGTCAAGGATGATGTTCATGTGACTGTCGCAGTCAATCATCTTGCCACGATATTCGCAATCATTCTTCAGCCGAACGGCAACGTCTCCGTTCAGCTTTCTCACCAGAAGATTGAGCGGCTTCCTCGACGGCTCCAAAACTGCCTCTCGCGCCCTTCCCCTTGACTTGTGCCTAAAAGACTTTTGCGATTATGCGTCGTCCGATCAATCTTCATCGGTAGATGAGTTCTTCGCCGCCATCCGTTGTTCGTGCTGCTCACGCCTAAACTCCGACTTGAGTTTTCCACATCTCATGCATCGGGCCATCTGCCCTCTTCCACGCCACTGGTGTGAACATCCTGACATTATCTTCCCCCGTCTATTCCTCTCCACTCGTTCTTAAGCATAGGCCTACCACATTTGGCTAGAACAAACAATGTTTCTTTGGGCGAAAACAGGCTAGTGTCTAGGAGTTTCAACTCGGGAAAATTTGCAAGTGGGGAAGCATAGGGATGTATAACGCTGAGTAGTACCGTAGCATCATCTTTTGCGATTCTCGCAACCTCAGAGCCTAATGCCTCGATATTTTCGCTTTCTGATAGGGAGATCGACACTACGCAATCTCCAACTCCATCCCGAAGAGGTAAATGACCGGCATCGGCCCGGACAAGATTCCCCGTGCCCTCCAGGACATGTTTTGCCTTCTCCAACATTCCATGAGAAAGATCTAGTCCCACCTGAAGGTTGGATCCATTTCGGGCTTTCGACAGAAGTACTCCATCCCCGCATCCAATGTCCACAAAGACATCGCGTTTCCGTCTCCCCATTCCGGCTAGTACCTTCTCATGTTTCACTGCCTGCTCTGGACCGTAGAGCACGCTGTAGCTTTCTGCCAGTCGATCGTAGTATTCCAGAATTTCCTTAGGGGGACGCGTCGGCAACCTAAGCCGATATATCCTGAAGGGTCTCCCCTCTAAGACTATTCCCTAAGACAATACGACGATGCAATTTGACCATCCTCAACACTCCATCCCTCAAAGAAGCCCATGGTACGTTGATCACCTCTCTCGAATCCCGAATGATCATTGTAATTGTAGCCACTTGCGAGGTTCACTATTCCGGTCGGACGGGCAGTCATATCGGTGAGGGTCAAAGATTGATAGTGATCAAACAAGACGGATGTGTGTTAATTCATCGATCGACTGACTATCGACCTGTAAATTGGCAGCCTGGCGGCGGTATCGTGCAAGCCCAACTCTCAAAGGATCGACTTATTGTGAGAGCGGTCCGACCGAGTCCGCTTGAGAGCCTTAACATCTCGATAACTACGGTTGATCTCCTAGCCTGTTTCCGGCTACTAGATGAAGCCGAGTTTCAACTTCATGCTAGTGAAGAAGATATGCAGAAAGCGATAGTGTACCAACCCGGTATCATAGAGGCTGGTTTGGAAGTTATCGAGTATGAGAGGCACGTCGAGCCCGGCTTTGTCGATATTTACGCTGTAGACCGCAAGGGTAACTCTGTAGTTATCGAGATAAAGAAAGATCCCGCAGGAGTCTCGGCAATAAATCAACTCGCCGAGTATCTCAAATACATTCAACCAAAGCCCGGCAGGAAACTACGTCCCATAATCGTCGCCCCGGCGCTCGCAAAAGGCGCTCAGACTCTAATATCCAAGATGGGTTTCGAATACAAGCAGTTGAGTCTCCAAAAATGTGTGGAGGTCCTGAGGAGGCAGGCGGTCTCTGAACGGCAACAGATGCTTAAAGGCTGGCTGACATGATCGGCTAGTTAGTATTACTCAGTTCGTGCGAGTTTCTCAAGACGCGCTGGCCCTATGGCGGCGATGAAGAGAACAACTCCGAGCACGAAGAGTTGAAGACTAATAGCTAGCGAGACCGGAACGGATATTCTAAGCCTTCCGAAAAGTGTCTGGTTGATATACGCTGGCAACACCATCAGCATTCCTCCAGCGACAATAGCAACGATTCGGAGAGCTATCCGGACTTGAGCTCTACCAACGCCAAAGGACTCCAAGTGGATCGTCTCGTCTGAGACTGATTGTCAGCTATTCCCGGTATATAGATAATTAGCCCGAGAACGGTTTACTCAGGGGAGTTCGCTTAGCAACTTTCTAGCGACGGTTATGTAAGCTGTGTGGCCTATCATTCTCGTCTCCGGCCTTACCTTACCGGTTTCCCCCCTGATTTCACGAATCATTAGCTCAACACTTTCAACGACGAGAAAGCCGTTCTCACGCAGACTGGCCACCAACCTCTCGAGCTGGTTAGTTGTCGGAGTAAAAGCAGCCAGCATTCCTCCGGGCATCAATGAGCGGCTAGCAGGACCGACGATCTTCCAAGGATCACCAAGATCGACCACAATCGCCGTTGCATTCCTCTCGTCAAAGCCTTCCGAAGGATCTTTCAAATGCTGTGTAATCACATCACCAACTCCTGTCTTCGCAATATTGGCCTTTGCAACTTCAGCAAACTCAGGTCTCAACTCGTAAGTGTGTACATGCCCATCTGGCCAGACTGCCTGCGCTATTGAGACGGTCATCGCCCCGCTCCCCGTCCCCACCTCCAGTACCGTATCTCCCGGTCGGATTCCCAATTGATAGATGGCGTAGGCAATATCTTTCGGGTATAGAATCTGCGTCGGCCGGTCGAAGCTTTGGACCATGTCCATTATCCTCGGCTTGAAGACAGACAGGGAAGAGCCCATGCTAGTTTTGATAACTTCCCCGTATCGCATTCCCAGCAGCTTATCGAGGTCCACATACCCCCTGTGAGTGTGAAACCTCTGCTTAGAAGCTGTAGTTATCCACTGCCTCCTCGCGTCCTGATAGAGCAGAACGTGGCTACCTTCTTTGATCTCTGACAAACCGCGGTTCGTTCTAGCGCTGGTCAGAGATGTGTTTTAGTCTTTCAATGCCCGAAAAACGCTGGCAGCCTTGGAAATACTCACAAGCTTTACAGTGATAGGATCGTGAGTGCCAGAGATTCCTATTCTTAGCACGGCGACTCTTCTCCTCCACCACATTCCAAGCAAACCCCCCACAAAAATCGCACCTATTGTAATGACAACATAATCGTATGGGTAAAGGGGAAGCGCCATGCGTTGCTGACCCGGAAACCACCATACCAGAGCAACACTTGCTCCCGCTAAGATGGCGAGTGTCAACGGGGGAATTAGGCTCTTGGTGAT
>JACXTT010006241.1_pt1 | contig 17065 bp, 14 predicted proteins | sample 9270951 | NCBI WGS metagenome assembly JACXTT01 (sample SAMN15532306, study PRJNA645909) | rock metagenome | isolation source: weathered quartz diorite | place: Puerto Rico | collected 2017-06-21 | reverse complement strand
CGCAATCCTGGTGATGAACAACGCGGAACGAGGAACAAGGAACGAGGAACGGACCTGAGATGCTGTTCCTCGTTCCTTGTTCCTCGTTCCGCGTTACATGGAGCGCTTCATGACCGCAACGACCATTCCACAAACCATCACGCAGCGTCTGATTCGCGGCCGCGCCGCGGTCGACGTCCTGCTGGTGGTCGGCGCGAGCGTGCTGATCGCGCTCTCGGCGCAGATCGCCATCCCCATCCCCTTCTCGCCGGTCCCGTTGACCATGCAGCCGCTCGCCGTTCTGTTCATCGGCGTGGTCCTCGGCGCGAACCGCGGCGCGGCGGCGGCGATGCTCTACCTGCTCGAAGGCATCGGCGGACTCCCCGTCTTCGCGCAGGGCCACGGCGGCGCGATCTGGCTCCTCGGCCCCACGGCCGGCTATCTATACTCCTACCCGGCGGCGGCGTGGCTGGCCGGGTGGTTCTCCGAGCGCGGGTGGGGCTCGACCACCGTGCGCGCGGTGGCGGGCATGCTCGCCGCGCTCGCGGTGATCTACGCGGGTGGGTGGTCGTGGCTGGCGATGGTGACGTCACCGCGCGCCGCGTTCGCCGCCGGCGTGGCGCCGTTCATCGTCGCCGACGTGGTGAAGATCGCGCTCGGCGCCGCGCTGCTGCCGTACGCGCAGCGGATCGTGGCGAAGAACACGCTGCCGTGAACAGGGCCGCGCTGATCCTGCTGTTCGTCATGCCGAGCGTAGCGAGGGGCCTGGAGGCGCGGGCGGCGCGCCATCCTCACGCCCAGGTCCCTCGTTACGCTCGGGATGACGTGGGGCACATGGTCCACGCCGTCGACGCGAAAAACGTCGAGCGCACCGTCCGCACACTCGTCTCGTTCGGCACGCGCAGCACGCTCTCGGTGCAGGACGATCCGAAGCGCGGCATCGGCGCGGCGCGCGACTGGATCAAGTCCGAGTTCGATAAGGTCGCCGCCACCTCCGGCGGCCGCATGACCGTGGAGCTGCAGACCTTTACGCAGGAGCCGGGAAAGTACCCGCGCATCGCCAAACCCACTGTGATCACCAACGTTGTGGCCACGCTGCGCGGAACGGCGGCGCCCGACAGTGTCTACGTTGTCAGCGGCCACTACGACTCGATGTGCAGCAGCCCCACCGACGGCACGTGCGACGCGCCGGGCGCAGACGACGACGCTTCCGGCGTCGCGGTTGCGATGGAGGCGGCGCGCGTCATGGCGCCGCATCCGCTGGAGGCCACCGTGATCTTCTTGGCCGTGGCCGGCGAGGAGCAGGGGCTGGTCGGCTCGACGTATTTTGCAGAGCAGGCCAAGCAGAAGAACCTCGACATCGAGGCCATGTTCACCAACGACATCGTCGGCGCGGGAAAAGAGAAGCGCATCCGCGTCTTCTCAGAGGGTGTGCCGTCGAACGAGACGCCGGAGCAGACGAACGTACGGCGGTCCATCGGCGGCGAGAACGACTCCGCGTCGCGGCAACTGGCGCGCTTCATCGCCTCCGCCGCTGAGAAGTACGTGCCCGGCTTTCAGGTGTGGATGATCAACCGGCGCGACCGCTACCTGCGCGGCGGCGATCACATCCCGTTCCTGGAGCGCGGCTTCCCCGCCGTCCGCTTCACCGAGCCGCACGAGACGTATGAGCATCAGCACCAGAACGTGCGGGTGGAGAACGGCACGCAGTACGGCGATCTGCCGCAGTTCGTCGACGTTCCGTTCCTGGCGCAGGTCACGCGCGTGAACGTCGCGGCGCTCGCCTCGCTCGCGCTGGCGCCCGCGCGGCCGAAAGAGGTGCGCATTCTCACGCGGCGCCTCACGAACGACACCGATCTGCAGTGGGCGGCCAACGGCGAGCCCGACCTCGATCATTACGAAGTGGTGTGGCGCCAGACGGCCGCGCCGCAGTGGCAGCATGTGCGCGCGGTCGGAAAGGTGACCGCGTATGCGGTGAAGAACCTCTCCAAAGACAACTTCATCTTCGGCGTACGCGCGTGCGACGGCGTCGGCAACTGCAGTCCGGCCAGCTATCCCATCCCGCTGCGCGAGAGGCCGGAGGCGCCGGCGCCGCCGCCACCAGCCCAGTAAGTGTAGCGGCGGGCGCTTCGCCCGCCGGCGGCCGAAGCGGCCGCCGCTACACGAGCCTGCCGGAAGATTGCTTGCACGCCCTTCACCCCGCGTGCGCCACCGGCACTTCCTCGGCGGCTGGCGCCGGCTCCGGCTCGGGGAGCGGCTTCGACTCACGCCCGGCGCGCTCGGTGGTCTTCTGATCGGCGGCGGCGCGCTCCAGGAGCGCGATCTTCAGCACTTCCTCCACGTGCTCCACGAAGTAGAACTGCATGTCGCGCTTGACCGGCTCGGGGACGTCGACCATGTCGCGCTCGTTGAGCTTCGGCAGCACCACGGTATTGATCTTCGCGGCGCGCGCGGCGAGCACCTTCTCCTTCACGCCGCCAATCGGCAGCACGTCGCCGCGCAGCGTGACTTCGCCGGTCATGGCCACGTTCCGCCGCACCGGCCGGCCGGTGATCATGGAGATGATGGCGGTGGTGATGGTGATGCCGGCCGACGGCCCGTCCTTCGGGATGGCGCCGGCCGGGACGTGGATGTGGATGTCGTGGTTCTCGAAGTAGTCGCTGGCGATCCCCTGCTCATCGGCATGCGCGCGCGCGTAGGTCAGCGCCGCCTGCGCCGACTCCTTCATCACGTCGCCGAGCTGGCCGGTGAGCACGAGCTTTCCCTTCCCCTTCACGGCGATGGCTTCGATGAAGAGGATGTCGCCGCCGACCGAGGTCCAGGCCAGGCCGGTGGCCACGCCGACCTGGTCGCGCTCCAAGAGCTCCTCGGCGAAGTGCTTCATCGGGCCGAGGTACTTCTCCACGTTGGCGTCGGTGATCCGCCACGTCTCGCCGGTCTTCCCTTCCGCCACCTGCACGGCGATCTTGCGGCAGATGGTGCCGATCTCGCGCTCCAGATTGCGCAGCCCCGCTTCCTTCGTGTAGCCGGTGATGATCTTGGTGATGCCGTTGTCGGTCCAGACGACGTTCACGTCGCTGATCCCGTTCTCCTCCATCTGCTTGGGAATGAGGTGCTGCCTGGCGATGGAAAGCTTTTCCTCGTCGGTGTAGCCGGAGAGGCGGATCACTTCCATGCGGTCGAGGAACGCGGGCTGGATGGTGTCGAGCACGTTGGCCGTGACGATGAACATCACGTTCGAAAGATCGTACGGCACGCCGAGGTAGTGGTCGCGGAATGAAAAGTTCTGCTCGGGGTCGAGCACTTCCAGCAGCGCCGACGAAGGATCGCCGCGGTAGTCAGCGCCGATCTTGTCGACTTCGTCGAGCATGAAGACCGGGTTGGACGTTCCCGCCTGATTGATGCCCTGGATGATGCGTCCGGGGAGCGCGCCGACGTAGGTGCGGCGGTGGCCGCGGATCTCGGCCTCGTCGCGCACGCCGCCCAGCGAGATGCGCACGAACTTGCGGTCAAGCGCGCGGGCGATGGAGCGGCCCAGCGAAGTCTTGCCCACGCCGGGAGGTCCGACGAAGCAGAGGATGGGGCCCTTCATCTTCTGCCCGCGCAGCTTGCGCACGGCGAGGTACTCGAGGATGCGCTCCTTGATCTTCTCCAGGTCGTAATGGTCTTCGTCCAGGACGCCGCGCGCGCGGTTGAGATCGTGGTTGTCCGCGGACATCACGCCCCACGGCAGCCCGGTCATCCAGTCGAGATAGGTGCGGATGATCGAGGTCTCCGCCGAATCGGGATGCGAGCGCTCCAGACGCTTGATCTGCTTCTCGATCTCCTCGCGCGCCTCGCCGGGGATCTGCTTCTCCTCGATCTTCTTCCGGTAGTTCTCCACTTCCTCGGCGACGTCCTCCCCTTCGCCGAGCTCGGATTGGATGGCCTTGAGCTGCTGGCGCAGGAAGTACTCGCGCTGCGACTTGTTCATCTCCCCCTGCGCGGCGGAGGAGATCTCCTGCTGCATGGTGAGGAGGTTGATCTCGCGCGTGAGCAGCTCGTTGACGCGCTTGAGCCGCTCCACGGGATCGATGGTCTCCAGGATCTGCTGCGCCTCTTCCAGCTTGAGATCGAGGTTCGACGCGGCGAGATCGGTGAGGCGCGCGGGATCGTCGAGGTTCGCCGCGATGACCATCACCTCGGGCGAGATGTTTTTGCCCAGGCTGACCGCGCGATCGAGGTTCTGCTTCACGGCGCGGATCAGCGCTTCCACCTCCAGCGAGCGGTCCTTCGTCGCCGGCTCCTCGATGCGCGTGATCTTGGCCTTGAAGAACGGCGCGGTCTGGATGAAATAGTCGACGCGCGCACGGGAGAGGCCCTGCACCAGGATGCGGATGCGCCCGTCCGGGAGCTTGAGCATGCGCATGATGATGGCCACCGTGCCGACGCGGTAGAGGTCGTCCTCGGCGGGGTCCTCGTTCTGAAAGTCCTTCTGCGCCGTCAGCATGATCACGCGGTTCTCGGCCAGCGCCTGGTCCACCGCGTTGATCGACTTCTCGCGCGACACGGAGAGGGGAACGATGATGAAGGGAAAGATCACCAGGTCCTTCAGCGGAAGCACCGGAAGGACATCGGGGATTTTTATCGCCTCTTCTTTCGCGGTTTCGTTCGCGTCGGTCATCTCAGCCTCTCACGCCTGCCCTGAGCGCAGTCGAAGGGGTGCGACGGGGACCAAAGCGGTTTCTGCAATGGCTGTTCCCGTGCTGGGGAGGCCGTATATCACGCCTACTGGCGCGTCGCTACATCCTTACCAGCCTCGGTCAAGTCCTTCCACCGCAATCCCTCGTGCAGAAAGAGCGCGATGCCGCTGACGACGACGGGAAGCGTGCTGACGATGTGAAACAGCACCGCGGTGGCCACCGAGCTATCGATGTCGAAACGGTAAAAGGTCGTGAGGAGCCACTGACACACTTTGTGAAAGCCGCCAACGCCGCCGGGAGTGGGGATGGCGAGGCCGACCGTGGCCACGGCGTTGATGAGGAACGTCGAGTCGTATGGCACCGCGCGGCCGAGACCGACGAAAACGAGCCACAGTTGCGCGGTGAGCGCCACCCAGATGGCCACCGTGCAGCCGGTGACGACCAGAAAGTCGCGCGGCCGCTCGGTGATGGTGAGCGTCCCCGCAAAGGCGTCGAAGAAACGCATCCAGCCGTCGCCGAAGCGGCGCGGGATCATGCGCCCCACCCACTGGTGCGCACGGCGGACTGCGCCGCGGAAAAAGTAGATGCCGACCAGAAGCGCCAGCACCGCGGCGAGCAACGATCCCGCGCCGACCGCGCCTCCCCGGATGACCGCGCGCCCCTGCGGGAAATCGTTCCAATGCACGATGCAGAAGTAGACGAACATGGCCAGGATGGCGATGAGGTCGAGCACGCGCTCGGTGAGCACCGTACCCAGCGCCTCGGCAAACCCGACGCGCGCGCGGCGCGCCAGCAGCGCCGGGCGCACCACGTCGCCGGCGCGGATCGGCAGCACGGTCGAAAGCATGTACCCCGTCGCCGTGGCGAAGAACGTCGGGTAAAACGCGGGCGGCTCCTGGCCGCCGATGAGCGTGCGCCAACGCGCCGAGCGGAACAGCAGCGCGGAGAAATTGACGGCGAAGCCGGCGGCGATCCACCGCACGTCCGCCGACGCCATGATGTGTCCGACCTGGCGGAGATTGCTGTTGCGGAGGAAGAGGGCAACAAAAAACGCGGTCAGAGCGATGATGGAGACGATCTGGAGAATGCGTTTCACGCCGGAGGGGGTTGTAGCACGAGTTCGTCGTTCGTAGTTCGTAGGGACAACGAACCATCAACTACGAACCACCAACCATGAACATTTACACGCACCCACTCTTCTGGAAGCACGACACCGGCGTCGGCCATCCCGAGACCGCCACGCGGCTCGATTCCGCGCTGGAAGGGGCGGCGCGCGCGGGCTTCGCCGGCCGCATCGTCCACGAGACCGCGCTGCATCCCGATACGGAGCGGATCATCGCCAAGGTCCACTCACCCGATTACGAGCGCGAGTTGGAGGATGCCTGCCGCGCTGGGTTGCGGCTCTTCCACTCGCTCGACAACCCCATCTCCTCGCAGACCTTCGCCGCCGCGCGGGCGGCGGTGGGGACGGCGCTCACCGCGGCGTCGGACATGCTGACCGGCGGCGGGCGCGCGTTCGTCGTGGCCCGCCCGCCCGGCCATCACGCCGAGCGCGTCGAAGCGATGGGTTTCTGCTTTTTCAACACCATCGCCTGCGCCGCCGAGTGGCTCCTGGAGCAGCCGGGCATGGCGCGCGTGCTGATCTTCGACTTCGACGTCCATCACGGCAACGGCACGCAAATGCTCTTTGAAGACCGCGAAGACGTCTTCTATGTCTCCATGCATCGCTATCCGTTCTATCCCGGCACCGGCGCGCTCGGCGAGATCGGCATCGGCGCGGGACGCGGCTTCACCAAGAACATCCCGATGGACGCCGGCCTCGGCGACGCCGCGTACATGCGCGCGATGGAAGAGGTCGTGGTGCGCATCATCGACTCCTATCGGCCCAGCGCGGTGCTGCTCTCGGCCGGCTTCGACGCGCATCGCCGCGATCCGCTCGGCGGCATGCGCGTGAGCGAGGCCTGCTTCGGCGAGATAACGCGGCGGGTGGTGGAGGCGGCGGAGCGCAACAGCGGGGGACGCGTGCTCTCGTTGCTGGAAGGGGGATACGACCCCGAGGGGCTGGCGGCGAGCGTCGCCGAGCACCTCGTCGCCTTGGCGTAAACTACCGCCATGACGACCGACTACACGCAGCCGCCAGCGCAGCAATACACGCCGCCGCAGCAGCCGGGACAACCGGCGCAGAAGAGCAGTGGGTGCCTGAAGTACTTCCTCATCGGCTGCGGCGTGCTGATCTTCCTCGGCGCCGCGGCCTGCGCCGCGTTGGTCATCTTCGTCTTCGGCGCGATCAAGCGCAGCGACGTCTACACCAACGCGCTCAATCGGGTGAAGGCGGACCAGCGCGTGGTGGCGGTCCTCGGCGAGCCGATCGAGCCGGGCTTTTGGGTCAGCGGCAACGTGAACATCAATAACGGCAAGGGAAACGCCGACTTCGAGTTCCCCGTGCACGGGCCGCGCGGCAACGCCAAGGTGCACGCGGTGGCCTCGACCGAGGGGCAGGGGTGGGACTACACGACGCTGATGGTGACGCCGGCCAGCGGACCGCCGATCAACGTGCTCAGCCCGTGATCCTAATGTCATCCCGAGCGTGAGCGAGGGATCGGTGTGGGTGGGGCGGCGCTCTCAAAGTTCTTCAGCACACCACCCGCCCACACCGATCCCTCGCTCACGCTCGGGATGACATGCTCCTGCCGGACAGAATGACGCTGTACAGCTTCTCCAGTCGCGTGATCCGCAACTCCTTCGAGAATCCGCGCACCACGTGTGCGCGCGCGTTTGCGGCAACGCGCGCGCGGCGCGCGGGGTCCTCGACCACCTCGGTGATGGCGTACGCCAGCGCCGCGACGTCCTTTGCCGGAATGAGCCAACCGACCTCGGGCGAGGAGACCAGCTCGCGATTGCCGCCGCAGTCGGTGGCAATGACCGGCCTCTGCATGGCCATGCCCTCGCGGATGGTGCCGGTGATGCCGGTGCCGGCCCACGAGGCATCGACGACCAGGTCGCACGAGGCGAAGACGTTCGGCATGTCGTCGCGGTACTCAATCGCCGTGACGCGCTCGCCGGCGCCGCGCTCGCGCGCATAGGTCCGGACCTCGTTCATCTCGCGCTCGTTGCGGCAGCCGATCAGCGCGAGATGGACGTGGCGGATTGTCGCGATGGCGTCGATCAGCTCCTTCCACCCCTTCCAGTCGCGCACGCCGACCTGCCCGATGAGGAACGCGTCGTCGCCGATCGACTTCTCGCGGCGGAAGGCGCGCGCGTCCCATTTCGCGGGATCGAAGCGATCGACGTCCGTGCCGGCGTAGATCACCACCACCTTCTCCGGCGGCAGCCTGCCGCTCTCGATGATCACGCCGCGGATCTCTTCGCAGACGGTGACGATGCGGTCGACGCGCCGCGTGCGGAACTTTGCGCGGTTCCAGCGGTCGAGCGGAAAGGAGACGCCGCGGTTGACCACGAACGCGCCCACCGGCCGCGCCAGGGTGGCCATGAGCGCGAGCGAGTGCGCCACGCCCTTGTGCACGTGCACGACGTCGGCGCCGGTGAGGAGCCGCGCCAGCCGCCGCGCGCTGACCACGTCGAATGCGTTGCGCATCGGCAGGCCGGCGAAACGGACGCCGCGCTCCCCGGCCTTCGAGGCCAGCGTCGCGTCGGGCCGGCTGACGATCGTCACGTCGTGCCCACGCTCGCGCAATCCCACGGCCGCCTGGAACATCTGGTGCACGGAGCCGGTGTCGAATTGGTTGAACTCGAGAATCTGAAAGATGCGCATGAACAGTTGCGAGTTGCGAGTTCCGCGTGGCGAGTTCATCACGCCAAGTCAGCCCCTCGCAACTGGCAACGGCGGCTCGTGATAACTTGATATGACATGGCCACCACTAAGGACGGGAAGCCGAAAGAGCTGAAGGTCACCGATAAGCGCATCTTCACTCCGGAGGGGGACATCCGCGAGGAGTTTCGGTCGGACATCAAACCGTCCGATCCAAACGCCGCGCGACCGCCCGAGAGGCCGCCGGAGAAGCCCACAGAAAAGCCGCCGCAGGATCGGCGCGAAAAGAGCGCCGGCCCGCCGCCCGGCGGCGAGCGCCGGCGTACCATGGCCGAGCGCGCCGAAAGCCCGGGCACGCCGTTCGCGGAATTCGTGCAGCAGCTCATCGCGCAGGCCTACATGTTTCTCGGCATGCTGCGCAGTCCGAACGCGCCGAAGCCCACCATCGACGTGGCCGCCGCGCGCGACATGATCGAGATCCTGACCATGCTCAAGGAGAAGACCGAAGGGAACCTCACGCCCGAGGAAGAGGATTTCCTGACGACGCATCTGGGAGAATTGAAGCTCGCGTTCGTCCAACGTACGAAGACCATTTAATGAAACGACCGCTCGCCTGTTCGGTCCTGCTCGCGTGGGTGTGCCTGGGGTCGGTTGCGGCACGCGCTGAGCAGCTTGCGCCGCGCGACATCTGGCCGCAGGCGACGGCGGCGGTCGATGCCGGCGATCTCGCCGCCGCCTCCAAGAAAGCCTCCGAGCTCACCGACGTCGGCCACGCCTTCGGCATCAAGACCTTTCCGCTCTATGCCGAGGCGGCGGCATCGATGGCGCGCCACGCCAACGATCAGGGGAACAAGCCGGTGGCGGAGTGGGGGACGCGCGCCGCCGCGCAGCTCGATCCATACTCGCCGGGCGTGGCCTTCATCGGGGCCGACACCTCGGTGGACGACCGCAACTGGCCGTCGGCGGCGACCATGATCTTGGCCGGTTACCGCGACACATTCTTCAACTACCGCTCGCGCCTTCTTGGCCGCTCGGACATGCTGGTGGTGCTGATCCTGGCCGCCGCGCTCAGCGCGATGGTGTTCGCCGTCGCGCTCTTCGTCCGCTACGGCAAGACCATGGCGCACGACTTCCGCGAGATGCTCGCGCACCGGATGCGCGGCGGCTCGGTGAGCGTGCTCGCCTTCGCCCTTCTGTTCCTGCCGCTCTTCGTCTGGCTCGGGCCGCTCTGGCTGGTCTTCTACTGGTTCGTGATCTTCTTCGGATACGCGAACGGATTCGAGCGCGTGTTGATCCTGCTGCTGGCGCTGGTGCTGGCCGCCGCGCCGCTGGCGCTCGATCTGACCTCGACCTGGATCGCCGGCGTGGACAGCCCGGTGATGATGGCGGCCATCGCCAGCGACGAGGCGGCCTATCGCCCCGACGCGCTGCGCCGCCTGCAGGAGCTGGTCAACATCGTCCCCGACGATGCCACGCTGCAGCTCCTCCTCGGCAATCTCTATCTGCAGGACGGCAACGAACCGCAGGCCAGGTTGCACTACAGCCGCTCGGTCGAGCTCCGCGACTCCGCCGGCGCGCACGTCAACCTCGGCAACCTCTTCTTCTTCAACAACGACTTCGCCGCGGCCATCGGCGAATACCAGCGCGCCGAGCAGCTCGACAAGAACCTGGCCATCGCCTTCTACAACCACTCCCTCGCCGCCGGCAACTTCAACAAATTCGACGAGCAGGCGCAGAAGCTCGATCAGGCCAAGCGCATCGACCGCAGCTCAATCGAGAAGATCTCCTCCAACCCGCCGGCGCAGATCGTGGTGATGTATCGCCCGCCGATGTCGCAGGCCTGGGTGGTGGCCAACGCCGTGGCGCGGCTCGGCACGGCGCGGACGCTCTTCGGCAACTGGGCTTGGTTCGATCCGCAGCTCAGTGCGCGCAATCCGGTCACCGCGGCCGGCGCGCTGGCCTTCGTCCTGGCCCCGCTCCTGTTCCTCACGCGCCGCCGCTCCGGCTTCGCCGGCTCGTGCATCAAGTGCGGCCGCACCTTCTGCCATCGCTGCAAGTCATCGCGCGAGAGCGCCACCTACTGCACGCAGTGCATCCACATCTATCTCAAGCGCGACGGCGTCTCGCTCGACACCAAGCGCACCAAGCTCGAGGAAGTCTCCGACCATCACCTCGGCATGCTGCGGCGCAACAAGTTCTTCGCCTTCTTCCTCCCCGGCTCCGCGCAGCTCATCGAGGGACGCACTAGCGCAGGGCTGCTCGGCGTCTTCGCCTTCCTCTTCTTCGTGCTGCTGGCCCTGCTGGTCGGGCGGCTGGCGCCGGTCCTCTCGCCGGGCGACTCGCCGAAGCTGGTGGTGCGCGTCGTGGCCGCGGTCCTGGCCGTGGTCATGTGGTTTGTGTTGACCCTTCCCGTCTTCAAGCGAAGGGCGGTGGCGTAGCGCATGGCACTGGAAGGGACTCTCCGCGACTTCAGTCTGGCTGACATCTTTCAACTGATCGGCCTGCAGCGGAAGACCGGCGTGCTGACGCTGCGCAGCACGGACGACACGGTCACCGTCACCTTCCTCGACGGCAAGGTGGTCGGCGCCGACTCGCTCAGCCATCGCCTGGAGAACCGGCTGGGTCACGTGCTGATCAAGAGCGGTCTGCTTACGCAGGACCAGCTCAGTCGCGCGCTGGAGATCCAGAAGGAGACGCTGCAACGCCTCGGCTTCATCCTCACGCACTACGGAATCATTTCCGCCGAGGCGCTCAAACAGGCCATCCAGCTCCAGCTCCTGCAGATCGTCTACCGCCTCTTCCGCTGGAAGGACGGCGACTATCACTTCTCGCAAGAGACGACTATCGAGTACGACCGCGACAACGTCGTGCCCATCACCGCGGAGTCGATCCTGATGGAAGGCGCGCGGATGATCGACGAGTGGCCGATCATCGAGAAGCGCATCCGCTCGTACGACATGGTCTTCCGCAAGAAGCTGACCGACCAGGAGATCGTGGTGGTCGGCGCGGAAGAGGCGGACGAGATCGACTTCGACGGCGCCTCCGCCAGGAGACGCAAGGTAATCGGCTCCGACAAGATCCGCATCTCGGTGGAGGAGAAGGCCATGTACGACCTCGTGGACGGCACCGTGACCGTCGGCGACATCGTCGAAGTGAGCCGCTTCTCCGAGTTCGACACGAACAAGGCGCTCTACGAGTTGCTGACGCGCGATCTGATCGAAGAGGTGCGCGGGCGCAGCGCCGCCGCCGTGCTGGAGCAGGCCACGCCGCTCGACGAGTCCGACGTGGCCGAGACTCCCGTGCCGCTGCCGCTCGTCGCCGCGCTGGCGCTGCTCGCGCTCGTCTCCATCGCCACCTCGTTCAAGAATCCGCTCAATTCACTCCGCCCGCTCGGCACCCCGCAGCCGTCCACGGTGGAGGAGACGCTGAAGGCCATCTCCATGGCCCGCATCCAACAGCTCGGCGAAGGGATCGAGAAGTACAACTCGGTGGTCGGCCGCCTCCCCGGCCGCCTGCAGGAGCTCGCGCCGATCTACGTGTCACCGTCGATCCTGCGCGATCCGTGGGGACATCCGTACAAGTACCTCCCCCAGCCGCAGCGCTATCTGGTCATCGGCTTCACCCCCGACGATAAGCCCGACACCGACCTCTTCCTCTCGCACGCCGTCGACGCCGGCCCCGCCGCCGCCGCCTCGAAGCCGGTGACCGGGGGAATTCAGTTGGTGGATTGAAGTTGGGTTGCTAGGTTCCTGGGTTGCTCAGCAACCAAGCAACCCAGCAACCCTTTACACCACCATCTTCAACTTCTCGCTCACCAACCCAAACCGCACCGGCGTCGTCGTCACGCGCTCGCCGTCGGCGTAGACGTCGAGAGGCTGCTCGGATTCGAACAGAAACTCGCGCCCGCGGCCGGTCTCAACGAACGATCTCTTCACGTGCGCGCCGATGTAGGCCAGTGGCAGCGTCTTCAGGAGCTGCAGGCGGGAGGTCTTGTGGACGATGCAGAGATCGAGCTCGCCGTCGTCGATCTGCGCGGCGGGCGTGATGCGAATGCCGCCGCCGTACTGGCGCGAGTTGCCGACCGTGGCGAACATGATCTCCTCATCGCGCGATCCGTTGAGGCGCACGCGATGCGGCGTGAAGCGCGGCAAGACGCGCAGGATGGCGTAGAGATAGACGAGCGATCCGCGCAGGAACTTCACGTGCTCGTTCGCGTAGCCGGCGACCTCGGAGTCGAAGCCGAGGCCGGCTACGCCCATATAACGGATGCCGTTGGCGTGAGCCACGTCCACCTCGCGCACCGCGCCGCCGGCGGCCACCTCGCACGCCGCGCGGAGATTGCGCGGGATGCCGCACACTTTGGCGAAATCGTCACCGGAGCCGAGCGGCAGCAGCGCCAGCGGCGTGCGCGCGAGGTCGAAGTCGCGCACTGCGCGGTGCAGCGTACCGTCTCCCCCGCACACCACCACCCGGTCGTACCCGCCGCGGGAGCTCTCGGCGGCCAGGCGCGTCAAATCGTCTGGACTGGCGCTGCCTACGGTCTCCACCTGCGCGCCAAGGGAGCGGAGATGCGCCTCGGCCTCGCGCACGCGGCGTCGCGCGCGGCCGCGGCCGGCCGCGGGATTGAAAATGAGCCGCAACTTCACGGTGTCTGCGCCGGATGGCCGATGTAACTGTCGGACGAGCTCACGCTCACGCCCAGTCCGCCCGATTGCGAGACGAATACCGCCGACACCATCGAGAGCGGGTGATTGTAGTGCTTGGTCACGAATGTCGCTACGTCGTCGGCGCGCTTCTGCTTCTCCTCGCGGCTGCGCGTATTCAGGGGGGAGTTGATGAACTTGATCGTCATGCGGCCGCCGGTGGAGAGGCTCACGTCCACGACGCGCTCGTGGAACTCCGCCGCGATCCGGTCGCGCAGCGCGAGAAGCTCGCGAAACATCTGCCGGCCTTCGGCGAACTTCTGGCATGACGCGCAGAGCACCAGCAGGGTCAGGGACCACGCGAGCCGTTTGGACATGGATACCAAGTTTACGCCGACTAGAATTCACCAGCCATGAAGCATCTGCGCATCCTCGCCCTCCTCTTCGCCGTCACCATCGCCTGTAAGCCGCTCGCGGAATCGCAGACCACCGACGCCCGCCCGCGTCAGGAGCAGTTGTCGATTCCTCCTTCCGTCAGCGCGGCGCGTCGCACGCCCATCGTCATCGTGGCGCACAACGTCCTCCCGGCCGTGGTCAACATCCAGACCGAGTCGACTATCCGCCGGCGCGAGGCCGACCCATTCTTCGATCCGTTCGGCTTCTTCGGCGGGCGCGATCGCACCTACACCTCGCAATCGCTCGGCTCCGGCTTCGTCTGGTCGTCGGACGGCATCGTGGTCACCAACAACCACGTGATCGAAGGGGCCTCGCGCATCACCGTCAACTTCAACGACGGCTCGCAGGTCGGTGCGAAACTGATCGGCGTCGATCCCGACAGCGACGTGGCCGTGCTGCGCGTGGAGGCGAAGAAGCTCGCCGCCGCGCCGATCGGGATCTCCAGCGATCTGATGATCGGCGAGACCGTCATCGCCGTCGGTAACCCGTTCGGATTGAGCGGGACGGTGACCACCGGCGTGGTCTCCGCGCTCGGCCGCTCAGTGCCGTCGAAGGAGGCGGGGCGCACGTTCACCGATTTCATCCAGACCGACGCATCGATCAACCCCGGCAACTCCGGCGGGCCGCTGCTGAACATAGAGGGGAAAGTGGTCGGCATCAATACCGCGATCTACGCGAACGCGCAGGGCATCGGCTTCGCCATCCCCGTCGACCGCGCCCGCAAGGTCATTCAGGACATCCTCCGCTACGGGCAGGTGCACAGCGCGTGGATCGGCGCGGTGACAGCTACGCTTACGCCGGAGGAAGCGAAGCGCATCGGCACGCGCGTGGCGCACGGCGCGCTGGTGGCGCGCGTCTTCAGCGGATCGCCCGCCCAAGCGGCCGGCCTTCGCGCCGGCGACGTGATCACCGCCGTGGCGGGGCGGGCGGTGGACTCGCGCGAGTCGTTCTCCACGTACACGGCGACGCTCGCCTCGGGGCAGCCGCTGCAACTGAGCGTGGTACGCGAAGGCTCCGCACGCACGATCGCCGTGCGCCCGGCCGATCCTCCGGCCGACCTCGGCCTGCGCATCCTGTGGGAGATCGCCGGGTTGCGCGTGGCCGAGCAACGCGGCGCGGTGGTCATCGACGAAGTGGCGTCGGGCTCGCGCGCGGAGAACATCGGCCTGCAGCCGGGCGACACGGTCGTCGGCGTCAACGGCGTGGAGATCAACTCGATCAATGACCTCAATCGCGAGCTGACGCGCTCGGCCGAGCGCTCGTCGATCGTGCTGTCGGTGGCGCGTGGGCGGTTCGTCTATAACCTGACGTTCCCGATGGCGCTGTAGGTGCCGGCCCTCATCCGCCCCTTCGCTGCGCTCAGGGGCACTCTCTCCCGCTGATGCCGGAGAAGGACGTATGGGCCCTCTCCCGCGTGAGCGGGAGGGGGTGGCCTGAGCGAAGCGAAGGGCCGGGTGAGGGCTCACTCCGCGGCGATGGCCTTCGCCGCGGCGCGCGCGCTGGAGAGCGCGGCATCGGAGAGCATGCCGTCCTCCCCCACCCAATCGCCGGCCAGATAGAGCCCACGGATCGAGGTCACCGGCGCCGGGCGGCGGGCGGCGCCATCGCGCGCTGGCTCGGCCACCGCGTTCGTCACGGTCATGGACGGCAGGAAGCGGCGGTGCACCACGAGGTCGCGCCAGCCGGGCTGCATGTCGTCGAGCAGCCGCTCCAGCTCCGGCTCCGCGCTCGAGTCACCACCGTACTTGGCCACGTGAATGAGCGCGCCGCCGCTCGGCGTGAGCTGCGCGTACTTCGAATGCACCGAATAGTACAGCGGTTGGTCGATGCCGAGGGCGAAGATGCGGTCGGGTTGCGGAAGGCGCGTCAATGCCACATCGAGGCTGCTCAGGATCACCGGCGTGAGCTTCGGGAGGTCGAGCGCCGGCACCAGCTCCTTCGCCGTTGACGGATCGACGGCGAGGACGATGGTCTCCGCCGGGAGACGCGTTCCCTTCTCCTCTTCGTTGAGATCCGGCAGCGCCACCGCGGTCAGCGTATCTTTCGACGTCTCCACCTCCAGACCGCCGAGCTCGATGCCGCGCACGCCGCCGTCGACCACGTCGACACCGACCACCCGCGAGCTGGTAACGAAGTTCACTCCGGCGGCAACGGCGGAGCTGTGCAGCGCATCGACGATCTTCTGCCACCCCTCATCAACGTAGATCACGCCGCGGATGGCCAGGCGGAGGTGGCGCAGCGCGGCGCCGGCGCTCTGCAGCTCGGGTCGATTGCAGTACGTCGCCAGGCGAAAGAGGGCGTGCAGCGCCTCGTGCACCCGCTCGTCGGAGGCATTGGCGTCGATCCACTCGCTCACCGTCATCGACATGTACTTCTTCGCGTCGATTCGGCGGATCCGCAAGAGCAGGCGCGCCGCCTCGAGCTTTCCCTTCGCGCCGAAGAGCGACGTGGTCAGGACGGAGAAGGCGGTGCCGGGAAACTTGTAGTGCTCGCCGCCGCGAAGGGCAATCCCTCTCGGCTTCGGCCGCCCGCCGCGCACTGGAACGCCGAGCTGGCGGAGGACCTCCCACCCGCTGCCGCCGCGATAGAAGGCGTGCGGGCCGAGGTTGAAGCGAAAGCCGTGGCGGAGATGAGTGACGGCGCGGCCACCGAGGTAGCGCCGCCGCTCGAAGATGGTGACTGTGCGGCCGGAACGGGCGAGGATGATCCCCGCGGCGAGTCCGGCGATCCCGCCGCCGACCACGATGACGTGCTTGTTCACAGGGCAGCGAATCGTACCCGATTTGCGCTGGGCGTCAACGAACTGTGGCACAATCGGCGCGTCCGACTTTCCCCAAGTCACCACTCGTAGAATGCAGAACAGCAAGAGGCTGTTGTTCGCCTAGGTCCAGCTGTACATAGAAGCCCTGATAGGGAGAACAAGTCTGCGCAGATTGTGGGTGTGGCTGTACCTCATCGCGCTCGCGCCGGCAGGCGCGTTCGCTGCGTCGGGAGACGAGTTCTACGATCGTCTCTTCGCGCGTGGCATTGCGCAATACGGCGAGGGCAACTACTCCGGCGCGTACGCGTCGCTTCGGCTGGCCGCCTTCGGACTGCTGGAGGACGTGACCCGCTTCCAGACCGCTGAGATCTACATGGCGCTCGCCGCTGGGAAGCTCAAACGCGACAACGACGCCCGGGCGGCCGCGCAACGCGTCATCGCCGCCGAGCGCATCGAGCGGCGGTACGCCTCGCTCTCGCTGCCCGATGATATCCGGCGGCAATTCGAGGAGACGGCGCGCAGACTTCTTCCCGCGGACCAGGCCACGATGTTTCGCGGCGGGGCGACGACCAGGCCTCCGCAGCCGCAGCCGCAACCACAGCCCCAACCCCAACCGCCGCCGCGCACCATCACCATCCCCGCGCCGGTGATCGTTCCCGCACCGCAGCCTGCGACGCCGCCACCGCAACGCGCCGTCCCCCAGCCGCAACCGCAGCCGCAACCCGCGCCAACGCCCCGCGTACAGCCGCCAGCGACGCCCGCGCTGCAGCCGCGG
>JACXTT010006240.1_pt1 | contig 17067 bp, 18 predicted proteins | sample 9270951 | NCBI WGS metagenome assembly JACXTT01 (sample SAMN15532306, study PRJNA645909) | rock metagenome | isolation source: weathered quartz diorite | place: Puerto Rico | collected 2017-06-21 | reverse complement strand
CGCGGTCGGTCAGGCCGAGGAGTCCGTCCTCTCCCCAGCGATAGGCGCGGCTGCGTGCGTGGTCGTGCGGGAAGTAGGACCAGCAGTCGCCGTCCGCCGAATAGTCCTCACGCACCGTGCCCCACTGGCGCTCGCTGAGGTACGGGCCCCAGCGCTTCCAGTTCTGCGTGCGGGCGGCGTCCCGCGCGAGTCGTTGTCGCTCCGGGTCGGCCGGCATGTGTCAGGCGGTGGCCTGCGGCTTCAGTTGCTTCACGATGCCGCGCTCCTCGGCGATCACCCACAGCCGCTGCTGCAGCAGTTTGCGGCCCCGATGGATACGGGAGCGCACCGTGCCGAGCGGCACGTCGAGCGTCTGTGCGATCTCCTCATAGGAGAAGTCCTGCACGAAGTAGAGCGAGCAGGCCACACGATACTCCTCCGGAAGCCCTTCCAGCGCGGTGACGATCGACTCGGCGTCGAGCCGGGCGAGCAGCGCGCCCGCGGGATCGTCGGTCTGACCCTGCAGGCCGAGCTCCGCCGTCTTGCCATAGAGGTAGAGCGAGGGGAGGCTGTCGAGATCGATCATTTCGCCCTGGCGCCGCTGCTTGCGGAGTTGGCCGTAAAAGACGTTCACCAGGATCTTGGAGAACCAGGCCTTGAAGTTCGTGCCCGGCCTGAATTGCGCGAACGCCTTGCAGGCGAGCAGCGCGGCCTCCTGCACCAGGTCCTCGGCGTCCGCCCGGTCGTGCGTGAGGCTGTACGCCAGCCCGTAGGCGCGGTCGAGCACCGGCAGCAGCTCGGTTTCGAAGGCGGCCGCTGCCGCCGTCACGTGGCTTGGGCGCGGCGAAGGGCTTCCTGCACCCTGCCGGCAAGGCGTGGCGGGACGTCGATGCGGGTGAGCTTGTTACGCAGCTCGGTGACGAAGGTGGTTTCGAAGCGGAACTTCGACGTGCAGGCGGTGCAGACGGCGAGGTGCTCCTCTACCAGCCGCCGCTCTTTGGGACTGAGGCGGCGGTCGAGATAGTCGTCGAGGCGAGCCAAGGCGTCCGCGCACTCGTAGGGGCGCGGCGACCAGGGCCAGTGCCAGTGCGTGGGGCGTCTCATGGGTAGGGAAGATACGCGGACATGCGCGCCGCAGCGGCGCCGGCCCAGAAAACGTACAATGTCAGTGAGGCGACGAAGGTTCCCGGGAACCAACTGCACCCGGCGGACATTGTGGTGGGCGAAACGCACGAACGATGGAAGCGAGGGGAGTGATGCAGATCCGGATCGGGAATCTGGCGGTATGCATGCTGCTGGCGGCGGCCCAAGTTGCTGCGGCCCAGGGCATGGCCCGCGATACGACGAAAGGGTGGCATCCGATGCAATTCAAGAAGCCGTCTGACGCCGCGCTGCGCCAGACGCTGACCAGCGAGCAGTATCAGGTGACGCAGCACGAAGCAACGGAGGCGCCGTTCCACAATGCGTTCTGGGACAATCATCATCCCGGGATCTACGTGGACGTGGTGTCCGGGGAGCCGCTGTTCAGCTCGCTCGACAAGTTCGATTCCGGAACAGGGTGGCCCAGCTTCACGAAGCCGCTCGATGCCGGGAACGTGCAGCAGAAGTCCGACCAATCCTTCTTCATGACGCGCACCGAGGTGCGCTCGACGCATGCCGATTCCCACCTCGGCCACGTGTTCGACGACGGCCCGGCGCCAACCGGCCTGCGCTATTGCATCAACTCTGCGGCGCTCCGCTTCATTCCGCTGGAAGAAATGCAGGCGGCGGGATACGGTCAGTACATGCACCTCTTCAAAGCGGGAGCGCGGGCGGATTCAACAAAGGACTAAAGCAAATGCGGGGGCCGTGACTTACCCGAGCCCGGCCCCCAGTCTCGCACGCTGTCCTCGTCGTCCGCGTCCTTCACATCCCGCTCCGCCTGCTCCAGCTCGTCATAATCGATCGACGCGTTGTCGCTGCGCCGGGCCCGTGGCTGACGGTCGTGCCGTCCACCGAAGAGGAACCAGCCCAGAAGGATCAGCAGGACGGCGACGCCGGCGAGGAGCGGGATCAAACGTCGAGGTTCCGCACGAACTTGGCGTTGTCTTCGATGAAGCGCCGGCGCGGCTCGACCTCGTCGCCCATCAGCGTCTCGAACAGCTGCGAGGCCTCGAGCGCATCCTCCATCGTGACTTTCAACAGGGTCCGCTTGGGCGGGTCCATCGTCGTATCGCGCAGCTGCTCGGGGTTCATCTCGCCCAGCCCCTTGTAGCGCTGGATCACGACGTTGCCCCGGCCTTCGGTGCCGTTCGACAGCCGCTTGACGTAGTCTTCGCGCTGTTTGTCGTCGTAGGCATAGAACTCTTCCTTGCCCCGGGCGACGCGGTACAGCGGTGGCTGCGCGATGTAGATGTAACCGGCGTCGATCAGCTGTTTCATCTCCTTGTAGAAGAAGGTGAGCAGCAGCGTGCGGATGTGCGCGCCGTCGACGTCGGCGTCGGTCATGATAATGATCTTGTGGTAGCGCGCTTCATCGATCTTGAAGTCCTCGCCCACGCCGGTGCCGATGGCCGTGATGATGGTCCGGATCTCTTCGTTGGAGAGGATCTTGTCGATGCGCGCCTTCTGCACGTTGAGGATCTTGCCGCGCAGCGGCAGAATTGCCTGGAAGCTGCGGTCGCGCCCCTGCTTCGCCGATCCGCCCGCGGAGTCGCCCTCCACCAGGTACACCTCGCACAGCGAGGGGTCGGTGAGCGAGCAGTCGGCCAGCTTGCCCGGAAGCATGCCGCCGTCGAGGGCGTTCTTGCGCCGCACCAGCTCGCGCGCCTTGCGGGCCGCTTCGCGCGCCCGCGCCGCCGAGATCGCCTTGGCGATGATGGTGCGCGCAACACTCGGGTTCTTGTCGAGGAATTCGCCCAGCGCATCGTTCACGACGCTCTTGACGATCCCCTCGACCTCCGAGTTGCCGAGCTTGGTCTTCGTCTGCCCCTCGAACTGGGGGTCCTTCACCTTCACGTGCAGGACGGCGGTCAACCCCTCGCGGATGTCGTCCCCCGTGAGGGTGAAGTCTTCCTTCTTGAGGAGGCCATCCTTTTTGGCCCACTCGTTGATCGTCCGCGTAAGCGCGGCTTTGAACCCGGTGAGGTGGGTGCCGCCTTCGTGCGTGTTGATGTTGTTGACGAACGAGAAGGTGTTCTCGTTGTAGCCGTCGTCGTACTGGATGGCGCCTTCGACCTCGACGCCTTCGCGCTTGGCCTCGAAGGCGATGATCTTCTGGTGCAGGGGCTTGCGGCTGCCGAGCAGCCACTTCACGAACTCGACGAGGCCGCCCTTGTACAGGTAGGTCTCGGTCTTCTTCGATCCCTTGCGCTCGTCCACCAGCGTGATCTGCAGGCCCTTGTTGAGGAAGGCGAGTTCGCGCAGCCGCGTCGCGATGGTGGCGAAGTCGAAGCGGGTCTCGGTGAAGATGCCGTCGTCCGGCAGGAACCACACTGTCGTCCCCGTGCCCTTGGCCTTGCCGATCACCTCCAGCTTCTTCTTGGTCTCGCCCTTCTCGAACGACATGTGATAGCGCTTGCCGTCGCGGTCGACCCACACCTCGAGTTTCTTCGACAGCGCGTTGACCACCGACACGCCGACGCCGTGCAACCCGCCCGACACCTTGTACGTGCTCTTGTCGAACTTGCCGCCGGCATGCAGCACCGTCAGCGCGACTTCGACACCGGGCTTCTTCTCGGTCTTGTGGATGTCGACCGGGATGCCGCGGCCGTTGTCTACCACCGTGATCGCGTTGTTCTCGTGGATCGTGACGTCGATCTTGGTGGCGAATCCGGCGAGCGCCTCGTCCACCGAATTGTCCACGACTTCGTAGACGAGGTGGTGCAGGCCGCGGCCGGAGACGGAACCGATGTACATCGCGGGACGGCGCCGTACCGCCTCGAGTCCCTTGAGGACCTGAATCGCGTCGGCCTGGTAGTCGCCGTTGCCGTTCTGTTTCGCGTCTTTGGGAGTCGGCTTCTTCGGTTTGGCCATGGGGTACCGGGTTAGAGCCAGCGGATGGTCTTGATCCGGCCCGCGCCGCGGCCCGCGTTCACGCGGGCCATCAGCTCGGGCATCATGAGCTGCAGTTCGTTACGCCAGGCGCTCGTCGCCACTCGTACGAACAGCGTGCCGTCGGGGGACACCGATTCCGCGTTGGTGACCGCTGCCACCTGCGGCCCAACGAGGCGGGCCCACTCGGCCACGACCTGTGCCTGGGCCACCCGGGTCCCCAATCCCGACCGGGTGAGATACCGCTGCAAGGCCTCACCGACGGCCACCGGCTTGCGCCGTTTCCGTTCCTGGTCGGTCATCTGGGAAGGGTCAAAAAAGGACACCTCGGAAAGCCCTACCAAAATACCCGGAAATTGTTGTGCCGTCAATACTTAGTTGGGTTCTGCCGAGCGCCGATTTGACGTGCTGACAAGGGCTTGGAAAAGGGGGTCAGGGGCCCCGGACCACGACGAAGGTGTCGAGCGCTCCGACGTACTCGGAGAGGTCCCGGGCCGTGAGCCGGACCGAGACGTGGTCGCCCAGGACGTGCCCGTTCCGCACCGCCGCCCGAAACGAGGCGAGGAAGGTCGGTTCGAGCAGGCCGTCAGCGCCGAGCGGGGGCGCCGAGTCCACCGACAACCAGACGGAGTCGATCCCATCGGGGTCGTCGGCGCGCAAGGAGCCGGAGAGGGTGTCGGGGGAGCGCACCGAATCCTGGTTGAGGAAGATCGCCAGGCGCGGCGGGCCGGGCCGCTCGCGGTCCGCCTGGCACGCATATGTCGCGGCCCCGGCCGCGACGATCAGAGTCAACGTCCTTCGAAGCGCGGTGGCCGTTTCTCGAGAAATGCGGTGGTCCCTTCTTTCATGTCGTGCGTCGCGGCGAGCAGGCCGAAGTGGTTCGCTTCGAGCAGCAGCCCCTCGTCCAGCGTCATCTCGATGCCCTGATCGACTGCCTCGAGGCAGAGTCGGACGGCGAGCGGTGCCATCGCGAGGATACCCCGCATCAACTTTTCCGATTCGGCGAGCAAGTCGCCTGGCGGTACGACCTTGTTCACGAGGCCGATACGATACGCCTCCTGGGCGTCGATCATCTCGCCGGAAAGGATCAGTTGCAGTGCGACGCCCTTACCGACGAGTCGCGGCAGCCGCTGCGTGCCGCCGTACCCCGGCGCTATCCCGAGCTTCACCTCGGGCTGGCCGAACTTCGCCGCGTCGCTGGCGAGCCGCAGGTGACAGGCCATCGCCAACTCGCACCCCCCACCCAGCGCGTAGCCGTTCACCGCGGCGATGACGGGCTTGCCGCACGTCTCGAGCCGCCGCAGCACGCCCTGGCCGCGCATGGCGCGCGCCTTTCCGTCGAACGGTCCCTGACGCGACAAGTCTCCGATGTCGGCGCCGGCGATAAACGCCTTCGGCCCCGCGCCGGTGATGATCGCACCGCGGATCTCGGGCGCAGTCGTAATGCGCTCGACGGCGTCGGCGAGCTCGGCCATCACCTGGTCGTTCAAGGCGTTGAGTTTGTCGGGGCGGTTGATGGTCACGAAGGCGACGCCGTCGTGAATGTCGAACAGCAGGGTTTGATAGGTCATGAGAAAATGCTACATCATCATTGAGCATTCTGCATTGATTATTCTGCATTAGTTTCACGCCATGTCCGTCCAGGCCATCACCTGGTCGCCGAGCGGCGCCGTGCGGATCGTGGACCAGCGCGCGCTCCCCGACGCGCTGGTGCACCGCGATCTGGAGACGATCCACGACGCGGTCAACGCCATCCGCACGTTGCAGCTGCGCGGCGCCCCGCTGATCGGGATCGCCGCGGCGATGGGGCTCGTCGCGGGGCTGCGGAAGGTGCGCCGGGGGGGACGCGATGCGTTCCTCGCCCAGCTTCGCACGGCGGCTGCCGGTCTCGCCGAGACCCGGCCGACCGCGATCAACCTGCGCTGGGCGTTGATGCGCATGATCGCGGCCGCCGAGCAGACGCCCGGCGATGCGGCGGCGCTGTGGGAGCGATTGCGGGTCGAGGCGACCGCGATCTGGGAGGAAGACCGCGCGATGTGCCGCTGCATCGGTGAGGCGGGGCTGTCGCTGGTCCCCGACGGAGCGAACGTCCTGACGCACTGCAACGCCGGCGCGCTCGCGACCGGCGGGATCGGAACGGCCCTCGCTCCCATCTACCTGGCGCATGAGGCGGGCCGCCGCGTGCACGTCTATGTCGACGAGACGCGCCCCGTGCTGCAGGGGGCGCGGCTCACCGCCTGGGAGCTCAGCGAAGCGGGTATTCCGTGCACGCTGCTCGCCGATGGGGCCGCCGGCACGCTGCTGCGCAATGCCCGGGTCGATGTGGTGCTCGTCGGGGCGGACCGCATCGCCGCCAACGGCGACTTCGCGAACAAGATCGGCACCTACTCCGTGTCGGTGCTGGCACGCCAGCACGGCGTACCATTCTATTGTTGTGCGCCGTCTTCGACGATCGATCCGGCCACCCCCGACGGCGATGCCATCCCCATCGAAGAACGCCCCGCCAACGAGGTGAAAGCGATCGCAGGGCGCGCCATCGCGCCGCGCGAGGTCGCGGCGTTCAATCCGGCGTTCGACGTCACTCCCGCGCGCTACGTCACGGCCTTCATCACCGAGCGCGGCCTCGTGCACCCGCCGTTCAGCGCGTGATGGCGGTGCGTCCCATCGTCGCAGTCGTGGGCGGATCGGACTGTACCAGCGCGGAAGCCGCGCTCGCCGAAGACCTAGGCCGGCGACTGGCGCAGCGCGGTGCGGTCGTCGTCTGCGGCGGGCTGACGGGCGTCATGGAAGCCGTCGCGAAAGGCGCGCGCGCCGCTGGGGGACTGACGATCGGGATTCTCCCCGGCAGTGATGCGCGGGACGCGAATGCCTACATCGATGTTCCCCTGGCGACGGGGATGGGCGAGATGCGCAACGCCCTTATCGTGCGCGTCGCCGGCGCGATCGTCGCGATCGGCGGCGGCTCGGGCACCTTGTCGGAGATCGCGCTGGCGCTGCGGATTGGGACGCCGGTCGTGGGACTGCACGACAACTTCGCAGGGCTTGCCACGCTGCCGCGCGTGGCGGACGCGGCCGGGGCGGCGGACTGGGCGCTGGCGCGAGCAAGGTAGCCCGGGTCAGCCCGGCTGGCCTGCCGACGTCCCCCGCGGTCGCGTGAGCTGGTCGATCACTGCGGCGCTCTCGGCCTCGAGGCGGTCTTGCAGCGCGCGCGCAGACGCGACGTCCCCGGCGTTGCCGGCCGCTTCGATCTGTTGCAGCAACGCCGCCAGCGATTTCGCGCCGATCGTTCCCGCTGCGGACTTCAGTGCATGGGCCGCCCGCTCGATGTCGGTCGCGTTGCCGGACACCAGCGCGCCGGTGATCGCCGCGATGCGCTGTGGTGTGCTTTCGAGGAAGGTGTCGAGGATCTGGTCCACAGCCGCCTCGGCGCCGGCGAGGCGCATCTGCTCGCGGAATGCCGCGACGTCTACCGGCGACGCGACGATCTGTGGAGCGGGCGCGGGCTCCGGGCGCTCCGTGTCGCTGGGGGCCCAGCCTTCGACCGCGGCGAACAGCTCGTGCGCCCGCAGCGGTTTCGTGAGATAGTCGGACATGCCGTGCGACAAACAGCGCTCGCGCTCCCCTGATAATGCATGGGCGGTCAGGGCGATGATCGCCAGATCCTTGCCCACCGGCGTCGCCCGGATCGCGTGCGTCGCTTCGAAGCCGTCCATCTCCGGCATCTGAATGTCCATGAGCACGACGTCGTAGCGTGCGCGGGCCACGGCGTCGACGGCCAGCCGGCCGTTGGCGACGACGTCGATGTGGTGGCCGCGCTTGCGCAGCATCGCGGCCACGACCTCCTGATTCACGGGGTTGTCTTCCGCCACGAGGATGTGCAGGTGCCGTCGCGACTCGGCGATGGAATGGCGCGTGACGATGTCCCCTTTGGCCGCTCCCGCGCCGCCCGGTTCGGCGAGCACCGTCTTGAGCGCTTCGAGCAGGTCGCTACGGGACGCGGGTTTCGGCAGGTAGCCATCGATGCCGAGCTCGCGGCAGCGCTGCCCGTCGCCGGGCTGGCCCGACGAGGTGAGCATCACGAGGGGAGTCCGACCGATGGCGGAGTCCGCGCGCACCGCCCGAGCCAGCTCGAACCCGTTCATCTCCGGCATTTCGGAATCGATGATCGCCAGATCGAATGGGGCGTCGTCCCGTCGCGCCTGGCGTAGCGCGGTGAGGCCCGCCGCGCCGCTCCCCGCTTCGGTGACTTCCATCTCGGCGGCCGCCAGCATGTTGAGCGCCACGCGGCGATTGGTGGGATTGTCGTCGACGACCAGCACGCGGCGACCCGCGAGCGGCGTCTTGGCGGCCGCCGCGGTCGCGAGTGGCGCTTCAACTTCGAGCGGGATCGCGAAGCTGAATTCCGTGCCGCGTCCGACGTCGCTCGAGACAGCGAGCTCCCCACCCATCAGCCGCACCAGGCGACGGCAGATCGCCAGTCCCAGTCCCGTGCCGCCGTACTGGCGTGTCGTCGAGGTATCGGCCTGGCTGAACTCCTCGAAGATGGCGTCGAGTTTCTCGGCGGCGATGCCGATGCCGGTGTCGCGGACGGCGAAGCGCACCAGGGGCCGTCCATCCGCGGCGGTGAGCGGCGCCGCGGCGACCACCACCTCGCCTTCATGGGTGAACTTGATCGCGTTCGAGATCAGGTTGGTGAGGACCTGGCGCAGCCGGGTCGGGTCGCCGCGCACGCTCGCCGGCAGGTCGGCTGCGACGTCGGCGAGCAGGTTGAGCCGCCGCTCCCGCGCCCGGATGGCGAGCAGCTCCACCACCGACTGCACGAGATGCTCGAGGTCGAAGGCGATGGACTCGAGCTGCAGGTGCTCGGCTTCGATTTTCGAGAGATCGAGGATGTCGTTCAACAGGGTGAGCAGCGTCTCGGCCGAGGTCTGCACCAAGGTGAGAGAGTGCCGCTGTTCGGGGGCGAGCTCGGTGTCGAGCAGCAGCTCCGTCAGCCCGAGGATCGCGTTCATCGGCGTACGGATTTCGTGACTCATGTTGGCGAGGAACGAGCTGCGCGTCTGGGCCAGCCGCTGGGCGGCGTCGCGCGCGTCGCGCAGCGCATCGCGGCTCGCCACTTCACCGCTCACGTCGCGCGCGATCGTCGAGAAGCCGCTGATGCGGCCGGCCGAGTCGCGGGTCAACGAGATGCTGAGCGACACCGGGATACGGGTGCCGTCCTTGCGAAGCCGCACCGTCTCGAAATGGTCGACGTGCTGCCCGTGCTTGATCCGTTCGAGGATCGCATCGCCCTCGTCGGCGAGCTCGGGGGGGCGCAACAGCGCGATCCGCTTGCCTTTGATCTCCGGAAACGAGTATCCGAACATCCGCTCGGCGGCCGCGTTCCAGCTCACGACCACGCCATCCAGCGTCTGCCCCACAATGGCGTCGTCCGAGGACTGCACGATGCTGGCGAGCTGGCTCAGCGCGTCCTGCGCCTTGCGCCGGTCGCTGATGTCCTGGTACATGACGAAGACATCGCCGCCGGCGGTGCCGGCGAGATGGCTCGCCGTGGCCAGTACGGGGACGAGCGACCCATCCTTGCGCCGCCGCTCCACCTCGACGACCAGGCGCTCTCCGCGACGGGCCAGGGTGTCGAACCGCGACGCCTTGGGGAGCTCCGATCGCGGCACGATCAGCTCGTTCAGGTCCTGGCCGATGGCCTCAGCGGCGGGAAAGCCGAACAACGTCTCGAATTGGGGGTTGGTCCCGCGCACCCGGCCGTCGCCCCCCAGCACCGCGATCGCCACGGGGGCGCTGGCGAATACGGCGTCGAGGTAGGCCCGATCGCGGACCGCCGTCTGCTCGCGACGTGCCAGCTCGAAGGACTGTAGCAAATGGTCGTGCAACAGCTGGTACGAAGCGCGGGAGAAGACGAGCATGGCCGCGAGGTAAAAAACAACCAGGAACACGGCGATCATCGTGTCGCGCTGAAACGCGCCCTGTATGATGCCGATCGGAACGGGCACGAGGAGGCCGGCGATGAAATAGCGGAATGCCCACACATCGCCCGAGAGGGAGGTGACTGCTCCCGCAGCGAGACCACACAGCACCACGAGGAGCAGCGCTGCCGCGCCCACCGGAATGTCCGACATGACGACGGCCGCGCCTATACCCCACGCCAACCCAGTAGCCGCGAGCGCGAGTCGGATCCGCCCCAGCCCCTTTCCCGGCGTGTAGTCGCCGCGCCGCACGCGGGCGCGCAGCGCTCCGCGGATCGCCGTGCAGGCGACCACGATCGCCGCCCAGCTGCCGAGGGTGAGGTGCGAAACCCACGGCCAGAGCAGGACGGCGACGACGCCGATGAGCACGAAATGGGCGATCTCGGCGCGCGGGCTCTCGCCCACCAGCCGATTCAGCAACTCCCGGGCGACCTGGTCCTCGACGACGGTAGAGTCGATCGCCGCCGAGCCCGGGGCCGCGATCAGGGACGTCCGCGGCAACGGAGAAGGTGTGACCGGCGTCTCAGATGAAGCGGTCATGAAGTCAGGATGAATCTACGACACTGGGTACTGGAGCGCCTCCGTCGCGGGGCTGTATAATGGACGCATGCATGCGGGCATGAAGTTCACCCTGGGAGCGGTGCTGATCGTGGGCGCCGTGGGCTATCTCATGGCGACCGGGGTGAAGCAGACAGGTCAGTATTTCCTTACCCCGAGCGAGCTGTCCCAGAAGCTCGCCGCCGACCCGACGTTTTACGACGTCGGAATGCGGGTCGGCGCCCGCGTCGTCCCCGGCAGTGTCACGCGCGACGTCGCGCATCAGACGCTCGCCTTCCGGGTGACCGACGGCAGCGCCTCGTACCCCGTCGTGTATCGGGGTATCGCTCCCGACACTTTCACTGACAGCGTCGAGGTCGTGGTCGAAGGGCGTATCCAGCACGACGGTGTGATTCACGCGACCGACGTGCTGGCGAAGTGCGGCTCCCGCTACGAGTCGGTTCCCAAGGCCTAAATGACATTGCTCGGCAGTCTGGCGCTCTGGGTGGCGTTTCTCCTCGGAGCGTGGGGTGCGCTCACCGGGTTTCTCGGTGGCGCGCGCGGCCGCGCCGATCTGATCGCCAGCTCCCGGCACGCCGTGTATGCGCTGTGCGGCGTTCTGCTGGTGGCGGTCGTCTGCCTCGAGGTCGCACTGTTCCGGCACGACTTCAACGTCGAGTACGTCGCCGCGTATACCAGCCGCAACCTCCCGATCTTTTATACGTGGTCGGCCCTGTACGCCGGGCAGAAGGGCAGCCTGCTGTTCTGGGCTACGGTGCTGTCGGTGTTCGGCGCACTAGCCCAGCTGCTGACGGCGCCGCGTCACCGGGTCTATCTCCCCTACGTCGGCGCGATCACGTGCCTCGTGTGCTCGTTCTTTCTCAGTGTGATGGTGTTCGACTTCATCTCTCACGCCAATCCGTTCGACCGGTTGCCGTACACGCCCGTCGACGGCAACGGCTTGAACCCGCAGCTGCAAAATCCGGGGATGGTATTCCATCCGCCGATGCTCTACCTCGGCTACATCTCGATCACGATTCCGTTCGCCTTCGCGATGTCGGCGTTGCTGTCGAAGCGTCTCGAAGCCGACTGGCTGGTGGCGATCCGCAAGTGGACGCTGCTCTCTTGGCTGTTTCTGTCGATCGGGATCTGCCTGGGGATGTGGTGGGCGTACGTCGAGCTGGGGTGGGGCGGCTACTGGGCGTGGGATCCGGTGGAGAACGCCTCCTTCCTGCCGTGGCTCACGATGACGGCGTTCCTGCACTCGGTGATGATCCAGGAAAAGCGCGGCATGCTGAAGAAGTGGAACCTGGCGCTCATCATCGGGTCGTGGCTCCTGTCGATCTTCGGCACGTTCATCACGCGCTCCGGCGTGATCGCCTCCGTCCACTCGTTCACCCAGTCGCAGGTCGGCTGGTTCTTCGCCGGGTTTCTGTTGCTTGCCGCGACGGCGAGCTTCTGGATCTACGCCACGCGGCTGCCGCTGCTCGAAGCCGACTCCCAGCTCGAGTCGATGGTGAGCCGCGAAGCGAGCTTCCTGTTCAATAATCTGCTGCTGGTCGGGATCGCGTTTACCGTGCTGTTCGGCACGCTGCTCCCGATTCTGTCCGAGCTGTTCAGCGGCACCAAGATCACGGTGAAGGCGCCGTGGTTCAACACGGTGAACATCCCGCTCGGGCTCCTGCTGCTGTTGTTCACGGGGATCGGTCCGCTCATCGCCTGGCGCCGGTCATCGCTGCCCAATCTCAAACGCCAGTTCGCCGTGCCCGCCGCCGGCGGCGTGTTGACGACGCTGGCGGTGCTCGCCGCCGGGATGCGCGACTTCTATCCGATCGTCGCGATCGGACTCGCCGGATTCGTGTTCACGACGATCGTGCAGGAGTTCTGGCGCGGTGTGGCGGCGCGGCGCCGCCAGTACGGCGAAGCGTGGCTGCTCGCGCTGGGCCGCCTGTTCGCCCGCAACCGCCGCCGCTACGGCGGTTACGTCGTGCACCTCGGCATCCTGATCCTGTTCATCGCCTTCGCGGGCTACGCGTTCAAGACCGAGACCGAAGCGACGCTGCGGCCGGGCGAGTCGGTGTCGCTGAAGAGCCCGTACGGCTGGACCTATCGCTTTACGCACCTCGGGATCTCGCAGTATCCCGCGCTCAATCGGCAGGTGACCGCGGCGACAGTCGACGTCACCCGTGACGGCACGTGGATCGGCCGGCTGGAGACCGAGAAACGGCAGCATGTCGACGCCGAAGGGAATCCCACGTTCCAGCCGTCCACCGAGGTGGGCATCAAGAGCGACATGCGCGAGGATCTCTACGTCGTCCTCGCGGGGGTGGTGAACGGGTCGGAGCAGGCCGTGTATCGCTTTACCATCAATCCGCTGGTGTGGTGGGTGTGGTACGGCGGCATGATCGTGGCACTGGGCGGCCTGATCGTGATGTGGCCCGGCGGCGGATCCGTGTCGATGCGGCGCGCGCAAGCGGGGTACGGTGTGAAACTGGTAGCGAAACAGTGATGGACCGGCGCGAGTTTTTCACCGCGGGCGTGGGATTGCTGCTGACCGTTGTCCGTCAGGCGCAAGACACCAGCGCCGGACCTAGCGGCAGGCTGTACGACCCCTCCTGGGTCACCTCCGTTCAGCCGGTGACGGCGCGCGACAACGACGCGGCCATCCAGGCGATCGAGAAGCGCATCAAGTGCACCTGCGGCTGCGGGCTCGACGTCTACACCTGCCGCACGACCGACTTCACCTGTCCGGTCAGCCCCAAGATGCACGCGCAGGTGCTGGCGCTCGCCGAATCGGGCAACAGCGCCGAGCAGATCATTGCGGCGTTCGTGCGGGACCACGGCATCGAGATCCTGATGGCACCGCCGCGGCGCGGGTTCAACCTCATCGGGTATTACGCGCCCTACGTCCTCATCCTCACGGCGGCGGTGGCGCTGCTCTACGCGATGCGCCGCTGGGTGCGCCGCGGAGCTCCGGCCCCGGCGACGATCGACGGCGCGACCGCCGGCGTTTCAGCCGCCGAGCTCGAGGGTCTCCAGGAAGCGCTGCGGCGCACCGAGGCGTGAGCTCCGTCCTCGAGCTTGCGGCCGGCCTCGCCCTCGCGGCGGTGGCCGTTTTTTTTGTGCTGCGGCCGATCCTCTCGCCCCCCCTTCCCAGTGTCCCAGCGCCGATCGATGCTGAGGGAGACGACCCCGAGGACGACCTGTCGCCGCGAACAGTGGCGCTGCGCGCGTTGAAGGAGATCGAGTTCGATCGGGCGACGGGGAAACTCAGCGACGCCGATTACGACGCGCTGAAAGCGAAGTACACGTCCGAAGCGCTCGCGGCACTACGGGACGACTCCGCCGCGGCGCCGGCCGACATGCCCGCCATCTCCCGGCCCCGCACCGTTGCGCCCCCCGCGGTTCGCGCGGCCTGTCCCACGCACGGGGTCCGTCCCGAAGCCGACGCGCGCTTCTGCTCCGCCTGCGGCCGGCGACTCTCCACCGCCATGGGGTTTTGCGCGAAATGCGGCAGCGCGCTCGAGCCGGACGCGCGCTTCTGCGCCGCCTGTGGGAGGCGCGTCGCGGCCTGACCATCACGTCCGTGACCGCGGTCACGCGACTGCCCCCGATCTGTTAGGCGATTAACACCACCATCTGAACGGCGTCTGTTCCTGCGGCTCGAGCCGGCTTGACCGTCTCTCAACCGAACAGGAGCAGTCCGATGCGTACCTTCCGATTGTTTTCCGCGGGGATCGCGGCCGTCGCCCTGGTCGGCGCGGCGTGCAGCGAGTCCTCCACCGGCATGAGCGCCGACAAAGTCGCCGTGCAGGCGGCGTATGACGGGCTGACCGGCTATACCGACAACGACTTCGGCGATCCGGGCGTCGTCGGCTCCGCCGCGGCCTCCGTGGTCGGCGGCGTGCAGAGCGTCATGGACACCGCGATCGCGCCCCGTTTCTGGGGCCGGCTGCGGGTGGTCCCCGGCGGTCCCCAGCCGATTTTCACGCGCGACATCACCGTGCAGGGGGACTCGGCGTGGGTGACCCGGAGTGTCAGCTTCCAGGGAATCTTCCTGGTCGACACGTCCGCCGATTCGATGTTCAATCCGAACAGCAAGCCGCTGGACGACGGCGTGCAGCAGCGCGCGGTCTTCGTGCGCGATCGCACGGCGGCGCGCGGGTGGCGCGCCGTGGCGCTCACCTTGCTCGACTGGCAGAACACCGCGGCCGATCGCCGCACCGTACAGATCCAGAACGTGGCGGTGTTCGTCAACGGCGCGGCCGTGCTCAACGTCTCGAACCCCGATTCGCTGATCTCCGTCGATACCCGCGTGCCGTTGTTCCACGCCGGCGACACGGTGAAGGTGACGATGCACGTCGCCAACACGACCGGCGGCAGCTTCTCTCCGCCGACGTTCGGCTTCCTGCACGTGCGGCACGGCGATCCGTCGGGGATCCGTTGGCGCCGCGTGCCGATGAAGGACGACGGCAACGGCGACTTCGAGCGCAGCTGGGTGGTGCGGTTCACCGGCCGCGACCGGTTCGTGGTCGACGCGCTCGACGCCGCGACGCTCGAGCTGGGGAGCGCCGACAATTACCGCTCGAACGAATGGGGCATTCCCTTTCGAGTAGAGTAGGAGGTCGGCAGACGCGAGGGAGACGCACAGCCGCTGAGCCGCCGAGAGGACGTCGAGGTATCGGGCGTAAGGTCCATCCTCATCCCTGAAGTACTGGGCGTCCACTCGGCGGCTTAGCGCCTCGGCGTCTTCCTGACCGTCTATTCCCTCAGTTTTTTTTCCTGCGGACCTTGCATTTCGCACTTGTGTATCCTATCTGTTCTCCGCCCTTCGACCTTTGCTCCGGAGCGACAGCGTGCGCAGTGTGCAGCGGCTGGTGGTCGTGGTGGCGATGGTGGTGCACACGGCGGCCCGGCTCGCCGCTCAGCGGCGCGGGGGCTCCACGCCGCTCGATCCGGTGCGAGTGGGCCCCCACCTGGGCTACAACTTCGACGCCCAGGCAGTGGGCCTGGGAGTGCAGGCGACGCTGCCGTTGACCACGCAGGTCGAGCTGTACTCGACATTCGATTACTACTCCGTGTCGCCGGCGAGACTGTGGGCGCTGAATCTGGACGTGAAGATCCGGCCGCGCACGCCGCGGCGCGCTTTCTATTATGGCGTCGGACTCGACTATCTGCACTCGAGCGACAGCGTGGCAACGAGTGGGAACGTGAATTTCAGCGTGATCGGCGGATGGGAGGTGTTGCGCAGCCCGGTCTCTCCGTATGCGGAGGGGCGGCTGTTGCTGGGCCATGGGAGTGTGTTCCAGGTGGCGGGCGGGATCAGCTTCTACCTGCACTCGCGCCACCATCTGTCGACCTTTTCACCAGGAGATTGAGCGTGCGCCATCCGACTCGACGGCTGATCCTGGCCGTGGTGCTCACGCTGCTGGCGGCAGCGACCGCGTCCGCACAGCGGCGCGGACGGGAATCGTCGCGCGGTTACTTTTTGTTCGGCCCGCAGCTTGGGTACGCGACGAATAGCGTGAACGTCTTCGTCGGTGGGCAGTTCTCCATGCCGGTCGCCAACAAGCTCGACTTCTATCCATCGTTCGACATTTTTTCCCCCGGCAATGGCGTCACGGTGTATGACATCAACGCCGAAGGTCGGTACTGGCCCAGACACAGCGTGACGAACCCGGGCCTGTATATCGGCGGCGGGTTGAACGTCACGAGCCTGTATGTCGGCGGCGGGTTGAAGGTGTCGCGTAAGAAGGTCCTCGGGACGACCACCTCGACCACCGACGCGGGCTTGGGGCTGCTCGGAGGCTGGGACTTCCAGACGGTGAGCTGGCGGCCATTTGCGCAGATCCACGTCGTGATCGGCAGGGCCGATCGCGTGGAGTTCGGCGGCGGTGTCAATTTTCGGCTGTAAATCCGACGCGCGGATCTTGCATTTCGACTTCGTGTATCCTATCTGTTTCCCCGACTCCGCCCCTCAATTTCAATATGGTCGGTGCGCGGGTGTTTCGTCGCCGCACTCTCGCGCCGTAGGCGGATGGACGACGCAGGCTCGGTCAAGGGAATACGTTGCAATATGGTAGATGGATGAGTTTTCGATCTGCATTGATCACCGTCGCCGGCACACTTTACCGGAGGTGTTCGTCGTGAGATCCGTGACCCGAGAAATCCTAGCGGCTGGGCTGGCTTGCCTGTTGCTATCCACGAGCGCCGCGGCGCAACGTCGCAGTGCGGTGACGTCCAGCACGCAACCCGTTTTCGGTGTACAGCTCGGGGATGCGACCAACAGTTTCGATTTTTTCATCGGTGGACAATTGGGCTTTCCAGTAGCGCCGCGGTTCGACTTCTATCCGTCGCTCAACGTGTATTTCCCGAGCGGGGCAAGTGCGTGGAGTCTGAACGCCAACGTGCGATACTGGCCGAAGCTCGACATGCCGAACCCGGGGTTATACGCCGGAGGCGGCTTGGGCATTACGCATCTCAGTGCCGGCGGCGCGAGCGCTACCAAGGTTGGCCTCAACCTGCTGGGTGGGTGGCA
>JACXTT010006239.1_pt1 | contig 17070 bp, 17 predicted proteins | sample 9270951 | NCBI WGS metagenome assembly JACXTT01 (sample SAMN15532306, study PRJNA645909) | rock metagenome | isolation source: weathered quartz diorite | place: Puerto Rico | collected 2017-06-21 | reverse complement strand
ATCAAGCGCGTAACGCGGCGTTGGCCGTGGCGGCGGTCGAATCGTTGGCAGACGCGCCCGTCAGCGATCAGGCAGTGGCTGACGGTCTGGCGACGGTAGTATGGCCGGCACGGCTGGAGATCATGTCGCGCCGGCCGCTCGTGTTGCTCGACTGCGCCCACAACGTCGCGTCGGCGCAAGTGTTGGCGCAAGCGTTGACGGCATCATTTCCAGGGATCGAGCGTCGTATCTTGATCTTCGGCGGCAATCGCGACAAGGACCTCGCCGGCATGCTCACTGTGCTCGCGCCGCTGTTCGAACGCATCTATCTGACGAGCTTCCACGGCACTGCCCGCTGCCTGCCGCCGGAGCAGCTTGCGGCGCTGTTGCCTGCCGACAAACGTGCGCGTGGCGTCGCCTGCGGCGAGTCGGCCGAGGCGTGGCGGCGTGCCCGCGCGGAGGCGAACACGGGCGATCTGATTTGCGTCACGGGGTCGGTGTTTCTCGCGGGAGAATTGCGGCCGATCATCGTGGCGGCGTCGTGAGAAAGACGCCCGGAGTCGCTCCTATCGTCCCAGCCGAGCGACCCCGGGGCCGGCATCGACGCGATGCCAAGGGAAGTGTAGCAAAGAGATCAGTAGTGTTCAATAGTACATGTATAATAATGTTTGATCGGGGAAGGCGCCGGAAACGGGACATGCGAGCCGCTTGTTCCTACGATAGGGGCAACCGTATCGCCATTCACTCCAGGAGGTCGCATCCATGGCCGGACTCGGGCGCATCATTTTGGTCGTCGTCGTCGCATCCATCGTCAGCGTATCGACCGCGCATGGCTTCAATGGCCGTTGGCGTCAGCCGGCGCCGAGCGTGTCGTATTACTACGCGGTACCGTTCTATTACTGCCCGCCGCTGCCGGTGGTGATTCCGGTGCCGGACGCGAAGCCCCCGTTGGCGCGGCCGACGCCGGCGCCGCCGTCCGCGACGAAGGAGCCGCCGTTGCAGAAGATGACCGCGGATGATCCGCGCATGCCAGTGATCGTTACGTCGCATGCGTCGGGGGGAGCGCCGGTCGGCCCCATCGCGAAGGATCGTTGCCGAGTCGGGTTCTGGAATCTGTCGGGCCGCGATGTGACGCTGACCATCGACGGCAAGGCGATGAAGCTGGCGAAAGACCGTGCGGTGACACTCGATCTCGATCGGCAATTCGCCTGGCAAGTCGAGGGGCTGCCGCAGCACGTCGAACGCGTGGCGGACGGGCAGGTGACGCATGAGGTGGTGATAAGGGAGTAGCCGTTGCCGCTGGCGGCGTTGCCTCATTTGCCGGGCGGATCGAGGGGCGCCAGGCCGACGTTGTCTGGAATCTCGAGCGAACCGAGCTTGGCTCCTGCGCCGCCGGGGGCATTGTTGCCCTCGGGCGTCTTCGGCTGGCCCTGCAGCACGGGATGCGACTGGGCTACTTCGGACAGCGGCATCGGTTCTTCGAGTGATTCCTCGGTGCTCACGATCGGTTTCGCGGCCATGACGGCGTTTTTGCCAGGCGCGGCTTCGGGAACGGCGCCCCACCTCACCTGATAACGCATGTTGCCGATCGTCAGCTCGTCGTTGGGCTGCAGATTGCCTTCGACGACCTTGATGCCGTTGATGCGAATGCCGTTGGTGCTGCCCAGATCGCGAATGACGAGATGGTCGGAGATGAGCGCGATGCAGCAATGGCGGCGCGAAATCTTCCGCGACGGGATTTGGATATCGCACTCCTGATGTCTGCCGACCAGGATGATCGGCTTCTCAAGCGGGATATTCGTTCCTTCGGTCAGGGACACCAAATTGGGATAGACCGGTTGGTTCACGGCACGTGCTCGGGGCCTGGAAAGTATCATACCTAATCCTAACCGCGAAACCCGAGCGGAGCAAGCGCGGCTTGGACATTTGCGGCGATTGGCCCTTGCGCGGGCAGGAAAAGCCGGACCGGGCGATCACGGAGTTATTTCTTTCGATTGCGCGGATCGTCATCCGGATTGACGTATTGGATCGACCACGGGCCGTTGCCGTGAAATTGCAGGACCGTCTCTCCCTTGGCCCAGACAAAATGCTTCATGCCGGCGGGCCAATGGCCGAATGTGCCGGCCTTCAGCGCCCGCGTCTTCTTCTCGTCGAATTTGTCGCCCATGCCGATATTGAAGGTGCCGGAAATGACCGTGACACGCTCGGTCTTCGGGTGCGTGTGCGGCGACACGCGATAGCCGTCGGGCACCTTGACGCGGAAGACGAACGGGCCTTCCTTGCTCGGGTCGCCTTCCAGAACGGCGATTAGCGCTCCTTTCGGCAATGATGGCGGCCCCTCATGCCATTTGATCTCCTCGGCAGTAAAAATCGCAAGATCGTGTGGTTCGCCCATTGATGGGGAGGAGCGGGTGCTGGATGTCAGTACGGCCAGCAGAAGAGATGTGGATCCAAACAAGAGGACGGCATAAGTCCTGGAGCGCATGGGACACCTCATAGTAAGTACGGGTTCAGAATCACCTTGACCTTGCTATGAGTAGGCGAGGATCAAACTTGGCGTAGCGCGGTTCTGCTGATATCGAAGGGAGAAGGTATAAGCCGGCATCAGGCTTTGCTCGCCCTATCCGACTGCGGCGTCAGCAAGTCGAGAAAGAGCTTGGCGGGAATCGGCAGCACGCGTCGCTTGTCCCAGGTGACGAACATGTCGCGGGTCAGGGGCAGCCCGTCGATTTGCAAGGCGCGAAGCTGGCCGGCCTGGACTTCCTTGTGGACCGCGCGGTCGGAGAGAATGGCCGCCCCCATGCTGCGCAGGACTGCTTCCTTGATCGTTTCGTTGCTGCCCAGCTCGAGGGAGACCTGTAGATCGTACAGCGACTTGCCGGCCTTCACCAGCGCCTGCTCGAGGCACCAGCGCGAGCCCGAGCCAGCTTCGCGTAGGATGAGGGGTTGTTCGAGGAGCTGCGCGAGGGCGACGCGTTTGCGCTTCGCCCACGCATGCTTGGCGGGGACGATAAGGACCAGTTCGTCGGTGGCGAAGCAGCGGAATTCGAGGTGCGGACTGTCCTTCTTGCCGCCGATCAGGCCGAGGTGCACCTGTCCTTGCTCGACTTGCTGGAGCACCTGCTGGCTGTCGGTGACGCTGGCGCGGACTTGCAGGTGAGGATGCCGTTCTTGAAAGGCCGCCAAGAGGTCGGGGAGCAGATGCTCGCCGGGCACGGAGCTGGCCGCGATGGTCACCTCGCCGGTCAACGGCGCCGCGCGGCCGGTGATGTCCTGGATGGCCTCGCGGTGCAGGGCCAGGATACGCTCGGCAAAGGCATAGAGGCGATGGCCGGCGTCGGTCAGCAGCACGTGTCCTCCCTGGCGGTGGAAGACCGGTTCCTTCAAGGCCTGCTCGAGCGCCTGGATGCGCTGGCTCACTGCCGCCTGCGTCATACCGAGAGCGCGGGCGGCGGCCGTGAAACTGTTCAACTCGGCCGCTTTGGTGAACGTGTCCAGATAGGGGAGCTGCTCGGCACTCATGGGTTTTCGCCCGTCATCCTTCGCTTACGCTTCTCTGAAACCATTCTATCCACGCGTAAAAAAAACGCCGCCGCAGAATGGCTGGTTCTGCGGCGGGTTCGATGGTGTTCCGGATAGTCTCTTACTTGGGCTCAGGCAAAATCTTGGGCAGGTCGGCCATGATCTTGTCAATGGCGGCCGAGTTCAACGCGCCCTTCTTGAAGGCGTGGTTGGCCAGGACTTTGCGGTTGTTGTAGAAGACGACCGTGACGTCGGCGTCCTTGGAGACGTCGTAGGCCTTGGGGCCGGCGGGGTTATCGATGGAGAGGACGCACTTCTTGAGCCCTTCCTTGCTGGCCAGGGTCTTGAGCGCATCGCCGAGCTTTTCGTCCTCGGACATGAAGACGACGAAGCTGCCCATCTTGGCCTTGCTGTTCTTGGCGGTTTCGGCATCAATCTTCTTGACCAAACTGGTCAAGGAGTCGCTGACTTCGCGAGCGAAGATCATCGCGACCGGGTTGCCGCCGTTCTGTCAGACAAGGCAGTGTTTTTCACCGGCCTTGGCGCCGGTGACGTTGAGCGGATGGAACGGACCGGGGATACTCTTGCCGACCGGTGGGCCGGACTTGAGGGCGTCGCCCGCCGTCGCGCCGGCAACCGCCAGCACGGCGAGGGTGAAGACCCCCATCGCAATACGATGTTTCATGGTAACAATTCCTCCTTATGCAGGGTTGATCGTCATGCCTTTTCGAAGGCTCTTGGTACAGGACAGAATAAAAGGTGGGACACCGGAGGGTACTTTGGTTTACGTGATACACCGGAATGAGTCCATAAATAATTCTTATGAGGCGGGAAACACTCTACCACTATCGATTGTCGGAGCGTGAAGCGTGAGCGAACGACGCGAGGCACTTCGCGCACGTCTCAGGCTCTGATGATTCATGTCAAGCTGGGCAACCTAGCCGTTCTGCTGCATCCGCATCTCGCTCTTTTTTTCTTGCGCCGCTATCGCTATGGTCGCCCCCGCTTTCAAGACAGGCGAAGGTTGCCGGAACGATCTTTGCCGCACGCCACCATCCAAGGAGGGAGAAGATGGCCCAAGCGACTCGACCGTTGATCGGCTTGAATGTCGATCTCATACCCGGAACCAAGACGGGCAAGCCCCACCTGCGGCTCAATCTCGGTTACGCCGAGGCGGTGCTGACGGCGGGGGGCCTACCGGTGCTCATGCCGATCCTGAGCAAGGATGTGGATATCCGCGCTTTTCTGGCGCCGCTCGACGGCTTCATCCTGACCAGCGGCCTCGATCTGGACCCGCGTCGCCTTGGCCTGCCGCGTCATCACGCCGTCACGCCGATGCCCGAACGCCGCGACGAGCACGACCGCATCCTGGTGCGCCTGCTGATCGAGCGGGAATTGCCGGTGCTCGGCATCGGCGTCGGCATGCACCAGCTCAACGTGGCGACCGGCGGCACGCTCTTCATGCACCTGCCCGAAGACTGCCCGCGCACCATGCCGCACTCCGATCCGACCTGCACCGGGCCGCACCGCCATCTCGTCAACATGAAAGCCGGCTCACGGCTTGAAGAAGTCTACGGCGGCAGCGAACTCCTCGTGAACAGCAATCATCACCAGGCCGTCAAGCAAGTTGGCTCCCGTTTCCGCGTCGCCGCGGTCGCCCCCGACGGCGTCATCGAGGCCATGGAGGCCATCGACCCGAACTGGTTCTGCATTGCCGTCCAGTGGCACCCGGAAGCCGACTCGTCGTCGGCGCTCGATGCTCAGCTCTTCGAGTGTTTCGTGCAAACTTGCTCGCGTCAGTCGATGTCGATGTCGATGGCGCTGGCTGCTTGAGGAAGGGAAGCCCTGGGGCGAGGTACTCCGAAGCCCTGGGCTTCGGAGTACCTCACCCCAGGGCTTGATTAACTTGACACGTCGCTACTTCATAGGCCTGAACTCTGGCGGCAGCCTTCTCGGCGTGGATGCGGCACTTGTGCGCGTCGAGGGGCTGGGCACGGACTGCAAGCTTCGGCTCGAGCGTTTCTCGCACGCGCCATTCGGGAACGAGCTACGCGACTTGCTCTGGCGCGTCATCTCCAATCCGACGCAGGAGGTGCGACAACTCGGCACGCTCCATCGCGTCCTCGGCGAAACCTATGCGCTGGCGGTCAAGCAAGTGCTCGAACAGGCTCGGCTTCAAGCCTCTCAGATTCTGTGCGTCGGCTGCCCAGGTCAATCGGTCTGGCATGATGCCGACGGACGTTATCCCGCCACGCTTGACCTCGGCATGACCGCCGTCATCGCCGAGCGCACCGGCCTGACGACTCTCAGCGACTTCTCCAGCCGCGATCTTGCACTCGGCGGCCAGGGCATGCCGACCACCGCGCTGGTGGAGGCGATGCTGTTTCATCATCCGCACGAGCATCGCGTACGCATTCATCTGGGCAGTGCCGCGACGGTGGTGTCGCTTCCCGCACAACTGGGGTTGAACGGCCGCAACGTGCTCGGCTTCCAGGCAGCGCCGTGCACCATGCTGCTCGACGGCCTGATGCGGCTGCTTACCAATGGACGCGAACATTATGACGCGGGGGGCAAGCACGCGGTACAGGGACGCTGTCTCGAACCGTTGCTGGCCCGCTGGATGCAGAATCATTTTTTTCACCAACGCCCTCCCAAATGTGTGCCGCGCCATGAATTCGGCGGCGACTTCCTGACGCGCGCCATCGAGCAAGCCAAGCGAATCGAGGGGAACCTGCACGATGTGCTATGCACGATGACGCACTTCATCGCTCAGGCGATCGTGCATTCCTTGCAGAACGATCTGCCAGCGCTGCCGAAGCGGATTCTTCTGAGCGGCCGCGGCGTGCGCAACGGCTTCCTGTGGCATCTGCTCGAGCAGAAGCTTGGGCCGTTGCCCTTGGAGACGACCGACGCGCACGGCGTCCCGCATGATGCGTGCCGGGCCCTCGCCAACGCCGGCCTGGCCGCGCTGACGATGGACGGCGTGCCGGTCAACTTGCCGTCGGTCACCGGCGCCAGCGGTCAGCGCTTGCTCGGACAGTTCACCCCGGGTTCGAGCGGCAACTGGGCCCGCTGTCTGGCGTGGATGGCCCGCCAATCGGCGCCGCCGCAATCCGCCGCGGCGTGAGTGGTGGATGGAGTCCTCCTCGGACAAGCCAGCCGTGGAAATTCGCAACCCGGAATGATTGGCCCGGCATGTCAAAAGGCATTTCAGGAATGCTTGGTCAGCCCCACCTCTTCACATAAAATGAAGTAACTGCGCCCGCGCCATCGGGCCTATAGCTCAACGGCAGAGCAGGGGACTCATAATCCCTTGGTTCCTGGTTCGAATCCAGGTGGGCCCAGTTTGCATAGCCATCACCGACGGAGCATCCCCATGAGCAACGCCGCCGTCCTGTCCAGTGCCCTGGGGCTCGCTCTCGCCGGCTCAGCGTCCGCGCAGGAGCTGGGCGAGTCTGGTTTCGTCGATTCCACAGGCGTGAAGATTCATTACGTCACGAATGGCAAGGGCCCGCTCGTCGTCTTCCTGCACGGCTTTCCCGATTACTGGTACACCTGGCGCGCCCAGATGCCGGAGTTGGCCAAACACTTCCAGGTCGTGGCGATCGATCTGCGCGGCTACAACCAGAGCGATCAGCCCAAGGGGGTCGAGAACTACGCCATGGGCAAGCTCGTGGGCGATGTCGATGCCGTCATCAAGCACTTCAAGCAGAGCAAGGCCATCGTCGTCGGCCACGATTGGGGCGGCGCGATCGCCTGGTCCTACGCCATGGCCCAGCCCGACAAGACCGATCGGCTCGTCATCCTCAACCTTCCTCACCCCAAGGCCATGCAGCGCGAGCTGGCGACGAATCCGCAGCAGCAGAAGAACAGCGAATACGCGCGGATGTTCCAGGCCGACGATGCCGCCGCGAAGGTGACGCCCGAAATCCTGGCTCTCTGGGTCAAGGATCCGGAAGAGCGCAAGCAATATGTCGAGGCATTGAAGCGGTCGTCCATGGAAGGCATGTTGAACTACTACAAAGCGAACTTCCCGCGGCCGCCGTACAAGGACGAAAAGACCTACCCGCCGGTGAAGTGTTCGGTGCTGATGTTCCACGGCCTCGACGATCCGTATCTATTGCCCGGCGCGCTCAACGACACCTGGAAATGGGTCGAGCGCGACTTGACTATCGTGACGATTCCCAAGGCCGGCCACTGGGTACACCGCGACACGCCAGACCTGGTGACGAAGCGCATGGTCCGCTGGTTGACGCAGGATTGAAGGTCGATGCTGCTCGGCCGATTGACGAGTTGCTTCTTGACCTGGCGCTTCTGTTCGCACAGTATGATAGTTGGAAGCGATCATCGATAGCGAGGCGAGCAGCATCCAGGCGGTCTGTCAGGTTGCACCCATGGGAAGAATCTACGACGACGACGACTTCGACGACGATGATGATGACAACGATATTCGCCGCCGCCGCAGGCGGAGAGATCGCGACGGTTTCGGCAATGCGGACATCGGCGACAGCAAACGAATGGCGGCGGGGTTGTGCGGCATCCTGTGCGGCAGCTTTGGCGTCCACAAGTTCATCCTGGGCTATGGCCTGGAAGGCTCGATCCTGCTGTCGCTCACGATTTCCGGGATCATTCTGGGAACCGTGGGCGCGGTCACCGGCTTCATCTGCTGTCTTCCGTGGGTCCTGATGGTCTTCTATGTCCTGCCGATGATCAGCGGCACCATCGGCATGATTGAAGGGATCATCTACATCACCAAGTCGGATGAAGAGTTTATCGAAATGTACCAGGAAGGCCGTCGGACCTGGTTTTGAGCCGGATATGTTCGCTCGCACCTATCGAATGGAGGCAACTCATGCGTCGCATCAGTGGATTGATTGCATTTACGGCAATTTTTCCGTTCGCTCTCTGGGCAGGTGAGCCGGAGGTCAAACAGCCCAAGCAAGAGTATGAGGAGTTTTCGAATCTCGTACATGGCATTGCCATCAAGGAACTGCCCAAGCAATTCGAGGACGCCACCGGCTGGGGCCAGATGACGGAGATCCCGGGGAATTTGCCGTTGATGGCCTTGCGCAAGACCGTCAAGGTAGGCGACAAGCTGGAGGCGCCGCACGGTGCGTGGCGCAAGTTCAAGGGGAAGATCGAGAACCCCGACAAGAACCTCAAGATCGCCGTCAAGGATTTCAAGAAGCTGGACGAGAAGAGCTACCGCTTCGTCGTGGACGTCGATGTGACCATCATGTGCCAGGTGGAATGGCAGCAATGGCAGAAGGGGCTGCTGCTCGTCGCCGCCGACGCGACCGCGGATGCCAACATCACGGCCGCACTCGTGTGCGACGTCGGCGTGTCGCTCGATTTCAAGAAGCTGCCGCCGGCGCTGAACATCGCGCCAAAAGTGTCGGAGCTGGAGTTGAACCTCGTTGATTTCAAGGTGCGCGGCGAGCCGATCATCAAGGGGGCCAAAGGCGACGCGATTCGCAACGAGCTAAAGGAGATTTTGAAGTCTGTGGTCAGATCGTCGGAGGAGTTTGTCAAGGACCAAGCGAATCAGGCGATCGTACAGGGCTTGAAGGATGGCAAGGGCTCGATCTCGGCCGGCGCCATCCTGAAGACGCTGCCGCTGCCGAAGAGTGAGAAAATTGACAAGTAAAAAAAAATCGTCACTTCGTTGAGCGCTCGCATCGTGCCATGCAAACGCTAAACGAAGATCGAATTCACCAGGTAGGCCACTGCCATGGCGGATGCCACGCTCAACAAGCTGCTGCACCTGGTCACCGACGGCGACTCGTCGGAGACGCGTCGGGCCGCGCTGCGGGTGCTCGGTTCGGTGGGGTCGAAGGACGCCAAGCTCGTCAAGACGTTGCTCGACACCCTCGATGATCCGGAGCAGGACCTGCGCATTGCCGCCATCGACGCGCTCGGACAACTGGAGGCAGAGGCCGCCCTTGTGCCGCTCGGCGAGTTCGTCAAGCGCGGCGGCGCGGAACTCGAGTCGGCGGTCCACGCGGCCAGCCTGCTCGGCGCGCGCGGCGCCAGGCTGATGGGCAAGGTCATGCAGGAAGTGAGTCCGCACCTGCGTTCACGCATCGCGGCGGTGCTGGCCAAGTCGAACACCGGCAATGCGCTCGTCGTCACCGCGCAAGGCCTGCTTGACGAGGACCCCAAGGTCATCGAATCGACCGCCCGCAGCCTCGCGATGGAGGTCCCCGCTTACACGCCGCAACAACGCCACGCCCTCGCGAAATTCCTCATCGACGCGCTCGGCGCCAAGAAGATCGCCCCCGCTGCCGAGGCGGCGCTGCTACGCGTGCTTTCCGCCTTGCACGAGGGCAAGGCGGATGACCTGTTCTGGTCGCGCATCCTGCCGCCGCGTGCCCCTGCTGTCCGCGCCGCTGCCTTGCAGTCCCTCGGCGCCGCTGAGCCGGACACCGAGAAACGTTTGCAAGCTTTGCTGACGTGCGCTGCCGAACGCGATTTTCAGATCGTCGCGGCCGCGCTGATGATGCTGAAGAAAGTCTTGGTCAGCGCCAAGAATTCCAAGCACTGGATCAAGCTGCTCGACGCCCCCGACGTGGCGACGCGCCGCTTTGCCGTCGAGAAGCTGCACGGTGTCGAGAGCGCCGAGGTCGCGGTTGCGCTGACCGCGCAGATGCGGCATCAAGATCGGACCTTACGCGATGCGGCATTGAAATCGCTGCTCAGCTTCCGCGCCGGCCGGTCCGCGATCGTTGACGAGTTACTGACGACGGAGGATTTCGAGCGAGCATGGTTCCTGGCCCGATCCTTGGCGCCGTCGGCGAAGGAACTGCCGTCCCCCCAGCGTGCCAAGGCATTCGCCCAGGCCACCAAGCATCATGATGCCGAGGATCGCCGGGCGGCGCCGCTGCTTTTCCTGCTGCGCGAGATGGATCACGCCTGGACGCGCGACCAGCTCGAAGTGAAGGCGCAAGAGTTGCGCAAGAAAAAGAAATACGCCGACGCCCTCAGCTACTTTCGCCTGCTCGCTCAGGACCCCGCGTGCAGCGAGGAGACGCGCTTCGAGCTGGCGGCCACCGGCCTGAAGGAATCGGCGCACGACCTGTCCCTCGACAAGCGTAACAACGATCCCCCCTTGCACCAGTTCGCCCGACTCCTGCAAAATCCCACCTTCGATCTGGTCCGCCATGTCGGCAAGGCGAAATGGCTCGATGCCGAGGACCTCTTCTACCTCGGCTTCCACTTCGCCGAGCAAGCGCACCGCGCCCAGGAGTTCGGCAAACAAATCCTGGAACTGGTGTGCCAACGCGCGCCGAAGTCGGACGTCGGCAAACAAGCCAAACGCAAGCTCAAGAGTGAGGCGCTATCATGATTCGCGCAACCTTCATGGCGAGCGTGACACGGTCGATCCTGTTGGCCTTTCTTGCTCCCGCCGCCCGCGAATCAGCCGAAGGATCCGTAGGCCGTTGTCGAGCTGATCGAGGACGACATCGGTACCCAATTCGGGAACAATTGGTTGAAGCCTCAACACGCCAAGCTGGCCCCCGCGAGCAGCGGGTTACGTGACCGGAGTAGACGTCAGTCGCGCCAGGTTATCGTATATTTGTCCAGCCCCAATGGGGCGATCAAGGACCGATGTGTCTTATCGCGCTCGACGATCCAGCGCGACAAGTGTTCTCGGACCATGGCGCTGGCTGGTTCCCCGAACGCGCTGCCCGTGTCGAGCAGTGGGCCTTCTACCATATCGCTGATGGCGTGAAAGCAATTGACGGCAACGCCTGCTTGCCGAACACGACGGTCGGTCGCCTTGTACGCCACCGCGCCGCTCCTCAAGCGTTCGCGCTGCGCCATGGCGCGATCGTAGAGTTCCTTCTGAATGCGATAGGGTCCAAAGGCAATCACCGCGGCATTCCTGTTGGCCGCCCATTGCATGGATTCCTCCAGGCTCAGATTCCGGCCCGGCGCGGCGGGACGCAGCAGCCCGAAGTTTTCCGGCTCGGTGATCCAGCTTATCATGTGTGCTTCCATGCTGGCCGTGTCGGGCTTGCCGTCTTTGTCCGGAACCTTGACGAAGGCCGCAAACGAGTGGGCCGTTCGCGGCCGATTGGGAGTGGTCTGGCATGCGAAGATTATCATGTAATAGGTGTCGTCCGCCTCCGCGGCGGGAGACTGCAAACCCACGATCGCCAAGCCGCCACCCGCCAGCACGACGACCGCAATCAGCCAATTCTTGAGGTTGCGTCGCATCGATCCTGTCCTCCAAAAGAACCTTTGGGCCGATGGAATCAGTGCCGATTCATGCCGGCAAAGACTCGTGACTTGATACGCTGACATTACACTCAGCAAAATCCATGCCATTCGCCGCGGCTTGCGACGATGTCAGGATTTCACCTCGTGACGTAAGCCTTTTTCCAGCAATTGACAAGCCATGTTCGTTGGCAAAGGAATTCAATCACGGCGCAAAATTGAGAAGTTGACTTCCAATTACAGCGCAGAGATTTTTCCTGCGCAAATCATTGCCTTTGCGCATCGGACTGCCTCCCTGAGGGGTTTTGGGGCACCGTCGAAGAAATGTCCAGGGGACGAGAAGAGGTTTGCTTGCTACCAAACGTCGGCTCGTTGCAAGTATCAGGCTTTGACAAGGATCACAAGGTAATTGTTGCGCTTCCCCCGCTGCAACACCAGCACCTCGCCGTCCAGAAAGTCGGCCGCGCTCACGGTCGGATTGTCTCCCGCCGCCGGCTGCTTGCCATTCAAACGCACGCCTTTTTGCGAGAGATTTCGTCGGGCATCGGCTTTCGAGGAGCACGCGCCGCATTTCACCAGCAGATCGACGAGCGGCATGGCGCTGCCGAGTTCCGGCGGCGTGAGCGTGATCGATGGCACATCGGTCGCCATCTGCTTGAGCAGCGTCACCGGCAATGACGCGATGTCGCCGCTGAAGAGGGCCTCGGACGCCTTGCGGGCGGTTTCCATTTCTTGTTGGCCGTGGACCAGCGTGGTGATTTCCTGGGCCAGTGTTTTCTGGGCGATTCTTTCGCCGGTGCCGATCTTGGGTTCGAGTGCGCGGATGGCCGGCTCGTCGAGGAGGGTGAACCAGCGCAGGAAGCGGGCGACGTCGGCGTCGGCCATGTTGATCCAGAATTGGTAGAAGGCGTAAGGGGAGGTCTGCTTCGGGTCGAGCCAGATGGCGCCCTTTTCGCTCTTGCCCATCTTCTTGCCTTCGGAGTTGGTCAAGAGGGGCATGGTCAAACCATACGCATCGCCGCGATCGATGCGGCGGATGAGGGCGATGCCTTCGCAGATGTTGCCCCACTGGTCGGAGGCGCCGCACTGAACTTTGCAGCCGTGGCGGCGGTAGAGCTCGAGGAAGTCGGACGCTTGCAGGAGCATATAGGTGAATTCCGTATAGGAGATGCCGGCGCCTTCCTTGTCGAAGCGCTTCTTGACGGAATCCTTGTGGATCATCTCGTTGACGGAAAAGTGCTTGCCGATGTCGCGCAGGAATTCGAGCAGGCGAAACTCCCCAAGCCAATCGATGTTGTTGACGAACTTGGGGGGCGGGCCGTCGCCGGCGCTCAAGAAGCCCTCGATCTGGGCTTGCATGGCGTGGCCGCGCGCCTTGACGGTGTCAATGGTTTCGAGGTTGCGTTCCTCGGATTTGCCGGACGGATCGCCGATGAGCCCGGTGGCGCCGCCGATGAGGACGATCACCTGATGCCCGGCACGACGGAAGTGGCGCAGGCACATGAGCGGGATGAGGCTCCCGGCGTGCAGGCTGGTCGCGGTCGGGTCGAAGCCGATGTACATGGGGAGCTTGTCGGCCTCGAAGACGGTGGCGAGATTGTCGGCGGTGGCCTGATGGATCAGGCCGCGCCAGTGGAGTTCTGTGAAGACGTTCATGAGATGGTCCCTTTCGTTGAACGGCAAGCGGACATTCATCATGGTATGGTTCCGCTGTCCCGTGGTGCAGTCGGCTCGCCTGCACGTGGAATGCAACAGGCGAGCCGCCTGTTGCCACGGGCAGACCCGATCTTGACACGGCCGCGCGATTTCGATTAATGATGGGGTAATCTGCACAAAATGAAGGAGCAACTATGGAAGGTGTCGGCCGATCAGTGTCGCTGTCGGTGGGACGGCGCGTCGTCTGTGACCTGATGGACGCCAGCGCGAAGATTCCGCTGATACCGATTCAGAAGCATATCAACGTGGCGGCGCTCATCGAGGCGCGGCAATATGCGCAGCCGCGGCCGAGCTGGTGCGCCGTCTTCACCAAGGCGTATGCGAAGGTCGTCGCATCACGGCCTGAATTGCGGCGGGCGTTTCTGACCTTTCCCTGGGAGCGCTTGTTCGAGTACACACAGACGACGGCGGACATCGCGGTGCAGGCGCCGGTGGAGAGAGAGAACTCGGTCGTGTTCGTGCCGCTCAAGCAACCGGAGTCGATGTCGCTGGCGGAGATCGATCGCCGTCTGGCGTGGTGCAAGGAGAAGCCGATCGAGCGGATGCAGCGTTATCGCCGGGCGGTGAGGGTGTCGTGCTTGCCGCGCTTCGTGCGGCGCTGGATCTGGTGGTATCACCTAAACGTGTCGGGCAAAAAGCGTTCGCGCTATGTCGGCACGTTCGGCGTGTCGAGCATGGCCAACTGGGGCGTCGATTCGTTGCGGCCGATCTCGCCGTGTACGACCTTGCTTCATTACGGGGCCATCGATACACAAGGGGATGTGACGATTCGCCTGACGTTCGACCATCGCGTGCTCGATGGGATGGAACCCTCGCTGGCGTTGGCGGAAATGGAACAGGTGCTGAACACCGACATCGTCGCGGAGCTGGAGGCGCTCGGCGCGATGGCGCCGCTGGCGGCCTAGCAGGAGACGAAGCCATGTCCGAAGCGATCGGTCAATCGGTGCGGATGTCGGCGGCGCGGCGCTTCCTCGGCGATCTCCTGCACGCTGGCATGTCGATGCCGCTCGTGACCATTCAGAAGGACATGAACGTCGCCGACCTCGCGGCGGCCCGGCATGCTCTCGCCGTGCGGCCTAGCTGGTGCGCCATCTTCACGAAGGCGTACGGCAAGATGGTCGCCGCGCGGCCCGACATGCGGCGCATCGTCCTGGCGTTTCCGTGGGAACGCATGTACGAATACCATGCGGCTTCAGCGGACGTCACCGTCGAGGTGCGGCTGGGGGACGAGAACGCGCTCGCGTTCGTGCCGATCAAGCATCCGGAGACATGCCCATTGCTGGAGATCGACCGCATCATCTCGACCTGCCAGGAAAAACCGCTCGAATTGCTGCCGACCTTCAAAGACGCGTTGTTTCTGGCGCGATTCTGTCCGCGCTTTCTGCGCCGCTGGGCCTGGTGGTGTCTGCTGAACATGTCCGGCCGGCTGCGCTCGTGGTACTTCGGCACCTTCGGCGTGACCAGCGTCGGCAACTGGGGGATCGAATCGATCCGGCCCATCGCGCCGGCGATCTCCATCTTGCACTACGGCGCCATCGATGCGGACGGCAACGTATCGATCCGCATGACCTACGATCATCGCGTGCTGGATGGGTCGGGGCCGTCGAAGGCGCTCAACGAGATGGAGCAATTCTTGAAGACCGATCTCCTTGCCGAGGTTGGGGCGCTCAAGCAAGGGAGCGTGCCGGCCGGACTTCTCAAGGTCGGCCTGGGCGAATCGGATTGACAACCGCCGCGCGGCCAACTAGGCTGACATGGGGTTGTTCCGGTGGTTCGAGTGATCAATTTCATGCTGCGCCTGCCGCTGACTGCTGTGCTGATCGGGATCATGGCCTTGCCGCACGGCATTTGTTTCTGCCATTACGTGGAGGCGGCCCCTCCGTGTCTCGAGCCAGTTTGCTGCGAATCACACGAGACGACGCAAATTCCGCCGGCGGATGCTCCCGAAGATCACGACCAGGACTGCCTGTGCTGCAAGCGTCAGGTGCCCACGACCAGCCCGGCGCCGGTCGATGCGAAACGCGATGGTTCCTTCAACTTCGCCACATTTCTCGCTGTCAATGACACCTTGACTGTCAAAGCAAATGCATTCAGCCTCGATTGCTCCACTCCCTTCCGATTGCTCGTCGAGCCTATCCCGCTGATACTCTGCGCATTGCGAATCTGAGCGGCGCCGCTTTGCCTCGATTCTTCTGCGGCGATTCCCCGTCGCTCCCTGAATCCCTGCTTCCATCCTTCAGCCCCGCCCTATTGCCGTGAGGACATCATGCAATCGACGAACTACGTGAAAGCTTTGGCCGGACCCGCGATCGTTGTCGTGCTCCTGGTCATCGGCTGGCAGACGCGCGACGCCTGGAAGGGCTGGCTCATTGCCTCCAAGAACGCCAAGGGGGACGAAGAGAAAGATGACAGCCCGGACAAGCCCAAGGGCGTCACGCTCAGCGAGCAAGCGCAGAAGAACCTGCGCCTGATCTCCAAGCCGGCGCGCGTGACGGCTTACCAGCGCAAGATTCATCTCCCTGGCGCGGTGGTCGATCGGCCCGGCCACAGCGATCGTGGCATCCCCGCGCCGATCGCCGGCGTTGTCACCAACGTCTACGCGATTCCCGGCAAGACCGTCCGCGCCGGCGACGAACTGTTCCGCTTGAGGCTCGCCAGCGATTCGTTTCAGACCAGCCAGATGGAGCTGTACAAGAGCGTGGGCGAACTCGAGATCGTCCGGGAAAAGCGCAAGCGTCTGGAGAGCGTGCCCCCGGGGGCCATTCCCCCGAGCACGCTCCTTGAACTTCAGTATCAGGAAGATCGGCTCAAGGTTCTCATCAAGGTTTACCGCCAGGATCTGCTCACACGTCAGCTCACCGGCGAGCAGATCGCCAACATCGAGAAGGGTCAGCTCGTCAGCGAGATGGTGGTCCGCATGCCGGCCCGGCTCGGCAAGCATCATCAACATGGCGACGATCCGGTGCCGGTGCCGAGCGCTATTCCTGGAGCAGGCAAGCAGCCCAATGCCGGCGGCCTGTTGCCCATGCCGCCGGTGCAGCCGATCGAATACGAGGTGCAGGAGCTGAAGGTCAACCTCGGCGATCACGTGCAGGCCGGGCAGATTCTCGCCTACCTGGCCGACCATCGCTTTCTCTACCTCGAAGGCCGAGCCTTGAAGCAAGAGGCGACGCTATTGGCGCGGGCGGCCAAGGAAGGTTGGCCCGTCGAGGCGGAGTTCACCGAGCCCGACGACGACGCGCCGGGCGAGCGCCTTACTGGCCTCAGCGTCGAGTTCCTCGGCCCCACCATGGACGCCTCCGGCTTGACGCTGCCGGTGTACGTGCTGTTCGCCAATCCGCATCGCGAATACGTTCGCCAGAGGGTGACCTATCGCGTGGGAACGTATCGGCCCGGACAGAAGGTACTGCTTAAGGTCACGGTCGCGCATATGCCGGGCGTGTTCGTCCTCCCTCACGCCGCCGTGGTGCGCGAAGGGGCGGAGGCGTACGTGTTTCGGCAGAACGGCAACGCCTTCGATCGCCGGGCGGTACACGTGATCCTGGAAGACACCGATGTCGTGGTGATCGAGAACGACGGCAGCATCGTGCCGGGCAACTACATTACGCACAATGGCGCCGCGGCGTTGAATCG
>JACXTT010006238.1_pt1 | contig 17070 bp, 9 predicted proteins | sample 9270951 | NCBI WGS metagenome assembly JACXTT01 (sample SAMN15532306, study PRJNA645909) | rock metagenome | isolation source: weathered quartz diorite | place: Puerto Rico | collected 2017-06-21 | reverse complement strand
ATTGCATAGGCGCGCTGTGACAGCGTGGCGCGACGCGAGTTTTCGAAATAATCGATCCCGCGGCCGCTCATGTACGCGTCCTTGATGTTGCGGAAATCGATCCAAACGTGTGAGTACTCGTGGCCGAAGAGGGGCGCGAACTGGACGAAGCTCTGGCCGTAGTAGGTGCCCCACTGATAGCCGCTCACCCAGGCGTTCCATGCGGTCGAGTCTGCGGGATGCGTGGGTGAGGCGAGCGCGAGGATGTTGAGGATCATCCCTTCGTTGTAGCCGATCCAGTCCGCGTTGATGAAGCCGTTTTCGGGGTGCCAGCCCATGCTCACGGCGGGCGGCCGCGCTTCGGCCCATTTCCAGTCGACGCGAAGGTAGATCGAATCGGCGAGCGCGCGAATCTGTTGCTCGGTCGTGTCGCTGCGATCGTAGTAGCTCTGCGCGAACAGAATCCCGGCCAGCAGTAGCGAGGTGTCGATCGTCGACAGCTCGACCGTCTGAAAGCGACGGCCGGTCTGCATATCGAGGAAGTGATAGAAGAAGCCCCGATAGCCGGTGGTGTTCGGTCCCGCCGAGTCCTGCGGCGCGGTCCAGAAGAACCGCAGGGTCGCGAGCGTGCGGCCCGAGGCCTGGGCGCGGGTGATCCAGCCGTGCTCGACACCGATGGGATAGGCGGTGAGCGCAAACCCGACGGCGGCGATGCTCGAGAACGACGGCGTAGGCCAGCGGTCCGGCGTGAGGCCGTTGGACGCCGGTGTCAGGTCCCAGAAGAAGTTGAAGGTGCGGTGCTGCAGGGTGTCGAGGAATGCGGCGGTGTCCGGGGCGACGCCAGGGCCCCCGGAGTTACCGGCACAACCTCCGAGGGCCAGGGCAAAGACGACGGCTATGAAGCGACTGCGACGTACGATCAGAAGTTGTACTCGGCGCCGATTTGCACGTGCCGCGGATCGCTCACGACACATCCCGCCTTCCCAAAGTTCGTCGAACCGAATCCCGTGTCGTAGCATCCGAAGTTCATGAAATTGAACGCGTTGAAAACGTCCAACGTGACTCCGAGTTGCGTCCCGCTGATCTGCGGAAAATCCTTGCGCAGCCTGAAGTCCACTCGTCTGTAGGCCCAACCACCCAGGAACAGGAAGTGGTATTCCTGCGGGCGGAACCCACCGTTGATGTACGTGGCTGGTCCGCAGAAACGGGAGGGGCAGCCGACGTCCAATGTCGCGCCGCTTCCAAGGGTCATCAGGCCGCTGAACTGGATTCCAAAGAGATACGGCACATCCGTGATCCAGTTGAACACCACCCGATGACGCTCGTCGTTGCCGTCATTGGCGGAATGCTTGGGAATGCCGCGTGCGATCGGGAATCCTCCTGGGAAGGACCCGTCGAGATCGCCCAGCGCGTCGACGCCGGAAAGCGACCGGCGGCCGTAGGTGTACACCACACCGCCGCCCCAACCGATCCCGTTTGCATTTCGACGGTACGGACGGTCCAGCTGGAACGACACGCCGTCGTACCACGTCTTCCCGTCGTTGGACGCGTAAATAAAGTTGCGGAATCCGTGCGCGCCGATGTTGAAACTCGTGCAGCAACGGCCTGCCGTATCGAGGCTGATATTCTGCCAGTTATACGTAAACAGGTTGGTGCCGCGCTGACCCTGATACGTCACCGACGCGACCATCGCTCCGAGCACGTGTCGCACGCCCAGACTCCACTGCGTTGACCGCGGCACTTTCATCTTGTTGTCGAGCAGGAACGCCTCAGGCTGGCCGGTCGATCGCGCCAAGCCGCTGATCACGGAAGTGTCGGCTGTGAGATAACTGTTGTTCCACCTCACCTGGCCGGCGGCCGGCGTGGAATCCGGATCCGCGAACTTCACGAGGTAGTTGGGGCGTGCGAGCTTCTGGATCTCGTCGACTGAGAAATCGAAGAGGGAGCGATCGTAGTAGAGGCCCCAGCCGCCGAATATCGTCGTGACATTGTCCTTATCGAGCGCGTACGAGAACCCGAGCCGGGGCTGGAACGCGCCGTAGAACGGCTTGCGATTGTTGCCGGTGCTGATGTAGCGGCTCAAGTCCAGGCGCGTGGGCATCGAATCGTTGTAGCGCGTCAGCGTATCGGCGACGTTCTTCGGAGTCACGTAGTTCGAGTTGATCATGTTGGTTTCGAAATCCCACCGCAGCCCGAGATTCAGCGTCAACCGTGACGTCGGGCTCCAATCGTCCTGCAGGTACGCGCCGAACTGCGTGTTGGGCACGGACACGAGGCCGGCGCCACTTGCGTACTGCAGCTGATATGGGTTGCGGTATACGTACCGCAGGCGCGCCGCAGTCGAATCCTGGCGGCACCAGCAACCCGGATCGACGAAGTCGGCGTATTCGAACAGCGGGGTTTCGTTGTTGAGCTTGCGAATGTCGTACTTCACGAAGTCGACGCTGACGCCGCCCTTGAACGTGTGTTGCTGGAAGCCGTTGTAGGTCAGGTCGTCGCGGATACCGACTCGCTTTTGAATGAAGTCCTGCGTGCTCAGGTCACTCCCGATACGGATGTCCGGCAGCGAGGAGTGAAACAATCGCTGCGGGGTCCCGGGCGTGTTGGGGGACGGGTCGCGCCGGAAACGTGAGAAATCGACCTTCATTTCGTTGACCCAGCCACCCCAGAAGCGGTTGTAGCGGAATTGCCCGATCGTGACGTCCTGACGGAAATTGTTCGCCTGTGAAAGCGCTCCCCCACCACCAAATCCTTTAATGTCTGTTTCGTGCCGGTTGTTGAAGCTGAACTCGGCCGACGAATGCTGATCGATCGCGTAGTTGAGCTTGCCGAACAACAAGGTTTCACGGAACGGCGATGTGAAGTTGCCGTTGTACCGCGTGAGATTCGCCGTGTCGAGCATTGGATAACCCACCGGCGTCTGAATAGCGACACGACTGGCGCGGTCCTGGTAGTTGCCCTCGTAGGATCCGAACACGAAGAGCCGGTCGCGGATGAGCGGACCTCCGCCACTCAGCGACGTGAGCACACGGGAGTAATCGGGGACCTTGAACGTCGAGGGCGTGCCGTTTTTCGCCGCGATGCTGTCGGCAACGCGTTTGTCCTTCAACTGAAACGTATCCAGCGCGAGCAGGCCTTTGTTTTGATATCCGAAGAACGCATTGCCTGTCCACACGTTGGTGCCGGAACGCGTGGTCGCAGTGATGATGGCACCGGTCGCCTTCTGGTATTCTGCCTTGAAATTCTGGCTGATGACGCGGTACTCCTGGATGGCGCTGCGCGGGAACGGATTGCCGCGACTGTTGTCCTGGCCCGATACGCCACCCTGCGTCAGGTCGTTCTTGAGACTCGACCCGTCCACGAACACGTTGCCGGAGTTCGCGCCCATCCCGCCGCTTCTAAAGTTGCGCGAGGTCCCATCGACTCGGTCTTCAGCCGCTTGAACACCCGGCGCGAGGGCAGCGAGGTCGAGGAAATTCCGGCTGGGTGAAGGGAGCTGCAGCATTTGTTGCGGGGTGATGTTGACGGCGACTTCGGACGTTCGCAGCTCGACGGCCGGCGCCCCCTCGATGGTCACTGCCTGGAGCTCGACAGCTCCCGCCTGCAGTGAGAAATCGACGAGCTGCGTCGCACCGATCTGCGCAGCGATCTGACGCCGCTGCGGCGCAAAGCCGATGTGCCGAACAGAGAGGTCATAAGTCCCCGGCACGAGACTGGCGAGGATGTACGATCCGTCGGCGCGCGACGCCGCGCTCCGCACCACGCCCGTTTCCGTTTGGCGGGCCTGGATCTCTGCATCGGCGACGGGCACACCGTTCTGATCCTTGACGTAGCCTCGAACGGTGCCGGTGGTGGTTTGTGCGCGGAGTGACAGAGGGAAGGAAAGGACGCTGACGCAAGCGAGCCACAGAAAACGATGGCGAAACATGGATCATCTCCCATGAATTCGAGGTAGTGACAGAAACTTGCCAACAGGGTCCCCGGCGGCGCTAGGGCTTCGCGTTGTCGCGTTTTGAGCCGTAGCTTTGCTGAATTTCCCCGGTCCAGAGAGCGCACTCCTATGTCGCGTGTCCGCCACATCGTGATGCTCACGGTTCTGCTCGCCGCACCAGCTTCGGCTCAGAACCTCGACTCCCTGCTCGCCCGCATGACTCTCGAAGAAAAGCTCGGCCAATTGAACCTGTTGTCGGCCAACGGGCGCGCTTCACCAGAGCAGATGCAGCTGGTGCGCGCGGGGAGACTCGGCGGGCTGTTCAACGTCATCGGCGCCGAGAACACCACGCCGGTGCAGCGCATCGCCGTCACGGAGTCGCGGCTCAAGATTCCGCTGCTCTTGGGCCTCGACGTGATCCACGGCTATCGCGCGATCTTCCCGATCCCGCTGGGCGAGGCGAGTAGTTTCGACCCCGATGTCGCCGAGGCGACGGCGCGCGCGGCGGGCCAGGAAGCCGCCGCCTTCGGGATCAATTGGACCTACGCGCCGATGGTGGACATCGCGCGCGACCCCCGCTGGGGCCGCATCGCCGAGGGCTCGGGTGAAGATCCGTACCTCGGCTCGCTGCTGGCCGCGGCGCGCGTGCGCGGCTTCCAGCAGAACATCTTCGCGACGGCCAAGCATTTCGCCGGCTACGGCGCGGCCGAGGCGGGCCGTGAGTACAACGAGACCGAGATCTCCGAGCGCACGATGCGCGAGGTCTACCTGCCGCCGTTCAAGGCCGCGGTCGATGCGGGCGTCGCAAGCTTGATGTCGGCGTTCAACGACATCTCCGGCGTCCCGGCATCCGGCAACGCCTGGCTCACGGACACTGTGCTACGCCGCGAATGGAGATTCACCGGCTTCGTGGTCAGCGACTGGACGTCGGTCGCCGAGCTGATCAACCACGGCGTCGCGGGCTCGCAGGCCGAAGCCGGGCGGCGCGCGCTGACGGCCGGCGTGGACATGGACATGCAGAGCAGCATCTACGTGGACTCGCTCGCCGCGCTGGTGCGGAGCAATCGCATCCCGATGGCGGTGGTCGATTCAGCGGTCATGCGGATCCTGCGCGCCAAATTGCGCCTCGGGCTGTTCCGCGACCCCTACCGTTCCCGCACAGCACCGACGAACGCTGAGCTCCGGGCGCTCGCGCGGAGCGTCGCGGGCGAGTCGATCGTCTTGTTGAAGAACGAGCGGTCGCTGCTGCCGCTCGACAAGGCCGCCAGCATCGCCGTCATCGGACCGCTCGCCGATAATAAGGAAGAGCCGCTCGGGCCGTGGCACACGCAGGGCCGCGCCGAGGACGTAGTCTCGGTACTGCAGGGGATCAAGACAAAGGTGCAGACAGTCTTGTACGCCCAGGGGTCGGGGATCGACGATACGTCCAAAGCCGGCTTCGCGGCCGCCGTCGCCGCCGCCCGTCAGGCGAAAGTCGCGATCCTGGTGCTCGGCGAGCGGGGCGATATGAGCGGCGAGGCAGCCAGTCGTGCGTCGCTGAGTTTGCCCGGTGTCCAACAACAACTCCTGGAGGCGGTCGCGGCGACGGGCACGCCGGTGGTGCTCGTCCTGATGAACGGCCGACCACTGATCCTCGAATGGGCCTCGGACCACGTGCCGGCGATCGTCGAGACGTGGTTCCTGGGCATCGAAGCAGGGAACGCGACGGCGGACGTGTTGTTCGGCGACGTCAACCCGAGCGCCAAGTTGCCGGTGACCTTCCCGCGCGTGCTGGGCCAGGTTCCGCTCTACTACAATCATCGCAACACCGGCCGCCCCCCTGATCCGAACAACAAGTACACGTCGAAATACATCGACGTACCGGTCACGCCGCGCTATCCGTTTGGCTATGGGCTGTCGTACACGACGTTCGCGTACAGCAGTCTCAAGCTCAGCGCCGCACGCGCGCGGGTGAGCGACACCATCACCGCGACCGTCACAGTCACGAACAGCGGGAGCAGGGAAGGCACGGAAGTCGTCCAGCTCTACGTGGGCGACGAAGTCGCCAGCGTGTCGCGTCCCGTCCGCGAGCTGAAGGCTTTTCGGCGCGTCGCGTTACGACCTGCTGAATCTCGAACGTTGGAGTTACGGATCGCGGTCCGCGATCTGTGGTTCTACGGACTCGACATGAAACCCGTCGTCGAGCCCGGCACATTCCGCGTCGTTGTCGGCCCGAACTCGGCGGAAGGCCTCGAGGCCAGCTTCGAATGCATCCCCTGATTCTGGTCGCGCTGCTCCAGGCCGCCCACGCGACAACGTGCTACGAGGTTTTCGTCCGGTCGTTTTACGACAGCAACGGCGACGGCATCGGCGACCTGCGCGGGCTGACGAAGAAGCTCGATTACATCTCCGGCCTCGGCGCGGATTGCGTCTGGCTCATGCCGGTCGCGGAGTCGCCGAGCTATCACGGCTACGACGTCACCGACTACTACAAGATCGAGCCGGACTACGGGACGAACGACGATTTCAAGGCGTTCGTCGCAGCGGCGCACCAACACCACATTCGCGTGCTCGTCGATCTGGTGCTGAACCACACCTCGAGTGAGCATCCCTGGTTCAAGGAGGCACTGCGGGACACGGCGTCGCCGCACCGCAATTGGTACCGGTGGTCGACGACCGCCGCCACCAACAACTGGCATAAGTCACCGATCCGCGACGAGTACTACTTCGGGCTGTTCTGGAGCGGCATGCCGGACCTGAATTACGAGAATCCCGCGGTGCTCGAGGAGATGAAACACGTCGCCCGGTTCTGGCTGGACTCGATGCACGTCGACGGATTCAGGCTGGACGCGGTCCGTCACCTGGTCGAGGTCGGGAACGAGGTCTCCAACACTCCCCCCACCCATCAGGTGCTCCGAGAGTTTGGCCGGTACGTGCGGAGCATAGCGCCGCAGTCGTACACGATCGGCGAAGTGTGGGACAACACCGACGTGATCCTCACCTACTATCCCGACCAGCTCGATGCCTATTTCGCCTTTCCGATCTCGGAAGCTCTCATGGAGGCGGTCCGGACGGGAAGGGCTGGAGGACTCCTCCCGACAGTGCAGCAGTTCGCTCGTGCCGAGCCCGAGTGGCGGTGGGCGCCGTTCCAACGTAATCACGACCAGACGCGGACCATGACCGCATTGGGCAACGACACGGCGGGCGCCAAACTCGCCGCGACGATCCTGCTAACGTTGCCGGGCGTGCCGTTCGTGTATTACGGCGAAGAAATCGGGATGACCGGCGACAAACCGGATGAGCGGCTGCGCACGCCGATGCAGTGGAACGGATCGTCGCGGGGATTCACGAGCGGCCAGCCGTGGGAGGCACTGCAGTCGGATACACTCACGGCGAACGTGGCCGTAGAGGATCGCGCGTCCAATTCGCTGCTAAAGCTGTACCGCTGGCTGATTCGCCTGCGCGCGAATGACACCGCGCTGCGCGAGGGTGAACTGGCGCCGGTCGCTACTGGCAACGAGTCGGTGCTCGCGTATGTGCGAAAAAACGGCTCCAGCCAAGTCCTGGTCGTGGTGAATCTGGGGAAGATGCCAGCCACGTTCGCTCTGCCCGGACGATTCACGTTACGCAGCCTGCTCAGCCCTGGGCGAAACCGCACCGCGTTACCAAAGCTCGAGCCGCGCACCGCCTACATCTACGAAATGAAGCCGCGCCCGTAGCCGGAGTTCGCGTACCGTCCTCCCATTCCGCATATTTGGAGGCAACAAAGGGGGTCCCATGAACTGGTACCCGACTCGCGTCCTGCCGTCCGTTGCCATCGTCGCCGGACTCGCGCTCGGTTGCGCTCACAGAGTGAGACCCGAGACCAGCCATGTCCTGCCGACTCGCCCCCCGCCGCCGCCCGCATCGATGCAAGGCACGGAGTCCGCGCGGGAGCGGTCGACGACCCTCGTACAGCTGCTGCAGGGCCGCCTGGCCGGCGTGACCGTCTCTCCTGCCCCCGACGGCGGGATCGTCGTGCGGATGGGAGGCCCGACCTCCTTCTATTCGAACCAGAATCCTCTCTTCGTCGTAGACGGCGTGCCCGTTGAGCTCGGGAATACGCTGAGCTGGCTGGACCCGCATGACGTCGAGGCAGTTCAGGCCCTGACGGACCCGAGCCAGACCGCGATCTACGGCGTCCGCGGCGCGAACGGCGTGATCCTCATCCGCACGAAGGGGTCGCACTAACTGCAACAGATCAGGCTCGGCGGGATCGACTACGCGATCCTGATCATCTATTTCGTCTTTGTGCTCGGCATCGGCTGGGCGCTCAGACGCGTCATCCGAAGTAGCGAAGACTTCTTCCTCTCAGGCCGGTCGATCCCCGCGTGGATCGCCGGCCTCGCTTTTATCTCCGCCAATCTGGGCGCGCAGGAAGTCATCGGGATGGCGGCGTCGGGCGCCAAGTACGGCATCATGACGAGCCATTTCTACTGGGTCGGCGCGATGCCGGCGATGGTGTTCGTCGGGCTGTTCATGATGCCGTTCTACTACGGCTCGCGCGCGCGCTCGGTCCCCGAGTACCTGAAGCTCCGCTTCGACGAGAAGACGCGCGCGTTGAACGCGGTCACGTTCGCGATCATGACGATCTTCTCCTCCGGCATCTCGATGTATGCGCTCGCGAAACTGTTCGAGCTGGTGCTGGGCTGGAGCTTTCACGGCAGCATCGTGCTGTCAGCCGTCATCGTGCTCATCTACATCTTCCTCGGCGGCCTCACGTCGGCGATCTACAATGAAGTCCTGCAGTTCTTTCTCATCGTCCTGGGATTCCTGCCGCTGGTGTTGCTGGGCCTCAAGGACGTCGGCGGGTGGAGCGGCCTGACCGCCAAGCTGGCGACCGTCGCCACGAACGCCGGCTTCGAGCCGGGGGCGTGGACGCACTCCTGGAAGTACATGGATTCGCCGAGCCACAACCCGATGGGGATGGAGTGGTTCGGCCTCGTGATGGGACTGGGGTTCGCGCTCTCGTTCGGCTACTGGTGCACCGACTTTCTCGTCGTGCAGCGCGCGATGGCCGCCGGCTCGATGACGGCGGCGCGCCGCACGCCGCTGATTGCGGCGGTGCCCAAGATGCTGATGCCCGCGCTCGTGATTCTGCCGGGAATGCTGGCGATCGGGCTGCATGCCGCGCGCGGCGGATTTCTCCCGCTCGGCAGCGACGGCCAGCCGAACTACAACCTCGCCATCCCGATGATGCTCGGGCATTACCTGCCGTCAGGACTGCTGGGGCTGGGCCTCACCGCCCTGATGGCATCGTTCATGTCCGGCATGGCGGGCAACGTCACCGCGTTCAACAGCGTCTGGACGTACGACATCTATCAGACGCACATCCGGCCGGGCCAGACGGACGCGCATTATCTGCGCGTCGGGCACGCCGCCACCGTGTTCGGCATCCTCGCGAGCGTCCTCGCCGCCTACTCCGCTACGCGGTTCAACAACATTCTCGACATGCTGCAGCTCGTGTTCTCGTTCGTGAACGGGCCGCTGTTCGCGACGTTCCTGCTGGGCATGTTCTGGCGCCGCACGACGAGCCATGGCGCGTTCTACGGCCTGCTGACCGGGACGATTACCGCGGCGCTGCACTATGGTCTCACGCTTCCGCGCGGCTCGGTTCCGGGCATCAAGGGCGGGTTCTTGGGAGCGGTCCTGCACGTGTACCCAAGCGAAATGGCGCTGAACTTCTGGACCGCGCTGTTCGCGTGGACCGGCTGTTTCGTGGCGACGCTGCTCATCTCGCTCTTCACGCAGCGCACCAAGACGGACGACGAGCTGCGCGGGCTGGTCTACTCGCTGACTCCGCGGATCCAAGAGAGGGACATGCCGTGGTACAAGAGGCCGGTCACACTCGCGGTCGGCATCCTGGTCGCTTCGACCATCCTCAACGTGATCTTCTGGTGATCGAGCCATGAGACTGGACGTGCGCTTCCCGATTGGCGGCATGTTCTCGATCGTCGGCGCTATCCTGACCGTCTACGGCATCGTCTCGGACTCGGCGATGTACGAGAAATCGCTGGGGATCAACGTGAATTTGTGGTGGGGCCTCGTCTTGTTGGCGTTTGGCCTCCTGATGCTGGTATTCGCGTTTCGCGCCGAGCGCGCCAAGCCTCCGACTACCGACGCGTAACCAACGCTTGATAAACCAGCGTTGGAAACTTCCCCGCAATGTCAGTTCTGTTTGGTAGTTGATTGATCATGAACACGATGACGAGGTGCTCCACCGGATCGACATCGTACATGCTTCCGTAGGCTCCTCCCCAGCCGAACGTACCCGCTGAGGCCATGCCGTTGGCGCCGTACCGCTCCGCGATCCCGAAGCCGTAGCCGAAGCCGTTCGCTCCCGTCGAATCGAACAGTCTCCCGCTCTGGTTGTGCGTCATGAGATCCACTGTGTGCGGTGCGAGAACGCGGACCCCGTCGAGCTCACCACCATTGAGCAGCATCTGGAGAAAGCGGGCATAGTCGGCGGCGGTCGAAACCAGCCCAGCGCCACCCGAGAAGCTGCGGCGCGGGCCGGTGACGTAATTGCCCTGGCCGCGCGGGCCGTCCGGCGCGCGCTGAATCCGCCCCGAGTCGCTTGTATAGACCGTCACGAGCCGAGCGGTGGCCGCCGCCGGAACGAAGAAATACGTGTCCCGCATCTTGAGCGGACCCGTGATGCGCGTCCGGATGAGCTCATCGAGCGGCATGCCGGACGCGCGCTCGGCGATGCAGCCGAGAATATCGGTGTTGTAGCCGTACACCCAGCGCTCGCCGGGCTGCGCCACGAACGGCACGGTCGCGAGGCGTTCGATGGTCGAGCAGATCGGCTCATCCTTGTCGGCCGTGTACCAGCCCCATCCCGCCGAGGGGCCGAGCCCCTGCGCGGCGTACAGCGGCGCGACAAGGGAATCAGTTCCGTACGAGATGCCGGCAGTGTGCGTCAGCAGATCACGGATCGTAATCTGCCGCGACGCCGGTTTGATGACACGACCTGTGTCGCTGCGCGACATGACCGTCGTGTTCGCGAACGCCGGGATATAACGGCTGACCGGATCGGACGGCGAGAGCTTTCCCTCTTCCAGCAGGGAGAGGATCACGGCGCTCGTGATCGCCTTGGTCTGAGACGCAATCCGGAACAGGGCGTCGGGGGTCATGCGCCGGCGGGATTCGAAGTCGCTCCAGCCGACCGCATGCTGGTACACGATTTGGCCGTTGCGCAGGACCAGCCCAACCGCTCCGGCGATCTGAGCGGAATCGACGTATTGCTGCATGAATCGGTCGATGCGCGCGAGCCGATCGGCTGCAAACCCGGTAGGCGTTTTGGCCCGCTCGGGTCGTTGAGCCGGAAGCATCCCAGGGCAAATGGCCAGCAATGCGAGCGCTAGAATCCGAGCGCGATCCATTCGACCTCCACACCGTAACTGCCAGGTTTGGCGGCAACGCCGCCTTCACGCCGCAGCGATAGCTGCAAGCGCTCCACGTTCCCGAGCCGCAGCCGGTCGCCGGGCCCGCCGCGCCCATCCGCCGGTCCCACCCAGTAATTCCACTCACCCGGGAATCCCTCCGGCAACAGGACGCCGCGACCGGCCGTGAACTGTGCGAGCGGGATCACCTGTTCATTCCAGCTGCTGTCGAGCGGGAGCGCCGACGTCCAGCTCGTACCGTCATCCTCCATCAGGGTGACGTGCAGCGTTTGCCGGGCGCCGAGGCCATGGAGTCGCACACGGAGTTCCTGGGCGCCCGTGATCGTTTCCCGTCTCGCCAAAACACGTGTCTTGATCACGAGCGACGCGGTGTAGTCGGGGGGAATCCAGCCGCTCGCGTCGACCGGCAGCTCGAGATGGAAAACTGGCTGGCCGGTCGCGGGCGACAGCGCGACGCGAAACAGACCGCGGCGGCCGGCGTCGCCGATCCGGGTGAACGTCAGGCGCGCGGCGTCGGCGCCGGGATCGAAGATGCGCAGCGGCGTCGTCCTGGCTACCACGTCGAACCGCCAAGCTGCCTGGTTGCTGTACTTCCAGTCTGTCGGTTTTCCCGGCGTGGCGTCGGGGAATGTTGTGACGGAATCGCCCCGGTATACGGTGATGACGAACTGGTATGGCCCCTCGCGGAGCGATCGAGCGGGGATCGTGGCCAGGTAGGTGTACCCGCCCGCCGGACGCATCGACCATTGTTGATATGAACCGGCGGGAGCTGGGCGCACGAACAGCTTGGCTGAATCGGGCGGGATCTGGTCAACGATGCGCGCTTTCAGTTCAACAACATTTCCGGCAACGTATTGCGGCTCCGCCAACGACAGCACCGAGCGCGGCACGCTGTCCGTCGGCGGCGCGCGGTACTCCTTGAAGCCGAGATAACCGATCCGGGCTGGCAGTGTTGTGACATCGACCGGCCCGGCCGCGCTCAACACGTACACACCCGGCGTGACGCTGAAGGCCCCGCCATTCGCCCGCGTAGTCTCTGGATTGCCCGCCGTGACCGGCTGGACGGTGAAGGAGGGGCCGACATCGGGCAGCGAGATCGTCATCGGCCAGGCGCGGCTGATCGCGCGCGTCACGATCTTGTCGGGGCTGGGCGGCTCGAACGGATCGCGAATCGGGACGGCGTCGGGATAGACCTCGAGACGCCAGACGCCGGGCCGGACCTTGTCCAGGAAGTAGATGCCGGTTCCTTCGTACGTCACTGTGGAGGAGGAGCCGTTGCCGGCGATCCGCTGAAGCGTTGAAGGGTCGGGTGGCTTGGCGCTCGTCGAACTCGTGTACATGAAGGCGTCGCGCGCGACGAGCTCGCCCAGGTCGCCGTCGTAGGAGATATGGAAGTCACCGAACCGCGTATTTCGAGGGTAGGGACCGTAGTCCTGCATCCGTGGCAGGCGTCGCATCGCCTCGGCGGCGATGATCGCACTCATCGCCTTCTTGGGCGTATAGACCAGGTTGAGGTAGTGCGTCTGCCAGCCGAGGTTGCGGGACCCGGTGCCGAGCATGTCGTAGGCGAACATCGCGGCGAACTGCGTCCCTACCGAGCGAAAGGTCCGCGCCATCGCGGGATACATCGTGCCGGTCCGCAGATCGGGGCTGTCGAACTCGTAGACGATGCGAGGCAGCCGCCCGAGCTCGGGGCGCAGCATGTCGGGATAGGCATCGGTCCCACGGAGGTAATTGCCTTCCAGCTCGTGCCCGGCATTGAGACCGGTGGGATACCAGCCAAACGTGATCCCCTGCGCCTTGGAGCGCCGGATCGCCTCGCCGATGCGAAAGTCCTGGCTCACGTTGTAGAAAATGAGCTTCTGGCATCCCGTACTGCGGACGGCGTCGGTGAGCGCGTTGATGTAGCGGATCGACCCCTGCAGGTCCTCCGGATGATGCCACGGTTCGTTGACGAGCTCGATGAAAATGATGGACGGCTCGTCCTTGAGCGCCACGTGCGTGTAGGGGTTCACGTGATTCAGGATCTGGCGCAGGTAATTCACCTGCGCCGCCAGCGCTGTCACGTCAGTACCCATCCGACCCTTGCCGAAGCGCCGTCCAAATCCCGGGGCGGTCGTGTCGTCGAGTGCGTCGGGCCAGTTGGAGCCGTAGAGCTGAATGGGGCTGAACAGCATGAAAATGCCGCGCTCTTTAGCGCGAGCGATGAGGTAATCCAGCAGATCTAGGTGATCGTTGGCGATGAGGTTGCCGGCGCTGTCTGAAGCTTCCCAGTCGCCCCAGAACGTGAGCCGCAGGCCGTCCCAGCCCATCCGCGCGAACTGCGCCATGTCCTCGTCGATCATGCGCTTGCGATCGGCGTGGAGGTATCCCGCCGCGCGGTAGTCGGACGCCGTCGTCAGCACGTAGTTCGCGCCGAAAAGTGTGACCTCCCTTCGATCGTGTTGCCAGCGAATCACGCCCTGGTCGTCGAGGTAGACGCCCTGCGAGAGTGCGAGGATCGTGATCAGGATCAAGGGTGGTACTCACGCTCGGTGTGTCCGACGAGCTGTGAGCGGTAGAAGTACACATCGCGCAAGCGGCCGGACGCGTACCGCTCGGCTTCGTCGTTGAAATGCGGCGAGCGCGGATCGCCGCTCTCGCCTCCAGCTGTCACTGCCTGCGCGCGCACGCTATCGCCGAACTCCACGACGGCCACGAAGCTGTTGCCGCTCGTGCCGTACCACTTCTTGGTGTTGGGATACGCTCTGGCGCCGAACGCGGCCAGGGAGCCCCAGCCGCTGGCCGTGAACGGCACCGGGATGCTTGGGCTAGCGTCGTCGAAGTGCGCCGCGATGTCGTCGTCGATCCGCTGGAAGCGGTTGATCTCCCCCCACGGCGTTTTCCACGTCCCGAAGTCGGCGTTCAACGCGTCCACCGCGTCCGCCAGGGAGGCGAGCAGCTCGGCGGGCGCGGCGCGCGAGGTGGCGATGTATTGCATGATCGAGACTCCCGCCGCGCGAGCATCGCGCGACACGCGCCGGCCGATGCGCTCACCCCAGAACACGGCGAGCGAGGTCGGCACCGATTCCGAACCCCACCGGTAGTCCCACGCCCGGAGCGCCGCGATCGGCTCGGCCAGCCTCGCTTTCATCGAATCGGACGCGGCCTGATCGTATGTCGCCAGGAGCGGTGGAAGGATGCGCTCGAACGCGGGGAGGTAACTGTCGAAGGCGGCGGCTGCGAGGGAGCTCATGGTCCAGTCCGTCTTCCCCGCGAGCACGCGGAGGGCATGGTAACCGCGTGCGCTCTCTTCGGTACCGGTTTCGACATAGCGTGGAAAGCTGTCGCGCTTTGGACTCGAACCTTCTCCCGCAGCGGACCAGGGCCAGTTGTTCGAATTGTAGACCCAGCCGCTCGGGGGGTTCACGACGTTCGGCGTTTCGTCGAACGACAGCACACCGCGGTACGAGGTCGCCGGATTGCTGCCGTCAACCGGTTTTGTCCAATCGAACGAGGTATCGCGGCGGGGGATGTAATTCGAATGAAAGTATGCAATGTTGCCGGAGCCGTCCGCGAAGACCGTGTTGTTCGACGAATTGGTGTGCAGCTCCATGATCTGCCGGAATGCCGCGAGGTCCTTGGCCTTCGTGCGACTATAGGACTGGATCAACGCATTCACATGGCTCTTCATCAGGCTCACGGTCACCAGCCGGTCGCCTTCCGTCCGCACGATGGGGCCGTGATATCCGTACAGCACCCGGAAGGTCCTGCGCGCCACGCCACTATCGGTCTTGACCGTGATCGTGATGCGGCGATCATGATGCGGGGCACCCTCGAAAAACTCGTCGATGTTGTCGACGCCGCTCGAGGTGTGCATCCAGCCGGCGGTCGGGTTGAACCCCTGGTAGATGAAGAATTGCCCCCACGTCACCGCGCCGTAGGCGTTGAGTCCCTCTTCGCTCACCATCTGCAGCTCGGAGCGGAAGTAGAACGAAGTATGGGGATTGATCCAGAGCAGCGCGTGGTGATTGGCGGCGAGACGTGGTGCGATGGCGATGCCGTTCGATCCTGAGGAGTCGAAATCGAGCTCGTCCATGTCATCGCCTCTGATGAACTTCAGGCGTCGGGTTGAGTCGCCGTAAAGGGCCGCCAGACCTGAGATGCTAATGCGCTCGATGTCGCCGCCGATGCTGCCTTCGGTGAATGACAGGGCCATCCACGGCTCGAAGTGCGTGATGACCCGGGGCTTCACGTCGGGGTGCTTATAGAGGAAATAGTTCAGGCCGTCGCCGAACGCGTCCATCAACTTTCGCAGCCACGGAGGGCTCGCCCGGTACTCAGCGCGCAGCGAGTCGGGGTCGATGTAGAGCTTCATCCTCAGGTCCTGATAGATCGCGGACTCACCCTCCGCCTCGGCGAGCCGACCCAACGCATTCAGGTAGTTCGTCTCGATCCGATTGAAATCGTCCTCGGCCTGGGCGTACTCCATGCCGAAGACGGCGTCCGCATCGGTCTTGCCGTAGACGTGCGCGATGCCCCAGTCGTCGCGGATGATCGTGACGTTCTGCGCCTGGCGCTCCCAGCGGGCGACGTCGCGTCGCTGTTGGGCCTGGGCGGAGGCGACACAAAGGACGCTAGTGGCGACTAGCAGTATCGATCGCAATGGCGGATCTCGCGGAGAGAGTGAGGTGGACGGCACCGGCCGTGTCGATCTGGATGGAGCCTCCCGCAATCAGATCGAGGTATGTTCCGGGAGTCATGCCGGTGGTGATGGTCGTGTCGATGCTGCGCGTCTCGTTGTTGATGGCGACGAACCCCTTGCTGCCGCGCGAGAACGCAATCGCGTTGGCGCCGTTGTCCCACCAGTGGTTCACGTCGGTGCCCGCGACGACGTGGCGGAAGCTCACCATTTTCAAGATCGAGGGATCGTGATGCTCGCAGACCCATTGGCCTGGGGCAGCGGTTTCCAAGCTGGTCGCACAGGTGACGGCGGTGGTCCAGCCCTGCGCGTCCGACGGTGGACCCAGCGAGTTCTCTGAGGGGCAACTGAACACGTAGCTCGACAGGATCGACGGATAGCCGTACGGTTGCGCGAGCATCCACACGTTCGCGATACGGAAGACGTTGCCGTCGCGGTAGCTGATCCCGCACTGATGCTGGGTGTCGTGGTTCTGGAGGAAGACCACGGCCTTGTTGGTGGGCATGATGCCCCAGGCGGTTTCGGAGAACTGACTGCCCGGAGGGCCGTTGGGATTCAGCTGCGAGATGTGCTCGCCATTGATGCCCCGGAACTTGTTGCCGACGCCGACGAACGTGAACTCAGTGATATCGGCCGCGCCGCCCGAGCTGTAGCCCTCGCCATAGTAGTCCCGCGGCGAGAGGGCCTCGCCACTGCCGCCGATGACTTCGAGAAAGATGTACGGCAGCGGCCGGCCTTCGGCGGTCAGGGTGGAGTTGAGGCGGATGAGGATGTCGTCGAGCTCGACTTGCTGGATATGCTTCGCGGCGTCGATGCGGAATCCGGCTACGCCAAGGCGCGCGAGTGTGAGCAGGTAGTCGGCGATCTTCTGGCGAACGGACGCCAGGCCCGTGTTCAGATCGGGCAGTGACAGTAGCTCGCAGTCCTGCACGTTGGCGGCGTCCTGGTAGTTGTTCACGATGCACGGCGTGTGGAAGTCTGCCGGCGTGTAGAGTCCGGGATAGCTGTACTTCGTATAGTGCGTGCCGTTAATACCAACGCCCGCGTCGGGATAG
>JACXTT010006237.1_pt1 | contig 17072 bp, 14 predicted proteins | sample 9270951 | NCBI WGS metagenome assembly JACXTT01 (sample SAMN15532306, study PRJNA645909) | rock metagenome | isolation source: weathered quartz diorite | place: Puerto Rico | collected 2017-06-21 | reverse complement strand
CCGCTAATCTCTAATTGGTCGTCGGGGCCGAGCAAGTACGTAGAGCGAACTTTGTTGTCGCAGTTCGCTTTCGGCTCATTCGCCCCTGGCGCCGGCGGAGCTTGACCCGCTGCTCGACTAGCGTGGGAAAAAATCAGCAAACTGACCGCGAGGATCTTCGTTGCGTTCATTTCTTAGTCCACATTCTTCGGCTGGCATTTTGTCTCTAGCCCGAACTCGGCATTTCCGCCACCCTGGAGATCGACGGAGCTATTCCGGCAGTGGCCGGCGCGGCGGATGGCATCTGTTGCCTTGCCCTCCGTGTCGTCGCGAACCAGGAATCCTGTTTTTTTTCAACAATGGCCGCTACCGCTCCGGAAAAGCCTGTAACCGTCAGGACCTCGAGATCCAATAAAAGACGAGATGTTGCATTCTTCCGATACAGGACGAACGTTGCCAATCTCTCTCCATTGCTCTTCATCAAGCTCAAGCTCAAACTCCAACTCGTTTCTGACAATCGCAGCGAGCGATTCCAAATAAAGCGAAACTTGCAATCGTTGATCTGGGTGAATGGATTCGTTTCTGGTTCGATCCACTGGTCCGAATTCAGACACAGTCCAAAACCGTCAAATCCTGCTGGCTTAAGGCATTGTTCTAAGATTTGGCAGAACTGCAGGAGCGATTTGCACGCCTGCAATTTCTCCGGCGCACGGCGAATGGTTATGTCGTTGGCAATTACGTGGCGCTGATGAAGAGCCCGATTTGCAATATGCCCCAGTTCCAGGAATTCGTGGTAATGCAACTGTTGAACGCCGACCAAAACGCCGATCCCGGCAATCACCAGAATCCCGATAATGACGAAAAAGTTCGCGGGATGGAGAAGAAGAAGGCTCAACAAACCAAAACAAGCACTAACTCCGTAAAGGAGTAAAACCGCTTTTTTGTGCGGAATACCCTTGCCAAGCAGCATATGGTGAATGTGCTCGCGGTCCGCGTCAAACAGCCGTCTGCCGCTCAAAAATCGCCGGAGCACAGCCACCGTCACGTCCAAAATCGGTAGCCCGAGAGAAACGATCGGAATCGCAACCGCAATTGCCGTTGGAGCTTTTTGTGATCCCGCAAGCGCAATGGCGCTCAGCAAGAAACCAATTGTCAAGCTTCCGCAATCTCCAAGAAAAATGGACGCCGGATTAAAGTTGTACCGGAGGAATCCGGCAATCGCGCCCGCAAGAACGAGCGTCAAAAAGAGAACCCCTCCGTTGTGGACCAACATGGCCACAACGCAGGTAACCAGGGTCGAAAACAAGGCGGATCCCGCCGCTAGGCCGTCCAATCCGTCAATCAAATTGAATGCGTTCGTGATCCACAATACCCACAGAATGGTCAGCGGAAGTCCGATTAGCCATCCGAGCTCTGGGTGGCCAGTCATGAGGGAAACGCGAGTGATTCCAAAACCGTTCAGAAACAGAAGTATCGCCGCTCCTATTTGCGCGACAAATTTCACATAAGCGTTCATTCCGCGGAAGTCGTCAATCAAGCCCACCACGAAAATGACTGTCGTTGGTCCCAAAATCTTGAATGTTATATGCGGAAAAACAATTTCAGGTGCGCCGAAATACTCCACCGCCGCGGCAAGTAATGTCAGGCACCAAAGAGTCAGAAAAATTGCAATTCCACCCAGGCGCGGTATCCGGTGAGTATGTATATGCCGGTCTGAGTCCGGCATGGAATTCCATCCACGCGCATTGGCAAAATCTCGCACCCAGCGGGTGAGCGTCATCGATGCCAGAAACGCTCCGGCAAAAACAAACAGTTGCATCACTCCTGCGGTTATCGTCATGATTTTCTATCCACGCCTTGTCCCTCGAAGTTGGCTGGGGCTTTCGCAATCGCAGGGCGCGATTGCATCGCGTGTTGCTACGAGGAGTACTGAAGAATTCCGGGCCGGTTGGAGGACTCCCGCCTCTGCGGCAGTGGGCGAACCCACCCTTCCTCAATTTCGACCGCTACCGATCGCTGCAGGAGCGTTATGGATAACACTAGCCGGCGATTCCCCCGGAATCCCACTAGAATCCCTTCAATATCGCAAAGAGGGCCGTTTTCAATTCTCACCCGCTGCCCTACCTCGAGATACGGCCACGGTTGCCTGGAAAGTCCGCATCTCACCGTCGCTTGGATTGCGGCAATTTCGTTGTCATCAATTGGGATCGGATTCTTGCCGACTCCCACTACATGCACGACTCCCGGAACGGTGAGTATCGGAAGCCGGTTTCTCGAATCGAAGTGACAAAAAACGTACCCGGGGAAAAGAGGAAGTTCGACTTCCTTGAATCGGTCCGACCACCGATGCACCCGCTTGTATTGCGGCAGGAACGACTCAAATCCCCTTACGTTTAAATGTCTCGCCACCACATCCTCGTGCTGGCTTTTGACTCGAATCGCATACCACCGATGATTGTTGTTCTGGCCCATGGCTTGAATTCCTGAAGTGGCTATCATCATTCGCAGATGTATTGTCATCGGGGCAAGCTACCGCCCCTTGAGTCCCGTTTTCCGAGACCCCTTACAAAGATTTAACTCAGCAGGAAGGAATCGCCCTGTGTCGCCGCCGGGGTCCGCGCAAGGCCGCTCTGCTCAGCTTTTTTAGTCATCGCGTCCAACTTTAGCCAGCGACCACAGAGCGAACAATCCAGTCATTACCCTAATTGACGCTAGGGGATGCCCCCATTTGCGGCTTCTTTGTCCCTTAAAATGTGCTATTTAGCTGGAGCTTCGCAGAAAATGGACTTCATCACTCGAGCGCAGGTTTCGCATTCAAACGTGGAGTGGCAACCGGGCTTCATCGCAGCGGATGGAGGGAGTCTAGTTCGAGATTTAGTTCCAAAACATTTACGCGCGGCTCGCCCAGTACGCCGAATTGCCTTCCGGCCGTGTGCTTGCTCACCGAGGCGCGAAGATCGCTAGGGCTTACATGTCTTTCCCGAGCAATACGAGGGATCTGGAATTCAGCCGCGGCCGGCGAAATGTCGGGGTCCAACCCTGAGCCGGAAGCCGTCACCAGGTCGATCGGCACAGAAACACCAGGATTTTCGCCCTCCGTTTTACGAACGTCCTCCTTCACGCGTTCCATCAACAATCTGTTTGTCGGCGCCAGATTCGAACCACTGCTTGACGCAGCGTCGTAGCCGGACCCGGCGCTCGACGCACGCGAATGAAAATAGCCTGGCCCCGAAAAGGACTGACCAATGATGGCCGAACCCACAGTCTTGCCGTTTCGTTCAATGAGTTGCCCGTTCGCTTGCTTGGGAAAAAGCAGCTGCGATAGACCGGTGATGGCGAGCGGATACAGCACGCCAAAAATCAACGTGGTTACTAGGGTGAACCAGATAGCGATGATGAGATTCTTTTTCATGAAGCCTCACGCCAGACCGACATACGTCAGCAATACATCGATGAACTTGATTCCAATGAACGGCGCAATAATCCCTCCAACCCCATAAATGAGCAGATTGCGCTGCAAGAGTGCGGCCGCGCCGAGTGGCCGGTACCTCACGCCCCGCAACGCGAGTGGCACCAGCGCGATAATAATCAATGCATTGAAGATCACAGCGGAAAGAATGGCCGACTGCGGTGTTCGTAGATGCATAACATTGAGCACTTCTAGAACCGGGAAAGCGCCCGCAAACATCGCCGGAATAATCGCAAAATATTTCGCTACGTCGTTCGCAACCGAAAACGTGGTCAACGCGCCCCGCGTAATGAGAAGTTGCTTTCCGATCTCGACAATTTCAATCAGCTTCGTTGGGTTCGAATCGAGATCAACCATATTGCCGGCTTCCTTTGCCGCTTGAGTGCCGGTGTTCATCGCAACTCCAACATCCGCCTGCGCCAACGCCGGAGCGTCGTTCGTTCCGTCGCCTGTCATCGCGACAAGTTTTCCCTTGGCTTGCTCGCGCTTGATGAGCGCCATCTTGTCTTCTGGCTTGGCTTCGGCAAGGAAGTCATCCACCCCGGCCTGGCGGGCAATCGCTGCAGCCGTCAGCGGATTGTCTCCGGTAATCATCATGGTGCGAATGCCCATCGCGCGTAGATGATCAAACCGCTCCCGCATACCGCCCTTTACGATGTCCGTAAGCGCGATTACGCCCAGCGTCTTGTAATTTTGACAAACAAGCAACGGCGTTCCGCCCCCATTCGAAATCTCCGCTATCGCATGCTCGACTTCGGCCGGAATACATTGTCCGCGCTCGGCACAGTGCCTTAAGATCGCGTCCTTGGCCCCCTTCCGAATTTCGATTCCGTCCAGATTGACACCGGACATGCGTGTCTGCGCAGTGAACGGAACAAATGTAGTTTCGTGTTGCGCTAATTCGCGCCCACGCAGTCCGTACTTTTCCTTTGCTAGCACAACAATCGAGCGCCCTTCCGGCGTTTCGTCCGCTAACGAAGCAAGTTGTGCGGCGTTGGCAAGCTCTTTCTCTGACACGCCGGGCGCAGGCACAAAGGCTGTAGCCGCGCGATTCCCTAACGTGATTGTTCCTGTCTTGTCGAGGAGCAATACATCCACGTCGCCGGAAGCTTCGACGGCCCGCCCGGACATCGCAATCACATTTCTCTGAATCAGCCGGTCCATCCCCGCAATGCCAATCGCCGAAAGTAAGCCGCCAATCGTCGTGGGAATCAGGCACACCAGCAGCGAAACCAGCACAAAGATGTTTTGAGGAGCGCCCGAATAAACCGCAAACGGCTGCAGCGTTACGACAGCCAGGAGAAAAATAATCGTAAGACCAGCCAGAAGAATGTTCAGAGCAATCTCGTTCGGCGTTTTCTGCCGAGCGGCACCTTCCACTAGCTTGATCATGCGGTCGAGAAACGTTTCGCCCGGGTTCGACGTGATGCGCACTTTGATTTCATCCGAGAGCACTTTCGTTCCGCCGGTAACGGCGGAGCGGTCACCACCAGACTCCCGAATGACCGGCGCCGATTCTCCGGTGATTGCGGATTCGTCCACCGAAGCGACGCCTTCGATGACTTCACCGTCGCCTGGAATGAAATCACCCGCAACGACAACGACCATGTCTCCCGCTCGGAGTTTCGAACTCGGCACAATCTCAGTTGAGCCGTCGTTTCTCAGACGATGCGCTTGAGTCTCGGCGCGTGCTTTGCGTAGCGTATCCGCTTGTGCTTTTCCCCGGCCCTCCGCCATCGCCTCCGCGAAGTTTGCGAAGAGTACCGTGAACCACAGCCACAAGGTGATCTGCAGACCAAAACCGAATTGCCCGCTATGATGCGCGGCGTTCCAGACGAGCTGGATCGTCGTCACTACGGCTCCGACTTCCACCACGAACATAACCGGGTTCTTGATCATCAAACGCGGATCGAGTTTGCGGAAAGAATCCGCAATGGCCCTGGACAGAATCGCCATGTCCGCGAGCGATTTCTTACGAATTTGAGCGACTGGATCCATAGTTTCCTCAGAAAACCTTTCCTGCATTCATAAGCAGGTGCTCAAGAATCGGCCCCAGACTGAGCGCAGGAAAAAATGTCAGTGCTCCTACAATCAAGATCGTCGAAACCAGCAAGCCGCTGAAGAGACCACCCGTGACTGGAAACGTGCCGGCCGATTCGGGCACTGTTTTCTTTTTGGCAAGATTCCCGGCAATGGCCATCACTGGAATGATCATGAAAAATCGTCCAAGAAGTTGTGCGACCGCAGTCGTCGTGTTGAACCACATTGTGTTCGCATTAATTCCCGCAAAGGCGGAGCCGTTGTTGCCCGTCGAAGAAACATAGGCATAAAGAATCTGCGACAGGCCGTGCGGACCCGGATTCGAAATCCCAGCCGTCCCGTACGGCTTGACGACAGACACGGCCGAGAAAACAAGAATCGTAAAGGTCAAAATGAGCACCGCCAACATGGCCATTTTCACGTCGTACGCTTCAATTTTCTTGCCGAGATATTCTGGTGTTCTGCCAACCATCAAACCTGCTATGAAAACTGCAAGAACAACAAAAACGAAAACCCCGTATAGGCCGGCGCCCACTCCGCCAAATCCCACTTCCCCGAGCATGATGTTGATAAGCGGCACCATTCCGCCGAGCGGCGTGAACGAATCGTGCATCCCATTTACCGCGCCGCAACTCGCGTCTGTCGTTACCGTCGCAAACAACGCCGTGTTCGCAATCCCGAACCGCGTCTCTTTGCCCTCCATGTTTCCGCCCGATTGCAACTCCGTCGCGCGCTGGTCGGTCCCGGTCAAAAGCGGGTTGCCCTTCGCTTCGGCCCAATAGGTTGCTGTCACTCCCGCAAAGAACAGGAACGCCATCGCAGCCCACACTGCCCAACCGTGCTGCTGTGAACCGGTCATCCTCCCCAAGGTGTAAGTCAGCCCCGACGGAATGGCAAAAATCAACACCATCTCGAAAAAATTGGTGAAAGGCGTCGGATTCTCGAAAGGATGGGCGCTGTTCGCGTTAAAAAATCCCCCGCCGTTCGTGCCGAACTCCTTAATTACTTCCTGGGAAGCGACCGGGCCTTGGGCGATGACTTGTTGCGTTATGGTTTGCATCGTGGTCTTGCCGTCTGCGCCCGTCACTTGTGCCGTGTACGGCTGAATCAATTCCGCGGTCGTATAGGGTCTCAGGTTTTGCACGACGCCTTGCGATACAAGAACCAGCGATCCCACAATGCAGATTGGCAACAGCACCCACAATAAGCACCGGGTTGTATCCACCCAGAAATTTCCTAGCTTGTCCGTTTCTTTTCGCGCGATTCCGCGAATGACCACAATCGCCAAGACGATTCCTACCGCCGCTGAAACAAAGTTGTGATAGGCAAGCCCGGCCATCTGCGTCAGATAGGTCATGGTTGACTCGCCCGCGTAAGCTTGCCAGTTCGTGTTCGTCGTGAACGACGCGGCGGTCCCAAACGCCAATCCCGGCTCGACGTTTCCGAACGCCTGCGGGTTGAATGGCAGCCATTTTTGTGTCCGCTCGATCAGATAGAGCAGTGCCATGGACACGCCGCTGAACAAAAGCATGGCGGCTGTGTACTCGGTCCACCGCATCTCGCGCTGTTCGTCTACCCCTGTCAAACGATAAACAAGTTTTTCGATCGGCCGCAGGAGTGGGTCCAGGAAGGTCTTCTCCCGGTCGAACACTCGCGCCATGAAAACACCCAATGGCTTCGTTACCAGGAAAACTGCAAGCAAAAAGAGTCCGATTTGAAACCACCCATTCGCAGTCATCGCCTAGAACTCCTCCGCTTTCAGCAACGCGTAGAGCAAGTAGCCGCACAGAAGAACACAGATCACAAGCAGTGCTGCATCACCGAAGGTCATGACATCTCCTATTTCAGCCGTTCGCAGCTGCGAACATAGAGAATTCCTAGAACGAAGAACAACGTTGTCGCCGTGAGAAAAATGATGTCCAACATGATTCCTCCTCACTTCTGACGCTGGAGATGCGAATCGAAAGTCAAAATCACGCCCAAAATAAGAAGATTTTGTGTGGGCGTAAGACCAACGACGCCGGGAGCAATTTCTGCGCCGCGAAAAAATCCGCCCTGCTGACCGCGTGAGTCATCAATCCGGTGTTCCAACCGGAAAATCGCCGCAAAATCTCGGTAAGGAACGCGGTACTCCAACGTTGTCGTGTTTGCTTTCACCGTTTGCCGGGCGCCTGTGAGTCGGCCATCGCGGTCCCAGTAGACTTCCGGCCGCACCGTCGCGCTCCACCGCTTGCTGAATACGTAGTGAACCGGCAATTGCGCTGTCATCCAAAGTGCCCGCGGATTGCCCGCCACCGCGACCTTTTCCGTACCAACGTGATATTCGAAAGCGGTTGTCAGCGAGTCTGTTTTCCATTCCAAAATGGAGTCCCACAAGAGTCGCCAAAACTCAGAATCCGTGTCGGATTGATGTGGACCTATCAGAACCGTCTCTTTGAGTGTTGTGTGACTGGTCGCTTTGTAAGCTACTTGTCCGCCCCAGCTTGGCACGTGATTGGCGTCTGCAAGATGCCAGTAGCCGTTGATCAAAAACACGGTTCCGGTCAGCTTGCTTGTGAAAGGATAGCTGGCGTTGACACCCATCATGAGATAGGGCGTGAAGTCTGCTCCCCACGGCCGCGTGTAGTTGAAATTGTCTTTGGCGTACAGCGAGTCATATCCGATGAAGCTCGAGAATATTCCGCCCTGGAACGTCAGTCCCTTGCCCACAGGCGCAAGGTAGGAAACGTCGGTTGGCCCAAGGTGGCGGAGCCCCTCGAATCCGGGTAAATTTGGCGCGCTGGCGGAAAAGCCGAATACCCTTGTGTCCTGACCCGCTTGTGTCGTCACCTCCATACCCCAGCGCGACGATTCTGACGCTGTCTTGCGAATGTAAGCGCCGGCCATGTTGATCAGCGGATAGTCCACCTTGTACGCTGTGCCGCGGCCCCGGAATAAGTCGTTCGCCGGATGGTTGAAATCTAGCAAGTACGCAGCATCGATGAACCCGCCATAGAACCAAACCGGATCAGGAACATTTGAGTTCTGCTCCTGTTCCTCCCCGTATTGAACTTCATTGGCCGGCTGTGAAGAGTCCGGCTTCACAGATTTTGTGGTCTTCGAAGAATGATCATTCCCGCTGTCATCGGCCAAAAGATGAACCGGCGCGATATTCGTAAGCAGTGCGGCCAACAGCAGTTTCAGAAATTTCTTACCTCCCTGAGCCATTCTTCTCTCCTAACTCGTGCGGCGAATCTTGCAATCTTCTTGGTCAACAATAACGGCGGGTGCGTCAGGAAGTTCTGAGCACTTCGTAAGGAATCTGTAAGAAGTTCTTTCCACTTCTTATTGAAAATACAGCAGTTGTTTGGATGAGCTTGAAGTTTTGCTCCGACAGTTAGCGGTAGGAACACGCAGCAAGCGCAGATGAATTCCATCGTCCTCGATGGATTCGCTTGCCGGTTTTCTCGTTATAAATGTTCGCCGAAGGAAGATTGTGGTTTGAATAGTGCGTTTGCCGATGCGAGTACAAGCACAATCCAAAATATGTCTGCGACAAACAAGTGAGTAATTTGCAGCCAGACTGGCGCCAGCAAGAGTACGTTCAACACGCCTAACGCAACTTGCGCCAGCAATATCGTGCCGAGATAAGGAACCATTCGCGTTGATTCTTCCTCGCCCTTCAAAAGCTTTTGCGCCATCCACAAGACATAAAGGAAAGCGATCGCCGCGACCACCGGATGAACCAGGCGCAGCCTCAACAATACATGGCTGTTTGTAGAAAAATCCTGTGCCAGCGCGCCTTTTAAAGTCGTGTTGGGAAAAATCGTGTCTCCCAAAGCAGCCAATGAGCCGGACATCCCCGTTGCCATTATGCAAACCAAGCCGAGTCCGATCATGATCCTTTCGTATTGCTTTGCGGCCATTGCGAAACGGCGGTCCTCGCTGGAAAGCCACTTTGCAGTTAGCGTCAGCGCCGCAACAAGCAGCAGCGTATTGCCAAAGTGCAAGCACAAAAATACGGCCCGGCTCGCGGATCGATCTAGGCCCACGTGATCAAAAACAACAAGCATCGCGCCAAGAATCGCTTCATTGAACAAGAGTACCGCTGCGGAAACGGCCGAATAGCGTGGCCAGTCGCCTTTTTCTGTGCGTCGCCAGGACCAAACCAGGAGAACGCACACAAACACAAGCGACAAACCGCTTGTCGCTCTATGCGTAAATTCGATCAGCGTTTGCGATTGCGCCGTAGTTGGCAGGATCTCGCCATTGCAAAGGGGCCAGTGGCTGCCGCACCCCGCGCCAGATCCCGTCGCTCGCACATACGCTCCCCAAAGAATGACCGCGATGTTGTACGCAGCCACAAACCACGCAAAGCGTGCGACCGGATCGAGTCTGCGTTTTGAAGCCGCATCAATCGTCGTGCCCCCGTTATCCGCACGCCTCCCAACCTGCCCTTGCGCTGTGTCAACGTTCGTTCGCATGGCACTCCACAGTAAGCCACACTAAGAATGACACGGACCTTTTCCATACTCAACGCGGTGCAATAGCGGCTTCTAGCCCGGAGTTTAGAGAAAAGGATTTGAGGAAAATGGAAAATTAGGCCAGCGGAAGAATACCGCCGGCTCTCATGAGATCAACCGCTTGATGCCGCGTCTCTACTTCAACGTGCTGCAACACTCTCCGGATGTGATTCTTCACTGTAAACTGCGAAAGGTTCAATCGTGCCGCGATCTCTTTGTTCGAAAGCCCTTTTGACACCAGGTCCATCAGTTGACGCTGCCTCATCGTCAAATTTCTCATTCGCCCGCCCGCGTCTTCATTTCCCGACGGAAAGCGCCCGCAAACCGAAGACACGTGCCGGAACAAAAGCATGCACAGCCTGGGCGGGCACACGGCCTCTCCCCGCGCCACCATTTTAATCGCCTGCACAATATCCTCGGAGGACGCATCATTCAGCAGGTATCCGGAAACTCCAAGACGTATCGCGTCGAGAAATCGCTCAGGATCCTCGTCCATTCCAAAAAGCAAAAGATGACTCGGCTGCTTCTCGTCAGCAGCCTGCTCTTCTTTGCGAGACGCTCGGCATTCCTCCAGGGAATCCGCCAACCACACGTCGCATGGGATCGCCTCCATAGCGTCATTCTCCGCGTTCATCCTGCAGTTCACTCCGGGGTGCGTTGCTTGTACGCTAAATCCTGTGCGCTTCCGCAGCAGTCGCACCAATGCTTCGCACAGCAATCGATTTCTGCCTGAAATTCGAACGGTAATTCGCGGTACTCCAGCTGGGGACACCATATTTCCCTGCGGAACTGCACGCTCCAGGAACCGCGCGCAGCGGCCAAACGTCAAACCACTGAACAGCCGTGGACGGCTGCAGGCCGATAAGTCTCTGGCATTAAGACTGAATTGTCAACAAACAAAAGTCAATACACACGACGAATATTAAAAATATATTAAGATACTTATCGAGGTTGCTCCCTCTTCATTACTTCACCATTTTGGTACTAAACAGGTACTCGCGCGCCCTTCCTCACCTCGCGCTCGAATATACAGACGCCGCTTTCCCATTCTGGCGTTGCATGTACTCGTCATAAATCCACCGGTACGTCTTCTCCAGCCCCACGCGCAACGGCGTGTTCGGCTCCCATCCCAGCAACTTCTGAATCAACGTATTGTCGCTGTTCCGCCCATTGACTCCCTTCGGCGCATCCAGCTTGTAACTCCTCTTCAACTTAATCCCCCCAATTTCCTCCGTCAAATCCACCAGCTGATTGATGCTCACTGCTTCGCTCGACCCTAAATTAATCGCATCCACAATCTCCGACCGCATAATCATCTCGACGCCTTTCAGGCAATCGTCAATATACATAAAACTCCGCGTCTGCTCTCCGCTCCCCCAAATCTCAATTTCGTGCCTGCCGCTGACTTTCGCTTCAATCACCTTCCGGCAAATCGCAGCCGGCGCTTTTTCCCGGCCGCCATCCCACGTACCGTGCGGGCCGTACACGTTATGAAACCGCGCCATCCGCGTCGTCAACCCGAAATCCTCACGGAAATGCCTGCACATCCTCTCGGAAAATAGCTTCTCCCACCCATACCCGTCCTCCGCCATCGCCGGGTACGCATCCTCTTCTCTCAACGACGGCGCCTCAAACGTCTTCTGCCGGTCCGCGTTGTACACGCATGCCGACGACGAATAAAAATACCTCTGCACTCCGTGCTTCACCGCCGCCTGCAGCATGTGCGTATTGATCAGCACCGACAGCATGCACAACGCCTTGTTGTGCTCGATGAACCCCATACCGCCCATGTTTGCAGCCAAGTTGTAGATCTCGTGCGCTCCCTCCGCCGACGTTTCGCAGTTTTCTTTCAAATTCAAATCGAGCGACAGATTCTCCACGTCGTCAAATCGCTGCTCCCACTCTTCGAGTGGCTTGATGTCCACCGCCCGCAGCTTCCCATACCCTCGCGCGCGCAAACTCGCCACCAGGTGCCCGCCGATAAACCCACCCGCTCCCGTCACCACCACGAGCTTATCCCTCGATTGCTGCATGTTCCCCTCCGGGCCCGCGCTTTCGCCCATTCAACCGAATGATACGTCATGCTGAGGGCGCGAACCAAGGTCACGGAATCGAACGATTCCCACCGCCTGCAATAGCAATAAGCATAAATAACTGGGATTCAAAAATACGTATCTTCGCCACAATCGCCGCGGTTCCATCATCAACCGGTAAAGCCATTCCAGTCCTCGCCTCCCCATCCATTTAGGAGCCTGCTTCACGGTTCCTGCGAGGAACGGGAATGCAGCCCCAACAGCTACCACGGGTGTCGACAGTCTCTCCCGAAATTCGTAACACCAAATTTCCTGCCGTGGGCACCCGAGTCCCACAAACACGATCGCCGCTCCGCTCGCCAGAATCCGAGCAACAACAGCCTCCCGTTCGTCCGGCTTTATCTTTCGAAATTTGGATGCTTCCATGCCCGCGACGTTCAGTCTTGGAAATTTCTTCGCCAGGTTCTGGCGCAGATCCTCAAGAATAGCCGCCGTGCTGCCATAAAAATACACAGGCAGCCCGTCGCGTTCGGCTCGCCTACAAATTCTCTGTGTCAATTCCGGGCCATACACACGATTTTCCAAGCCTGCTCTGTACAGTAGATTCCCGGCCCAGCGAACAGGCTGGCCGTCCGGTGTAACAAGATCGGTGTTGTTCAGCCGATGCCGAAGTTCCGGGTCCATCACCCCTTCCATTACGCCGTGTACCGCGAGCGCAGTAACCGAAAACGGTTTCCTGCGCCGAGCAGCCTCCATCACCGCCTCAATGGCGGCCTCATAGTCGACAGCGTCGACCAAAACACCCAAAACGTTTTTCTTTCCCCGGCGAATCACGTGGTCACCTGTCCGACACGGCTTGATCGTTCCTCCGGATGCCAAAGCGACTCGCGAATCGACGCTATCGCGGCCTCGGCAGAACGAATCACTGTTTCGGGAGCAATCGTGCGCAAACAATACGGCTGATCGTAGATGCAATAATCGAAACAGGGCCTGCACCAAAATTCGGACTGGATGACGATGCGATCGTTATCGGCGCGCGGACCATACCACACCGGATTCGTCGAGCCGAAAACGGCTAGTACCGGCACACCTAGCAGGTTTGCAAGATGCATCGGGCCGCTATCATTGCAAATAAGAATCTTGCACCGCGAGAGCACAGCCAGAAACTTGCGAAACTCGAAACTAGCCGCGTGACACCGCCTTAATGAGGTCGGCCGAGAGGAATCGCTAGGGTCCGAAAACCAAACGACGTGTGTATCGGGATCCTTCAGAACACTTCCTACGACCTCCCCAAAGCGGTCATCGCCCCAACGTCGTATTGCGATTCGAGCGCCGGGATGAACTCCAACGAGCAACGCTCCTGCTGCAATTCCCTGTTCGCGAAGATAGGCTTCCGCGAAATTCACCTCATCGTCGGACAGACGGAATTTCCCGACCGACTGATCGGTTGAATAGCCTAGTCCTTTCAGCAAATTCAGCCAGACATCCGCTCTATGCGGACGAGAGAGGTCCGGCGGCACGCTGTCCGTCAGCAAGAATCCGCCGCCGGCGAACCCATAGCCGATGCGCCTCGGAGCTCCAGACAACCAAAGCAAAAGATTATCGCGAATGTCCATACGGCCCGAAAACGCGCACTCGAATCTTTTTTTTCTCGTTGCAAACATCGTTCGCACAAAGGAACTCCACAGACCTGAGAAAGGATTGTATTTTTTCCATCGCGTGAAGTGCTGTGCCCACGGGACGCGCACAGGTATGAATTCGTCTACAAGTCCTTGCCCATCGAGAAAAGTCGCAAGTCCCGCGTTCACCAACAGCGATATCCTCGAATTCGGAAATGCTCGTCGTAGATTCCTTAAGAACAGGACGAGGATCGCTAAATCCCCCAAATTCCAGTACTCCACGACCAGAATGGAATGTGGCTGCTCGCCATTTTCACTCGGTCTCCTCGGCCTCGGGAGGAGTGGAAGTACTACCCTGAGTAACCCTTCGAACATCCGAACGACCCGCCACTTTCGCGGCGTCATCTTGAGGAAGATCGCGCGAGCTGACGCTTCGACGTCGAAAACTCCATTTCCATTAACTTTATATCGCTGCATGAGCTTCAACACCGCGGGCTGCCTCGGAGACTCGGCCTCCGGCTTTCTTTCCAGCTACACAATGGATTTGCTTAAACCTCTTCTCAGCGCGGATAGAGTCAAATCCAAACGATTTGATCAGTTCAATGACTTGCTCCAAGCCTACGTCCTTTGGCAAGGCAAACGGATGAATCTCGCAGAACAATGCCGTGCAAGACGGATTCGACAAAGTAGACCGCATCCCTTTCAGCGCTGTAAATTCGTGCCCCTCTATATCCATTTTCACAACACGGGGAACTGGAAGGCCTTCGCTCGCCGCGAATAAATCAAAGCCAACGGATTGCACGAGTTCGGAGGGCCCCCCTTCATCCGCAAGGTGCGCGGACTGACTAACAGCCTCGGGATCTCCTAGGGCCAGCCGCTTCGTTGATCTGCTGTCGCTGAGGGCAATCTTAAAGAGCCTCAGGTTACAAAGACCATTCAATTTCACGTTTTCTGACAGTCTGCTAAACGCAGTTGTCTCAGGTTCGAAAACCAGAACCGTTCCTCCAGGTCCAACAGTTTTGGCTCCGAAAATTGTAAAGAGCCCAAGATTGCCCCCTACATCCAAGAAAACGTCCCCCGCCCGAAGTCTTGATAGAACCTGGCCTAGCATTTCTTTTTCGCCGAACCACGTGCTTTCCACACAACGCAACTCGAGAGGTGTGCGGCTCGAAAAGCCCGCCACAACCCCGTTGAGCGACAGCCTGACCACGCCAGGATTCGTCCGCAAGTTTGCGTATACACCTTGCATGAACTTCCGTAACCCCAACCGGCGCACACAAGCAGCAAGCCAAGGAGAATACGAGATACGCCTCAACGTCTCGCCGATCCGCACAGTCACCTCCACTCAAGGCAATGCGGCAGCCGGACGGCCGGTCCGGGGGCCCTGAAAATATGCCTCTGGAACCGCGTCCGTGCCGATTACTTCTTTCCCAGACACAGCAGGAGCCACGACCCAACCGGTCACCAGATAAAAAGGAATCGCGCCGTAGGGAGTCTCACCCAACGGGAAAAACATCGAGAACGCCGCCATACCGAACCAGAAAGTGAGCCCGAATGCGTCACCGGTAGCTCGCCAAGATTGCAAAAGAAGTTGGAAAAGTCTGAGCTGAAAGAAAAAAAAGAGGACCACACCAGCCCAGCCTGTGTACCCCAGCGCGTAAAAGAACTCGTTGTGCGGAGTTCGAATGAACTCTCCCCGCAGGTAAGGCACCAGGTCACCAAGCGCAAATCCATATCCATGCCCCCACAGCGCTGTCCGAAGATCCTCGTGTACGGAATTCCAAATCGCGAGCCACCACACGGTTCTAAACACGAAGGTCGCTTCCTGGGAATCTACCGTGACAGCACCGGCCGCGGCACTTTGGTCGGCTAAGTCGGCGCGAAAGGGGGCGATAGCGCGATCAACAAGCTGCCTTGCCGAGAAATCTGCTTCTGCACGTCCTTGGGGGCTTGGGAGACTGAAACCGGTGATGTACAGCACGACAAATAGACAGGCCAAAACTGCGACCGCTTGCAAAACCCGCTTTCCCTGCCGCGTCATTACGCACCATATGGACACTCCAAAGGCAAACGCGAGCCACTCAGTGCGAAACTGCATGCCGAGCATCACAATCGCATTCAGAAGCACAAGGTACCAGCTTCGTTTTGGCTCCTTTTCGTAGGCCAGTAGACCCAGCAAGGCAACGAATGAATAGATAGGCTGGCCAAAAATCGGGACGGGCACGACCTCATCACTCACACCTGGGAAAAACCAGTTAAGCCGACTCAGAGACAACAAAAATAAAATTCCATAGATCCCATTGAACCAGGCAAAGGCTCGGAGAAGACGAGGCAGGAGATCGGGCCGTTTCAGCCCAGCCCAAATACCCAAAAACAAATAAACGGGGTAGTAGTTGAACGCCAAATCTCTTAAGGCTAACAGTGGCGGGTTCCCCTCCCAAATCCCGTGGAGGACCTGAACGATTCCGTACCCAAAAAACAAACCGTAGCAAGTCAGGAGCGGTCTCAGTGCCGGAATCCTGAGGCTCAGCCGAAGCCAGCGGGTCCGGTGGAGTCTCGGACCGGCGAAGACAAAAAGGAAAAGAAACGCCTCGCCGATGAAAGCCTTCCAAGGGGGAATTCCAAGATAGGCAAAGGCACGGCTGAGGCTTAGATAACCAAGAACGAGCGTGGCTGCGGTTCTAGACCACACGGCTGCCACCCTGTACAGTAAACTCGTTCGCTTGCCCACAGTGCGCCAGGCACCAAGCCAGGACGAGGATTGTGGGAACTTCTTGAATCGCAAGGGAAAAGGCAGCACCGGTAACACCGTACCGCAGTGTGATCGGAATACCGACGGCAAGAGTGGTAGCGGCCGAAGCGAGGTAACTCCAGAAGATCAAACGAGGACGCTCGAGCGCCCGCAGGCCTGCACCTACTAACCAAGATATCCCCATCAAAATCGGCAGAGATCCGATAAATACAACCGTCCAAGTCGAGACATCGTTATATTTCCCAGCATAGAGAGCATGAAGGATAGGAGCACGGAAAACCACAAGAAGCGAAAGATACAAAAGGCCAATCGGCGCGAATATCTGAATGAGATGACGCACAGTTCGCTTTACCTTTGCTAATCCACCCCGATTTCGCTGTTGCACCAGAATGGGAATCAGCAAGGGAACGAGTGCTGAAACCGTGTGCACGAGCGGATAGGCCAAATTCATCATCGCCCGCAGGAACGCGGTGCTCTCAAGACCGAACCGCTGGGGAAGGAGCGCATAGTAGATGTTCGCCGGAATCCAGACTAAAGTCGCAGTAAGAACAGCCCAGCGACCATATCGCCAGTGATCAGCAATGACAGGAGCGAATTTCAGCTTCACCTTAGTGGTTGAAGTTTCTCCCCTAGGAATCTGGCGGAACCGGTATAGACATCCGGCGCTTACGAGAAGAC
>JACXTT010006236.1_pt1 | contig 17075 bp, 15 predicted proteins | sample 9270951 | NCBI WGS metagenome assembly JACXTT01 (sample SAMN15532306, study PRJNA645909) | rock metagenome | isolation source: weathered quartz diorite | place: Puerto Rico | collected 2017-06-21 | reverse complement strand
CTCGCTTTGGTCCGGGTGGACGATAAAAACGATTTCATAATGACGCATTCAATACTCCTTGAGGACGTTTAAAACAAAAGCCCACCTCGGCGTCAAGACGAGTGTGGGAAGGGAAAGCCGGACAATATACAACAAACGAAAGTAAAAATCTACTTTCGTTTGGATTGAAGTGGCAAAAATCCCCGGCGGAGCCGGGTCTTTTTGGGTTTACGCAACCCCGATTCGGATCATCTGTCGCCTCGGGGGCGAGCCGTTGAGCTCGGCGCTTTGTGTAATTTTGCCTTGCGGCGGGGTGAATATGCGGGTTTTTGCATAAAAAACGGTTCTCAAAGTGAATTTCACTTGCATCTCTTAAAATACTGTACAAAAATACAGTCTGTCTATTTAAACAGTTCACTCCTGCCCATGATCAAGCTCACTGCACGGCAACAACAGATTTTAGATTTGATCCGCGAGGCCATCGAAAACACCGGCTTTCCTCCGACCCGGGCCGAGATCGCCAATGAACTGGGGTTCAAGTCGGCGAATGCGGCCGAGGAGCATTTGCAGGCACTGGCGCGCAAAGGCGCCATCGAGATTTCGCCGGGCACTTCGCGCGGGATTCGGCTGATCGGCGCGTCCGTCGTCGAGGCGCCGCCGGTGCCGCAGGTGCCGCAGGTGCCGGCCGCCCTGCTGATGTCGCTGCCGCTGGTCGGGCGGGTGGCTGCGGGTTCGCCGATCCTGGCGCAGGAACATGTCGAGGCGACTTACAACGTCGATCCGGCCATGTTTTCCAGCAAGCCGGATTTCCTGCTAAAGGTGCGCGGCGAGTCGATGCGCGATATCGGCATCATGGATGGCGATTTATTGGCCGTCAAAAAGGTCGACAGCGCCAAGAACGGCCAGATCGTGGTGGCCCGCATCGGCAACGAAGTGACCGTCAAGCGCTACCGCAAGACCGGCGCCCTGGTGGAGTTGTTGCCGGAAAATGCGGACTTCAAGATTATCCAGGTCGACCCGGATAGCGACGACTTTGCACTCGAAGGGCTAGCAGTCGGTTTGATGCGCAGCTGGCACTGAATGTATGCCGGCGCAGCTGCGCGCCGGTATAAAGAACGGCAACCGGATTAGCGGCCGCCGCCGTTCCTGGTGGCTCCCTTGGCGCCGATGGGATTACCGCCGTCAGTGCGGGCAAAATCGCGCAGATTTGCCAATTTTTGTTCCTCTATTTTGCGCTGACGCTCTTCATTGGTGGTTCTGACCACCGCCGTCGTCTTGCCGTTCCACGCTTCATAGCGAGCGACAGTGGCCGCCGCCGCCGACACCCGGGTCGAGCTGACTTTACGGTACACCTCGTCCAGATGGACGCGCGCGCGTGTCATTTCATCGTCCGTCATCAACACTTCCACATCCGAGGGGATCTGTTTGCCGACCGGCAGCTGGGCAGCAAGGTTATCGATGAACCCATTGTGGCAATCGCGCCACGCGCTGTAGTCGGTACTCACCTTGGAAATTTCAGTGTTGTCCGACGAGACTTCCGGAATCGCCGGGGCGGCGCAGGCGAAGCGGCCCTGGCTCAGATCGGCGCCGTCGTATTTGCTGACCCAGTAGCCGATATCGGCTTGCCTTGCGTGACGCTGTTCGACCCGCACCAGGGCGGCCGCGGCGTCCTTGTTGCCCTGGGCCGCCGATTTCTGGAACCACGCCATTGCCGCCTTTTCGTCAACCGCCACCCCTTCGCCATAAAAATACAGGTCGCCAAGCTGGAATTGCGCCTGGGCGTTGCCGGCGGCTGCGGCTTTCGTGTACAGGCGCAGCGCTTCCGGATAGGCTTTTTTCTCCAGCGCGGCAGCGGCGTCCTGCATGTCGTCGGCGCGGGCTAAAGGGCTGGCCAGCAGGGCCAGCAATAAAGTCAAGCGAACGATTTTCAAAGCGATTCCCCTTATCTGTTAAACATTGTTTTTATGGTACATCGAGTCTAGTAAGCTACCACATGCGACAGGCAAGGTGAAGCGTTCGCAGTTTGCGCCTCCGAGCCGCGCCTAAGCTAGTGGGGGTGATTGCCTGGGAAGGTGCCGAGTGGGCCGCGCGCGGTTACCGTATCGACCCGACCGTAGTTGCTCGCAATACTGTCCATCATTTCTTCTTGATGCTTTCTATCGATCAAACGTTGCTCGTTGGTCATCTTGACAAACACTTGTGTGCGATGGCTCCATGCCTGATAACGCGCCACGACACCATGTGCCACGCTCGCTCTTTCATTGCCCACCTGGCGATAGACTTGTACCAGATGCGTGCGTGCGCGATTGATTTGCACATCCGTCATCAATAATTCGAGGTCGGATGGGATCTGCTTACCTGCCGGCAGCACGGCACTCAGTTGATCGAGTAAAGCATTGTGGCAATCGCGCCAGGTATTGAAATCGGCGCTGACCTTGGCAATCTCGGCATTTGTCTTCGACATTTCCGGAATGGCCGGGGCGGCGCAGGCTAAACCGCCCTGGCGCAAATCAGCGCCGTCGTACTTGTCAGTCCAATAGGCGATTTCGGCTTGACGAGTATGGCGTTGGCCGATGCGCGTGAGGTTCGCCACGGCTTCCTGATTGCCGAGCGCGGCCGCTTTCTCGAACAAAGCCGCGGCGGCCTTTTCATCGACCGCCACCCCTTCGCCATAAAAATACATCTCGCCGAGCTGCAACTGCGCCTGAGGATTACCGGCGGCTGCGGCTTTCGCATACAAACGCACGGCGTCCGTATAGGATTTATTGTTCAAAGCGGCGGCGGCGTCTTGCAATTCATCCGCGTGCGTCAACGGTGCGACCAACAGCGCCAGCAACAAACTAATGTGGAATTTTTTCAAGACATTCTCCCGTGCGATACAAAGCGAAACGTGCTGACATGGCACCTGCCGCCAGCGTCGAATGGTGCCTCTTGATAATCCCATCATTTTAATAAAATAGCAAAGCCATTTTGTTGCGGACCGCCACAGCGTCACCAGCGCCTCAATGATTACTTCGGCGGCGCGTAGTTGCGCTTGCGCGCATCGATATCGGCCTGCTTTTCGGCGCTCGGACCATTCTTGACAATCTCGTTATGTTCCTTGACCCAGCTGTCGGTGGCGGCGCGCCACGCGGCGACGTCGGCCAACACCAGCTTGCTGCTGACCTTGGCGCCCTCCGCCACATTGTCCTGCACCTGCTGCAAATGCTTGGTGGCGGCGTCGATTTCTTCCTGCTTCATCAGCGCGGCAATGTCGGCCGGGATGCGCTTGGTCAGCGGCGTGACCGCATTGAGGTTGACAACAAACGCGTTATAGCAATTCTGCCAGGCCTCGATGCGGTCGGCGACCGCCTTGATGTCGGCGTTGTCTTTCGAAATCGCCGGCAAGCGCGGCGCCGGACAGCGGTAAGGGCCAGCCGTCAATTCGGCGCCATCGTACTTGCTGATCCAGAATTCGATATCGGCCTTGCGGGCGACTCTTTTTTTCATCACGTCCAGCGCGGTGGCGGACGCCTTGTTGCCCTTCGCCGCCGACTTCTGGAACCAGCCCTGGGCGATGGCGTCGTCGATCACGCCGGCTTCGCCATACCAGTACATTTCCCCCAGGTGCTGCTGGGCCTCGGCGTTGCCGCCATTGGCCAGCTTGGTGTAGAGCTTGAGCGCTTGCGCATATTCCTTCTTGTCGAACAGCGCGTTGGCATCGGCCAACTCGTCGGCGTGGGCGAGCGGCATGGCCAGCAGGAGGCACAACAATAGTGTCGGTTTCATGATCAGGTCAACTCAGGCAGGTTCGTGGAAAGTCAGGGCGCCGGCGAAATCGGCCAGCAGATCGGCCTCGTCCTCGATGCCCACCGAGACCCGGATCAGCGAGTCGGCGATGGCCATGGCGGCGCGGCGCTCGGCGCCCATTTCAAAGAAAATCGTGTGGGCGACGGGAATCACCAGGGTGCGGGTGTCGCCGAGATTGCTCGCGGGAATAGCCACCTGCAAGCGGTTGAGATAGTCGAAGCAATCGATGCCATCGGCCAGCTCGAAGCTGAGCAAAAAACCATGGGCCGCGAACAGCTCCTTCGACAAGGCATGCTGCGGATGCGACGCCAAGCCAGGATAGTGCACGGCCGCCACGCGCGGATCGGCTTCCAGCATGCGCGCCAGCGCCAGCGCGTTGCTGCTGGCGCGTTCCATGCGCAGGGCCAGCGTTTCGGCGCCGACAGCGATGTGGTGCGCCGCCTCCGGCCCCAGCGAAGCGCCGAAGTCGCGCAGTCCCTTGGCGCGGATCTGCGCCATGCCCCACTGGGCCGGCGGATTGCGCTTGTAATTGTCGGCGATATGCGGATAGGCCGACCAGTCGTACTCGCCTGTATCGGTCAAGGCGCCGCCCAGCGCGATGCCATGGCCGGCGATCGACTTGGTGAGCGCGTTGACCACCAGGCCGGCGCCCACCGCCTTCGGGCGGAACAGATAGGGCGTGGTAATGGTGTTGTCGACCACGAACAGGATGCCCCGCGCGCGGCACAATGCGCCGATTTTTGCCAGGTCGGCAATCTGCGTTCTTGGATTGGCGATGGTTTCGGCAAAGACCAGGCGCGTGTTCGGCTTGATGGCCGCCTCGACATTGGCAACGTCGGTGGCATCGACAAAATCGACCGCCACGCCCTGCCCCGCCACCGTCTGCCACAGACTGTTGGTGTTACCGAACAAGAAGGCCGAGCTGACCACGTGATCGCCGGCGCGCAACAAGCCCTGAAAAATCGCGCCGATGGCGCCCATGCCGGTGCCGAAGCAGATGGTCGATACGCCGTCTTCCATGCGCGTGAGCTTGTCTTCCAGCGCCGCGACCGTCGGGTTGCCCTGGCGGCCGTAGCGAAAGCCCGGCTCCTTGCCCTGGAACACCGAGGCCAGCTGGCGCGCATCCGTGTAGCCGAAGGCGACCGAGGTGTGCACCGGCTTTTGCAGCGAACCGTGCTCGATGCCCTTGCGGCGGTCGTTGTGCAGGATAGTGGTGGTAAAACCGAACGTGCGTTTCGCCGGCGTGCTCTCGCTCATGTTACGACTCCGTGGTGGCAGGCGCCAGATGCAGGTGGGTGGCGACCGCATCTTCGATCGGCGCGCTCTTCGGATTGTGGCGCGCGTACTCCAGGCGGTCCAGGTAGGCCTGGGTAATATCGCCCGTGACATAGATGCCGTCGAAGCAGGAAGCCTCGAAATTGGTCAGCGCCGGATTGACGGCCGAGATCGATTTCTTCAGGGCGTCGACGTCCTGGTACACCAATTTGTCGGCGGTGATTTCGCGGCAAACTTCCTCGGTGCTGCGGCCGTAGGCGATCAGTTCGCCGCGGGTCGGCATGTCGATGCCGTAGACGTTCGGAAACAGCACGGGCGGCGCAGCCGACGCGAAAATCACGTTCTTGGCGCCCGCTTCACGGGCCATCTGCACGATCTCGCGGCTGGTGGTGCCGCGCACGATGGAGTCGTCCACCAGCAGCACGTTCTTGCCCTTGAACTCGGACGCGATGGCATTGAGTTTCTGGCGCACCGACTTGCTGCGGATGGCCTGCCCCGGCATCAAAAAGGTACGGCCGATGTAGCGGTTTTTGATGAACCCTTCGCGGTATTCGATGCCCAGTTTCAAGGCCAATTGAATCGCGGCCGGGCGCGAGGAATCCGGAATCGGCATGACGACATCGATTTCGCCGGAGCTAAATTCCTTGCGGATTTTCTCGGCCAGATACTCGCCCATTTTCAGGCGGGTGGCATACACCGAGGCGCCGTCGAGGATGGAATCGGGCCGCGCCAGGTAAACGTATTCGAAGGCGCAGGGGTTCAGCGACGGATTGTCGGCGCACTGACGCTGGTGCATGACGCCGTCGTTGTCGATGAACACCGCTTCGCCCGGCGCGATGTCGCGCAGGAAGCGGAAGCCGATGCCTTCCAGGGCTACCGACTCGCTGGCGACCATGTATTCCTGGCCGTCGTCGGTTTCATTGACGCCGATGCACAGGGGACGGATGCCGAAAGGATCGCGGAACGCCAGCAAACCATGGCCGGCGATCTGGGCGACCACGGCATAGGCGCCGCGTACCCGGCGGTGCACCATGGCGACGGCCTTGAACACGGTGTCCGGGTCGAGCGTGTAGCCGCTGGCCGCCTCCTGGATCTCGTGGGCCAGCACGTTCAACAGCACTTCGGAATCGGAGTCGGTGTTGATGTGGCGGCGGTCGTTCTTGAACATCTCCGATTTGAGCTGTTCCTGGTTGGTCAGATTGCCGTTGTGGGCGAGCGTGATACCGAACGGGGCATTGACGTAAAACGGCTGCGCTTCTTCTTCGCTGGAGGAACCGGCGGTCGGATAGCGGCAGTGGCCGATCCCGGAATTGCCTTGCAGCGAGCGCATATTGCGGGTGCGGAATACGTCGCGCACCAGGCCGTTGGCCTTGTGCATGGAGAACATGCTGCTGTGGTTGGTTGCAATGCCTGCCGCATCCTGGCCGCGGTGCTGCAGCAGCAGCAAGGCGTCATACAGAATCTGGTTGACCGGTTGTTGCGAGACGACGCCGACGATGCCACACATGGTGCACTCCTAAAGACTGAACAGCCGAAACTGAAGATTGAAGATTTGGAAAATTGAAAGATTCTAAAAATGCACGTGCTGCGCGAAGTCAGCCGGCAGAAAAGGTTTGACGGTCCGTACGCCGGTTTCCGCCATCGGCGAGAAGAGCGCGTGCTTCCAGAAGTCTTGCTGGGGGATGGAAGTCATCCCGCACAATATGACGCCGAACAAGACGATTACAATCCCCCGCGCCAGGCCGAACAGGCCGCCCAGGCCCCGATCGGCCAGGGACAGGCCGCTGGCGGCGATCACCGCGCCGACCGCCATCGACAGCAAGCCCATCAGAATTCTCACACCCAGGAACAGCGCGGCGAAGGCGACCATCAGCCGCAGCGATTCGCCCGGGATCATGGCGGGCAGCATGGGCGCCAGTTGCGCGCCGTACATATTGGCCACCACGAAGGCGACCACCCAACTCACCAACGACAAAATTTCACGAACCAGGCCGCGCATGGTGCTGATCACCACCGATGCCGCCAACACAAACAATACCAAATAATCGAACAGGGTCACGCCGCCAACCTTTGCCGATGAACCCTGTTACTTGCCATCGGGACGCACCATGCTGCCGCCCAGGCCGACCTTGTCGAGGCGTGCGCGCATCTTGTCGGCTTCCTCGCGCGAGAACGGGCCGATGCGCACCTGGATGCGTTCGCCCGACGGCGTGCTGACTTTATGGGTGTGGGCGCGGATGCCGGCGGCATTGAGTTTTTCCTGCAGCTCGTCGACCTTTTCCTGCGAACCGAGGGCGGCCACTTGCACCACGAATTTCTGGCCGGCCGGGTCGGCTTTCTTGTCCGGTGTCTTGCCTTCAAGTATCGCCAGCGCCTTGGCGTTGTCGTCCAGCGGCTTGTCGGCCTTTTCAGCCTTTTCAGCCTTGGCTGCTTTCTTCGAGTCCGCTTCCGCCTTGGCCTTTGCTTCCGCCTTGGCCCTGGCATCGGCCTTCGCTTTCAGATCGGCCTCTGCCTTCGCTTCCGCTTTGGCGCGCGCCCTGGCTTCGGCGTCGGCATCGGGCTCGGCCTTTTTGACGGGCTTGGCTGCTTCCACCTTCGGCTCGGGTTTGGCATCGATCTTCGGCGCCGGCCTGGCGGCGCCATTCAGGGCCACCGTCTTGACCTCGTTGGGATCGACGATCTGCTCTTTTTGATCGAGGGTGTCGGCGGCGGTGGCGGCGGGCACAGGCGCCGCAGACGGATTGGCGGTCGGCATCGGCAGCGGCGCCGCCTTGTCGCGCGAAGGAATCTGGATGGCGATGTCGCTGGCGATCGGCTTCGGTTCGGAATCGAGCAACATCGGCAGGCCGACGGCGACCGCCAAGGCCAGCGCGATGGCGCCGACCAGGCGGCGGCGCGCACGTTTCTTTTCCGGCAAGACCGGGTCGTCGACGGCGCGCGTCTTGCGGCTGGTACGGGGAGGAGCGGCATCGCCAGCGCTGGAGGCGCGCTTGGAGCGGGCGCGCACGGCGGCCGGATCTTCTTCGCGGGAAAAATATCCGCTGTCCTGGGCAACCGTTTCTTGCTTGTTTTTACTGAAGAGAGAGAACAAGCCCATGCGATCTTTTTATCAGTGGTGAGAAGGTTTGCGCGCTGCCATCACGCCGGCAACGGTATAAAACGAACCGAAGACCACAATTCTATCATTCTCTCCGGCACGACTCATGGCGTCCGCGTACGCCTGGGCTGGATCCGGGAAAGTTTTGACCGATCTTTCACCCGGCTTGCCACCCTCGGGCGCCAGTTCGTCGATGATGCCGACCAGCTCGGCCGGGTCGGCGGAACGGGGCGATGGCAGCGCTGCCAGGCACCAGTGATCGATGTACTGGACCATCGGCGCCACCACGCCGGCGATATCCTTGTCCTGCATCACGCCAAACACGGCATACGTAAATGGATGAAAACCCATATTGCCCAGGTTTTGCGCCAGCGCGGCGGCCGCGTGCGGATTGTGGGCGACGTCGAGAATGACGGTCGGGCGCCCCGGCAAGACCTGGAAACGGCCCGGCAACTCGACCACCACCAGCCCGGTTCGCACTTCCTGCGCGCCCACCGGCAGTTCGAGCCGCAGCACTTCCAGCGCAGCCAAAGCGGCGGAGGCGTTCAGCAACTGGTTGGCGCCCCGCAAACTCGGGTAAGCCAGGGAATTGCGGCGCTGGCTGCGGCCGCCGTAGCTCCACTGCTGCTTGTCGCCCGAATAATTGAAATCGCGGCCCAGCAGCCAAAGGTCGGCGCCGATCGCTTCGGCGTGGGCGATCAGGGACGCCGGCGGGACCGGATCGGAGCAGATTGCCGCCTTGCCCGGGCGGAAAATGCCGGCCTTTTCAAAGCCGATTTTTTCGCGCGTATCGCCCAGGTAATCGGTGTGGTCGATGTCGACGCTGGTAACGATGGCCACATCGGCATCGATGACGTTGACGGCGTCCAGCCTGCCGCCCAGGCCCACTTCGAGAATCGCCACATCGAGGCCGCTGCCGGCCAGCAAGTGCATGATGGCGAGTGTGGTGAATTCGAAATAAGTGAGCGACACATCGCCGCGCTTGGCTTCCACCGCATCGAAGGCGGCGACCAGCATGGCGTCGGTGGCCAGTTCGCCGTTGACGCGGGCGCGCTCGTTAAAATCGAGAAAGTGCGGCTTGATGTACAGGCCGACCTTGTAGCCCGCGCGCAGCAGGATCGATTCGAGCATGGCGCAGGTGGAACCCTTGCCGTTGGTGCCGGCCACCATGATCACGGGGCAGGCAAATTTCAGGCCCATCGCCTGCTGAACGGCGCGCACGCGGTCCAGGCCCATGTCGATATGGACTTCGGCGTGGCGGCTTTCCAGTAAGGCGAGCCAGGCGGGCAAGGTGGTCGGGTTTGACATGGTCGAGTTCTGGAAAATAAAACGCGCGCCTGTTCAGCGCGCGTTAGGGAAACAAGTAAAACCAAACAAGTAAAACGAAGCTGCGGACTTTAGGCCAGCACTTCCACCGCCTGATCCTGCAACAACGCCAGCAAACGGGCGATTTCTTCGCGCATCTTGCGGCGGTCGACGATCATGTCGACGGCGCCCTTTTGCACCAGGAACTCGGCGCGCTGGAATCCTTCCGGCAGCTTTTCGCGCACGGTGTTTTCGATCACGCGCGGGCCGGCAAAGCCGATCAGGGCTTTCGGTTCAGCAATGACCACGTCGCCCATGAAAGCAAACGACGCGGACACGCCGCCCATGGTCGGATCGGTCAGCACGCTGATGAACGGCAACTTCTTTTCCGACAACTTGGTCAGCATCGCCGTGGTCTTGGCCATCTGCATCAGGGACAGCAAGCCCTCCTGCATGCGGGCGCCGCCGGTGGCGGTGATGCAAATAAACGGTACTTTTTGCTCAAGCGCAACCTGCGCGCCGCGCACGAAGCGTTCGCCGACCACCGAGCCCATCGAGCCGCCCATGAATTCGAATTCGAAGCAGGCGACCACGACCGGCAAGCTCATGATGGCGCCACCCAGCACGACCAGGGCATCGGTCTCGCCGGTGGCTTCCATGGCCGCTTTCAGGCGGTCCGGGTATTTTTTGCTGTCCTTGAATTTCAAGGTATCGACCGGCAAGGTTTCCTGGCCGATTTCATAACGGCCGCCTTCGTCGAGCAGGCTGTCCAGGCGCGCACGGGCGCGGATGCGCATGTGATGGCTGCATTTCGGGCAAACGTGCAGGTTCGACTCGAGGTCCGTGCGGTACAGCACGGCTTCGCAGGACGGACACTTGACCCACAGGCCTTCCGGCATGGTCTTGCGGGACGCGGCATCCGAGCGCTGGATTCGGGGCGGCAGCAGTTTTTCCAACCAACTCATACGTTCTCCTTCGGGCAATTCTTAAGTTGGCGGTAGTTTAGCCGCAAGAACCCGGCTTGTCGATTAATGCGGGCAATTATGGTCGATTCGACATGCTTGCAAAAAGAGAGAGATGATCCGAGCTTATCATCACTTGCCGGGCCATGCGAACCATTGCCGTGCGGCGAAATTTTACCTATCCGACGCGCTGGAAACGCACTGCGCTTCTCGCCTTCGCCCGCTGCGCCTCGACTTCCCGGTCCTTCGGCGCCGCATTCGTCACCAGGGAAGCCATCAACTCGCTGGCCGCCGTGGTGACGGCCTCGATGGCCGCATCGAAGGCCGCCTGGTTCGCCTGCGACGGCGCATTAAAACCGCTCAGCTTGCGCACGAACTGCAGCGCCGCGGCGCGGATTTCATCTTCGGTGGCGGGCGGGGCGAAATTGAACAGGGTCTTGATGTTGCGGCACATGGGGCCTCCTTAAATCAAGGATGGTCGAGCGCTGTCCTGATACCGGCGACGAAGGTTTGCACGGCCGCGCAAGCACCCTCCTTCGGCGTATTTTCCAGCTCCTGGATGATGCGGCTGCCGATCACCACGGCGTCGGCCACCTTGGCCACCGCACGCGCCGTTTCGCCATCGCGGATGCCGAAGCCGACGCCGATCGGCAGTTTCACGTGTTCGCGGATGGCGGCAACCTTGCGGGCGACATCATCGGTGTCAATGGTGCCGGCGCCGGTGACGCCCTTGAGCGAGACGTAGTAACTGAAACCGCCGCCGACCCGCGCCACCTGGGCGATGCGTTCCGGCGTCGAGGTGGGCGCCAGCAGAAAGATCAGATCGAGATCGGCGGCGCGCATGGCGGCGGCGAATTCCTCGCATTCTTCCGGCGGATAGTCGACGACGATGGCGCCGTCGGCGCCCGCCTCTTTGGCGGCGCCGATAAAACCGTCGATGCCGATGCGTTCGATGGGATTGGCGTAGCCCATCAAGACCACCGGCGTCGTGGTATCAAGCTGGCGGAACTCGCGGACAAAGTTAAAAACATCCTTGAGGCCGATGTTGAATTTGAGGGCGCGCTCGCAGGCGCGCTGGATCACCGGGCCTTCGGCCATGGGATCGGAAAACGGCACGCCCAGTTCCAGGACGTCGGCGCCGCCGGCGACCATGGCGTGCATCAGGGGGACGGTCAGCTCGGGTCCGGGGTCGCCGGCGGTAATGAAGGTGACCAGGCCGGTTTTACGGGCGGCTTTAAGAGTAGCAAAAGTGGCTGCGATACGGGACATGATGGTGCTTTCGTGGAGTTGAACGGGATCGATGCGAGTTAAAAGACGCTTAACTGAAATCGAGCCCCATCCGCTCCGCCACCGTGTGCATGTCCTTGTCGCCGCGGCCCGACAGATTCACCAAAATCGATTCGTCCTTGCCCTTGCCGACCGCCAGCTTGGTGGCGTAGGCAATCGCGTGCGACGATTCCAGCGCCGGGATGATGCCTTCGATGCGGCAGCAATCGTGGAAGGCGGCAATGGCTTCCTCGTCGGTCACCGACACGTATTCGGCGCGCTTGATGTCTTTCAGCCAGGCGTGTTCGGGGCCGACGCCGGGATAATCGAGGCCCGCCGACACCGAATGGGTCTCGATGATCTGGCCGTTTTCATCCTGCAGCAAATAGGTGCGGTTGCCGTGCAAGACGCCCGGAATGCCGGCTCCGAGCGCCGCCGCGTGCTTGCCCGATTCGATGCCTTCACCGGCCGCTTCGACGCCGATCAGGCGCACGTTTTTCTGGTCGATGTAGGGGTAAAAGATGCCCATGGCGTTGGAGCCGCCGCCGATGCAGGCGAGGACGTAATCGGGCTGGTGGCCGATCATTTCCGGCATCTGCCACAGGCACTCCTCGCCGATCACGGCCTGGAAATCGCGCACCATCATCGGATAAGGGTGGGGACCGGCCACCGTGCCGATGATATAAAAGGTGTTTTCGATGTTGGTGACCCAGTCGCGCATCGCTTCGTTGAGGGCATCCTTCAAGGTCTTGGAGCCCGATTCGACCGGCACCACGGTGGCGCCCAACAGTTTCATGCGATAGACGTTTTGCGCCTGGCGCTTGACGTCCTCGCTGCCCATGTAGACCACGCATTCGAGGCCGAAGCGGGCGCAGATGGTGGCGGTGGCGACGCCGTGCTGGCCGGCGCCCGTTTCGGCGATGATGCGCGGCTTGCCCATGCGCTTGGCGAGCAAAGCCTGGCCGATGACGTTGTTGATTTTATGGGCGCCGGTGTGATTCAAATCTTCGCGCTTGAAGAAGATCTGCGCGCCGCCGATTTGCTCGGACCAGCGCTTGGCGTGGTAGATGGGAGAAGGACGGCCTACAAAATGTTTGAGCTCGTAGCGGTACTCGTCGAGGAAGTCCTGGTCGGTGCTGTATTTGGCGTAGGCCTCGGTCAGCTCGGCCAGCGCGTGGCTGAGCGTTTCGGCGACAAACGAGCCGCCGTAGGGGCCGAAGTGGCCGCGCGCGTCCGGCAGTTGGTACTCAGTGGCTTGATGCATCTTCGCGCCGATGGCGCGGGTGGGGTTCTGAACTGTCATGGGTGTCTTCCTGAAAAGGTGCGTCGGCCGTTCGCACGGCCTGGACAAAATCGGCGATCTTGCGGGCGTCCTTGATGCCCTTGGCCTGTTCGACACCACTGCTGATGTCGACGGCGAAGGGACGAACACGGGCCACCGCGTCAGTCGCGTTTTGTACGCTCAAGCCACCACTTAAAACGACCCGAGGCGCGAGTTCTTTTGGAATGAGAGACCAATCAAAAACCTTTCCTGCGCCACCGTAGGCGTCGACGAAGGTGTCGAGCAACAGCCCTGCATACCAGAGGCTGGCGGCGCGGTAGTGCGATTCATATTCTAGCAGTTCAGCCGCCGTGGTGGCGGGCTTGACGCGGAACACGCGCAGGAAGGGTTTATGGACCGCCTCGGCGATGGCCGCGCATTGTGCCGGCGTTTCGTCGCCGTGCAGCTGCAGCAGGGCGAACGGCGCCTGCTCCAGCACCGTCTTCACTTCGTCCGGGCTGGCGTTGACGAACAGCGCCACCGGGGTCACGAAGGGCGGCATCGCTTTGATTAGCGCGCCGGCCTGCCCGGCTGTCACATAACGGGGGCTGGGCGGATAAAAAACGAAGCCGAGAGCATCGGCGCCGCTGGCGATGGCAGCGGCGGCATCTTCGTGGCGGGTGATGCCGCAAATTTTGATACGGGTACGGTGCATGGTCGCAGGCCTATAGAGGGAACCACGGCAGCAGGCTGCCCTGCTCTTGTGGTAGCCCCCACTTCGGATCGTAATCGATTTTAGCGAGATACAGCCCGTCCGGCATGAAGGTGGGCGCCGCCTCGTGGCGATCGCGCTCGCGCAGCAGCTGGCCCATCCAGGCCGGTTCCTGGCGGCCGTTACCGACATAGATGAGCGAGCCGACCAGGTTGCGCACCATGTGGTGCAAAAAGGCGTTGGCGCGCAGGGTGAACACGAAGGCATGGCCGATCTGCTCGATGCGGATCTCCTGCATGTCCTTGACGGGCGACTTGGCCTGGCACTGCGAGGAACGGAAGGCGGTGAAATCGTGCTTGCCGATCAGGTGGGCCGCGCCTTCGCGCATGCGGGCGAGATCGAGCGGCCGGAAAGTCCATCCCGCCTTCCCCGCCAGCAGCGGCGAACGCACCGGGTGGTTGTACAGCACATAGTGATAAGTGCGGGCGCGCGCCGAAAAGCGGGCGTGAAACTCGAACAGCGGATCGTCCGCCTGCGGCACCTCGGTGGCCCAGCGCACGGCGATCGAATCGGGCAAAAACGTGTTCACGCCGCGCACCCACGATTGCACGTCGCGCGTCAAATCCGTATCGAAGTGCACCACCTGCTCGAGCGCGTGCACACCGGTGTCGGTGCGGCCCGCGCAGGTGGTGGCGATGTCGACGCGAGCAAACTTCGCCAGCGCGATCTCCAGCTGGTCCTGCACGGTGTGGCGGTCGAGCTGCTTCTGGTAGCCGTTCCACGGCGAGCCGTCGTACTGGACGCCGAGTGCGATCCGTTTCAAATTGGGTCCGTGAAATGATGGTGACTTGAATAGCATCGGGGACTGGCACTTGTTGCCTGTCCCCATTTTTTAGCCGCTAGCAAAAGAATTTTTTGCCTGTGCACTAACAATGGGGACAGGCACCGAGTGCCAGTCCCCGATGCTGCGAACGTCCGAAGTGACGATTATGCCAGCTTGACTCGCATCTCGTTGGCGCGGCCGATTTGTTCGTTGCTGCCGCCCTTGATTACTTCATCGAGCAATTCGCGCGCGCCTTCTTTATCACCAATCTCTTGGTAGGCGATCGCCAGATCGAGTTTCGTTTCCATCTCCATGTGCGCAGCCGACAGTTCCGCCGATGGCGCCTCCGCCACCTCCGGCATATCGACTGGCGTGTGAAGCGGCGCCTCCGACGGCAAATCCAGGTCGATGCCCGACATGTCGAAATGCGGCGCGCTGGTGTAAGCCGGGGTCTGGGCCGCGAAATTCGGCACCGGCGTTTCAGGCGCATCCGGCGTGGCGAACGCCAGCTCCGGCAGGTCGTTACCGGCACTCATGGCGGGCGATGCGGTCTGCGTGAAATCCGGCAGGGCGAACGGGTCGTCTTCCATCTGCAGCGGCGGCAGGTCGACCGCGGGTGCAGCCACCGACGGCGTGGTCGGCAAATCGAAGGTCATGGCATCGAGGTCGTCGAGCGGATTGACCAGCGGGGCGGCCTCGGAATACGCGCCGGTGGCGGCGGTCGCAGGGAAAGTCATTGCGTCGCTCTCGGGCGAACCGGGCAAGGCCGGCAGGTCGAAGGCGCTGGACATGTCGATGGTGTTGACGTCTTCGGAAGGCAGATCCGGATTGGCCAGGTCGAGGTGGATGTTGTCGAGCGACTGCAGGGCCGGTGCCGGCGTGGCGGTCGGCGTCGGCTTGTCGAAGTCCATGTCGAAGGCCAGGTCGAAAGTCTCTTCTTCGGCCGGCAGGGCAGCCACGATCGGCTCGCTCGTAAAATCCATGTCGTTGGTGTGGGCCACGACCGGCTCCACCACGGTCGGCGGCGGCGGTTCGTCGAAACTCAGGCTGCCCAGGTCGAAGTCGAGCGAGTTGTCGTCGATCGGCGCCGGTTCCGGCTCAAGCGCGGGCAAGGCAGTCTTGCCGTGGTCGATGTCGTCGAAGCTGATGTCTTCGCCGCTGGCCAGGGCCATCTGGCGCAGCACTTCCTGTTCGGCCAGAGCATCGGCGGACATCAACCCGGCGGCAGCAGCAGGCGCCGCTGCGTTTGCGTAAAGGGGATTGTTCGGATCGATCGACAGGCCCAGCGCAGCCGCTTGCGGCCACTCCTCGCCTTGCCCCTTGGTGAGCGCATACAATTCGGTGGCCTGGGTTTCGAAAGCGCGCGCGTCCTTGCGGGCGGCGTAGATCTCCAGCAGTTTCAGGCGCACCGGGTGGCGCTCGGGATGATTGCGCAGCGCTTCCTTGAGGATTTCCTCGGCCTGGGCATCGCGGCCATAAGCGATGTAGACGTCCGCTTCGGCGATCGGGTCGACTTCATTGGTATCGAGCTGGCTGGCCGATGGTGCGAAGCTGGAGTTGAACACGCTGTTGCTGGTGTCGACACTGGCGCCGCCCGTTTCGGCGAACATCGACTGCGCCTGGTCGGTCGGCGCACCGAGGATCGACGGCTCGGTCGGCAGCAGGCCGTCCTTGTCTTTCTTGCGGCGGCGCGCCAGCGCGAAAGCGCCCAGCAAGATCACGGCCAGGGCGGCGCCGATGCTGGTGATGTTGTCCATCAGGGTGTCGGCCAGGGTCGGCTCCGGCGGCGGCGCGGTCTTGACGACCGGCTTGACGGCCAGTTTCGGCTTGACGGCGGCAGGCGGTGCGGCCGGCACCGGCACGGCGGCAGCCGGGGCGGACGCCACCGCTTCCGCCGTGGTGCTGGCGGCGGTGCCCGATTTGCTCTTGACGACCATCAGCTTCTCGAGGTCGTTGACGTTCTTTTCCAGCTCTTTTACGCGCGCGCTGGCGTCGGCCAGTGCGCGTTCCTTGGCGATCTTGTCCTCGGCGTCGGCGGCCGACTTGCCGCCGGCGGCAGGCGCACCTGCCCCGGCTTTCGACAGTTTTAACTGGTCCTTCGATTCGCTGGCCGCGGTCGGGCGTTCCTCGACCTTGGCGGTGACCTTGCCGGTTGCGCTTTGCGCCGCTTCCGGCGACTTGGTCGGTGCCGCGTTGGCGACCTGGCCGGCCAACTTGTTTCTGTAGGCGTTGAAGTCGGCCGCGTGGGCGACCACCACGCCGCGCGCTTCGCCTTCGTTGGTGCCGCCCTTGATGGCGTCCGAATCGGGCACCGACAAAATCTGGCCGGACTTCAGGCGGTTCATGTTCTGGCCGATGAAGGCATCCGGATTGGCGCGGTACAAGGCCACCAGCATCATGTCGAGCGAAATCTCGGCAGGTTTGACGCGCGCGGCGATGCGGCCCAGCGTATCGCCGGGACGAACGGTCACTTCGTTGGCGGTACGCCCGCTCTTCGCTTCGTTGTCCTGCAGCGGCGTATCCGATGGCGGGCGCTGGGTGCGCGTACGCGGCGCCGGGGCTTCGCGGGTTTGCGCCTGCGCGGGCGCGCTGCTCTGGCGCGGCGC
>JACXTT010006235.1_pt1 | contig 17078 bp, 14 predicted proteins | sample 9270951 | NCBI WGS metagenome assembly JACXTT01 (sample SAMN15532306, study PRJNA645909) | rock metagenome | isolation source: weathered quartz diorite | place: Puerto Rico | collected 2017-06-21 | reverse complement strand
CCTACCTGATGCGCTCATCTTCAGTTCTGCTGGGCGGCGGTAACCGGCCACCCACGGGTTGACGCAGTGTCCCTATGCGTAGCCCTATGCCACCGAGGGTCAAGAAGGACCCCACTAGTATTACGACACGTAAATAACGGAACATGTATAATGTGCATATCTGGGATAAGCGAGGGCATCAGGTATGCGACAAACCGAACTGAGCTTGAACAAGCGGGAGCGCCGGGTCGTGGATGAGTTTCGTTCCAAGGGTTTGCACAGGGCCCGGGAGTTCAACCGGGCGCACATCCTGGCGGCCCTGGACAGTAAGCTCCCGGAGCGACAGATCATGGAGGTGCTGAACGTCGGGCGCACGGCCGTTTGGCGCACGCGGGCGGCGTATCTGCAGGGCGGCCTGGATTTCGCGCTGCACGATGAGGCCCGCCCGGGCAAGCCGAAGCAATACGAAGCGGATGTGGAGGCGCAGGTGAGCGCTCTGGCCTGCTCGGATCCGCCCCTTGGAGCCGAGCGCTGGACGGTGGCGCGGCTGACCGAGGCGGCGAGAGGCCACCCGAAGATGAAGGGCATCAGCCGGGAGACGATCCGGCGGATGCTAAAAAAAACCTCCTCAAACCGTGGCGCAAGCTGATGTGGTGTATCGGGGAGCTCACCACCGAGTACCGCAGGCGCATGTATGACCTGCTCGATCTGTATGCTCGCCCGTACGATGCGTGCGAGCCGGTGATCTGCCTGGACGAGAAGAGCAAACAGGTGCTGCGCGAGACCCGTCACCCCTTGGCGGCGAAGCCGGGTATCCTCGCCAAGGTCGATTACGAGTACGAACGAGCGGGTACCTGCAACATCTTCATCGCCGTCGAGCCGCTCGGCCAGAGGCGCATGGCGCAGGTCACCGCACGGCGTACCAAGGTCGACTTCGTCGCCTTTGTCTGCCGGCTGCTGCGCAGTGGCTACTCCCACGCGCGCAAGGTCCACTTGGTTCTGGACAACCTCAACACGCACCTGCGCGAGAGCTTCGAAGAAGTACTCGGCCTGAAGGCGGCCGCGGTGCTCTTGCGGCGGATCCAGTTCCATTACACGCCTTACCACGGAAGCTGGCTCAACATGGCGGAGATCGAGATCGGCATCCTCGAGCGTCAGTGCCTGGCTCGCTGCGCCGCCGCGCACACGCCGCTCGCGACCGAGGTGGCGGCCTGGCAGCGGCGGCGCAACGCCGCTCGATGTGGCATCGAATGGACGTTCACGCGGAAAGATGCAGATCGGAAGCTCAGTCGTCACTATGTTTCGTAATTAACGTGTTCCTGTACTAGGTCAGGATACACGGTCACAAAACTCTGTACGGCAGCCTCGACCGCTTTGCCACCGGCTGCAGGCGCCGCATGCCAAACCTCCCGAATAGGCCCGCGATGCTATATTGAATGCGCGGCCTGTTACGCCTCACAAGGTAACCGCAGATGCGCTCGAAACCAAAAACCATGGCGCGCGCGCTCCTCCTAGTTTTTTTTTACTGTCGGCTGCCTCGCCGCCACGGGCGCGGCGGCGGACGAAACGATGGACAAGAATGCACTGATCAAGGAGGCGCTCAGCGCGGCTCCGCCTGCGATCGCGAAGGCTGCGACGGTGCTGGACGGGGATGGCAGCGTCCTAAAAAAAGGCAGCGGTGCATATACGTGCTATCCGACACTGCCGCTGCTGCGCGGTAAAGGGCACGAACCGATGTGCCTCGACAAGGTTTGGCTGGAATGGCACCACGCTTGGATGGAAAGGAAGGACTTCAAGCCGAAGGCGCTCGGCATCGCCTACATGCTCGCGGGCGATTCCGGAGCAAGCAACATCGATCCGTTTGCCGATCAGCCGACCAAGGACAACCAATGGGTGGTCGAGGGCCCGCACGTCATGGTGATCGTGCTTTCCTTGCTATGTTCCGCTATCTTCGGCAAGAGCTTGTCGTGTGTGCGGGAGTCGCTGGCGATGGCGTTGCGGATTGCATTCTACTCATCGCACGTTCCAGCTTCCGCCCCAGAACCTTCAGGTGACCGGACACAGGCGCGGTCGCTGATTGCAGCGCTGGAGGAGGAGGGTCACCTGGTCCAGGTGATGTCCGAATTCCCGGCAAAGTTTTTCTGGCTGCACTGGCAGCAGCTGCGCGCGTTGCCTCTCACCCTCGTGCGCACCTGGGCACAAACTCGAGCGTTTCGCCCAGACGTCTGGCTCACCCTCGGCAGCGAAAGAGACGTCCCCGACGTTCTCGGTCCGCTCATCGCGCGTCTGGCGCGAATTCCCTACGTGATCTACAAAGCTCCTCACAAGAACTGGCATGGCCGCCGGAAGCCGGGGCAGCCGGCCGGTAACTGGTGGAGGTTGCCGGGGCATGTGATGAACCGAATCGCGATTCGGCGCGCAAGGAACGTTATCGTAAACAAGCACTCGGACTTCGAGCTCTATCGCCAGAATCCGCGTGTCAGGTCGAAACTCTCGCTTCTGCTACCCGCGGTTTCCACGGCCGACTTCAAGCCCGATCCGCCCGCGCGGGCACGGACTCGACTGGCCCTCACCATCCCGGACGATCGCTGCGTCGTGCTATCAGCTTCGCGCCTTTGGGATCGCGCGGGCAGAAAGGAGAAGAGCGTCCGGTTTCTGATCGATTGCATATCCGAGCTGCTCGCGAGTCGCAGCAAGGTGCATCTCGTGGTCGCGGGCGATGGTTCAAGTCGAACCGCTCTCGAGCGGCATGCTCAGAGACTTGGCGCGTGTTGCACGTTTCTTGGAAGCGTCGATGCGGCCAATATGGCGCCTCTCTACAATGCCGCCGACATCTTCGCCTACCCTGGTCTCGACGAACACATCGGCATCGTCTACCTCGAGGCTCAGGCGTGCGGCACGCCCGTCGTGGCTTTCGCAAGCGGCGGTATTCCCACCGTGGTCGTGCATGGCAAGACAGGCCTGCTCACCGAGCCGCTAGATATGGACACATACCTGACTGCGCTACGTCGGCTGATCGACTCCCCGAGCCTGCGCTCGACGATGGGACAAGCGGGTGTTGAGCACGTCCGCATGCATCATCGACGGAGTGACTGGGGCCGCCGAATTAGCGCAGTCCTGGAGGCGGCGACCAGTCCTGCAAGTCCCGAGCGGCGACTTGTCTAACTGTTGGCTCGGAAGGATTCCAACGCAGGCTCAAGACCGCAGCACCGATGTGCCCCGCAGGGGCACAGGACAGGCGTTGCGTCAGTGTTGGAAAGAGTGCCCCCTGACGGCAGTGCGCCTGATCACACGCTCAGCCGCGTTGGCGAGTTCCACGGTGGGCTGACAGGCTTAAGGACTGGTTCGAGGTGGGTGTCCATTTCAGGACGCGCTTCAACGCGGCGTCTTCAACGTCGAGTTCTACCGGCTTTGGGATCCGAGACATTGCACCTCGGGGATCCGGCTCACGGGCGGCGTCGAGACTGCCGGTGGTGTCTCAGCGGGCGGATTCTTCCACTTCGACAGATCTCGATGGAGCAGCTCCTCGAGCATTTCGACGTCCGGCCGCAGCAAATCGCGCAGCCGCCTTTTCACCAGAGGATCAAGCGGTGGAAACGGCGCTCCTCCCCCAAAGCAAAATCGCCATACCCCCGCCTTCGCCAGTAACCTGCGAGTCCGGTACAGCCGGCGCGCGCCGAGCCAGCATCGGAATTGCCGCGCACACAGGGCGAGCCGCGTGCTTCGGGGGGCGACTTCGATCGCATTGGCTTTGCTGCCCGCGAGGGCCGCTTCGACCACGATCCTCCCGGCTCCAATGAAGTCCGTAATGCGGTCCAGGTACGCCTGGGGATCCGCCGCGAGATCGTCATTCAGAACGGCGAGCACATTTTGCTTGCCGAAGTCCGCCTGCCATTGACGAATGTGAAACGCGTAGCGGCCCGACGCCATCAGATGTTTGTGTCTGACGAGAGCTTCCTCGAAAGGCAACGCCGTGCGGCCGTTATGGCGCATCAACCGGTAGTGTGAGTACAGCCGCTCGACGGGATCCCGCAGCGTACAGATGATCTTACAATTAGGGATATGCGTGCGAATCCGCTCTCTCGCCTGGGGGCTCTCGAAATACGCGGCGCAGATCTCGCCGACGACAGGCTCAGCGGCACACTGCTCGAAATGGCGAGCGTACCACATCAGCCCCCGTCCATAGTTGCGCGCGAAGAAATGAGTCTCCTTCACATTGAGCGGCAGACCGACGTGCCCGCGCAGCACCTCGTACAGCCAGGAGGTAGCGGTGCGTGGGGGGCCGACCGAGATGAAATCGGGCATTCGTGTCATGCGAGTCTTACTTCCCGGGGCGCTGAGCTCCAAGGCATGGAGTTTGTTGTAAGCACCGCGGCGCTAGCCTTCGACCCCGCCACCGAGTGCTCTGTAGAGACTCACGAGCGCACTCATCCGATTAAGGCGCGTCAGCACCACCGAATTTCGCGCGCTGAGCCAGACGTTCTCGGCGTTGAGCATTGTAAGGGCATCGACCGCACCGCTGCGGTAACGCAATTCTGCGAGCTCGAACGCGCGTCTCGCTTCGCGCTCGGCTTCGTGCAACAACGTCTCCTGAGCGCTGAGTTTCTCCAGAGAAACCAGTGCGTCCTCGACATCGCGCAAGGCGCCGAGAATGCTCTGGTGATACTGCTGAAGCAGCTCATTGTACCGTTCATGGGAGCGAGCAACGTTCGCGCGCAAAGCGCCGCCGCGAAAAATCGGGGCCAGCACATTGAGGCCCACAGTCAGTGTGCTGTTGGAATGGCTGATCAGATCTCGCAACTGATCACTGGCGTAACCGCCGTCGCCGGTGAGCAGTATGCTGGGGAAGAGACGCGCGCGGGCCGCGCCCACGTCGGCGTTGGCCGCGACGAGGTTCGCCTCCGCCTGGCGGATGTCAGGGCGACGCTGCAGCAGTTGCGACGGCAATCCAACCGGCAAAGTGGGCGGCAGAGTAAACGTCGTCACGGGCGGCGGCTTGACCGTGAGATCGGCCGGACTCTTGCCAAGCAGAACGCTCAAGGCATTCGCTGTTTCCTGCCGACCCTGCTCAAGCGCCGGCAGGCCGGCCCGAATATTGGCCAGGTTCGCTCTCGCCTGAGCCCGGTCCAGCTCTGAAACCGCGCCAGCCTGGTAGCGGAACTCGACGAGCCCATCGACGCGCTGTGCCGCCGCGATAGTCTCGCGGGTGAGCTCAATGCGCTCGTCGAATGCGGCCACCTGGAAGTACAGACTGGCAACAGTCGCGGCCACAGTCAGCGCGGCATTGGCGCTCGCCTCGGATGCGGCCAGCACCTCGGCCTGGGCGGCATGTTTGATGCCGCGCAACTCTCCCCATACGTCCGGATCATAGACGGCCAGCAAGTCTGCGCTATTGAGCCGCCCGCTGGCCGATGCCTTGCTGTTGCGCTGACCGCGCTTGCCGCGCAAGTCGAGGTCGACGGCCGGGTAGAGCGCGGCTCCGGCAATTCGGGCCGTGGCACGCGCCTGCTTCACCCGACTCAGAGCAGCCTGCAGATCGTAGTTCTGCGCTAGCGCTGTCTGTTCCAGCTCACTCAGGTTGCCATCGTTGAAGGACTCCCACCAGTCGCGAGCCGGCCACGACGGCTGGGTATTCAGCGCCGCCGCGCCCTGCCAACGCGTCTGCACTGCGACGGGCGGCCTCACATAGGTCGGATGAATGCAGCCACTCACGGCGAGCGCCGCAAGCCACCATCGCATCGTAGTAGCACAGCTCACGATCAGTCTCGCGCGAGCGCCTCAACGGGATCGAGACGCGCCGCCTTTCGCGCCGGCAGCAAGCCGAACACGATGCCGACGACGAATGCGCAACCGAAGGCCAGTACGCCGGGTGTGACGCTGATGATGGTGAGCCACCCCATCGCCCGCGAGGTCGCCAGCCCGCAGACGACGCCCACAAAGACGCCGATCAGTCCACCGATGGCGCACACCAGAACTGCTTCAGTGAGGAACTGCAGCAGTACATCTGAACCTCGGGCTCCGACCGCCATCCGGATGCCGATCTCACCGGTGCGCTCGGTCACCGACACCAACATGATGTTCATGACGCCGATGCCGCCCACAACCAGGGATATCACCGCGACGGTGCCCAGCAGGCTGGTGAAGGTATTTTGCGTTTGATTGGCAGTCTCGATCAGGTCCGCCATATTGCGGATGTTGAAGTCTTCTTCGCCGTGACTCTTCAGTAACACCGTGCGGATCGATTGCTCGACCTGCTTCATTAGGGACGCATTGCTGACCCTGACGCTGACGTCCTCGAAATAACGACGGCCGAAGAGGAGCGTGCTCGCCGTCGTATAAGGAACCCACACCTGATAGTCAAGATCATAACCACGACTCGACAAGCCCTTGGAGGTCATGACCCCGACTACCTGGAAGGGAGCAGCCCCCATGATCAGGTACTTTCCAACCGGGTTTTCGCCGTTGGGGAACAGCTCTTGCGCCACACTAGGCCCCAGCACTGCCACAAGTCGGTAGTCCCTGACATCCTCGCCATTGAAGAAGACGCCCGCTCCGGTCGGCCAGTTCCTGACCCCGGGGAACGCCTCGCTGGTTCCCACCACCGGAACCTCGAGGTCTCGGTTGCTGTAGCGCACTACCGCAATCCCATCCGATTCGGGGACGGCCGCGAGCACGGCAGGCAGGCTGGTCAACAGTGGCAGGTCTTCGGGAGTGAGGGTCACTACGCCCTTGCCCGAGCCGCGCACGGCCGCGAAGCCGCGCTTGACGTCAAGCAGGTCAGTTCCCATCGCCTGAATTCGTTCCAACACTTCTCTCTTGGCGCCCTCGCCGATGGCCAGCATCGCCACCACGGATGCCACGCCAATGATGATTCCCAGCATCGTGAGCGCGGTACGCAATCGATGATGCGACAGGGAGCGCAGCGCCATTTTGAGCGCTTCCGCCAACACCACGCTTCCCGGGGTGTGTGCCAATTGCGCGGGGACATCGCTTCGCATTCCCGTGCGCTTCGCGGGCGATCGCTCACTGACCACATGATCCGAGACGATGCGACCGTCATGCAGGCGGATGATTCGCTCCGCGTGCTGCGCGATCTGCTCATCGTGGGTGATGAGGACGATGGTTTGCCCCGCCGCATGCAACTCATGGAGAACCCGCAGAACCTCCTCGCCGCTGTGACTGTCGAGCGCGCCAGTCGGTTCATCCGCGAGGATGGTCGTAGCGCCATTCATCAGGGCGCGCGCGATGCTGACCCGCTGCTGCTGCCCACCCGAAAGCTGCGCGGGTCGGTGGTGCAGGCGCTCGCCCAGACCGAGCTGCGTGAGTAATCCGACCGCTCGCGCCGTGCGTCTGTCAGCGGACACGCCGGCATACACCGCGGGGATGGCCGTGTTTTCCACGGCACTCAAGTCCGCCATCAAGTTATAGCGCTGGAATATGAAGCCGAAACAGTTGCGGCGCAGCTGCGCCAGGGCATCCGCGTCGAGCAGCGCCGTGTCCACGCCATCGACCCAATAGGTCCCCCCGCTGGGTCGATCGAGACAACCCAGGATATTCATCAGTGTCGATTTGCCGGAGCCGGAGGGTCCCATGATGGCGACGAACTCGCCCGCGCGAATGGACAGGCGGATATTTCTGAGCGCGGCGATACGCCCGTTGCCAGAGGGGAACTCTCGTGTGACCTGCATCAGCTCGAGTAGCGGCTGAGTCATCGCGGCTTAAAGTTGTGAAGCGGACTCGACTTGCGGTCCTGCTTGAGATTGGCGGCACCGGTGATGACGGTTTCACCCGCGTTCAGACCCGAGAGAACCTGGGCGGAAACGGCGTTTGTGATTCCGGTCCTCACTGTGCGGGTCTCGATGCTGCCATCGTCCTTGAGCACTCGCACGGTCGCTCGTCCTGCCTGAGCGTCCGCGAGCGCCGACAAGGGCACATAGAGGCCATCTTTGACCCGAGCCAGCACGAAGAACACCTGCGCGGTCATTTGGACCTTGAGCTCGCGCTGCGGATTCGGGACGTCGAACAGCGCGTTATAGAAAACGACGTTGGCAATGACCTGCGGGGACGGCAGGATCTGCTTCAGCCGCCCGTACCAGGGGCGCTCGCCCTGACCCAGCACCGTGAAATAAACCTCCTGTCCTATCCTCAAGCGCGAGACGTCAGCTTCGGGAACCAGTGCCCAGACAGTCATGGTGTCCAGCTCGGCGAGGCGCAGGATAGTGGGAGCCTGTTGGGTGGCATTCAGCGTTTGTCCTTCCAGCGCGCTGATCGACACTACCTCACCAGACATCGGGGCTACGATGCGCGTATAGGCGAGAGTGGCCTGCGCCGTCTGCAGCGCTGCCCGCGCCTGCTTGATCTGGGCAGCGAGCGCTTGGACCTTCGATTGCGCCAATTTGTAATTGGATTGGGCAATCTCCACGTCGCTGGTGGCTTGCGCGCCGTGCTGCATCAACTCCTCGGTACGCAACTTCTGCTGGGTGGCGAGCTCAAGTTGCGCTCGCTTGCCGGCCCACTGCGCCTCGAGATTCGCAAGCGTCGCGGCTGCCTCGGCCACCCGCGCGGCACTGATAACCGGGTCGATCTCCGCCAGCAATTGATCCTTCTTGACTCTGTCTCCCAGGCGCACTTTCAGGCTTTTTAGCTGCCCCGAGGTTTGCGCGCCTACGTCGACGTACGCATACGGCTGAACGGTGCCCGCTGCGAGCACGGCGCTTTCGATCGCGCCCCGCCGTACTGGCGCCGTGAGCCAATCGGTTCCCGGCTTGGCACCACCGAACCAATGCCACGCGATCGCGCTCGCAACGGCAATCAAGGCGGCTAACGCCCAGCGCGAGCGCGCGTGAGAAGGACTCATACGGCCCAGCCACGAACGCTCCATTCCCGTCTCGGCGGGCGCCCGGAACCGAGGTACGGACACGCTCCGCCCCGCGCCGCTCGCCGTGCGATCTGCGCTCAGGTCCCTCATCAACAGGCACTCCGCCTTGCGATGGTTCGCCAGCAGAAGCAGCAGTTCCTCGATCGCCACCAACTCACCGCGCGCCATGCCGGCGTGGTTGAGAGTGATCACGACCGGCTGCTGACGCGACGCCGCGATCGCGATGCGCCGTCCCAGATGCCCCGGTGCGCCTCCACTTTCACTCACATGGTGACGAGACCAATCGACCCGTACCGGCAGCGTGGCAGCGTTCGACCGATCCGGAGCATGGGCGGCCTCCGCAGGGTCCGTAGTGTCACCCGAATGGCGTCGGAGATCCACTGCAGCCGCACCGGGCCTGTGAGCCCGAGCGTACGCGCGTCTTGCCGACGGGTGAGGCACGACCACATGTACCGCCAGACCTCTGTGGCTAGCAGCGAGCCGCGCCTGAAGGTTCTTAGCCAGGCTTTCGTTCAGCAGATCGGGAATCACGCCCAGCTCAATCGGTATGGCATGGGCGGCGAACACATCGAGCAGCTCGTACAGGCACTCCTCCTCCAGCCCCACGTTGTTATCGAGGAAGAAAAACCGCACCGGTTCCAGCGACCGATCGAGGATGCGCCGCAGGGGATCGAGCCACTCGCTCATGCGCTGAGCGCCCTCGCGCCGACCCGTTCCAGGTTAGACATCTGAGGCCTCGTGTGCCGCATCGTACGCTGCTTCGCCGAGATCGGACCGCGCGTGGGAAGTTGACGCGTGACGGGCGGCTACGGTGATACCGCTGCCCCTGCGGACGAACGCAACCAAACTGCCGGTCGTTGTCCTGATCTTGCGATACGCGGACAGTGGAAGTCCCAAGGCCTCCAGCGCAGCGACCCGGATCACACCATCGTGGGTTACGGCAAGGACCGGGCCTTGCGTTTGGACAACATCGGCCAGAAAGGACTTGACCCTGGCTTGCAGCTCGTGAAGAGACTCGCCACCGGGAAAGACGACGCAATCGGGTGCGCGCTTCCACTGGCGCAGCATGGCTGGCCAAAGGCGTTTGACTGCTTCTTGAGAATGGCCTTCCCACATACCGTAGCCTAGCTCCATCAGCCGCTCGTCGATCACAACCGACGCTTTCACACGCGATGCAATGATCGCGGCAGTCATGCGGGCCCGGGCGAGGGGACTGGATACCAAGGTGAAGCGAAAATTGAGCACGCTAGCCAGCTCCTCCGCCAGACATTTGGCCTCACTGATGCCCGACTCGGAAAGCGGAGGATCACTCTGACCCTGATACCAGTGGGCCTGATTCCACTCGGACGGGCAGTGGCGCAGGAAAAACAGATCAGGCAGCACGGCCTGGTCGCGTTGCCCGACCGCAACGGGCTGCGGGCCCATCCACCCTGACAGTGGCCCGCAATCGCCCTCGAGCAAGGGGGTCCGCCGCTCGCTCATGCGAGAAGGCCGCCTTCGAGACCTATCGAGTCACGCAGCACATTGCCACCCCGGTGCCACAGTTCCGCGTAGCGGCCTTTTTGATGTAGGAGGCGCTGATGGGTCCCGAATTGCACAATCCGACCCCCCTCAACCACAAGGATTGCGTCAGCGGCAGCGATGGTCGCCAGGCGATGGGCGATCACGAGCGTGGTTCTCCCGACCGTCAGCCTCCTGATGGCCTCCACCAAGCGAGATTCCGTAACGGCATCGAGACCGCTTGTAGGTTCGTCGAGGATGACAATCGGGGCGTTCCTCAGCATCGCTCGCGCGACCGAGATGAACTGACGCTGGCCACCAGACAAGGTCGCCCCCCGCTCAGCAATCGGCGTATCGTAGTCCCAGGGCAGTTGCTGGATCAGGTCGTGAACGCCCACTTCGCGGGCTGCCGCGATTGCCGCCGCGCGATCTGCGTGTTCCCGGCCATACGCGATGTTCTGCCATACCGTGCCGCTGAAGAGCATCGGCTCCTGCGTGACCAACGCGATATTCCCACGGAGAAATTCGAGGGATAGCCGCCGCAGGTCAACGCCGTCGAGTAGAATTTCGCCGCGTGTCGGGTCGTAGAAGCGTGGCACAAGGCTCACGATGGTGCTCTTCCCGGCTCCCGTCGAGCCAACGAGTGCGATGGTCTCGCCAGACTGGGCACGGAATGATATGTCGGTCAACACCTCCTGTTCCGGACCATATGAAAAGCATACCGAGCGGAATTCCAGATTCCCCCGGCAGGAGACCGGGCGGAGTGCATCGGCGGCATCCCGCACCTCGGTCTCCACAGTCAGCAGTTCCGCGATGCGCTCCCCAGCCACCTCCGCCTTTCCGAGGGAGCTCATCATTTTGGCAATCTGTCGGGTCGGTGTTGCCATGGCACGCAGATAGGCCAGGAAGACCAGCAGTTCACCGGCGGTCAATTGACCCTTCAATACTTCGATGGTGCCTAACCAAAGCGTCGCGCCCGTGGCCGCGGCGAGAATGAATCCGACGAGGCGCGGTAACTGCAACTGCAGGCTCGAAGCTTCGAGTGTTACCCCCAGGCTATCCTCGACGCGGTGGATAAAGCGCTCTTCCTCGGCGGCTTCTCTGCCATATGCCTGGATGACCTGGATGGCACCGAGGTTTTCCTGGACCATACTCCACACTTCGCTGTCCTTTTGGCGTGCGCGTCGCAACGAGGCCTTCACGCGCTTCGAGAAGGTCTGGGTCAACCAGAAAAGCGGCAGCACCGCCGCAAGCACGATTAGTGCGTAATGCCAGTCGATCGTCAGCAGGATCGTTGCCATGCTGAGGACACTCAGCAGATGCGAGAATACGCCGACGCCCACGTTGACCACGAAATCCTGCAGCGTCTGAATGTCGCCGCCGAGCCTGGACATCAGATCGCCGGTCCTCTGCCGGCGATGGAACGACAGCGAAAGTCGCTGAAGGTGCGCGAAAAGCCTGCTCCGCAGCTGAAAGACGGCGTCCTGTCCCGCAATCAGCAGCAGGCGATCGCTATGATAGGAGAGAGCGTTCTCGGCCGCGCCGAAGACTAGCAAGCCGATACTGAGGCAGCTAAGCAGCGCGAGAGGCTTGGTCGTCAGATCAGGCAAATACGGAGCAAGCCATGTCCACAGCGGCCGCTTGTAAATGACGCTGTCGATGATGAGCTTGAGCGGCCAGGGCGTCACCAGCAGCACGGCCGACCGCGCCATCAGGAGCAGTACCACGGCGACGATCGTCCCTGTTCCAACTCGGACCATGCGTCGCAGACTCCATAAGGAGTGCCGCCGCTGTCTTGCGAGGACCGGCTCGGGCATGGTCATGCCGCCTGCTGGGGTCTCGACATGAGCCCGACTGCCCGCCGGACAACGCTCTCCCACGACAGGTTTGCCACGGCATGGCGACGAGCATTTTCGCCCAAGGTCGCCCGTCGGTCGGGATCCGAGAGAAGGGCCTGGAGGCTGCCGACAAAGGCATTGAGATCGCCGGGCTCGTACAGCAGCCCGGTAACACCCTCTATGATGAGATCCCGCAGCTGCCCGAGCCTCGGCGCGACGACCGGACGACCGGCCGCCAAGGATTCCAGGACCTTCAGCGGGGAGAAATAGAAGTCCTCGTCCGCATCGTAGGGCGCGACCGTCAGATCCATGGCCGCAAGATGCGCGGGGATCTCATGATGCGGCACTTTTCCCGTGAGCACGACCTGTCCCTCGAGAATCGCGGACCGGGCGCGCTCCCTGGCGCGCTCGAGCCCGGGACCGTCGCCCACGATCAGCAGCCGTTGTTCGCCGCCCTGTCGTTGCAGCAGGGTCATGGCATCGAAAAGAAAATCCATTCCGTGCCACGGCTTCAGACTTCCCACAAACCCAATCACCGGCCGCCTCCCCAGGCCGTATCGCGCCCGGACCGGTTCCGGGTCCGTAAGCGGGTGGAATCGGCGCGTATCTACGCCATTCGGGAGGCACGAGATGCGGTGCGGCGCAATCCCTTCTGCCTCGATGTAGCTCTTGAGCGCTTCCGATACGGTAACCAAGTGGTCGGCGCTGCGAAAGCACCTGGTCTGGACCTCATGCGCGACCGCTTTGAGCCTGAGAACTCGATGGCGCTCCTGCTCTTGAATCAGGGGTGCATTCACCTCGAGCACATACGGAACGCCATAAGTCCTGGCAGTCGCCGCTCCGCCCGCATGGAATAATGCGTAGCGCTCGTACACGACGTCGGGCTCGAGCCGGCGGTCCCGTAAAGTCGACAGCGCCCGAGCGGTAAAGTCCGCATCGTACGCGAGCTTGTCAAGCTCGCGACACAAGCTTTCGTCGGCGGCGTCGAGCTCGATGCCAAGCCGGGCTGCCTCCCGCTCGCGCATCGCGGACGTCGAGTGCGGAGCCAATTCGATCAGGGTGGCGCGCGGGTCCGGATTCCCTTCGCCGCCGCTCGCGAACAGCAGCGTCACCTGGTGACCGAGAGCGCTCAGCGTGTTGACGAACTCCCGAATGTGTACAGACGCCCCCTTATACCCCCGCAGCGGGATGCCCCAATCGGCACAGATATAAAGGACCTTCACGCCGCTTCACCCTCGCTCAGCAGGGCATGAATCGCCTTGGTGGACTCCCAGCACTCGAAGCTCTGTTTCAGTTGCTTGCGCGCCGCGCCCGACACCCGCTGCCGGATCTCGACATCGCGCAGCAGCCGCTCGATGGCGGCCGCAGCGGCCTCCGGGCTGTTCGGCGGCACCAGCAACCCTGTCTGTCCATCTTGTACCAATTCTGGAATTCCCGATATACAAGTCGACACCACTGGAACGCCGGCCGCCATCGCCTCGACGAGCACGTTGGGAATTCCATCGCGGTCGCCGTCGTCGCTGATCTGCGGCGTCAGCGCAAACACCGTCGCCTGCCCGTAGAGCGAGACCAGCTCGTCGTGCGTCATGGCTCCCCTGAGCGTCACAGTCTCCATGAGGTCGAGGCCGTTGATCTGCTGAAGCATTTCGCTGCGCAGTGGTCCGTTGCCAACGATCTGGCAGTTGAACGGGACGCCGCGATCGCGGAGCACGGCGCAAGCGGCGATGAGAGTCCCCATACCCTTCTTGGGGACCAGCCGCCCGACCGAAAGAATGATGGGAGTACTGTTCTCGGAAGCTCGGCCCGGCTGACAGTCTTGCCCGAGGTAAGCGGCGAAGGCCGACAGGTCGATCCCATGATAGACCAGGTGGAGCTTGGGCCAGTGCTCGACCGCGACGAACCCCTTGAGAAACCGCATATTGTACTTCGTGCAGGTCAAGACGAATTTTGCGGCCGCCACACGCTCGCGGGTCACGTCTGTGCTGGTCAGGTAGAGGTCTTTCGCGTGCGTGGTGAAGCTGAAAGTGATATCGCAAAGAATACTGACCAGATGCGCGACACTGGTTGGTGTGTTGGCGAAATGCGCGTGTATATGCCGAATGCTGTCCCGACGACAGGTGTGCGCCACAACGCCGGCGCGGAGGAAATCCTTTAACTCGCCAATCGGGTGGCCGTGACGGATGCCCGACCAGAAGGCTTTACCGGCCGCCTTGAGGTATCGGGTCGCCGAGGCCGCCGCCAAGCGGGTGTGCGGTTTGGCAGCGGTCCAGAGCAGGGACGGCCATCTGTTAGGAATATAGTGGGTCGCGGCCCGCACTTCGCCGACCGTGGAATGCGCAAGCGTCTCTTCCCGCGGTAACAGAGACACGATGATTAAGTCCGTTCCGAGCCTCTCCAACGCGCGAATTTCATTCAAGATGAAAGTCTCTGAGAGACGGGGAAAGCGTTTTAGAACGTAGCAAATCCTGCCCGGTGATTTAGTAGCCATATGTGGCATTAACACCCGCAAGCCATCGAGCTGTCTCAGGCCACACGAGTGAATTCATGACGTCGCCGACCCGCTCTGCTCCGCAGAGCTCGATGAGGCCCCGGTCAAGGCCGGCCGGACGCACGCCGGAGAGCGCCAGGTCCAGCAACTCAGCGAGCTTTACGACGGCATCTTCGTCCGGTCGCACAACCCACACCAGTCCCAAGTTGGCGAGCAGTTCCGCGCGCAGGCGCTGTTCGGCCCGAGGTGCCGCCCGTGGGACCAGAATCGCCGGCATCCGCGCGGCTAGAACCTCGACCGTGCTGTTATAACCTGCCATCGTGACGACCAAGTCCACCTCCGCCAGCAACCGCGCCATCTCCGTGGTTGAGCGCGTGACGTAGACGCCGGGCCGGCGACTCGCGAGGGACTCGAGAATCTCGTGCTGCTCGGCAGGCATCAAGGGGCCGGAAACAATGGTGCTTTGAGCCGGGACCACGGTCACAAGATCGAGAGCACGAAGGTAAGCGTGGATGGCAGGATAACCGTCCCCGCCACCGCCCACCGTTACGAGCACAGACTTGCGCGTAGCTGGCCGATTCCGCCGTGAACCTGTTGTCCGCCGGGCGACGTGGCCACAATAGCGGAGCTTCGCGGCTATGTCGGACGGAATACCGTATTCCTTGACGACATCAAACAGCGCGGGTGTGCCGTAAACGAGGACGTGATCATAGGACTGCCTGATCAGCTCATACGTTCCCTGTTCTTCCCACAGGGCGCGCACAGTCGCGCCGTCATCGAGTATGTCGCGAAGACCGAGAATCGTCCTAGTCGCAGGAAATTCCGCACGCAGGAGAGCAAGTGCGCTGAGCAGCTCGCCTTTCATTCCTGCTGGTGCATGGTCGACCAGGAAAACATCCGGACGGTAGTCCAGGATCGTACGGATAATGATCGCTTCGCGCTGCTCTCGGATCTCCTCCAGAGTCAACGAGCCGTCCCGTGAAACATACTGCTCTGCTCCGACCTTCACGACCGGCGGCATGACACTGATTTGCAGGCGCGGCGGCAGCGGCCAGGACTGGACGACGGGGGAACCGGACAACAGCATGACATCGAATCGTGCGGGTCGCTGCAGCAGATGCTCGGCGATCGCGAGATTGCGACGCAGATGACCCAGCCCGTAGGTGTCGTGCGAGTAAAGGAGCGCCCGGGGTGCACGCTTACGGTAGACGCGGTCGCAGCCGGCCGGGTCCCTTCGGGGAGTCAACTGGAGTTCCAACTCCGCTCCATGGAGCCCACGGGCGGCAGCGACGCTCTCGCGAGACGTAAAGAGTTCGTCTTCTACAGCTTCCTGCTTCAAGGATGTCGGATTCATCGGCGGACTTTCTAAACTCCGTCCATGAAGTGGTTGGTGGCGGATACGTCGCCGGTGCAGCTTCGACATTTCCGGCCCACTAGCCGGTCTAGCCTCGCCGATAGTTTCTTATTACCTAGGATGAGATCCGGGCAGGGAACGCGAAACGCATGCGCCATCGGTGAGCCGGAAACGAGCAACACGGAGACGGTGGCGGGGGTAGCAACGAGGTGCTTGGAGACGTCCAGCATCCTCTTTATGTTTCCGAGACCGAACGCATCGTGTGAATAGACGAGAATCCTCTTCACTTGCTCACTTCGATCTGCACAGGTCCGCCGCGATGCCCACGCCAGGGATCCCGCTGTTATTGAGCGCGGGAGTCAACAAGGGAGCAATAGGGTCAATTCCTCCCGTAATTACACTAAAGTCAGCACGAATAGGTTTCATGCGTGCCCCGTGTTGGTGATTACACTGCGAACGCGCACCGACTCGGCGCACGCGAACTCAACCGCAGCGCTCACAAACAAGCACCTACGCATTTTCGACGGCGTCCCTACAGTAAGAAAAGTAAACACTACATGTCGTGCGCAGGTCAACCTCTTATACGTCGCACGCGCGCGACAACGGCGAGTTTGGTGGTACAAGTTGATCCACTTTTCGTGGACAGGTTGGACGGCGAGTAGGGGCGAGACAGCAACGGCGGAGGTAGCTACGGTATGTCTGGTACAGACGACAAACGCCTACACCGCGTGTACTGCGCCATGAAGCTCAATCTCCCTCGCCGAACCAACAATCGGCAAGTGCTCGCGATCGAAGTCGCGCACTCGATTCCGAGTCTGCGAGTGATACGAGTGATGGAGCAGCTGATCGAGATGCACGGCAAGCCCAAGGCGGGCGCCTGGACAACGGGCCGGAGCTCACTGCGATCGCCTTCACCGAGTGGTGTGCGAGCCGCGGCATCGAAGCGCGCTTTATCCAACCCGGGAAACCAGACCAGAACGCAGTGCCGCCCCTGACGTTCATGCCGAGGCCGCTAACTACCCGGGAGTCTAGTTTTAAACT
>JACXTT010006234.1_pt1 | contig 17079 bp, 16 predicted proteins | sample 9270951 | NCBI WGS metagenome assembly JACXTT01 (sample SAMN15532306, study PRJNA645909) | rock metagenome | isolation source: weathered quartz diorite | place: Puerto Rico | collected 2017-06-21 | reverse complement strand
CAGCAGCGCCAGGGCAGCTGGGAAGATCGCGAGCACGGCGTAGTAGGTCAGCCCCGCGGCGAGGTCGGTGTCCTGATGGCGCCCGAAGTTCTTGATCGAGGTGACGATCAGCTTCATGTCAGACAACTCCACGCGATGCCATCGAGGATGTCGGACTCCGAAACCGTCAACGTGCTCACCGTGGTGCGTTGCAGGATCCGGTCGAGGATCAGCGCACCGGCGCCGATCACGTCCGCCCGGCCCGGATGCACGTACCCGAGCGCGCGACGCTCGGCCACCGACATCGAGACCAGGGCACTGATCGTTGCATGCACACGCGCGACGTCAAGTTCGGCAAGATGGATCCGGCTCCGGTCGTACGCCGCCAGCTCGAGCACGCCGGCCGCTACCGTCGTCACCGTGCCGGCCACGCCGACAACGCTGCCGGCCAGCGCCGGGTCGACCCGACAGCCGTCGAGCGCCGCATCGATGTCGGCACACACGGCCGCGACCTGCTCCCCAGTCGGCGGATCGTCGTGCAGGTGCCGTTCGGTCAGCCGCACCGATCCGATGTCCAGCGACTGCGCGGCACTGACAGCGCCGTCCGCGTCCCCCAGGATCAGCTCGGTCGATCCTCCCCCGATGTCCAGCACCAGGAACGGAGGCGATCCGCCCGTCAGCACGCGTGTCGCTCCGTCGTACGACGCCCGCGCCTCGGCGTCCCCGTCGATGACCTCAGGCTCGACGCCGACCCGCTCACGCACCCCCGCCTTGAACTCCTCGGCGTTCTCGGCGTCGCGCGCAGCCGACGTGGCACAGAAGCGGATCAGCTCCGGGCGGTGCTCGGCGACCAGGACGGCGTACTCGTCGAGCGCGGCGAAGGTGCGCACCAGCGACTCCGGCGGGATCCTGCCGGTCTGGTCGACACCCTGCCCGAGCCGGACGATGCGCATCTCGCGGACCAGCTCGACCATCGTCCCGCTCGCCGGATCGAGGTCGGCGATCAGCAGCCGCAACGAGTTGGTGCCGCAGTCGAAGGCGGCGACGCGAGTCACACGCACGGCCCCGAGGCCCACCAGTCGCCGAGGGCGTCGAGCACCTCGTCGCCCAGCGGATTGACCCCGCGTCCCTGGGCCAGCGACTGCCCGGCGAGCACGTGCAGGCACTTGACCCGGTCGGGCATGCCTCCCGCGGAGATCCCGGCGATCTCATCGACCTCGCCGATCGCTGCGCGCGCCGCCAGGTACGCCTCGTGCGCCGCGCGGTACGACGCCGCGAGCCCCTCGTCGTCGCCAAGTCGAGCCGACATCTCCTTCATCACCCCCGACGCCTCGAGTGTCCCGATCAGCGACGCGGCCCGCGGGCAGGTCAGGTAGTAGGTCGTCGGGAACGGGGTGCCGTCGTCCAGCCGCGGCTCGGTGGTGACGACATCCGGGTTGCCGCACGGGCACCGGTGTCCGATCTCGTGGATGGAGCGCGGGATCCGGCCGAGCTGGGCGTGGATCGCGCGAATGTCTCCCTCGTCGATGCTCACTGCTTCGTCGGGGTCGACGGGACGATCTTGGTGACCGGGGTCGGCTTGACGAGCTTCTCGGGGTGGTCGGCCGCGTTCAGCGACTGCTGCAGCTTGCTCCACCACGCCTCGGGCTTCTTCGGGTCGATCGTCGCCGGGTTGGTCAGCTCGTTGCCCCCGGTCAGCGGGTTCCCGTTCTGGTCGAGCACTTGGTACGCCGTCTCGCCCGGCAGCACCCAGCCGAACCGCTGACGGGCCTGCTGCTCGACGTACGCCGGATCGCGCCACCGGTTCTTCTCGCGCTGGAGCGCCTTGATGCTGGTTTCGGCCTGGGCGATCTGCGCGTTGAGGTCGTTGATGTGCGCACGCTGGGTCAGGTAGGCACGCATCGAGGACGCGTAGGAGATCACCAGGATCGCGAACACGACCAGCAGGATCGCCGCCCGGTTGGTGAACCGCGCCCGAGGCGCCGCCTCTGCCGCCGTACGCGTCCGGGAAGCCCCGCCCCGTTGTCCGGGGCGGGTGTTGCGGGGGGCTCCCCCGCGGTCCGGTGCGCGTTTCTTCGGCGGCATGCTCAGCCCTGGTACCTCGGGAACGCACCGCGGCCGGCGTACCGGGCGGCGTCGCCCAGGTCGGCCTCGATGCGCAGCAGCTGGTTGTACTTCGCCACCCGCTCGGACCGGGCCGGAGCACCGGTCTTGATCTGGCCGCAGTTGGTCGCGACGGCCAGGTCGGCGATCGTGACGTCCTCGGTCTCACCCGACCGGTGGCTCATCATGCAGCGGTAGCCGTTGCGGTGGGCCAGCTCGACCGAGTCGAGGGTCTCGGTCAGCGAACCGATCTGGTTGACCTTGACCAGCAGGGCGTTGGCCTGGCCGCCGTCGATGCCGCGCTGCAGCCGCTCGACGTTGGTCACGAACAGGTCGTCGCCGACGAGCTGGGTCTTGCTGCCGAGCTGGTCGGTGATGGTCTTCCAGCCCGCCCAGTCGTCCTCGTCCAGCGGGTCCTCGATCGAGACGATCGGGTAGGCGGCAACCAGGTCGGCGTAGTACGCCGTCATCTCGGCGGCCGACTTCGACGCGCCCTCGAAGGTGTAGACGCCGTCCGTGCAGAACTCGCTGGCCGCCACATCCAGAGCCAGGACGACGTCCGTGCCGAGCTTCATTCCGGCCAGGCCGATGGCCTCCGCGATCAGGTCGAGCGCGGCCCGGTTGCTGCTCAGGTCGGGGGCGAAGCCGCCCTCGTCGCCCACGCCGGTGGCCAGGCCCTGCTTCTTCAGCACCGACTTCAGGGCGTGGTAGACCTCGGCACCGGTGCGCAGCGCCTCGCGGAAGGTCGGGGCGCCGATCGGCGCGATCATGAACTCCTGGATGTCGACGTTGGTGTCGGCGTGCGCGCCGCCGTTGAGGATGTTCATCATCGGGACCGGCAGCAGGTGGGCGTTCGGGCCACCGACGTAGCGGTAGAGCGGAAGGTCGGCGCTGGCCGCGGCCGCGTTGGCGACGGCGAGCGAGACGCCGAGGATGGCGTTGGCGCCGAGCGTGGACTTGTTCGGCGTGCCGTCCAGGTCGAGCATCTCCTGGTCGACCATCCGCTGGTCGGCGGCGTCGAGGCCGATGATCCGCTGGGCGATCTCGGACTCGACGGCCTGGACGGCTTTCTCGGTCCCCTTGCCGCCGTACCGGTCCCCGCCGTCGCGCAGCTCCATGGCCTCGAAGGCACCCGTCGAGGCACCCGAGGGCACCGCGGCGCGACCGAAGCTGTCGTCCTCGAGGATCACCTCCACCTCGACCGTGGGGTTGCCGCGGGAGTCGAGAATCTCGCGGGCGATGACGTCTTCGATGGCTGCCAAGGGATGCTCCTGGATCGGGGTCGAACAACCGGGTCAGCCTAACGGGCCGGTGACCGCTACCAGCGAAGCCCCGCCCCGGAGCGTGGCCTAGATGGCGGTGAGTCCTCGCACCGCCGCCCGGAGCGCCTGCTCGGGATCGATCCCCTCGCGCTGCGCCTGCGCCGCGATCACCAGCAGCCGGTCACCCAGGTCGTCCGAGCCGGTCGGCAGCTCGACAGCCCGCCCCGTGCGCTCGAGCCGCTCCAGCGCCTTGACCGCCCGCAACAACGCCGGCAGCTCGTCCGGGACGCCGTCCATGAGGCCCGCGCGCTGCTTCTCGGAAGCCTTGATCCGTTCCCACTGCTCGTTGATGCTCTCCGGATCGCTCGGGCCAGCGGCGTCCGGCGCGAACACGTGCGGGTTGCGGCGTACCAGCTTGGCGACGAGGTCCGCGGCCACGTCCTCGATGTCGTACTCGCCGTCCTGGGCCGCGATCTCGGCGTGGAACCACACCTGCAGCAGCAGGTCCCCGAGCTCCTCGCGCAGGTGCGCCGCGTCACCGGTCTCGATCGCCTCGACGACCTCCCAGGTCTCCTCGAGGAGGTAGCGCACCAGCGATTCGTGGGTCTGACCCGCCTTCCACGCGCACTCCCGGCGCAGTCGGGCCATCACCTCGGTGAGCTCGACCAGTGCTGAGGTCCGCCCGGGCTCGCTCACCGGTGTGGACTCAGCCGCACTTCTGGTTGGCGGGCAGGCTCGCGAGGTAGGACGCCGGCGGGTTGGTCGCCGAGGACTGCTTCGCGAAGGAGGACACCGCCACCGACAGCGACGGGTCGATCGCGCCGGCCGCGCCCTTCTTGTCGGCGCCGTAGACCGGGTCGATCTTCACGGTCGTCCGGGTGCGGTACGCGTCCTGGAGGGCTCCGACCGCGGCTTGGAGCTGCTGCTGGGTCGGCTGGGCGACTCCCTGGGCGGTGAGCACCCTGGTCGCGATTGCGTAGACCTGGAGCTGGCCGCGGTAGAAGCTGCCGACCAGATCGCGAAAACGGGCCTGATCGGCCGCGGGCGCCTTCAGCACGACCGGCTCGAACTGGTCCATCACCGAGCGGTACGTCGCACGGTCGTAGGCGGTGCCGAGCTTGAGCGCCAGCTGGTGGTTGAGGTCCGCCTGGACGAGGGCGTTCACCATGTCGGCCTGGACCAACCGGGTCGGCAGCACCTGGACCTGCGAGGCCTGCGCCGGGTCCTTCGCCGCCCGGTCGAGGGCCTCGCACTGCATCCGGGTCAGGAAGGAGACGTCGGAGGTGCTCACCGTGTCCGCGCCGACCTGTGCTGCCGACGTACCGGACTGGGCGCAGCCGCTCAGCGCGAGCAGGGACGTGCCGGCAACGGCGAGCAGGACCAGACGGTTGGCCTTCACGATGACTCCTGACTCTGAACGGACTCCTGGGGGTCGATCACGGCGTCGATCACCCGCCCGGCCCACGCCAGCAGCTCCTCGTCGCGGAGCGGTGCTGCCCCGAACGTCGCGGGTTGCGGACGCGGCACCAGCATCGTACGCACTCCGGCCTTGAGGACACTGCCGGGGTAGACCCTGTTCAGGCGTACGACGCGCGAGTCCGGAAGCTCGACCGGAGCGAACCTGACGTACTTGCCCTGGACCGTCACCTCGGTGATCCCGGCACGACGCAGACGGGCCCGGAACCGGGCGACCTCGAGCAACCGGTCCACCGGCGCGGGCGGCTCGCCGTACCGGTCGACGAGCTCCTCGCGCAGCACGCTGACGTCCTCGTCGAGGCGCACCTCGGAGAGCCGCTTGTACATCTCGAGTCGGAGCCGTTCGCTCGGCACGTAGTCGTGCGGCAGGTGCGCGTCGATCGGGATCTCGATCCGGACTTCCCCAGCCAAATGATCTGCCTCCGCGGGCTGGTTGCCGTCCGTTCGGAACTCCGAGACGGCCTCTCCGACGAGGCGCACGTAGAGGTCGAACCCGACGTCCGCGATGTGACCGGACTGCTCGCCGCCGAGCAGGTTGCCTGCGCCGCGGATCTCGAGGTCCTTCATCGCGATCGCCATGCCACCACCGAGGTCGGAGTGCTGGGCCAGCGTCGCCAGCCGCTCGTGCGCGGTCTCGGTCAACGGCTTGTCCTCGGGGTAGAGGAAGTAGGCGTAGGCGCGCTCGCGGCTGCGACCGACCCGGCCGCGCAGCTGGTGGAGCTGCGAGAGACCGAGGGCGTCGGACCGCTCGATGATCATCGTGTTGGCGTTGGAGACGTCGAGACCGGATTCGACGATCGTCGTGCAGACCAGGACGTCGAAGTGCTTCTCCCAGAAGTCGAGCATCACCTGTTCGAGCTGGTGCTCGCCCATCTGGCCGTGCGCGGTGGCGACCTTGGCCTCGGGGACGAGCTGCTTGAGCTTCGCGGCGGCCTTCTCGATCGACCCGACCCGGTTGTGGATGAAGAAGACCTGTCCCTCGCGCAACAGCTCGCGACGGATCGCGGCGATCACCTGGCGGTCCTCGTACGCCCCGACGTAGGTCAGCACCGGGTGCCGCTCCTCCGGCGGCGTGGTGATGGTCGACATCTCCCGGATGCCGGTGATCGCCATCTCCAGGGTGCGCGGGATCGGCGTCGCGCTCATCGACAGCACGTCGACGCTGGTGCGCATCCGCTTCATCTGCTCCTTGTGCTCGACCCCGAAGCGCTGCTCCTCGTCGACCACGATCAGGCCGAGGTCCTTGAACCGGATGTCGGGGTTGAGCAGCCGGTGGGTGCCGATCACGATGTCGACCGAACCTGCTGCCAGGCCCTCGATGACTTCGCGGGCCTCCTTGTCGGTCTGGAACCGGCTCAGCGGCTTGAGTACCACCGGGAACCCGCTCATCCGCTCGGCGAAGGTCGAGAAGTGCTGGGTCACCAGCAGCGTCGTCGGCACCAGCACCGCCACCTGCTTGCCGTCCTGGACCGCCTTGAACGCAGCCCGTACGGCGATCTCGGTCTTGCCGTAGCCGACGTCGCCGCAGACCAACCGGTCCATCGGCACGGTACGTCGCATGTCCGCCTTGACCTCGTCGACCGTGGTCAGTTGGTCAGGGGTCTCGTGGAACGGGAACGCGTCCTCGAGCTCGCGCTGCCACGGGGTGTCCGGCCCGAAGGCGTGGCCCTTGGTGGCCTGGCGGGCGGCGTACAGCTTGATCAGCTCGGCCGCGATCTGGCGTACCGCCTTGCGGGCCCGGCCCTTGCGCTTGGCCCAGTCGCCACCGCCGAGGCGGTCCAGGCTCGGCTGCTCGCCACCGACGTACCGGGTGACCTGGTCGAGCGCGTCGGCCGGCACGAAGAGGCGGTCCGGCGGGTGCCCCTTCTTGCTGACGCCGTACTCGAGGACGAGGTACTCGCGCATCGCCCCGTGCACCTCGCGCTGCTTCATCTCCAGGAAGCGCCCGACCCCGTGCTGCTCGTGGACGACGAAGTCGCCCGGCTTGAGCTCGAGCGGGTCGATCTGCTTCTTGCGCCGGGTCGGCATCGCCCGCATGTCCCGGGTGGAGGCCTTCTGCCCGGACAGGTCCTCACCGGTGATCACGACGAGGTCGTCGAGCACCAGCCCAGCGGTGAGCAGACCCTGCGTCACCTCGACCACGTTCGCGCCGGCCGCAGCGACCTCGCCCACCAGCCTCGCCGCGATGTCGTGCTCCCCCAGCACCTCGACCGTGCGCTGCGCAGGACCGTGGCCCTGCTGGACGACCACGACCCGGCGCCCCTCGCCCAGGTGCTTGCCGATGTCGACGACCGCGGCTTCGATGTCGCCCCGGTAGGGCTCCACCGCCGAGGCCGCGACCGTGACGGTCTCCTCGTCGGACTCGATGCCGAACGGGCTCAGTCCCCACCAGGCCTTGCCCTGCCCCAGCGCATGTGCCCGTACGTCGGCCAGCGACCGCAGCGACGCGGCGCCCAGATCGATCGGAGCTTGTCCGCCGGCCGCGGCAGCGGCCCAGCTGGCACCCAGGAACTCCTCGCTGGTGGCCACCAGGTCGTGGGCCCGAGTCCGGACCCGCTCCGGATCGAGCAGCAACACGTGGGTCTCGGTCGGCAGCAGGTCGAGCAGGAGCTCCATCTCGTCGACCAGGGCCGGGGTCAGGGACTCCATGCCCTCGACGGCGATGCCCTCGGCGAGCTTGCCGGTCAGCTCCAGGAGCTCCGGGTGCCGGGCGCCGAGATCCGCGGCACGCCTCCTCACCTCGTCGGTGAGCAGCAGCTCGCGGCACGGAGGCGCCCACAACCGGTCGACGGTCGCGAGGGTGCGCTGGTCGGCGACCGCGAAGGTGCGGATCTCGTCGACCTCGTCGCCGAAGAACTCGACGCGGACCGGGTGTTCCTCGGTCGGCGGGAACACATCGACGATCCCGCCACGCACCGCGAACTCGCCGCGCTTCTCGACCAGGTCGACCCGCGAGTACGCCGCGTCCAGCAGACTGCGGACCACGTCGTCCAGATCGATTTCCTGACCAGGCACCAGCTCGACCGGCACGAGGTCCGCCAGCCCCTTGACCTGCGGCTGCAGCAGGGAGCGCACCGGCGCGACGACGACCTGGAGCGGCCCGTTGGTCGCCTCGACGCCGGGGTGCACCAACCGGCGCAGGATCGCGAGCCTGCGACCGACGGTGTCGCTGCGCGGGCTGAGCCGTTCGTGCGGCAGCGTCTCCCACGCCGGGAAGTGCGCCAGCGTTTCGCCGGGGATCACGTCGGCGAGCTCGACGACCAGGTCCTCGGCCTCGCGCACGGTGGCGGTGACGACCAGCACCGTGCGACCGGTGCGCGCGAGCCCGGCGATCACGAACGGGCGCAGCGCGGCCGGTCCGGTCAGGTCGAGGGTCGGCACCGAGCGATCCGTCGCCCGGGCCATCGCGCCGGCGAGGGCGGGCTCGGCGAGGACCGCATCAGCTAGGCCGGAGAGACGCACGCAGCGACCCTACCCGCGCCCGCGGACTACTTCTGGACCGACCTTTGGGCATAGGTGTTGGCCGCGGCCAGCACGTTGGAGACGTAGGTGTCGTCGTGGTTGAACGAGTGGATCGCGGCGTTCCAGCCGGACGGAGTGGCCAGGTCGTGGCCGTCCGCGCAGAGGTACTTGCCGGCCGTCACGGCCGCGTCGGCGAAGTCGCGCGGATCGGCCTTGCCGTCCCCGTCGCCGTCACTGCCCCACCGGTCCCACGTCGAGGCGATGAACTGCATCGGGCCGACCGCGTGCTCCCAGACAGGGTCGCCGTGCCAGGCCCGGGACTCCGGGGTGGAGTGGATGGCCGCGTAGGTCGTTCCGTCGAGTGCGGGGCCGATGATCGTCGTCGACGAGTAGCCGTTGGCGAGCAAGGTGCGCCCGCCCAGGGTGCCGTGCTGCGACTCGATCCAGCCGATGCCGGCCAAGGTGTTCCAGGACAGGTGACAGGCGGGGTCGAGCTTCGCCAGCGCGAACTGGGCATCGCCGTACGCGACCATGGCCGGGGCCGGGATGCCGACCTGCGCGCCCATCCGTGCCGCCCAGGCAGGGTCGACGCCGGTGGACCGCGACACCTGCCGCGAGGCGACCTGCGGCGCGTTCAGCGGAGCCACCGGAGACGGTACGTCGGCCACCGAGGGCGCCTCGGTGTAGGCAAGCTGGCGCGGCACACCACCACTCGCGCTCAGGATGAGCCCGGTGACGGTGATCAAGGACAGCAAGACCCCACCGAGGATCGCGAAACCGATCCGGGGATGGGCCTCGATCACCCGAAGCGGCCGTTGACGTAATCGTCGGTACGCGGGTCCTGGGGGTTCTCGAACATGGCACGAGTATCCCCGTACTCGACGATGACGCCAGGGGTGCCCTGGGCTGCGAGGAAGAACGCGCACTGGTCGGAGACGCGGGAGGCCTGCTGCATGTTGTGGGTGACGATGACGATCGTGACCTCCTGGGCCAGCTGGATCATCGTCTCCTCGATCACCCGCGTCGAGGTCGGGTCAAGCGCCGAGCACGGCTCGTCCATGAGCAGGACCCGTGGCTTGATCGCCAGCGACCGCGCGATGCAGAGCCGCTGCTGCTGACCACCGGAGAGGCCACCGCCGGGGGCGTCGAGACGGTCGCGCACCTCGGTCCACAGGCCGGCCTTGGTCAGGCAGGACTCGATCAGCTCGTCGCGCTCGGACGCCGTGGCCTTGATGCCGTTGAGCTTCAGGCCGGCCACCACGTTGTCGCCGATCGACATCGCCGGGAACGGGTTCGGCTTCTGGAAGACCATCCCGATCTCGCGGCGCGCGTCGGTAAGACGACGGTCGGGGCTGTAGATGTTGTGGCCGTCGAGCATGACCTCACCGGCCAGCGACGCGGACGGGATCAGCTCGTGCATCCGGTTGAGGATCCGCAGGAAGGTCGACTTGCCGCAGCCCGAGGGACCGATCAGCGAGGTGATCCGACCGGCCGGCATGGTCAGCGAGACACGGTCCAGCACCATCCGGTCGCCGAACCAGGCAGAGATGTTGCGGGCGTCGAGCTCGGCCAGCTGACCGACTCCACCGACCGGCGCGAACGGGTCGCGGACATCGGCCAGGGTCGGGAGCAGCGTGGTGCTGAGTTCGTCCGTCGTCATCGCAGTCTCGTTCTCTCGCTCGTGGCGCGCGGGGTCGGCCCACCGAGGTCGCGGAGTGAACCGAGGACAATGTCACGAAGTCGGGCAACGAATCAGGGCGTCCTGGGTGAACGAACGGTTAACAACCACGGGTCCGCGCTCAACTTCGGGACCCGGATCACGCGCAGGACTAGTCCGCCGGGGTGGTGGCGGCCGCTTCGGCCAGGCTGCGCAGGATGCAGAACTCGTTGCCTTCGGGGTCGGCCAGCACAGTCCAGCCCACGCCCGGGCCGTAGTGGTCGCCGTGGTCCTCGACCAGGACGGCCCCGATCGAGAGCGCCCACGCCACCTCGTCGACCCGGTTGCGCTCGGTGGGCCGCAGGTCGAAGTGCAGCCGGTTCTTGGTCGTCTTCTCGTCCGGTGTCTCGAGGAAGAGCAGCTGGTGGCCGCCGTCGGGGCGCTGGATCAGGCACTCGGGGTGCCCGGGAAGGTTCGGGTCGTCCTCGAGGTCGACGTAGCCGAGCAGTTGCTTCCACCACTGGCAGAGCTCGTAGGCGTTGCGGGAGTCGATCGTCGTGTGCGAGATGAACGTCGTCATGCCAGCAGTTCTACCCCGCCCACGGGCCCTCAGGCGCCTGCACCCGGGCCTCGTCGGCCTCCTGGTCGGTGAGCTTCTCCTGCGACTGTCGTTCGGCCTCGACGCGGCGCAGGTAGTGGTCGACCTCCTCGTCGATCCGGCTGGCGTCCCAGCCCAGGACGCCGGCCATCAGCTCGGCGACCTGCTGGGCCGAGAGGGTGCCGCGGTCGAAGGTCTCGATCGAGATCCTGGTACGCCGGGTCAGCACGTCGTCGAGGTGCCTCGCCCCTTCGTGGGTGACCGCGTAGACCACCTCCGCGCACAGGTAGTCCTCGGCGTGGATCAGCGGTTCGGCCAGGGTCGGGTCGTCGATCATCAGGTCGAGGAGCTCGTCGACCATGCCGCCGTACCGGCCGAGGAGGTGGTCGATGCGCGCCAGGTCCAGCCCCGAGGCGCGGGCCAGGGTGGCGCGCTGGTTGGTCCGCGTCTCGAAGCCGTGCGCACCGAGCAGCGGGATCCGCTCGGTGATGCTGGGCCGTACGTCCTCCAGCGACGACGCCGCGACATCCACCGCGTCCTTGGCCATCACCCGGTACGTCGTCAGTTTGCCGCCGGCGATCAGCACCAGCCCCGGAACCGGTGCGACCACGGTGTGCTCGCGGGAGATCTTGGAGGTCGCGTCGCTCTCGCCCTTGAGCAGCGGGCGGAGTCCGGCGTACACGCCCTCGACGTCGTCGTGGTCGAGGGGGTCCTTGAGCAGCGTGTTGACGTGCCCGAGCACGTAGTCGATGTCGGCGCGGGATGCCGCCGGGTGCGCGAGGTCGAGGTTCCAGGCCGTGTCGGTGGTGCCGATGATCCAGTGCCGACCCCACGGGATCACGAACAGCACCGACTTCTCGGTCTTGGTGATGAAGCCGGTCTCCGAACGGATCCGTTCGCGCGGGACGACCAGGTGGATGCCCTTGCTGGCCTCGACGTGCAGGGCGCCGCGGCCGCCGACGAGCTCCTGGATCTCGTCGGTCCAGACGCCGGCGCAGTTGATCACGACCTTGGCGCGGACCTCGTACGAGACGTCGTTCTCGAGGTCGCGGATGGTCGCGCCGACGACCTGCTCGCCCTGTCGGAGGAAGCCGGTGACCTTCGTCCGTGACGCGACGTGCGCCCCGTAGGCGGCGGCGGTGCGCGCGATGTTCATGACCAGCCGCGCATCGTCGACCTGGCAGTCGTAGTAGCGGATCGCACCGGTGAGCTGGTCGGTACGCAGGTCCGGGGCCATCCGGGCGACCTGGCGACGGAAGAGGTGCTTGTGCTTCGGCACCCCCATCTCGTACTTGCCTGCCATGGCCATGCCGTCGTACAGGACCAGGCCGGCACCGACGTACGGCCGCTCCCAGGTCTTGTGCAGGGGGTAGAGGAACGGGACCGGGCGGACCAGGTGCGGGGCCAGCCGGGTCAGCAGCAGACCGCGCTCCTCGAGCGCCTCGCGGACCAGGCCGAAGTCGAACATCTCCAGGTAGCGCAGCCCGCCGTGCACCAGCTTGCTGCTGCGACTGCTCGTCCCGCTCGCGAAGTCGCGCTGCTCGACGATCGCCGTGGACAGGCCGCGTGAGACGGCGTCGAGCGCAACGCCGGCACCGACCACACCCCCACCGACGACCAGCACGTCCAGCTCCTGGGTCGACATGCCCGAGAGCGCCGCTGCACGGGAATCGGGCCCCAGGTCCGCAGTCAACGCCATGTCGCCAGTCTGTCAGTCAATTGTTTCAGCAGCCGCAGCATCCACAGCCGCGGTCGTTGTCCGACATGGCAGCTCCTTTCATAGACAGATATCGATGTCTCACGATGGACTCTGACATCGACATCTGTCAATATTTACGCATGTCGAAGTCTCTGACCCTCACACCGCTGCAGACCGTCGCCTGCTGCTCGCCGCTGGTCTCCGCACCTCTGACCGATGAGTCCGCCGAGCGAATCGCGCCGCTGCTCAAGGCGATGGCGGATCCGGTGCGGCTTCGGCTGCTCTCGCTGGTCGCTGCGCATGCGGACGGCGAGGCGTGCGTCTGCGACCTCAACGACGCGTTCGATCTTTCCCAGCCGACGATCAGCCACCACCTCAAGGTGCTGCACGAGTCCGGCCTGCTCGAACGATCGAAGCGCGGCGTCTGGGTCTACTACCGGGTCCAGCGCGAGGCGCTCGCGGATCTCTCAGCCCTGATCGGCGGCGGTCTGTGAGTCTGGTCCGCAAGGCTGCCGCCGAATGCGTCGGTACGGCGTTCCTGGTGATGGCCGTGATCGGGTCCGGGATCGCCGCGTCACGCCTCTCCCCGAACGACGTCGGCCTGCAGCTGCTGGAGAACAGCCTGATCACCGGTGCTGCTCTGGTCGCGCTGATCCTGACGCTCCAACCGGTCTCCGCCGCGTTCAACCCGGTCGTCAGCGCGGTCGAGGCAGCGTTGGGACTGATCCGCTGGTCGGAAGCCGGCATCCTCGCGATCGCGCAGGTCACCGGTGGCATCGTCGGCGCGGTCGTCGCCAATCTGATGTTCAACCTCGATGCGGTCACCTGGGCTACTCATCACCGCACTGGTGGAGGTCTCTGGCTTGGCGAGGTCGTGGCGACCCTGGGCCTGGTCGTGGTGATCTTCGGAGCCGTCCACACCGGCCGCACCGAGACCATCGCGTACGCCGTCGGCGGCTACATCACGGCGGCGTACTGGTTCACCTCGTCCACGAGCTTCGCGAACCCGGCCGTGACCGTGGCTCGGATCTTCTCCGACACCTTCGCCGGGATCGCGGCGTCCTCGGTGCCGATGTTCGTGCTCATGCAGGCGATCGGCGGCGGACTCGCCTTCGCTCTGGTCCGCCTGCTCTTCCCGCACACCCCGACTCCGGCTCAGGAGGCCTGATGTCCCGTCCCACCGTGCTCTTCGTCTGCGTGCACAACGCCGGCCGTTCCCAGATGGCTGCGGGATTCCTGCAGCACCTCGCGGGCGACCGGATCGACGTCCTCTCTGCGGGCTCCGAACCGGCCGACCAGATCAACCCGGTCGCGATCGCGGCCATGGCCGAGGTGGGCATCGACATCGCCGGCGAACAACCCAAGGTGCTGACCACCGAGTCGGTGCAGGCCTCCGACGTCGTGATCACGATGGGCTGTGGGGACGCGTGCCCGTTCTTCCCCGGCAAGCGCTACGAGGACTGGAAGCTCGACGACCCGGCCGGGCAGGGCATCGAGGCGGTCCGGCCGATCAGGGATGAGATCCGCTCCCGGATCGAAGCGCTGATCGACACCCTCTGACACCCCGCTACTGGACGACGACCTCGATGCGCTGGAACTCCTTGAGCTCGGTGTAGCCCGTGGTCGCCATCGAGCGACGCAACGCACCGATCAGATTCATGGTGCCGTCGGCGACGCGGGAGGGGCCGAAGAGGATCTCCTCGAGCGTCCCGACCGTGCCGATCTCGACGCGCTCGCCGCGCGGCAGGTTCTCGTGGTGCGCCTCGGCACCCCAGTGGAAGCCCTTGCCCGGAGCATCGGTCGCACGGGCCAGCGGAGACCCGATCATCACGGCGTCCGCGCCACAGGCGATCGCCTTGGCGATGTCGCCGCTGCGGCCGATCGATCCGTCGGCGATCACGTGCACGTAGCGGCCACCGGACTCGTCCATGTAGTCGCGGCGCGCGGCCGCGACGTCGGCCACCGCGCTGGCCATCGGCACCGAGACGCCCAGGACCGCACGCGTGGTGTGCGCCGCTCCCCCGCCGAAACCGACCAGCACGCCGGCAGCGCCGGTGCGCATCAGGTGCACGGCTGCCTGGTGCGTGGCGCACCCGCCGACGATCACGGGGACGTCGAGCTCGTAGATGAACTCCTTGAGGTTCAGCGGCTCGGCCTGACCGGACACGTGCTCGGCGCTCACCGTGGTCCCGCGGATCACGAACATGTCGACCCCGGCGTCGACCACGGTCTTGGCGAACTCCTTGGTCCGCTGCGGCGAGAGTGCGCCGGCGACCGTGACCCCGGCGTCGCGCACCTCACGCACGCGCTCGGTGATCAGCTCGGCCTGGATCGGTGCCGAGTAGACCTCCTGCATCCGCGAGACCGCGGCCACGTCGTCGAGGGTGGCGATCTCCTCCAGCAGCGGCGCCGGGTCCTCGTACCGGGTCCACAGGCCCTCGAGGTTCAGCACGCCCAGGCCGCCGTACTGGCCGAGCGCGATCGCGCTGGCCGGTGACATCACCGAGTCCATCGGGGCCGCCAGGATCGGCAGGTCGAACCGGTAGGCGTCGATCTGCCACGCAGTCGAGACCTCTTCGGGGTCGCGCGTACGCCGGCTCGGCACGATGGCGATGTCGTCGAAGGAATACGCCCGGCGACCGCGCTTGGCGCGGCCGATCTCGATCTCAGTCACCGCAGGAGTCTAGTGGCCGCTGTAGTTGGGCGCCTCCACCGTCATCTGCACGTCGTGCGGGTGGCTCTCCTTGAGCGAGGCAGCCGTGATCCGGACGAACTGGCCCTTCTCCTTGAGCTCGGTGATCGTGCGCGCGCCGACGTAGAACATCGACTGGTTCAGGCCGCCGATGAGCTGGTGAGCAACCGCCGAGAGCGGGCCGCGATAGGCAACCTGGCCCTCGATGCCCTCGGGCACGATCTTGTCGTCGCTGGTGACCTCGGCCTGGAAGTAGCGGTCCTTGGAGTAGGACTTCTTGCCGCGGCTCGACATCGCGCCGAGCGAGCCCATCCCTCGGTAGGCCTTGAACTGCTTGCCGTTGACGAAGACCAGGTCTCCCGGCGACTCCTCGCACCCGGCGAGCAGCGAGCCGAGCATCACCGAGTCGGCACCGGCGACGATGGCCTTGGCGATCTCTCCGGAGTGCTTCAGCCCACCGTCCGCGATGACCGGTACGCCGGCCGGGCGAGCCGCCAGCGAGGCCTCGTAGACCGCGGTCACCTGCGGCGCACCGACGCCGGTGACCACGCGCGTCGTACAGATCGAGCCCGGTCCCACGCCGACCTTGATCGCGTCGGCGCCGACGTCGACGAACGCCTGCGCACCGGCGCGGGTCGCGACGTTGCCGCCGATCACCTGCACGTGCCGGGTCGCGGGGTCGGACTTGAGCCGGGCGACCATGTCGAGCAGCAGCTTCACGTGGCCGTGCGCGGTGTCGGCGACCAGCACGTCGACACCGGCGTCGATGAGGGTGGTGGCCCGCTCCCACGCGTCGCCGAAGTACCCGATCGCGGCTCCGACCATCAGGCGGCCGTCGGCGTCGTTGGAGGCGTGCGGGAACTGCTCGGACTTCACGAAGTCCTTGACCGTGATCAGACCGGCGAGCTTGCCGGTCTCGTCGACGATCGGGAGCCGCTCGCGCTTGTGCTGGCGCAGGATCGCGGTCGCGTCCTCGCGGGAGATCCCGACCGGCGCCGTGATCAGCGGCATCGGGGTCATCACCTCGTCGACCTTCGTGGTGGCCCATTCGGCGACCGGGGTGAACCGCAGGTCGCGGTTGGTGATGATGCCGAGCAGGCGGTTGTCGACGTCGACGACGGGCAGGCCCGAGACCCGGTACTCGCCGCAGGTGTGGTCGAGGTCCTCGAGGGTGGCGTCAGGACCGATCGTGATCGGGTTCGAGATCATCCCGGTCTGGGTCCGCTTGACCAGGTCGACCTGGTAGGCCTGGTCGGCGATCGACAGGTTGCGGTGCAGGACGCCGATGCCGCCTTCGCGTGCCATCGCGATCGCCATCCGCGACTCCGTGACGGTGTCCATCGCGGCGCTGATCAGCGGCACGCGGAGGGTGATCTCGCGCGTCAGCCGGGTGGTCGTGTCGATCTCGTTCGGATTCAGGTCCGAGGATCCCGGCAGCAGGAGGACGTCGTCGTACGTGAGGCCGAGAGCGGCGAACTTCTCGGGAACGTCGGAGGTCATGCTCCAGTCTAACGGTCTACGAGAGCACCGATCGGACGCACCCCGGCGAGGCTCACGTGCACCCGGAGCCCCTCCTCGGTCAACCGGATCCGGCCGCGCATGCCCGAGGCAGCGAGCACCGGGACGACTCCCTCTTCGGTCGGCGGCGCCAGCATCACGAGCTCGCCAGCCCCACGACCGGCCGCCAGTCCGCTGATCTGGCGCAACAGCTGACGCCCGATGCCGAGGCGGCGCCAGGCCGGTGCCACCTCCAGGCTGGCCTCGACGCAGCCGTCCACGATCGCGTGCAGGCGCGCGGCACCGACGACGTGGACGCCGATCCTGGCCAGGACCGAGCTGTCCTCCACGGCGTACTCGACCACGGCGGAGCCGGCCGCAGATGCGGGGGGGATATCTGCGGCCGACCGCGCACGATCGGCGAACTCGGCCAACGCCGCAGCGCGGACCTGTTCTGTTGCTGACCAGCTGACCCGAGCGCCCAGCAGCGCGGTCAACTCCGCCGGCATCGGTGCCGGATAGTCGAGCACGGCCTTGGCTGCACGCAGCCAGGCAGTCGGTTGGTCGACGAGGTCGTGAGTGGCACAGGGGACGACGCTCACCTCGTCTCCTCCCGCGCCACTCACGAGTTCAATGACCGCCGCAGCGGTCCAG
>JACXTT010006233.1_pt1 | contig 17080 bp, 18 predicted proteins | sample 9270951 | NCBI WGS metagenome assembly JACXTT01 (sample SAMN15532306, study PRJNA645909) | rock metagenome | isolation source: weathered quartz diorite | place: Puerto Rico | collected 2017-06-21 | reverse complement strand
TTCATCCGCGGCAAGGCCATGTCCGGCGCGCCGATCATCAACGGGATCATCCAGTTGGCCAGGCCGACGAAGGCCGGCATCACCGCGCCGAAGACCATCACCAGGCCATGCATGGTGGTCATCTGGTTGAAGAACGCCGGTTCGACGATGTGCAGCCCCGGCTGGAACAGCTCGGCGCGGATCACCATGGCGAAGGAGCCGCCGAGCAGGAACATGGCGAAGCTGAACCACAGGTACAGCGTGCCGATGTCCTTGTGGTTGGTGGTCAGCACCCAGCGCATCAGGCCCTTGGCCGGACCGTGGACGTGATGCTCGTCGTGGCCGACATGGCCATGGTCGTCGATCACTGCACTCATGTCCTCTCTCCTGCTGACAGGGGGAACGGCCTGGTCCAGGGCCACGGGCCCGGACCGGTTCGACGAACCGGCAACGGAGCTGTCTATTTCGGAGCTGTTCATTTGCCCTCCGTCTGCTTCAGTGCCAGGACTTCCTTGGGTGTGACCATGTCGCCCTTGTTGTTGCCCCAGGCATTACGTTCATAGGTCACGACAGCAGCGATATCGACTTCCGACAACTGCTTGCCGAAGGCGGCCATGGCAGTGCCCGGCTTGCCGAAGAACACCCGGTGCAGGTGGTCCTCCTTGGGCCCGGTGGCGATCTTCGAGCCCTTGAGCGCCGGGAACATCGGCGGCAGGCCCTGGCCCTCGGCCTGGTGACAGGCCACGCAGGTGGTGTGGTAGATCTTGTCGCCGCGCTCCTTGAGTTCGTCGAGGGTCCACTCCTTGCTGGTCAGTTCCTTGAGCTTGGCGGACTCGGCCTTGCGATCGGCCAGCCAGCTGTCGTAGTCGGCCTTGGGCCTGACGTCGACCACGATAGGCATGAAGCCGTGGTCCTTGCCGCACAGCTCGGAGCATTGCCCACGGTAGATGCCGGGCTGGTCGACGCGGGTCCAGGCTTCGTTGAAGAACCCCGGGATGGCATCGCGCTTGACCGCGAAGGCCGGCACCCACCAGGAATGGATCACGTCGGCGGAGGTCACCAGGAAACGCACCTTGGCGCCCACCGGCAACACCAGCGGCTGGTCGACTTCCAGCAGGTAGTTTTCGCCCTTGGGCGCCTGGTTATGCTGCTGTTCGGCGGGGGTGGACAGGTTGCTGAAGAACTCGACATCCTGGCCCAGGTATTTGTAGTGCCATTTCCATTGGTAGCCGGTGACCTGGATATCGACATCCGAGTCGCTGGTGTCGTACATCTTGATCAGTGTGGCGGTCGCGGGAACCGCCATCACCACCAGGATCAGGAAAGGCACGATGGTCCAGAGGATTTCGACGGTGGTGCTTTCATGGAACTTGGCCGCCACCTGGCCAGTGGAGCGTCGGTGTACAATCATCGACCAGAACATCGCACCGAACACGATGACCCCGATCACCACACAGATCCAGAAGATGGTCATGTGCAGATCGAAGATCTCGTGACTGACTTGCGTCACTCCAGGCGTCATATTCACCGACCAGGCAGCCTGTGCCTGACTGAATATCGACCACAACAGGAGGCCCATCCAGACTCGTGGATGTCGCATCATTGCGGGTTCCCCATATCGTTCTTGTTATCCCGCCGGCTTTCACCTGCGGCCAAGGGAATGGTCGTACTGCGTAAGCGGACCATTCGGTCGGGCCTGTAACAGCAGCCGGGCGTCATCAGCTAACTCCATACAAAACCGAGTATAGACAGCGACCGGGACCGCGCCATGCGATCAGGGAAATGAACTGAAATGCGACGCCAAAACGGGCTGTAAGCCCAGGATTACCTGGGGCAGGGCGGATCTGATGGCAAACCGATATAACCCATGCATATAAGCATGAAATAATTATTACAAATGCATCTGAGCATCTTTTATAACCGAGCTACTTTGTATTCTCCCTTTTTCCCTTTGTCGTACCACCCTGGAGTTTTCATGAACACCGCCGCATTGCGCGAGCAGATTCAACGTGCGCACCAACACGAGGCCGGTAGCGGCCAGTTGACCCGTCAACTTGAAGTTCAATTGCCGCACCTTCACCCCGCTATACAACTGCCGGATGTCGACGCAAAAGGTGTGCTGACGCGGTTTGTCAAAGCCTATATCGACCTGGTTCCCGACTTGCTGGATGCGGCCAATGAGGTGGCGCGCGAAGCCGGTATCGAATCGCAGATCAAGCCGGTGCTGAAAATCGCCGAGCAGTTTTTCCTGCAGCCCCCGGCGATCCTGGAAGGGCATGTCGGGCTCGACGGCCTGCTGGATGAGGCCTATCTGGCCCACCGCCTGGTGGAGGAGGTCAACGACCTGTACATCAAGCATTTCGGCCAGCCGCTGATCCCCTCGGACATCACCGTGGCCAACCTGATCGCCCACCAGTTGATCGGCGAGACGTTCGCCAACCAGCTGGATGAAGCGGTGCATCACGCAGTCGATGAGATGCTCAACGAAGAGAGCTTTGCCCTGGAGTCGGTGGAAGCTTATCGCGAGCGCCTGCACAGCCCGGACACCGAGGCGGCGTGGAAGCGCTGGCCGTGCCTGTCACGCCAGCTGGGCGTGGAGCTGGAGCTCGAACAGCCGGGCGCTTAAGACGGCCAGGCGGTGGCGGAACCGACACCCGACGTGGTCCGCAGCCGCCCCTCCAGGCGCCGTTTCAACCCATGGGGCTCGATCACCAAGCGCGAGCCCTTGGCTCCGTTGGCGCGGCCCCATTCCTCCAGCAGCTCCAGGCACGAGTGGTCGATGTAGCTCAGGTTGCCCAGCGGCACATGCACCACCGTGCCCGCCGGAATCGTCGATAGCACCTGGGTCAACGCCGGCACCTTGAGAAAGGTCGCCGCCCCCACCAGCCGCAGTTCCATCTCACCCTCGGCGGGCAAGTCCACCAGGCTGATTTTCAGGCGCGAGGCCTTCCAGGCCAGCTTCGCCAGGGTCAGGCCGAAGCCGATCAGCACCCCTGTCAGCAAGTCGGTAAACACAATCGCCAAGGCCGTGGCCGCATAAGTCAGCATCGGCATGCGCCCGTAGCGACCGAGGCCGCGAAAGGCCTTGAGGTCCACCAGCTTGACGCCCGTATACACCAACACGCCCGCCAGGCTCGCCACCGGAATGCTTTGCAGCACACTGGACAGCAGCAGCACGAAGGCCAGCAACCACACACCATGGAACATGGCCGACAGACGGGTCCTGGCACCGGCCTGGACATTCGCCGAACTGCGCACGATCACCCCGGTCATGGGCAGCGCCCCGAGCAAACCGCAGAGCATATTGCCCACCCCCTGCGCCGACAGCTCGCGGTCGAAGTCCGAGCGCTGGCCGTCGTGCATGCGGTCCACGGCGGCGGCCGACAGCAGGGTTTCGGCGCTGGCGATAAAGGCCACGGCAAAGGCCGCGATCAGCACATTGGGATCGGCCAGGTTGAGCAGGTCGGCGGGGCGCAGCCAGTCGATGGCCTCGGCCAGGTTGGCCGGGACTTCCACGCGCTTGACCGACAGGGCCAGCGCCAGGCTCGCCAGGGTCGTCAGGCCCACGCCGAGCAGCGCACCCGGGACAAAACGCAAGGCATGCGGTTTGCGCTTGTCCCACAGCCACATCACCAGGATCGTCGCCAGGCCCAGCGCACCGGCCTGCCAGCCGACACCCTCGCCGGACAGCGCCAGGGCCCGGCCCAGGGCCGCGGGAAAGCCCAACAGGTTGTCCAGCCCGGAGGGCTGGGGGGAACCATCGAGCATCACATGGACCTGGGACAGCACGATCAACACACCGATACCGGCGAGCATCCCGTAGACCACCGCCGGCGCGGTCACCCGGAACCAGCAGCCCAGGCGCAGGCGCCCGGCCAGCAGTTGCAGCAGGCCAGCCAGCAACAGGATCGGCCCGAGCATGGCCATGCCGTGCTGGCGTACCAGTTCGAACACCAGCACCGCCAGGCCCGCGGCCGGACCGCTGACCTGCAATGGCGACCCCGCCAGCCAGCCCACCACCAGCCCACCGATGATACCGGTGACCAGCCCTTTGGCCGGCGGCATGCCGGAGGCAATGGCGATCCCCATGCACAGCGGCAAGGCCACCAGGAATACCACCACCGAAGCCAACAGCTCCCGTGGCAAAAGCGCTTTCAATTGCGCAGCACGCATGATGAATCTCCTGAGGATTTCTTCAGGCATGGCAAAGCCCGACCGCTCGAACGTCGGTCGTGACTGAACCTGATGGATTGAGGAGGCTTCAGGCGCTAGAAGCGGGCTTTGGGCGTCGCACTCGGGATCGGATGCGTGCCATCGAGTGGCAGGAAGCAGCTCCGATCAGCGTCGTAGGCCTTGATTGCGCTGGTTTCGATGTCGTAGACCCAGCCATGGATGAACAGGTGACCGTTGGCCATGCGCGAGGCCACCGAGGGGTGCGTACGCAAATGCTGCAACTGGGCGATGACGTTCTCTTCGGTCAGTACGTGCATGCTTTCGCTTTCGTTGGCGCAGTTGCAGTTTTCCTGGACCATGGTCTTCGCCACTTCCGCATGGCGCAGCCAGGCCTTGACCGTGGGCATCTTTTCCAGGCTGGCGGGGTTGAGCACCGCGCGCATGGCTCCGCAATCCGAATGCCCGCAGATGATGATGTGCTGCACGCCGAGGGCCAGCACCGCGTACTCGATGGCGGTCGAGACACCGCCGTTCATTTGCCCGTAGGGCGGCACCACGTTGCCGACATTGCGGGTCACGAACAGGTCGCCGGGGGCACTGTGGGTAATCAGTTCGGGCACGATCCGCGAGTCGGCGCAGGTGATGAACATCGCCCGGGGACTCTGGGCCGTGGCGAGTTTCTTGAACAGCTCTTCCTGCTGCGGAAAGATTTCATGGTGAAAATGCAGGAAGCCATCGACGATATGTTGCAGCGCCGCATCGGCGCTTTCGGACCCGGAGAGCCCTGAAGCCGACGCAGCTGGCGGCTGTTTATCCTTGTCACTCATGATTCATCCTCTTTTCTGACGGATTGAAGGGGATTTTCCTGATTTGGCTCGCTCGCGGCCAGCACTCATCGGATCAACGCGCCCGATTCCTTGAACGCCACCTGTACGAAACAGGTCGCTTCACCTTAGCCGCGAAAACTTAACTCAAGCTGAATCAGAGGCTCTAGGACGGGTGTTCCAGAAGTTTCTTACGCTTGTTACCCAAGAGTATAGGCGCCGGCTAAACGCCACCAGGCGACCTTCGTCCGGATCAGGGTTCAGAGTAACGACATCTGCCCCCCGGGGGGACAGAACGCCGTGCAATCGAGGTTGAAGCCTTCGCGCCGGTTGAGGCCCAGGCGCTTGATGGCCTTGGCAAACCGTTGCGCCAGCAAGTCGGCGAACGGCCCTTCGCCGCGCATGCGCGCACCGAACCGGCTGTCGTAGAGCTCACCGCCACGGGTCTGGCGAATCAGGCTCAGCACATGGGCCGCCCGTTGCGGGTAATGCGCGGCCAGCCACTCCTCGAACAGCGGCGCGACCTCCAGCGGTAGGCGCAGCATCATGTAGGCGGCGCTCTGGGCGCCGGCGTCGCGAGCCTCGGTGAGCAGGCTTTCCAACTCGCGGTCGTTGATCATCGGAATCATCGGCGAGCACAGCACGCCCACCGGGATACCCGCTTCGCGCATCACCCGAATGGCTCGCAAGCGGGCCTTGGGCGCCGCCGCGCGGGGCTCGAGGATGCGCTTGAGCTCGTCGTCGAGGCTGGTCAGGCTGATCATCACCGCCACCAGTCGCTGCCGGGCCAGTTCCGTCAGCAGATCCAGGTCGCGCAGGATCAGCGAGCCCTTGGTGACGATAGTGACCGGATGCCGATAGCGCAGCAACACCTCGAGAATCCGCCGGGTGAGCTGGTGCTCGCGCTCGATCGGCTGGTAGGGGTCGGTGTTGGAGCCCAGGTTGATCGGTGCAACGCGATAGCCCGGCTTGGACAATTGCTGTTCCAGCACGGCAGCCGCGTTGGTCTTGGCGATCAGCCGGGTTTCGAAATCCAGGCCCGGTGACAGATCCCAATAAGCATGACTGGGGCGGGCGTAGCAGTAGATGCAGCCGTGCTCGCAACCGCGATAAGGGTTGATGGTGCGGTCGAAGGGCAGGTCGGGCGAGGTGTTGCGGGTGATGATGGATTTCGCCGTCTCGATGCGCACCTCGGTGCCCTGGGTCAGCGGAACCTCCTGGTACCAACCGTCGTCCTCGGCCACCGAACGGTTAGGCGCGAAGCGGTTGTGCGGGTTGGTCGCGGTGCCACGGCCACGGGGTGGGAGAGGGGTGAACATTGGAGGAAACTCCATTACTGTATTTATATACAGTAATTGGATTCCACGAATCTGCCTAGCGCCGTCTGGCAGGACGGTAGACTTTCCTCTCACAAATCTTTGACACTCGACTCACAGGCTTTTGATCCGGGAAAATCAATGCTATAGGGCAATATAGAGTTCTCTTCTTTCGGGCGCCGTCCACATGCCGATCGTTCGTTTCCTTTACGCCCTGGGCCTGATCTTCATCACCGGCTTCGGGCTGCCCACGGCCCAGGCGGATGACAGCAACGGCCAACGCCCGCCGCAGTGGGCCACGCCGGTAGGCAACCAGTACAACCTCAACCAGATGACCCCGACGCTCTATCGCAGCACCTTGCCGGACCGCGACGCCGTGCCGATGCTGCTCAAGCTGAACATCACCACCGTGATCAACTTCCAACCGGAGGCCGACTCCAGTTGGCTGAAGAACCCCGACATCAAGCAAGTGCAACTGCCCTACCGGATTGGTCATGTCGACGACGCCGACGTGTTGACGGTCCTGCGGGCGATCAGGGACGCCGAAGACCAGGGTTCGGTGTTGATCCACGACAGGCAGGGCACGGAACGTACCGGCCTGATGGCGGCGATGTACCGTGTGGTGGTCCAGGGCTGGACCAAGGAGGAAGCCCTGAGCGAGATGATGATGGGCGGGTTCGGCGAGAGCAGCCACTTCAAGGACAGCATTCGCTACATGATGCAGGCGCATGTCGACAAGCTGCGCGAGGCCCTGGCCAGCGGCGCCTGCAGCACCAGCCCCTATGCCACCTGCGCGGTAAAGAGCTGGCTCAAGTCGGCCAAGGTCGAGTGATTGCCCGGGATGAGCCGGGCATGACCCGGCTCGGCAGAACGCGCTGCGGCGTTTACTGGCTGTCCGGTTTCTTCAGCTTGGGATTGGGAAAGAACTGCACGGTCTGGACCTTGCTGTCCTGCGCCGGTTTGGCCGCCACGGTATTGACCCGCGTGCCCAACTCCCTGGGCACCGACAGGCCCTGCTCATTCAAGGTGTCGGCATAGCCGCAGGCCACGCACTCACGGTGTGGAACGTCGTCTTCGCTCCACATCATCAGCTTGTCCTGTTCGCTGCACGCCGGGCAGACCGCCCCGGCGATAAAGCGTTTCTTGGTCTTGATCACGGCTACCTCGCTCATGCCGCGGCTTCCTCACTCAGGCCGCTGTGACGCAAGAGTGCATCAATCGAAGGCTCGCGACCACGGAAGTCGACGAACAGCAACATCGGTTCCTGGGAGCCGCCGCGGGCCAGGATCGCCTCACGGAAGGCCCGCCCGGTCTGCGCGTTCAGCACGCCCTCTTCCTCGAATCGGGAGAAGGCATCGGCCGACAGGACTTCCGCCCATTTGTAGCTGTAGTAACCCGCCGCGTAACCGCCGGCGAAAATGTGCGCAAAGCTGTTGGGGAAGCGGTTGTAGGCCGGCGGACGCATCACCGAGACCTCGTCGCGCACGCCTTCGAGCACCTGCGCCACGCTGCGGCCGTCGCCGTGGGTGGCATGCAGTTCGAAGTCGAACAGCGAGAACTCCAACTGGCGAACCATCATCAGCCCGGACTGGAAGTTCTTCGCCGCGAGCATTTTTTCCAGCAGGTCCTGGGGCAGCGGCTCGCCGCTTTCGTAGTGACCGGAGATCAGCGCCAGGCCTTCAGGCTCCCAGCACCAGTTTTCCATGAACTGGCTCGGCAGCTCCACGGCATCCCAGGCCACGCCATTGATACCGGACACACCGGCATGCTCGACGCGGGTCAGCAGGTGATGCAGGCCATGGCCGAATTCGTGGAACAGGGTGGTGACTTCGTCATGGGTCAGCAGCGCCGGCTTGCCGCTGACCGCCGGGGTGAAGTTGCACACCAGGTTGGCCACCGGGTTTTGCAGCATGCCATCGACCTTGCGCCGACGGTCGCGGGCACCGTCCATCCAGGCACCACCGCGCTTGTTGGCACGGGCGTAGAGGTCAAAGAAGAAGCGCCCGACGTGCTGGCCGTTTTCCTTGATTTCGAACAGGCGGACATCCGGATGCCAGGTGTCGAAACCGCTCTGTTCGGCAATTTCGATGCCGTACAGGCGCTGGACGATGGCGAACAGCCCACCCAGCACCTTGTCGATCGGGAAGTAGGCGCGCAGGGCTTCCTGGGAGACGCTGTAGCGTTGTTCCCGCAGCTTCTCGCCGTAGTAGCCGCTGTCCCAGCTTTGCAGTTCGGCGCAGCCTTGCTCGGCGGCGTAGGCCTTGAGTTGCTGCAGGTCCTGGGCAGCAAACGGCTTGCTGCGCTTGGCCAGGTCCCGCAGGAAGGTCAGCACCTGGTCGCTGGAATCGGCCATCTTGGTCGCCAGGCTCAATTCGGCAAAGCTGGCGAAGCCCAACAATTGAGCAAGCTCCTGGCGCAGGTCGAGGATCTCTTGCATCACCGGACCGTTATCGTACTGGCCGGCATTCGGGCCCTGTTCCGACGCGCGGGTGCAGTAGGCGGCGTACACCTCTTCGCGCAGGGTACGGTCCTGGGCGTAGGTCATCACCGCGTAGTAGCTTGGGAATTCCAGGGTGATCAACCAGCCGTCCAAGCCCTTGGCCTGGGCCGCGGCCGCCATTTGCGCCTTGGATGAATCGCTCAGCCCGGCGAGACCGGCCTCGTCGGTAATGTGCCGGGTCCAGGCCTGGGTTGCGTCGAGCAACTGGTTGGAAAAGCGGCTGCCCAGCTCGGAGAGTTTGCTCTGCACCTCGGCGTAGCGCTGCTGCTGCTCGGGCGGCAGGTCGATACCCGACAGGCGGAAGTCGCGCAGGGAGTGTTCGAGGATGGTCTTCTGGCCCACGTCGAAACCGTCGGCCTGCGGGCTGTTCGCCAGGGCTTCGAAGGCCTGGAACAGTTCGCGGTTCTGGCCCAGTTCGGTGGAGTAGGCGCTCAAGGCCGGCAGGCAGGCCTCGTAGGCTTCGCGCAGTTCAGCGCTGTTGCACACCGCATTGAGGTGACTGACCGGGCTCCAGGCGGCGCCCAGGCGATCGTTGAGTTCATCCATCGCCAGTACCAACCCGGCCCAGGTAGGCTGTTTGCCCTGGGTCGCCAGAATCTCGGCGATGGCCGCACGGTTGTCCGCCAGGATCTGTTCGATGGCCGGCAGCACGTGTTCGGCACGGATCGCCGAGAACGGCGGCAGGTCGTAGGACTGCAGAAGAGGGTTGTTCACGCTCACGGTTGGCACCTTGGCTGGAAGAAACATGCCGCCATCTTAATTACAATCGACGCCGACCGCAGCTATCAACCAGAGAGAGAGCGCCTATCGTGACCCTTCGCACCTACCAGAACCTCACGCCGGCACTCGGTGAACGGGCCTTTGTCGACCGTTCGTCGGTAGTGATCGGCGACGTCGAAATCGGCGCCGACAGCTCCATCTGGCCGTTGACCGTGATCCGCGGCGACATGCACCGCATCCGCATCGGCCAGCGCACCAGCGTGCAGGACGGCTGCGTGCTGCATATCACCCATGCCGGCCCCTTCAACCCCGAGGGTTTCCCGCTGTTGATCGGCGACGACGTGACCATCGCCCACAAGGTCATGCTGCATGGCTGCACGGTGGGCAGCCGGATCCTGATCGGCATGGGCAGCATCGTCATGGACGGCGCGGTGATCGAGGACGAGGTGATCGTCGGCGCCGGCAGCCTGGTGCCGCCGGGCAAGACGCTGGAAAGCGGCTTTCTCTACGTCGGTAGCCCGGTCAAGCAGGTCCGGGCGCTGACGGACAAGGAGCGGGCCTTTTTCACCTACAGTGCGGCGAACTACGTGAAGCTCAAGGATCAGCACATGGCCGAAGGTTATCACCAGGCCGTTTGATCGTTTTTTGTACAGCTCAGGACTGCACCATGCATTACCAGACGATTCTGTTCGACCTCGACGGCACCTTGACCGACCCGCGCGAGGGTATCACCCGTTCGATCCAGTTTGCCCTGGGCAAACTGGGTATCGACGAGCCGGACCTCGGCAAGCTCGAGCACTTTATCGGTCCGCCGTTGTTGCAGGCCTTCATGCAGTTCTACGGTTTTGACGAGGCCAGGGCCTGGGAGGCGGTGAACTTCTACCGTGAGCGCTTCAAGGTTACCGGGCTGTATGAAAACCGTGTGTTCGAGGGGGTCACGCCGTTGCTGGAGCTGTTGGGCGGGCAGGGGCGCACGCTGTATATCGCCACGTCCAAGCCCTCGGTATTCGCCCGTGAGATTGCCCGGCACTTCGATTTTGCCCGGCATTTCAAGGTGATCTACGGCAGCGAGCTGGATGGGACGCGTACCGACAAGGTCGAGTTGATTGCCCACCTGATCGCCGAAGAAGGGCTGGAGCCGAGCGATACGCTGATGATCGGCGACCGCAAGCACGACCTGATCGGCGCGCAACGCAACGGCCTGGATGCGGCGGCGGTGGGTTATGGGTTCGGTAGTTTCGAGGAGCTGAGTGAGCAGCAACCGGCTTATCATTTCCAGACGTTGGCTGAGTTGCATCGGGCGTTTTTGTAAGACGTAGGGCCGTGTCGCCCGCATCGCGAGCAAGCTTGCTCCTACAGGTCCGTGTCGTGCCAATAAATGGCGGACGACCGATATCCTGTAGGAGCAGCCGGTCGACGCTCGATTGCTCGCGATGGCGTCCTTCAGCCAGGCATCAATTTGCGCAACGCCGCCGTACGCTCGTCGACCGGCAAGCCCCCAAGCTTCTCCACCGCACTGAAAAACGCCGGCCAGTCACCATTGACCTGCTTGAACAACGCCGCAAACGCCGGCACCCACTGGTCATACAGCCCGAAGGGCAGCAGCTTGGCGTTGTTCAATGGCCCGTTGATCCAGGCGTCGTAACGCTTGTCGCCTGCCCACTGGCTCGCCTGCGTCCGGTGATACTCGTCACGCAAGCGCTGGAACGCCTGCGCCTTGCGCTCCCGCATCTGCTCGACCGGCAAGGACTGCGCATACAACTGCTGCAACCGCGCCCGCGTGTTCAGCACCAACTCGATGAACTGATCCTTCTGCTTCACCTCGTCGACCCTGGCCGGCGCCAGCCCACGGGCGGCCCGCCATTGGCGCGTGCCTTCCTGCTCGACGAAGTTGGCATAGGACTCGTTGAACTCGGTGTCGTTCTTCACATAAAAGCGCTGGTGTGCCAGCTCGTGAAAGATCAGCGTCGCCAAACGCTCATCGCCCCAGGTCATCATCGAACTGACGATCGGATCGTCGAACCAGCCCAGCGTCGAGTAGGCCTCGACCCCACTGATGTACACGTCCATGCCCTGCTGTTTTTGCAACGCCGCTTCACCCCGCGCCGCCCCCTGGTTGTAATAGCCGCGATAGGCCACACAACCGGCAATCGGGAAACAATGCTGCTGCGGGCTCAGGGAAAACTCAGGCGTGGCGAAGACATTCCAGACCACATAAGGGCGCTTGATGTCCGCATACAATCGGTAGCTGCGGTTGTCGGGCAGGTGCAGATGTTCGCTGGCGAACGCCCGGGCCTGCTGGGACTGGGCCAGGTGCTCGCGCAGTTTCGGCTCCCGGGCCGGATCGGCAATCACCTCGGCCACCGGTTCCCGGGCGCGCAGCAGGTTCAACTGGCCACCGGCCAACTGGCTGTAATAGCCGACGCTGCTGCAACCACCGAGCAACAACAGCAGCACGGCGCCTATGGAACCGCGCACCACGGACCTGAACATCATGGGAACCATCCGGCAAGAAGCTGGCGCAAGACTATCGCGCGGGTCGAACATTTTTCCATGAATGATTATCGAGGGTGAGGTGTTTACTGAAATGAGGACGCCCCACGAAAAGGTTGCTGCCCAGGACCTCCCGATGCGCCTGAACGCAGGTATGCTGACCTTCTGACAGAGTGGAAACCATCATGCGCAAAATTTTTCCCGTACTGCTCGCCCTCGCTAGCCTGGGCGGCTGTATCAGTCCGTTGCCACCGGTCAACCCGCAAATGGCCTGGGTCGACCTGGAGACCCACACCGGCACGCTGGTCATGGCCGAAAGCCTGGACAAGCAGCGTCTGCACGACGGGCGCTTTTTCCAGGTAACGCCGGGCAGCCATGACCTCGTGGCGCGTTTCGATTACGAGGTCTATATCGGCGGCATGGCAATGAACACCGATCCGCCGAATCGCCTGTGCTACCTGAGCGTGCACTATGACCACTTCGAAGCCGGCCAACGTTACCGGTTCGAGGGCATTGCCCTGGGCTTCAACGCCAGCGCACGCTTATACAACGACAAGGGTGAAGTAGTGGCCGAACAAAACAACGTGTTCTGCATGCCATAGCGAGTGACCTGCGTGGCCAGGCTTCAGCGGTCGTTCTTCTGGTAGATGATTTTCTTGCTGCCACCGTCGCAACTGCCCACGATCATGTTCTGGTCGTGGACTTCATCGTTGGCGACGATTTCCAGGGTGTAGGAACTGACGCCAGCCGCCTGGATCTTGGTTTCGATCTCGGACTTGAGTTCTTCACACGGCTTGGTCGCAGCCACGGCCGTGGTGGCCAGCACGCAACAGAAAATCCCCAGGGCAATACGTTTCATGGTCGAACTCCTTGACTACGGCAGCGCGCCGCAAGGGCGTACGCGCAAGCTGCCACTACTCGTTCGACCACAATTGCACAAGCCAAGTTCGAATGCACCTCACATCCCTGGCTCTTGCGGCAGCCAGGTCAGTGCACCAAGGTCCCGTCCAGGCTGATTTTCGCGTTCAACACCTTGGACACCGGGCAACCTTCCTTGGCCTTCCTGCTCAGTTCATCGAACTGCTGCTGGCTGGCGCCGGGGATTTTCGCCTTGAGAACCAGATGCACCGCCGTGATCGCAAACCCACCATCCACCTGATCCAGCGTCACTTCGGCCTGGGTGTCGATGCTGTCGGCCTTGAGGCCGGCCTCGCCGAGAATCATCGAGAAGGCCATGGAGAAACACCCCGCATGGGCGGCGCCGATCAGTTCTTCCGGATTGGTGCCCTTGCCCCCCTCGAAACGCGCCTTGAAGCCATAAGGCGCTTCGCGCAACACCCCGGTTTCCGTGGAAATGGAACCGATACCGGTTTTCAGGTCGCCTGCCCAATGAGCCGATGCTTTCTTCTTGATACTCATAGCTGCCTCCTCAAAAGCCGGCGCGAAGGGTTCACGCCGGGGTCAAGGCTCTGAGGATAGTCGGTGGCTCAAGGTTCATCCTGTAAGACTCATCTGAAAAAAATGCAGGTTAAAAACAGATCAACCCTTGAAACTCGGGTATATGCCCACATTCCCTGGAGACCGGCAGGTTTTTCGACAGCAGACGAAGCCTGCGTACCCACACAGGAGTAGCAGGCTCATGAAGCGACTGTCCGACGTCAAGTTTTCCACCCTCGATCTGGTGCCGGTGCGCCAGAACGGCAGTCCGGCGCAATCGCTGCGCAATTCGCTGGATCTGGCCCGTCATGTGGAGAAGTTGGGCTACCAGCGCTTCTGGGTCGCCGAACATCACAACATGGACGGCATCGCCAGTTCGGCCACTTCAGTCCTGTTGGGCTACCTGGCGGGCGGCACCTCGACCATTCGCGTCGGGTCCGGCGGCGTGATGCTGCCCAACCATGCGCCGCTGGTGATCGCCGAACAGTTCGGTACCCTGGAAAGCCTCTACCCTGGCCGTATCGACCTGGGCCTGGGGCGTGCCCCGGGCTCCGACCAGATGACCGCCCGGGCCTTGCGTCGCGAGCGTTCGGGCAGCGCCGACGACTTCCCCGAGGATGTCGCCGAGCTGATGGGCTACCTGGGCCCGCGTACCCCCGAACAACGGGTGATCGCCATGCCGGGCACCGGCACCCAGGTGCCGATCTGGTTGCTGGGTTCGAGCCTGTTCAGTGCACAGCTTGCCGGCGAGCGGGGCTTGCCCTACGCCTTCGCCTCACATTTCGCACCGCGCTATATGCATGAGGCGATTCGCGTCTACCGCAATCATTTCAAGCCTTCGGCGGTGCTCGACAAACCCTATGTGATGCTCGGCGTGCCATTGGTAGCCGCGGATACCGATGAGCAGGCCGACTACCTGGCGACTTCGGTGTACCAGCGGATCCTCGCCCTGATGCGCGGCCATAGCCTGGTACAACGGCCGCCGGTGCAGAGCATGGATGGCCTGTGGCTGCCCCACGAGAAAGAGGCGGTGGCGAGTTTCCTCGGCCTGGCGATGGTCGGCAGCCCCGAGAAGATCCGCGCCAAGCTGGAGGTGCTGATCGAACACACCCAGGCCGATGAGCTGATCTTCACCTGTGACCTGTATGAACATGCCGATCGGCTACATTCCTACGAGCTGCTGGCGCAGGTCATGAAAGGCTGACGGCCCTCCCATCTGTCGCGAGCATCCTTCTTCCTGTAGGAGCGAGCTTGCTCGCGATAGATTTCGCCGGCGACAAAAAAGCCGGCGCATGGCGCCGGCCTCGGATGTCCACCCACGCTTATTTGCGCTTGTAGACGATTTCCTTTTTACCCGAGTCGCAGCTGCCAACGGTCTTGCCATCGGCACCGGTATTGCCGGCCTTATCGACGATCTGCAGCGAATAACCGTGAACACCCTTGGCTTCAAGCTTGTCCTTGATTTCCTTCTCCACCACGTCGCAGGGCTTGCCCGCCGCCAGGGCGGTTCCCGCCAGACTCAACAAACCTACAGCCAGCAAAAGCTTTTTCATCGATCATATTCCCTGGTCAGATCAAAAAAAGTGCGTCGACTTTTGGGCGACGCACCTTGGGGGGCTATTCAGCGCCCTCTGTATAGCAATCAATATGGCAGTCGGCCAGCCTATAAGTTCAAAAGGCCAGCATTTGTTCAGCTATTGACGATCTTGAAGCCGACCTTGAGGGTGACCTGAAAGTGCGCGGCCTTGTTGTCCCTGATATGCCCCCGGGTGTCGACCACCTCGAACCATTCCAGGTGCTTGATGCTTTTGCCGGCTTCGGCCAGGGCGTTGTTGATGGCTTCCTCGATACTGGTGGGGGAAGAACCTACCAGTTCGATTTTCTTGTAGGTGTGATGGTCGCTCATGCTGCTCTCCTAAGTCCCAAGGGCGGTTCAAAGAGCCTAGCAGTGATTTTTCCGACAGCCCGCGCCGAGGGCTGTTGGTGGCGGATTCAAGATCGGTTAGGTCACGCCGTGTTCCAACTCGGTCTTGAGCCATTCGGCCAACTGCCGGGCACGGTCGTCCGCGGCGCGCCGGGGCAACCATAACGCCAGCCGCCCCGGGGTTTCATTGAAGCCCCAGGGCGCCACCAGGCGACCGGCGCGCAAATCGTCCGCCACCAGCGGTTGCGGTGCGATCGCCACCCCCAGACCGGCCACCGCCGCTTCGAGCAGATAGTACAGGTGCTCGAAACCCTGCCCATATTTCAACTGCGTCGCTGCGATACCGTTCTGCCGCGCCCAGCTGGGCCAGGCCTGCGGTCGCGAGGTGGTGTGCAGCAGCGCTTCCCCCACCAGTCCACGGGCCGGCGCCCGCAGCAATGACTCGTAACGGGCGAAATGCGGGCTCATGACCGGCCCGATGCGCTCGCTCGCCAGTTCATGGACCTGCATATCCGCCGGCCACGGCGGCTCGGCAAACAGCAACAGGGCGTCGAGCCCCGGCTTGCGCGGATCGAGATCGCCTTCGCCCGCCGACAGGTGCAGGCGCAGGTCGGGCAAATCGGCGTTCAGCCGCCCCAGTCGCGGAATAAACCAGCGTGCCAGCAGGCTCCCGGAACACCCCAGCACAAACGGCGCATCCGCCGTGCTCTGGGCCAGCTCGGCGCAGACACCCCGCAGCCGCTCGAACGCCTCGAAACTGGCATCACGCAGGCGTATCCCCGCATCTGTGAGTTTCAAGCCGCGCCCGTCCTTGACGAACAGGCTCAGGCCCAGGTGTTCCTCGAGCACTTTCAATTGCCGGCTGACGGCCCCGTGGGTCACGTGCAGCTGTTCGGCCGCCTGACTGACGCTGTTCAAGCGGGCAGTGGCCTCGAAGGCGCGCAGGGCATTCAGCGGGGGCAGGTCGCGGCTCATGATATCTGTGAGTTTTCCTGACAGGTTGCAGCGATCTTATCGGTTTTCATCCGTGCCTGTCATGGTTAGAGTGAACCCATTGCTCATTCAATCCACCACCTGGAGCCTCCCATGACCCAGTCCAACCTGCGCAACGGCCCCGATGCCAACGGCCTGTTCGGCGCATTCGGCGGCCGCTACGTGGCTGAAACCCTGATGCCGCTGATCCTCGACCTGAACCGCGAATACGAAGCCGCCAAGACCGATCCTGCGTTCATCGAGGAACTGGCCTACTTCCAACGCGACTACGTCGGTCGTCCAAGCCCGCTGTATTTCGCCGAACGCCTGACCGAACACTGCGGCGGCGCGAAGATCTACCTCAAGCGCGAAGAGCTGAACCACACCGGCGCCCACAAGATCAACAACTGCATCGGCCAGATCCTGCTGGCGCGGCGCATGGGCAAGAAACGCATCATCGCCGAGACCGGCGCCGGCATGCACGGCGTGGCCACCGCCACCGTGGCCGCGCGCTTCGGCCTGGAGTGCGTGATCTACATGGGCACCACCGACATCGAGCGCCAGCAGGCCAACGTGTTCCGCATGAAGCTGCTGGGTGCCGAAGTGATCCCCGTAGTCGCCGGCACCGGCACCCTGAAGGACGCCATGAACGAAGCCTTGCGCGACTGGGTGACCAACGTCGACAGCACCTTCTACCTGATCGGCACCGTCGCCGGTCCACACCCATACCCGGCCATGGTCC
>JACXTT010006232.1_pt1 | contig 17084 bp, 17 predicted proteins | sample 9270951 | NCBI WGS metagenome assembly JACXTT01 (sample SAMN15532306, study PRJNA645909) | rock metagenome | isolation source: weathered quartz diorite | place: Puerto Rico | collected 2017-06-21 | reverse complement strand
CCGTGCCTGAAGAGCACGAACCTCCGCGCCTTGTGACGGTGACGGTCGCAGCCTGACATCAGGAACCGTCGACTCAGAATCTGCTCCAACTCTCGTCAGCGTCCGTTAAGAGACGCGCGCCATTAGTGCACCCGACAGGTCTTGGTCGCCGCTCGCGGGAGCGCCTACAGGCGCTGAACTGGCTGCGACTGCGGCACGCCCCGACCTTGGAGACGTAATTCTTGAACCCCACAGGGCGGATGCCACTGCCGATCTCTGACTGAAATGCTGGTAATGCAGTTGCGCCGGTTGTCGACATGAAGGAGTCGCTCCTCATCCAGCACTTCCATTCGGAGGCTCATTACTGAGATGCGCCATCGGCAACCGAAGGTCTCGCAAGGTTACCAACCAGTACCGTTAACCGTCGGCCATCCATGACAACGGCTCTACAAACCGTTTGCTCAAGTCGCCATTGTGGAAGCCAGGCGTGTTCGGTCCAATCCGCCAAATCACTGATTCCTAGCGGCTAGCCTTCTTGCTTCTACAACGATCTCATTCGAGGCGTTTATCAACAACCTCGTGTCGGATTGCAGAGCAAGCATTCGGAAGCCGGCCCGATGCCACTGCGCCGCAACGTCAGGTGCTCCACATTGGATTCCCGCGACAATTTCATGAGCGAGACAAGAAGCCGACACGGCTTCGATCATGCGGCGGTGTTCAGGATCCCGACCTTCGTAACTGGGCTCCACGCCGGCTGATAGCGCGAGATCGTTGGGGCCAACAAAGACAGCGTCAATGCCAGGCACCGCGAGAATGTCATCGATGCTATTGACTGCCTGCACGGTTTCGATCATGACCACACAGAGTGGCATCTTCCAGTAGTTGTCCAGTACGCCCGTCCAAGTTGGCCCCAGGCTACGCACGTCACTTGGTCGATACCTGCAAGCTGCGACAGCAGCTCTCGCCTCGTCGACTGAATTAATCATGGGCACGATTACGCCGACAGCTCCAGCGACGAGCGCTTTCATTATCGATCCAGGCTCGTTCCAGCCTACCCGTACAACTGAAGGAACACCAGCGGCTCCGCCCGCCTGGATCATGGGCCACATGACGTCAGAACCGATTAGACCGTGCTGAGTGTCGATGCATACCCAGTCATGGCCAGATCGGGCAGCAATTTCAGCGGTCCAAGTACTGGGAATTGTGCACCAGGCGCCGAACGTCGTCTCCCGCAGGCGCAACCGCTCACGGAGCATCGTCATCGAGCTCTCATCTCACACTATTTGACAACGTTAAGCGATGTGAGCAACACCCGGCATGCGCAGCAGGCTCACAGACCATCAACTCAGTATCTGCGATATGGTGGGTGGCGTTCGCGGGTTGGCGTTCTGACCGATGATTTAACTGGCGCGGGTGACAGGTCGTGGTGCCGTTTCTCGCAGTAGGCTCGGTCAGTGTCTCTCTTTGGCGATCGGCGCCGAAACCGGCTTCGGGGGTCGCGAACGCGGCTGCACCTCCAACAGATCCAGAAGGAGGCGGACCCATGGATGCCCGAGCCCCACGAGCATCAGCGCACAGATTCCTATTTCTCAGGGCAACGCTACTCGGGGTAGCCTTACATGGACAAATATGCGCTCCCACGGGCTGGGGAGGCGCGACAGCACTGCCGGAGGCGCGCGCATCCTTATATGTGTGCGCGCTAGCGGAGCCGGCGATCTGTCCGGCGCAGTCAACGGGTCTGGCGAACGTATGCAATCGCCAGAATTGATGCGCGGCGAAATGTTGTGAGGGCTCGGTAGTCAATGGCCGCTAGGTCGAGGGAGCGCGTGATAGTCATTGCTGGCCGTCCGGGCGGGCTCGCGGATGCCATAGCCGATGGGCTGAACGCTAGAGACATTACCGTTGTGGTCGCCGACATAACCGGGGGCGCGATTCAAGTCCGATCTCGTGTGGGCCAATCCGCCGAAGCGCCGCCCATGGGATATGGCATCGAGGGAGGTGCGGGCGCGGATCGGCAAGTGGCTCGTTTGCTATACCTAGTGGGCCGGCTGGATGGGCTCATCAACCTAATACCTTCGCCAGCCGATGGGGGCAGCCCCGAAATCGATCCCGATCCTGTCGGTACCAATTTCCAACGTGTTTTCGCACTGTCCCAGGCTGCGTACAGCAGTTGGATGCGGGACCATGGCGGTTCAATCACGAACGTATTTAGTCGGCGCGAACACGGCGCCTCTGCAGGGTCAGTCGGAGACGCTATGCTCTTAACACTGACGCGAGAGCTGGCCGCGGAGCTGGCAGGGTTCGTAGACGTGAACGCAATCGTTGTCGGCCCAGTCGACGCTGCATTGGAAGTCCTTCTCGAAAACTCAATCATGCGTCCGATTGCGAAGCTGCCGCAAGCCAGCGAGATCGACACGATCGCCAAGGCAGTCGTGGACCTTCAAACATCCGCGCGTGGTAGCCATAACGGGGAAGTCCTGGTGCTGGAGTTCGCCTAAAAGACCAAGGCAGCGAAACGCCTACGCGTAGACGAACCCGCCATCGATGGTTAGCACAGCTCCGTTGATGTAGCTAGCGGCATCGGAAACTAGGAACGCAACCGCATTAGCGACCTCGTTCGGCTGCCCAAATCGGCCCATCGAGATAAGCTGGCGCAACTGGCTGCCCACGCCTTCGTCTTTCCAGAGCGCCTCAGCGAACCGAGTCTCAACCGTGCCGGGAGCGACGGCATTGACTCTGATGTGGCGATCGCCGAGTTCCATCGCGAGCTGCTTGCTCAGCTGAATCAAAGCCGCCTTAGAAACTCCGTAGGCTCCCAGGCCGGCCGCAGGGTGTAGGCCGGCTGTGCTCGCTATCGTGACTATCGAGCCGCCGTGGTCGAACATCCATGCCTTCACCACTGCCTGGATAAGCAGCAGCGCTCCACGCACGTTTACCTCAAAGACCTTGTCCCAGGCCGACAGTTCGATGTCGACAATCGACCCCATGAAGGGATTTGTGGCAGCGTTGGCAACCAGAATGTCGATCGCGCCGAGGCGGTCCATGGTGGTCGTGACCAGGCGTTCGATGTCCGCTGGATTCCCGGCGTGAGCTGGAACACCGACGACTGCGTCACGATGCTGGGAATTGATCTGCTCGACAGCGCGGTCCAGGTCGAGTTGCTTGCGACTCGACATCATGACTCTCGCGCCGAGGCCGGCCAGCTCTTCCGCAATTGCGAAGCCGATTCCCCTACTGCTCCCTGTGACTAACGCCGTGCGCCCGGCGAGATCGACATTCCTCATTTGGTCAAAGCATATCCAGCGGTCTAACGGGGAAGGTGGAGCACCGACGGCTGGATCGCCGAGATGGTCGCGGAGCCGGTAAGGCACATGACACGCTCGAGCTCTTCCTGGAGCAGCTGCATCACCCGCCGTACACCATCGCGCCCGGCCGCGGCGCATGCGACGACCAGCTGGGTGCCACGGCCCGCACAGTCCGCGCCGAGGGCGAGCGCCTTGAACACGTCCGAACCGCGCCGGAAACCCGAGTCGACCAGGATGGTAATGTCAGGTAGAGCATTGCGGATCGCGGGCAGCAGCTCGAGGATTGGAGTCGTGTAGTCGATCGTCTCGCCGCCGTGCGAACTGACGACGACCGCCGCGGCGCCAAGCTCCTTCGCGGCGAGCGCATCTCTCAAACTGAGGACGCCTATCATCACGAACGGAAGCGGTGTGGATTTGATGTACCGCGCGATCTGCTGCGCGGTCTGGTAGCCGAGACAGCTGGAGGTCCCGGTCTGGGTCGCGGGCGCGGCCCGCTCGGAGGTGGTACGAATCGCGTTGCTTTCCGAGCTCGCGTGGGATCCGGGCGACTCGGCCACCGGTCGTTCGGTCCAGCCCGGCGTCGCACCCCTAAGCGGAACGTTGAAGGCCGACCGCGATCTCGTCAGCGCCTGGGCAGCGGCGGGCGCGACGCACCTGCTGCTGGAGCTTCCGGCAGGCGCCGATGAGAGATCGGTGATGACCATGGTGTCGCGCCATCTGGCGCCCGAGGTGGCGATGCCGCACTTCCCGCGGGTGATGTCGGACTCGAAGGTGCCTCTGCCCTGGCCGGGCGACGGCGCGTAAATTGAGGGTGCGGGCTGCAGCATGAATCGCAAGCCACTCGACGGAATCAAGGTCCTGGCCTTCGAGATCCAGGTCGCCGGACCTTACTGCACGATGATGCTGGCCGACCAGGGCGCTGACGTGATCAAGGTCGAGCGGCCCGAGGGCGGGGACACCGCACGCGCCGGCGCGCCCAGAGTCAAGAACGACCGAGGCGAGTCGCAGAGCGGCTACTTCTTGCGCTTCAACCGCAACAAGCGAAGCGTCACGCTCAACCTCAAGTCCGATGAGGGCAGGCAGCTCTTTGCCGCGCTGGCGGAGAAGTCCGACGTCGTGGTCGAGAACTTCCGCCCGGGCCTGCTCGATGACATGGGCATCGGCTACAAGGACTTGTCCCAGCGCAACCCGGGACTGATCTATGCGTGCATCTCCGGGTTCGGCAGCCTCGAGGGTTACCTCGGCCCGTACAGCAAGCGCCCCGCGTACGACATCGTGGCCCAGGCGATGGGCGGCCTGATGAACACGTGCGGCCAGGCCGACGGGCCGCCGACCTGGCTGGGCGTGGCACTCGGCGACATCGTGTCGGGTATGAACGCCGCCTACGCGATCATGCTCGCGCTCTACGAGCGGACGCGCACCGGGAGGGGCCAGTACATCGACATCTCGATGTACGACACGATCATCGGCCTGGCCGAGCGGTCGGTCACCGCCTACTCGCTGACCGGGCACGTGCTGAAGCGCGGGCGCGAGCCCTACATGGCGCCATGGGGACCGTTCGAGTGCAGGGACGGCTGGATCGGGCTGATCGTCGCCACCGAGGGCGACTGGGCGAAGTTCTGCTCCGCGATCGAACGCCCCGACCTGGTCAGTCGGGAGGGCGCGACCTCCGGACCAGACCGAGCGAAGAACATGTCCGGCTGGCTCGGCAAGATCGTCAACGGATGGTTTGCAGGCCAGACCAGGGCGGAGGCGACGTCGAAGCTGCTCGCGGTGGGGCTTCCCATCGGCCCGGTGCAGAACGCCCAGGACATCTATGACGACCCGCAGGTGGCGGCGCGGCGCCTGATGATCGACGTGCCCGACCCCATCCTGGGCTCCGTCCGGCTCGTCGGTCCAGCGCCGAAGCTCTCCGGCTCGCCCGAGGCGCTCGCCGGGCCGGCGCCGCTGCTCGGGGAGCACAACGCCCAGGTCCTCGCCGAGATGCTCGGATTCACGAAAGAGCATGTCGCCCGCCTGCAAGAGGCCGGCGTCATTTCGATGGCCAAGGAGACGAGCCAGTGAACCGCGATGAAGTTGCAGTGATCAGCGCCGTACGCAGCCCGTTCGGGAAGTTCGGCGGCGTGCTCAAGGACTTCAGCCTCCCCGCTCTCGGCGGCATCGTCGCGGCCGAGGCGATCAGGCGCGCCGGGATCAAGCCGGAGGACGTGGAGGAGGTCGCGACCGGCGTGAACTTGCCCGGCGCCGACCGATCGATCGCGCGCCAGGTCCTCATCGAGGCGGGCATCCCGACCGAGCGGGTCGCCTACACCGTCGACCGCGCGTGCTGCTCTTCGATGGCTGCCGTCAACATGGCCTCGCGGTCGATCCGGCTCGGCGAAGCGTCGATCGCGCTGGCCGGCGGCACCGAAAACATGAGCAGGGTGCCGTACTTCCTGACCGACTTCCGCTGGGGCCACCGCCTTGGGGACGTGCACCTGAAGGACCAGCTCGTGATCGCCGACCCGATGACCGGCAAGCCGCGCGCCGTCCAGGCCGGCGAGGAGGCGGTCGAATACGGGGTCAGTCGCGAGGAGCAGGACCGGTGGGCGCTGCGCAGCCACGAGCTGTACTTCAACGGGAAGGCGGCGTGCCGGTTCAGCGACGAGCTGATGCCGATCGAGGTGCCGCAGGAGCGCGGGGCGCCGGTCGCCTTCGTCGAAGACGAGTCGCCCCGCCAGGACGTGGCGCTCGAGAAGCTGGCGAAGCTGCCGACGATCTACGGCAGCCCGACCGTCACCGCGGGCAACGCGCCAGGGCTCAGCACCGGCAGCTCGGCCATGGTGCTGATGTCGAAGGACGAAGCCGCTCGCCGCGGCAAGCAGCCGCTGGCGATGCTGATGGGCTGGGCGATGGCGTCAGGCCACCCCGACAGGATCGCGTCGATCCCGGCCGAGTCGGGCCGGATCGCGCTGGAGAGGGCGGGCCTGACGATCGACGACATCGACCTGATCGAGATCAACGAAGCCTTCGCCGCGGTCCCACTCGTCTCCACTCTCATCATGGCCGGACGCGATCCGAAGAAGGCCGAGGAAGTCCGGGCGAAGACGAACGTGAACGGCGGGTCGATCGCCATCGGCCACCCGACCGGCGCGACCGCGGCCCGGATGATCATGACCCTCATGTACGAGCTTCGGCGCCGGCGCGAGGCGTCAAAAGACTCCCGTCCCTACTTCGGCCTGGCGACGCTCTGCGGCGGCATCGGCGAGGGTGAGGCCGTGGTCGTGAAGGTGGGCGGCTAGACGACCGAGTCCGGCTGGTACCTGCCGAACACGCGCGCCAGCGTGTCGCTGATCTCGCCCACGGTCGCGTAGACCCGCACCGCGTCGATGGTGGGAGGCACGATCGAAGACCCGTCACGAGCCGCCCGCTCGAGGCCGTCGAGCGCTTCGCGCACCGCCCGCGCGTCCCTCCGGGCGCGCAGCTCGCGCAACCGCTGGACCTGCTCCGGCTCGATCGCCTCGTCGATCGCGAACGGGTTCGGACCCTTCTCGCCGCCCTCGACCACGAAGCAGTTGACGCCTACCACGCGCCGCGCCCCGCTGTCGATCTCGGTCTGGATCCGGTACGCGGACTCGGCGATCTGCTCCTTGAACCAGCCAGACTCGATGCACCACATCGCTCCACCGAGCTCGTCGATCTTGTCGAGCTCGACCCTGACGCGGCGCTCGATCTCCGCCGTCAGCGCCTCGATCGCGTACGAACCACCGAGCGGGTCGACCACGTTCGCGATGCCGCTCTCCTCGAGGATCACCTGCTGCGTGCGCAGGGCGAGCGTCGCCGCGTCCTGGGTGGGCACGCCGAGCGCCTCGTCGTAGGCCGACGTGTGCAGCGTTTGCACCCCGCCGAGCACGGCCGCGAGCGCGTTGATGCTGACCCGGATGATGTTGACGAGCGGCTGCTGCGCGGTGAGATTCGAGCCGGCTGAGAACGCGAAGATGCGCAGCGCCCGACTCTCCGGGTTCGTGGCCTGGAATCTCACCGACATGATCGAGTCCCACACGTTGCGTGCGGCGCGGAACTTTGCGACCTCCTCCAGCAGCTCCATGTCGGCGGTGAGGAAGGTGAAGAGTGAGGGAGCGAAATCGTCGACGGAGAGGCCGCGTTCGAGCGCGGCGTCGCAGTACGCGATGCCGTTGGCGAAGGTGAAGGCCAGCTCCTGGATCGCGTTGGCGCCCGCCTCGCGCATGTGGTAGCCGCTCATGCTCAGCGGGGTCCAGCTGGGCAGATGGCGGGCGCAGTAATCGATCACGTCGGCGACGATGCGCAGCCCGGCGCGGGGCGGATAGATCTGCGTGCCCCGGGCGATGTACTCCTTGAGCACGTCGTTCTGGATCAGGATCTTGACCGCGTTCGGGTCTCGTCCATTCTTCTCCGCAAGCGCGACGTTGAGCGCCAGCCACAGGTGGCCGATGGAGTTGGCGGTGGTCCGGATCTGGCGAACGTTCTCGAGCGGGATGCCGTCGAAAAGGACCTCCATGTCGGCGAGCGAATCGATCGCGACTCCGACCCGTCCGACCTCACCACGGGCGTGCGGGTGGTCCGAGTCCAGGCCCAACTGGGTAGGCAGGTCGAGCGCCACGGAAAAGCCCGTCTGCCCGGCTCGAAGCAGCTCCTTGAACCGTCCGTTCGTTTGCTCGGCCGACCCGAAGCCGGCGTACTGGCCCATGATCCACGGCTTTTCGAGGTACATCCGCGGCGTGATGCCCCGGGTGAACGGCGGGCGCCCCGGCTCTCCCGGCTCGACGCCGCCCGCTGCGGCCATCGTGGACTGCGAGTAGACCGGTTCGAGCGGGATTCCTGACCGTGTCTCAGTCATCGCCGATCCTCAGTCGGATGCTACCCCTCGACCCCGCGCCGGAGCGTGGAGGCGGCGCCGAACAGCATCAGCTCGTTGTTGCTGACCGTCACGAAACGAACGCCCTGCTCGACCCAGAAGCGCGCCGACGGCGCGTCGGGCACCCAGATTCCGACCGCGACGTTGCGCTCGGCGGCTCGGCTCACGATCTCCGAGATCGCCTCCCGAACCTTCGGATGATCGAACTGTCCCGGCAGGCCGAGCGACGTCGAAAGGTCGTACGGGCCGATGAAGATGACACTGAGCCCTTCGATGCCGAGGATTCCACCGAGATCCGTCGTCGCTAGGCGCGCCTCGACCTGCAGCACGATCAGCGGCTGGTAAGCGTCTTTCGCCGTCAGCGTCGGGAAAGGCACCGCCGAGTAGCGCAGCTGCCTCGTCGAAGGCGAGGCGCCGCGTGACCCGCGCGGCGGAAACCTCGTCAACCTCACGGCAGACGCACCCGCCTCGGCCGAGGTGACGCCCGGCGTCACGATCCCGACCGCGCCGAGGTCCAGCGCCTTGCCCACGTCGTGAGGCGCGCTGAGCGGAACACGCACGAAGGGCGCGGTGTCGGCCGCCTCCGCCGCCCGGAGCAGGTGGCGCACCGTCTCGATGCCGTAGGGACCGTGCTCGAGATCCAGGATCACGAAGTCCCAGCCGGCCCATCCGAGCACTTCCACGACCTCGGGGCTCGGGGTCTGGACCCACGTGCCGTACACCACCTGGCGCGCGGCGAGCGCCTCCCTCAGGCGCCCTGCGTTCATGAAGACGGAGTCGTGTTCAGCAGGATCTTGATCGTTCCCGCAACGCACACCGTGTGGTGCTGGTTGCAGATCTTGAAGTCGAGGTCGGCGATGCCCCGTTGGTGGCCCTTCGGATGGAGCGCTGCGATCTTCGAGGTGTATGTGATGGTGTCGCCGAGCGCAACCGGATTGGTGAACCGTACGCGGTCGAAACCGTAGAGCGCGATCACGGCGACGCCAGAGATCGGCGCCATGCCGGTCATCATCGCGACGAGCAGAAGGCCGTGCGCGATGCGCGTGCCGAACGCCCCTTTTGCAGCGAACGCGGCGTCGTTGTGGATCGGGTTCCAGTCACCGCTGACGGCGCTGAAGAGTGCGATGTCGGTTTCCGTCACGGTCCGGCCGCGAGTCCCGGCGAACACGTCGCCGACGCTCAGCTGATCGAAGTACTTGTCCAGCAACTCCTACCCCATGTGCGGCTCGTCGAGCGTCGAAATCATATCCTGCGCAAGCCCAGACCAGCCGCCATCCTAAACAAACGCTCGTTAGCCAATACAATCGGGCGGTGAGGTTTGCCGGCCAGACCGCGATCGTCACCGGAGCGGGACGCGGAATGGGCCTGGCGGTGGCGAGGGGGCTCGCCGCGGAAGGCGCACGCGTCGTCGTGGCCGAGGTCGACGAGCGGGCGGGCCGCGAGGCGGCGCGTGAAATCTCGGATGCGGGCGGTCAGGCTCTGTCGGTGCCGGCGGACATCAGCCGGGTCGACGAAGTGCGCTCGCTCTTCAAAAGGACGCTCGACGAGTTTCGCACCGTCGACATACTCGTCAACAACGCCGGCATCGGCATTCCCAAGCCGCTCCTCGAGTACACCGAGGCGGACTGGGACCGCCAGCTCGGCGTCAACCTCAAGGGCATGTTCTTTGCCACGCAGGAGGCTGCGCGCGTCATGATCCCCAAGCGGGGAGGCAAGATCGTCAACTTCGCACCGACCGCCGGGTTCGGCTCCTCGTCGACTCACGAGACGGCCTATGACATAAGCAAAGGAGGCGTGCGGCAGCTCACCGTGTCCGTCGCGGCGGAGCTGGCGCCGCACCACGTCAACGTGAACGCGGTGGCGCCCGGGACGATCATGACCGAGTTGACCCTGCGAGTTCTCGACACGCCCGAGAAGATGGACCGCGCGGCGGCGAAGATTCCGATGGGGCGCCTGGGGGTCCCTGAGGACATGGTCGGTCCGGTGCTCTTCCTGTGCTCGGAGGAGGCCGACTACATCACCGGCCACACGCTGGTCGTCGACGGCGGGTGGCTGCTCTTCTGACCTCGACGGAAGCGGTGCGGCGGGGCGGCCTGTTTGGTTTCGAACCACGCCTCTGGCTGACGACCTTCGGCCACATGGTCATCGATTCGAACCCGGCTCTCCTGTTCGCGCTAGTGCCGGTGATCGTGCTGCACCTCCGCATCGACTTCGCCCACGCGGGCGCGCTGGTGACCGTGCTGCTGCTGACCTCGAGCATCACCCAGCCGCTCTTCGGCCTGGTGCAGGACCGGCGCCCCCGCTTTCCTCTCGCGAGCGCAGGCCTGCTGGTCGCCGGCTCCGCGATGGCGGCGACCGGTTTCGTCGCGACATTCGGCCAGATGCTCGCCCTCGTCGTCATCGCGGGACTTGGCGTGGCCGCCTTTCATCCCCAGGCGGTCGCCCAGGCGGCGCGCGCGAGCGCGGGCCGGACCGAGTGGGGGATAGCGGTGTTCTTCACCGGCGGCTCGACCGGCACCGCGATCATGTCGCTCGTTATCGTGCCGCTGGCGGCTGCGTACGGAACACGTGCGACCATAGTTGCGCTGGTCCCTGCGGCGGTTGCCGCCTCGCTGTTCCTGCGCGGCACGGGAGCTGGGAGTGCCGCGGCAGCGCCGCCGCCACGCCCTGAAGCGAGCATGAGGTCGTCTATACGTGCGGTCCGATTCCCGCTGTCGATGCTGCTGTCGATCTCGATCCTTCGTTCAGCGGTGCTGACTGCCTACCTGGCGTTCTTGCCGGCGCTGGCGACGTACAGAAGCGGCAGCCTTGCGGTCGGTGGAGCGACGCTCGCGGCGTTTCTGCTCGCGGGCTCGGCCGGCGCCCTGCTCGGTGGGGCCGCCGCGCATGCCTACGGCAGCGCGCGGGTCGTCGGCACGTCGCTGATCACGGGCATGCTGGCGCTGCTGCCCGCGCCATGGCTTCCCGCGTCCGTGCTGGTGCCGTGGATGTTCCTCGCCGGGGTCCTGCTTTTCGCGTCCGAGGCGCAGGTGACCGCGCTGGCACAGAGACTGCTTCCCGCTTTCGTGGGCATCGCATCCAGCCTGATGATGGGAATAGGCCTGGGCATCGGCAACCTCGGTGCCTTCGGAGCGGGCGCGATCGCAGATCGGCGCGGCATCCCGTATGCGCTGACCAGCGTGACGCTGCTCCTGGTGCCGGCGGTCGCGGCGTCCCTGGCCTACATGACCGCGATGCGCCGGGCGAGGACCTGATCCAGATGCGCTTCGGCATCGGCATGTACAGCGCGCAGCGGCCGCCGAATTCGCCGTACACGCATCGCGAGCTGTACGCCGACGTGCTGCGCCAGGCCCGCATCGCCGACGATGCGGGGCTCGACTCCTTCTGGATCGCCGAGCACCACTTCGCCGAGGACGGATACGCGGCGGCGGTGATCCCTGTCTGCGCGGCGGTGCTGGGCGCGACCGGGAGGTTGATCGCCGGGACCAGCATCGCCATCGCGTCCTTCTATCACCCGATCCGCCTCGCTGAGGACGCGATCGAGCTCGACCTGTTGAGCGGCGGGCGCTTCATCCTGGGCATCGGGACCGCATACCGCCCGGAGGAGTTTGCGGGGATGGGCATCGATGCCTACACCGACGAGGCTCGCCTCGAAGAGGTGACCGACATCCTCACACGCGCCTTCACCGGCCGCCCCTTCTCTTATCGCGGACGCTTCTACGAGATACCGGAGCTGACGGTCACGCCCACACCTTTCACCGACGGCGGGCCGCCGATCATGCTCGCCGGGAACGGGGTGGCCGCCCGCGACGCGGGACGCGCGGGTGAGCGACGCAAGCGGTACATGGTCGACCCGTCGCTTCCGCTCAACGAGGTGACCCGGCTGGTGGGCATCTACGACCGCGCCTTTACAGGCGAGGCCGGGCTCGAACTTCCGCTCTTCAACTACGGCTACGTCAGCGACGACTCGGACCCCTGGGAGGAGATACGCGACGGCTTCACGTACCTGCGTCAGACCTACGACCGCTGGGCCGGCCGCACCGTGCGCGAGGTACGTCGCGAGGACCATCGCCTGATCCTGGGCGGCCGGGAAGAGGTGGCGCGACAGGTCCTCGACTACCACCGGATGTTCGGCGACCGCCTGCACTTCATCCTGCGGTTGAACTACCCGGGCCAGGACCCAAAGCGCTCCGATGAGGCGATCGATGCCTGGGCGGAGGTCGCGGCCGCGGTGAGGCGAGAGCTCGCATGACCATCGCGACCGTCGAGACGATCGACACCCACACCCTGGGCGAACCCACTCGCATCGTCCTGAACGGGTTTCCTGAGCTCCGGGGGCGCACGATGAAAGAGCGGTCTCGCGATCTGCTTCGGCGCCATGGCGCGATGCGTCGCGCCCTCATGTGGGAGCCGCGCGGCCACGTCGTGATGTTCGGCGCCATCGTCGTGCCGCCCGCGAACTGTCGCGCCGACCTCGGCCTGGTGTTCATGGACGGCGGTGGCGCGGTCGACATGTGCGTCCACGGGACGATGGGCGCGGTCACTGCGCTGGTGGAGACCGGCCGGCTGAAGCCCCAGCGCGGCGGCGTCGTGGTCGTCGACACACCGGCTGCCTCGCTCAGGGTCCGCGTCCACCGGTCAGGCCGGCGAGTCGCGAGCGTCGAACTCGAAGGAGTAGCAAGCCGATCCGTCGTCCGTGGGCTGCGTGCGCGGGCCGCGGGCCGCGACGTCGCCTACGACCTGGCCTACGGAGGCAACCTGATCGCTATCGCGAGCGGCGCCGACCTCGGCGTCAAGGTCCAGGCGAGCGCATTCCAGCAGCTCGTCGCCGCCGGCATGGAAATCAAGTCGCAGGCCCAGGCCGCCTGGCGCAGGTCACGCGGACGTCTCGGCCCGTGGCCGGAGGTCGTGTCGGCGCTTATCTACGCGCGCCTCGGTCCGCGCCGCTACCGTGACCTCGTCGTGTTTCGCGATCGGTCCGTCGACCGGTCGCCGTGCGGTTCGTGCGTCTCCGCGTTCATGGCCCATCTCCATTCGACGGGAAAGCTGAGGGCCGGGGAGTGGATCGAGTGCGAGAACCTTCTCGGCCTCGCCTTCCGCGCGCGGCTGGTGGATCGTCGCGGCGAGCTCATCCCCGAGCTGTCGGGCTCGGCCTTCATCACCGGGGAGCATCGCTTTCGAATTGACTCGCAAGACCCGCTGCGCCATGGGTTCCAGCTCGCGTGAGCAGGCCGAAGATGAAAGTCGGGGTCGTCCTGCCCACGTACCGCCGCCTCGCATCGGCGGAGAACATCACCCGTGCGGCCTGGCTCAGCGAATCGCTTGGATACGACTCGGTGTGGGTGACCGACCACATCGTGGTTCCGTCAACGAGCGTGGACTCGTTCGGGCCTGACTTCTTCGAGGCGGTCTCCGTCATGGCGTACCTCGCCGGCATCACGCGACGAGTGGAGATCGGCGCGGCCATCCTGATCGTCCCCTACCGGCATCCGCTGATGTTGGCGAAGATGATCTCGACCATCGACCAGCTGTCGCACGGCAGGGTCATCCTGGGCGCGGGCCTCGGCTGGCTCGAGTCCGAGTCGGCGTTGATGGGCGTACCGCATCGCCGGCGCGCTCGCGTCGCCGACGAGACGCTCGCGGCCATGCGGGCGTGCTGGGAATCGGCCGAGCCGGAGTTTCACGGCGAGGTCTACGACTTCGGAGGGTTTCATTTCGCGCCCCGGCCACATGCGGGGCGCCGGCTTCCAGTCCTCGTCGGCGGCGCCACCACGGTCGCCCTGCGGCGCGCCGCGCACCTCGGTGACGGGTGGATCGGCGACGACCAGACCTTCGAGGAGATGGAGGCGTCGCTGGCCCAGCTCGACAAGGAGCTGCATGCGGCCGGCCGAGCACGAGACGGTTTCGAGGTCGCCGCGCGCAGCGGCCTCCAGGTCGTGGCCGAGCGCGCCGCCGGCACCGCGTCGCCCTCAGAGAAAGGATGGAAGAGCGCAGAGTTCGTGACCGGGGGACGCACTCCTTTCCGCGGCCTGCGAGAAGAGGTGGTGGCCGACTTCCGGCGTGCCGCCAAGCTGGGCATCACCCACCTCGTCTTCGAATTCCCTGTCTCGCGAGGCGAAGAATCGATGGAACTCTTCGAGACTCTCGCCTCGATCCGCGCAGAGGCAGGCGTTTGAAGCACTTCTCGCGCGCGGAGATCTTCGCGCTCGAGCCGCGAAGGGTCGCCGACGCGATGTCAGAGGCCCTGGCGATGGTGGCGCGAGGCGCGGCGGTCGCACCGATCAGGACGCACATCGAGCTCGGTGACGGCGCCGGCACCTTCCTGATCAGCGGCGTGCTGACCGAGCTCGACCTGCTCACGGTCAAGGTGATCAACGTCCGTCCCGCCAGCGCGGCTCGCGGCATGCCCCGGCTGGAGGGTGGGCTGATCGCGTTCAGGTCGAGCACCGGCGAGCCGCTCGCGACTCTCGACGCGCGCGCCGTGACGGAGGTCCGCACCGCTGCCTGCAGCGCCGTCTCGTTCCGCAAGATGGCGCGACCCGATTCGTCCGTGCTCGTCATCTTTGGCACCGGCCCGCAGGCACAGGCGCACCGGCGCGCGCTGTGCGCGGAGCACGATTTTGTTGAGGTGCGCATGCTCGGGCGCGGAGAGGACGGCCGGGTGGCGCTCGCCGACGCCGACGCCGTGGTCACTGCGACCAACTCGGTGGCTCCGCTTTTTCCCGCCGGCGAGATCCGGTCCGGTACGCACCTTATGTGCGTCGGCAGCGGCTCCGCCGGCGCGACCGAGGTCGAGCCGGAGCTGCTCGCGCGAGCAGCGGCGATCCGGGTCGACCACCGGCCGACCTGCCTCGCCGAATCGGGGGAGATCGTGCGCGCGCTGGCATCGCACCTGATCGACGAGTCGGACGTGCGCGAACTGGGAGAGGTCGTGCTCGGCCGCATCGCCGGCCGCCAGGACGCAGGCGACATCACCATCTACAAGTCCGTTGGCAACGGGACCCAGGACGCGGCCCTGGCGGCACTTCTGCTGGGGCTGCGGTGACGATCCGCCTCGGGCTGGGCGTCTTCAGCGTCCAGGCGGTGCCGCAGCGGCCCGACCATCACGTGAAGCTCTACGCGGACCTGCTCGAGGACGCCGAGCTCGCCGAGTCGCTCGGGTTCGACTCCGTATGGCTTTCCGAGCACCATTTCTGGTTCGACGGCTACTGCCCCGCGGACCTCGCCGCCGCCGGGGCGATCCTCGGCCGGACGAGGACGCTGCGGGTCGGCACCGCTGTGATGCTCTTGCCGATGCATTCGGTCGACAAGGTGAGCCAGGACGCCGCGGTCGTCAACCGCCTCGGCGACGGCAGGCTGGTGCTTGGCGTCGCGCTCGGCTATCGCGACGCGGAGTTCGACGGGTTCGGGGTGCGGCGCAAGGATCGGGGCCGGCTGATGGACGCCATGCTCCCTCGACTCGCCGAAGCGAGCAGGGCCGCCGATCCTCCATTTCCGATCTACGTCGGCGTCGCGACGGCGGTCGCTGCGCAGCGGGCAGGGCGGCTCGGGCTGCCCCTGTTCGGGGACTCGACGATGACCGCGCCCGAGCTCGAGGAGATGCTCGCGGCCTACAACGGCGCGGCGGCTGCCGCCGGCGTAAGACCGCCACCCGCCCACGCGCTTCAGCGCGACGTCTTCATCACCGAGGATCCCGAGCGTGACTGGGCGAAGCTCTTTCCCGAGCTTCGCTACATGCGGCGTCAGTATGGGAGCTGGTCCTTTCCTCAGCAGCCCGGCGAGCCGCCCGATGCCTATATCGTCCGCCTCGAGAGTGACATCGAGGCGAAGCTCGAGAACCTGATCATCGGCGACGCGGTGCATGTGGCGTCGGAGTTGAGGCGCTTCGGTGCTCTCGGCTTCGACCTGATCGTCTGCCGAAGCCAGTTCGGCAACCTCCCGCGCGATCTCTTCCACCGCGCCGTCGAAGGGCTGGGACGCGTCTGTGCGGAGGTCTTGCGATGAGGATCGGGCTTGGACCGATCTCGCTCGCCCGGGCGTCGCGTTCTCAGCTCGAGGCCCTAGCGCACGCTGCGGTGGCCGCGTCCTTCGACGCCATCTGGGTGGCGGAGTCGCGCGATGCTAGGGCAGGAGGCGGCCTGGGAGCTGCCGCCATGCTCGCGCAGCTGGTTCCGATCCGCGTCGGCGCCGCGGTCGATTTCGGGGCCTACCATCCGCTCTACCTGGCCGAGGACATCGCGGTCGCCGACCTCACCTCGAGCGGACGAATCGAGGTCCTGCTGCGGGGCGGCTCGGAGGAGCAGGTCCGACTGCTGGTCGAGGCGCTCAGCGGCGCGCACATGCGCTTCGACGGTGAAAGCCTGCACGTGCCGGCACGGCTCGACGACAACCAGCCGTCTCCTCAGCGGCTCGCGCTGAACCCGAGGCCGGCCCAACCCGTGGTGCCGATCTGGCTCGAGGGTGGCGGCGCGCAGCTCGCCACCCAGGTCGGGGTTGGGTTTGCTGTGCGCTGGCGCAAGGGCATCCCCGCGCCGGCGCCGGCGGGTCGCTGGCCCGGCATGCTGCTGTGCCCTGGCGACGTTGCGGCCGACGACCTGCTCGATGCCGCCGGCGGGGCTGCGGCCTATTTCGTGGTCGATGCGAGCAGCGCTGAGGAAGCGGCATCGGCCGGTCGTCGCCTGGCCGGACCGCTGCGCATGCCCGAGTTTCCCGAGTGGGTCAGTCAGCAGTAAAACGAGCGTTCGTTAGCATTCGAAAAGGCTGTGCTATCGTGACCGCGGGATGCTTGCGCGCAGTGACGTGGTCCTCTACACCCTCAACAGCGGAACCACCGACCCGACTTGACAGGAATGCTGCAGGGTGAGGGAGTTTCTCTCACTGAACTCGGTCCCCTTCGAGGACCGCAACATCGCCAAGGAACCGCG
>JACXTT010006231.1_pt1 | contig 17084 bp, 14 predicted proteins | sample 9270951 | NCBI WGS metagenome assembly JACXTT01 (sample SAMN15532306, study PRJNA645909) | rock metagenome | isolation source: weathered quartz diorite | place: Puerto Rico | collected 2017-06-21 | reverse complement strand
AGCGCCGGGACAATGTCTATCAGCGTTATATTGGTAAAACCCTGCGCCAGCAGGTATTCCGCTTCATAACCATTGCCGCAACCAGGAATGAGCAGGTGCATGGCTTTATCTTCCAGCTGGTCAATATAGGCTTTGAGCGGGGGAGAAGGGGCGCCGAGATCCCAGGGCGTATCGTTGCTTTCAAAACGATGCTCCCAATACGCGCCGCTGCCGGGTGTAGGATCGGGGGCTATCAATTGCGAACCCAGTTTACTTTTTCGTCTATAGGACTGCGTTTGCCAACGGGAGAAGGAACGGCAATAACACCTACATAAAAAAAGCCCATCAGCTTATCGGCCGCTTCCAGCCCGAAAAACGGTTTTGCGCTTTCATTAAACGTAACGCCGCCGGTGGTCCAGTAGCAACCTACCTGGTAGGCTGCGGCGGTGAGGTACATATTCTGTACGGCGCAGGCTACCGCTGCTATCTCTTCCATTTCGGGCAGGTTTTTATCGGCATGGCGTTTCATGCCAATAGAAATAATATGCGAGCATGCCAGCGGGTTAGTAAGCATTTTCTCATATTTATCTTCTGCAAAGCTGCTGCCGGCCCCTTCCTTGTATTTGTCGGCCTGGAACCGGGCAAAGGCTTTCAGCCCTTCGCCGGTAAAGACCGTAAAGCGCCAGGGCTCTGTTTGCTTGTGGTTGGGCGCCCAATTGGCGTTTTCCAGCATCTGGCGGATAATGGCGTCGGGTACCTGTTTGCCGGCCGCGTACTGCTTTGGAAAGGTGCTTCTGCGTTGTTTGATCAGCTCGTTGATCTCTTCTATATTAAAAATCATAAATATGTTTAATCAGGGCGGTAAAGATAATGCGCGGGGCAATACAATTTTTATTTCTTCCCGTTCGTTAATATACTATCCAATAACTGTTGAAAACCCCGATCCCAGCTATGAATAACCCCTTACTTAACCAGCAGGATTACCTTGCAGAGCGGTTCCGCTACATAGAGGAACATGTAAACCAGATGTCACGCCTGGCGTTGCTCAAGCTTCAATCTCTACAAATGGTTCGGAGAAATACCCTGATAGATATCAGTGTAAAGCAGGAAATGGAAGAATTTGTACAAACTACCCTGCTCAACCTGGTGCCCAACAGCTTCGTACTGAGCGAGGAAGGTTATTATTTTACCGCTATATACAACTAACCCCCCTGATCTCTATATTGGCATTTTTGCAAAAAGGAGTTTAATGAACTCCTTTTTTTGTGCCGGGAAACATGCTATTATCAACAAGGGGATTCCCTAAGTACAAATTCGCTTCTCACCCGGGTCTAACCCGGGTTTAACCTGGGGCTGGTCCCTGTTTTAAAGGTAAAATCCATGTCAGACCCGGGTTGGACCCAGGCCGGACCCAGGCATATTACGTTTAATTACTATGTATGGTGTTTGACAGCTGTAGAGCTGGCTGGCAGAAATGCCGGGGAAAAACGGTGGTGAAGGACTGCCCCGGCGAAAAAAGATGGTAACGCTAATTTAAGGCAAAAACCGGAACCCGGCATAGCAGCCGGGTGAAATTGTTTGATGCGAACAATTGTTAGTTTGAATGGACCGAACCCTTATCTTTGTCGCACCTTTAAAATTCCTACTACATGCATTTTCAACTCAGCGAAGAGCACCGGATGATACAACAGGCGGCGCGCGACTTTGCGCAAAACGAATGCCTGCCGGGCGTTATAGAACGCGATGAACAACAGAAATTTCCCAGGGAACAGGTACTTAAACTGGCGGAGCTCGGCTTTATGGGTATGATGGTAAGTCCTGACTATGGCGGGGCGGGTATGGATACCATCAGCTATGTACTGGCCATGGAAGAAATCAGCAAGATTGACGCCAGTGTGAGCGTGTGCATGAGTGTGAACAACAGCCTGGTATGCTGGGGACTGGAAGCCTTTGGCAGCGAAGCCCAGAAGCAAAAATACTTAACACCCCTGGCCCAGGGCCGTAAAGACGGGCAGTTATACATTGGCGCTTTCCTGCTCAGCGAGCCGGAGGCCGGCAGCGATGCTACCTCGCAGGCTACCGTAGCCGAAGACAAGGGCGATTATTACCTGCTCAACGGTACCAAGAACTGGATTACCAATGGCAATTCCGCCTCGGTATACCTGGTGATGGCGCAAACAGATACTTCCAAAGGCAGTAAGGGCATCAATGCGTTTATTGTGGAAAAAAGTCTTCCGGGGGTAGTGGTGGGCGCCAAGGAAAACAAGCTCGGTATCCGCGGCAGCGATACACACAGCATTTTATTTAACGATGTAAAAGTGCCCAAAGAAAACCGCATTGGCGCGGAAGGGTTTGGGTTCACTTTTGCCATGAAAACGCTGGCCGGCGGTCGCATTGGAATTGCCAGCCAGGCGCTGGGCATAGCTTCCGGCGCGTACGAGCTGGCGCTGAAATACTCCAAAGAGCGCAAGGCGTTTGGCAAGGAAATCATGCACCACCAGGCTATCCAGTTCAAACTGGCCGATATGGCTACCCGAATAGAGGCTGCGCGGCTGCTTTGCCTGAAAGCGGCTTACGAAAAGGATAATAAAATGGACTATACCCTCAGTTCTTCCATGGCAAAAGTATTTGCCTCGGAAACGGCCATGTGGACCGCCACCGAAGCGGTACAGGTGCATGGGGGCTATGGTTATGTAAAAGAATACCATGTGGAACGGCTGATGCGCGATGCCAAAATCACCCAGATTTATGAAGGCACCAGCGAAGTGCAGCGGATTGTGATTAGCCGATCGATACTGAAGTAGGAGGTCTGAAGTCTGAGGTCCGAGGTCGGAAGTCAGATGGCAAAGCAAACGATCAGACCTCCGACTTCCGACTTCTTATTTTTTCGCTCAGCGATTGATTGTTAATTTTAGCGGGTAAAATTTTCACCCAACCCAATCGTATGAGCGTTATCCAACTCAGTAATGTACGCAAACAGTATAGTGGCACTTATGTATTACAGGGTATCAACCTCTCGTTTGAGAAGGGGGGTATTATCGGGTATATAGGTCCCAATGGCGCCGGCAAAAGCACGACCATAAAAATCCTTACCGGCATTATCAGCGATTTTGAAGGCGAGGTAATGGTGATGGGCATGGACGTGCGCAAAGAGCCACTGGCCATTAAACAGCGTATTGGTTATATACCTGAGCAGGCATCGCTGTACGATGTATTGACTCCCACGGAATACCTGCGCTTTATAGGCCGGCTGTATAAGCTGCCCGAGGCGGTTATCGAAAAAAAATCCTGGGAGCTGCTCCGCCTGTTTGAACTGGGCGATAAGAGCGATATGCGCATGAACGGGTTCAGCAAGGGCATGAAGCAAAAAGTGTTGCTGATATCGGGACTGATACACAACCCCGAAATTATATTCCTCGACGAGCCCCTGAGCGGGCTGGATGCCAACGCGGTAATCCTGGTAAAAGAAATACTGGCGCAGCTGAAGCAGGCGGGCAGAACGATTTTCTATTCTTCGCATATCATGGATGTGGTGGAAAAGATCAGCGACCGCATCATTATCATTAACAAGGGCGAAGTCATAGCCGATGGAACATTTGAACTACTGAAGGCAAATGCCCACCTGGGTTCGCTGGAAACCATTTTTACCTCGCTGACCGGTGATGAACAGCACCAAACCACGGCGGGCGAATTTGTAAATATCCTTAAAAACTAAGCGCATGGACAAAGTGCTGCTGAAGATAATTGTATACCTGTGCGGGGGCGCGCTGCGCAAACAGGGCATTGATATGGAAAGCCTGGAAGCTATCGTGGAGACCAAGCTCACGATGGACAAGCGCCGGGTGTACATGCAGTGGAAGCAACGGCAGCAAAAGGAAAACCGTAACCACATGACCGCGGTATTGCTGACCTACGGGCTGTTTGGTATTTTTATCGGTGTTCTCATTATATCGGTGCCTTCGTTTATGATCAGTATGATCATTGCGCACAGCTATTTTATTTTTATGATGGCTATGACGCTGGTGACCGATTTTTCTACTGTATTGCTCGATACTACGGACAACCAGGTGGTGCTGCCCCGCCCGGTAAGCAGTAAAACGCTTTTTATGGCCCGGCTGGTGCATATACTCATCTACCTGCTGCAGTTTACCATAGCCCTGGCGGCGGTACCGGTGGCGGCTACTTTTTATAAATACGGTATTTTAACGGGTGCGGGCATGTGCTTTACGGCGTTGCTCAGTGTGCTGCTGGCGGTGTTTCTTACGTACCTGCTCTACCTGCTCATTTTGCGTTTCAGCAACGAAGAAAAAGTAAAGGAAGTGATCACCTACTTCCAGATTGTGATGACCGTCATTTTTACCGTAGGCATACAGGTATTGCCCCGGTTAATCAGCCAGCTGAATTTTCGTTATTCGCCGCACTGGTATTTTTACCTGCTTCCGCCGGTATGGATGGCCACAGCGCTCGAAATGCTGTATACGCTCAAGGCCGACGGGCTGCACCTGGCGATGACAGGGCTGGCGGTTTTACCGCCACTGTTCCTGTTTTGGGTATTGAACCGTTTCCTGGCGCCATCGTTTACCCGCAAACTCTCGGTGCTGAATACCGACGGGGCGCAAACGAAAACAGCGGTTGCGGGAGAAGTAAAAAAGGAGCAATCGGTATCGCGCCGGCTTTCCGCCGTGTTTTGCCGCAGCGCCGTTGAAAAAGGAGCTTTTGAAACCACCTGGAAGATAACCGGGCGCGACAAGGCTTTCCGCATGCAGTTTTATCCCAGTCTCGGGTATATTCCTGTGTTTATTTTCATTTTCGTATTCAAAAACGGGCAGCATGCGGCAACAGCATGGGCTACGCTGGGTAGTACCAGTAATTATCTCTGGTTTATTTATATCCCCGTGTTTACCATTGCCACCAGTATTATGCTGGTATCGTTTAATGAAAACTATGCCGCCTCGTGGATATACCACAGCACGCCGCTGGAACGGCCGGGCGAGCTGATAGCGGGTGCGCTGAAGGCGTTGTTTGCCAAATACTATATCCCGGTGTACCTGTTGCTGATGGCTTTTAGTATGTATATATGGGGACCTGGGATCTGCGGCGATTTTCTGTTTGGTATTTTTAATAATATACTGTGCTACCTGTTGTTGGCAAGATTGTCTGATCATTACCTGCCGTTTTCGCGGCAGCCCAATACGCGTATGCAAACCGGGCGTTTTATGCAGGCCATATTGCAGATGATACTGATAGGTATACTGGTAGGGCTGCATTACCTGCTCCTGAAGTATTGCCACTGGGCCATGTACGCATTGCTTCCATTGACCATAACCGGGTGTTTTTTGCTGCTGCGGCAAATGCAGCGCCTGCCCTGGAAAAAAATAGCGATATAAGATGCCTGTCAATAAAGAACAATACCACGCTATAGTAGGCGCGCTGGAAGGAAAGGCGCTGTTGGTGGCGGTTTCCAAAACCAAGCCTGTGGAGGATATCCGGGAGCTGTATGATGCGGGCCAGCGTGATTTTGGCGAAAACTACGTACAGGAGCTTGCAGACAAGCAGGCGGTGCTGCCGGCCGATATACGCTGGCATTTTATCGGTCACCTGCAAAGCAATAAAGTAAAATACATTGCGCCCTTTGTGCATTTGATCCACGGGGTGGACAGCCTGAAGCTGCTGAAAGAAATTGATAAACAGGCAGGCAGGCTGAACAAGGTGATACAGGTGTTGCTGCAGGTGTATATTGCCCGCGAAGAAACCAAATTTGGCATGGATGAGGCGGAGCTGGATGCCGCGCTGCGTGAAGCCCGGGGCCTGGCGCATGTATGCGTGGGCGGGCTGATGGGCATGGCTTCTTTTAGCAGCGATACGGAGCTGATTCGGAAGGAATTCCGGTTGCTGAAAGCATTGTTTGATAAATACCGGCAACCGTATGCTTCCAATTGTGAGTGGAACACGCTTTCCATGGGTATGAGTGGTGATTATACCATGGCTGTGGAGGAGGGTAGTACGATGGTGAGGATTGGGAGTTTGTTGTTTGGAGAGCGGGCATATAAGAAATGAGAAAGTAGGCGGCTCGCTGTTAAAATTCGGGCAGCCATTATAAAGCTTCAGGGATTTGCCCCCTTTCTCATTTCCCTGTTTCTTATTTTTCTGTTTCTTATTTTTCTGTTTCTCTGTTTCCCTTTTTCCCCCGTATTTTTAGGCCTCAACTTTATACTTATGCCCGGATCGTATCTGAAATACCTTTTCGTACCGCTTCTTGCCCTGCCTTTTTTATCGCCTGGACAGGATACCACGCAAAAAATAATTGCCGGCCGGGTCAACAGCCCGAAGCAACAACAAAAGCCTTATGTGATCCTTATTTCGGCCGACGGGTTCCGGTGGGACCTGGCCGATAAGTACCATGCGGTTAACCTGCTTCGCCTGCGGGAGCAGGGTGTAGCGGCGGTGTCGATGATACCTTCTTTTCCATCGCTTACGTTTCCCAATCATTATACGCTGGTTACCGGTCTTTACCCGGCGCACCATGGCCTGGTGGATAATGGCTTTTACGATGAACAGCGTGCCAAACGCTATGGTATGAGCATGAAAGATGTGGTGGCCGACAGCTCGTGGTACGGCGGTACGCCGCTATGGGTGCTGGCTGAGCGGCAAAAAATGCTGAGCGCCAGTTTTTACTGGGTGGCATCGGAAAGCGCCATACAAGGTGTACACCCCAGCTATTATTATATCTATAACGATAAGATAGATATGCCTTCCCGCATCCGCGCAGTAAAAGAATGGCTGCAATTGCCGGAAGCAAGAAGACCGCATTTTATTACCTTCTATTTGCCCCAGGTAGATCATGAAGAGCATATCTATGGCCCGGAATCGAAGGAGGCGGAGGCCGCGGTGCATTTTGTAGACGAAAGCGTGGGTGGCCTGGTGTCGGCAGTGGATTCGCTTCACCTGCCGGTTAATTTTATTTTTGTGGCCGACCATGGCATGACCACGGTAGACAATGTGCATACCATGCCGTTGCCGGCAGCAGTAGACAGCAATAAGTTTATTATTTCGCCAGGCGATGTATTGCTGCACCTGTATGCCAAAGACAAGAAAGATGTTCTTCCCACCTATACCGCGCTTAAAAAGGGCGGCGGCGATTTTGACGTTTACCTGGCCGAAGAAATGCCCACGCGCTGGAACTACAGTAAGCAGGACGACCGCTACAGCCGGATTGGCGATATCCTGCTGGTGCCCCGGCTGCCCAGGGTGTTTAGCGTGAGCGGTAAGCCTACCACGCCCGGCAAGCACGGTTTTGACAATGCCCTGTTTGATATGCACGCCAGCTTCTATGCGTGGGGACCGGCATTTAAAACCCATCTCCGTATTCCTTCCTTCGAAAATGTACACGTTTACCCCCTGGTGGCCACCATACTGGGGCTGAATTACAGCGAGGAGGCTATAGATGGAAGGGCTGCCGTATTGAAGCCAATACTTAAATAAGGAAAAATTTAATATATCGATAATGTTAAGTAATCAATAATTATTTAATTAGTGATTATTTATTATATCTAATTGATAAAAAACGACTTAATGTATTTTTTGGTAAAAGCTTAGATATATTTCAAATTATTGTATATGTCTAAATTGTTACCAAACTGCCCTTTTTTTCCTTTTTGGGTTACTTTTTGCTATAAACTGTATTAATATACAATAGTTCTTTATTAATATGATTGCTGCCTTGTCCTATTGCTTGCACGTGGAAGTTGCCTGCCAAACGAAACGTGTAAATAAAAACTAAGAATATGAAAAGCAATTATGTTAATGCGGGTTCCGTGAAAACTATCCTCAGCAACCTGTCCATCGCACTGTTAGTGCTTGTTTTTTCCGCTGCCGGCGCACATGCGCAGGTAGTACCGGCCTCCTACACTACCACGCTGCCGGCTGTTCCCGAACCGGTGGTTACCTATCTTGGTTCCGGCGAGGAGGAAATGTCGTTCAACATGAAATACGAGAATGCCGTCGGTGATAAATGCCGGGTTACGGTATTGGACAGCAACGGCGAAATCCTGTTTGACGAGGTGTTTTCCGATAAGAAATTTAATAAAACGTTTAAGGTGCCATCAGAACTGGGCAAGCTCACCTTTGTGGTGCGCAATATGAAGACGAAGGCGCAGAAGAAAATTGATATCAGCACGGAGCGTCGTTTTGTGGAAGAAGTATCGGTAACCAGGGTATATTAAGATATAATCTATGGAAACAGCTGCTTTCCGCGTAAAGCGGCTGTTTTTGCTTTTTCCTGTACATTGCATCTTCTACTAAACGTTATGAAGATGCGTCTTTCCTGCCTGCTTTTTGCGTTGCTGTTTTCTGCTGCCTGTTTTTCACAGGAATACTATTTGTTTGCAGGTCCCCTGACCACCAATGGCGGCAAGGGCATCTATACATACCGCTTCAATGCCTCTACGGGCGAAGCGGGCCTGCTGAGTATTGCAGAGGGGGTGGAAAACCCTACTTATATGGCCTTATCGGCCAACGGGCATTACCTGTATTCGGTAAACCAGTACCATGGGGAGAAGCCCAGCGGGGTAAGCGCTTTTTCGTTCGATACGGCTACTGCCCAACTGCACCTGCTCAACAAGCAGCCGGCGCAGGACGGTACGGCTTATGTCAGCACCGATGCCACGGGCAAATGGGTTATGGTAGCCAATTATACGGCCGGCAGCCTGGCGGCTTACCCGGTGCGGCAGGATGGCTCCCTGGGCCCTGCCGCTCAAACAATAGTGCATTCCGGCAGGAGCGTAGATACTGCGCGGCAGGAAAAAGCGCATGTGCATTCGGTCGTGTTTTCGCCGGATAACCATTTTTTATTTTCCCCTGACCTTGGTACCGACCAGGTAGCTATTTACCGGTTTAACCCGGCAACGGCCACCACACCGTTAATGCCGGCCCAGCCCGCATTTGTAAAGACACTGCCCGGCACAGGCCCGCGGCATATTATTTTTCACCCGCTGCTCCCGTATGCCTACCTGGTGGAGGAAATGGGCGGCGCGGTTTCGGTATACCGGTATAAAAACGGGCGGCTATCGACCCTGCAGCATATTAGCTCCCACCCGGCAGATTTTAAGGGGAAAAAGGGGAGTGCCGATATTCACCTCTCGCCCGACGGGCGTTTTCTATATGTGTCTAACCGCGGCGATGCCAATACCATTACCATTTATGCTGTTAATACCAATAACGGTAAACTGGTACTGAAGGGATTTGTGCCCACGCAGGGCGCCGTGCCTCGCAATTTTGTAATAGACCCAACAGGCAATTTCCTGCTGGTAGCCAACCAGGAGAGCAATACTATCGTGGTATTTAAACGGGATGGAAAAACGGGCCTGCTCAGGGCTACAGGAGTGCAGATAAGTGTGCCTAACCCGGAGTGCCTGAAGATGCTGGAACGGAAATAGGTTAAAACGGCCGCAGATGCGGAGCTACAATCCTGTCCAGGGCCCAGTCCTTCAGCGTTTGATTGGTAAAAGCTGCCAGTGATGCAGCGGGCAACAGCGTATTTCTTGCCATAAGCCATTGGTCGATGCCTGCGCCGTACATTTTAGCCAGCTTTGTGCCATCGAGGCTGCTGATTTTGCCCCAGTGAAAGGTATACGGTATGTTTTGTGCTTCCAGCTCCTGCCATACGGCAGCATAAAAATTGCGGGTAATGACCGATTCCACGCCATCCAGCTCTACGATACAGGTATAATCGAATTTGGTAAAGGCCAGGGTAGCCGCCGACTTTTTTACATAACGGTACGAGAAGATGCCCGAGAAGGGCCCATGGGCGGTATTGAGCCGCACCAGCATATCGTTGACCTGGTTGGTATAACTAACGGGTATGCCAATGGCCGTACTAATCACCTTTCCCCTGATATCATTGTTGGTAAAGATTTCGCCCGAAGTACCCCATACGTTGGAATAAGGCGCGTAAGAGGTCTTTACCAGGTTGCTTACGATAAGCGGCGTTATTACGGGCAATAAATCGGTGGCCTTGCCCAGGAAGGCCGGCACATCATCGCCGGGGCCGGCTTTGTCGTGGTCCACTAGCGGAGGCTGGTAGCCGTCGCGGTAGGGGCGTTTGTACATGATAGTGGTATAGGTGCCGCCCTGCAGGTCGTACTGGTCTACCACCACCTGGAAATGAAAGGGGCGCTCGTTGCCATGAGGTGTAAAACCGGCATTGGAAAAATCGAGCGTTTCCATGATATGCTTCATCGAATCGTTGAGCGGCAGGCGCTGGCGGTAGCATTCCAGCAGGTAGATGGGCTCGGTTTCAATCATGGCGCCGTGAATAAAGCCAAAGCTGCCAAAGCTGACCAGGGCGGCATAAAAAAGACTGTCGTCGCGCACCAGTTCGGCGCCCAGCCGTTGGGCAAACAGGTCGGACACGACAGGGTAGGAGGCCCTTTCCAGCCATATATGCCTGGACGGGCTTACAATAATATGGAGGCCGGCAATAAAGTCCTGCGTGGCGCCGGTATCGATGGCCGAGCCATGCGTGCCGGTGGAGAATGCGCCCACAATGGTTTGCCCGTTGCTGGCCCCACTGGTTTTAAGCGATTTGCGCACGGTTTTTAAATAGGTGTTCAGTTCCTGCATGGAATTGCCGCATTGGGCAAACAGCAGCTGGTCCGGCTGACCGGCATAATTGGCGGCAATGCTGGCGGGGCTGATGTTGAACAGCATGTTGAGCATTTTGGTATTGAGTATCCAGCCGTCGGTAGCAGCTACTTTGCTGAACGACCAGCCGCCACCGAGGGCGCGGATGGTTTTGCCCTGTGCAATGGCCCGGCCTATGATACCCTGGATGGCCAGGGTAGCGGCATTGTAATCGGCAATCATATCGCCGGTATTGCCGTTGGAAATATCAAACAGGTTGTCTACCGGCTGCTGGAAGGTTTGGTGCCGGTTGATCCAGACTTTATCGTTGGTAGGTGTTATCTGCGGTTGTGCGGGCATGGGTAGTTGATAGATGATAGTTGATAGATGGTTAGTTAGATGGTAGTATCAGAGATTTCCTATGCGCTGGCAGGGTTTATGGCATCTCCATTTTACTTCTACGGGGGCCACAATGCCAAGGGTGATAAGGGTAAGCATCGATTGGCCGAAGTTTTTGGAGAACTGCACTTCGTCAATCGCGTTGGTACTGTCGCAATTGGGCACATGGAAGTCTTTGGGCTTGTTTACCAGTCCCCAGGCATAGGACCACATTACTTTGCTTTTATATTCCGTGGCGGGGTCATTAACAGTATTCAGCACCCGGTAGTGATAACAGCTTTGCGTGAGCAGGATAAGCAACCCGAGTAGTAAAAGCCGTGCAGGGCGGACGGTAAGCGCAGGTTTCATCTTTTTTTGTGAAATTCAGCATTATTTGTTGGATGGGCAATCACCTGTTCGTGGTATTTGAGCTCTTAGCCCACCCTTTGGATAGCTCCCTGCATTAACGTAAATTTGCGGCATGTCAGAGCTTACAAAAACAGAAGAAAAATCGAATAATTTCCTGGAAGAAATCATCGATGAGGACCTGAAGAGCGGTAAATACAAGAGCATTGTAACCCGTTTCCCTCCCGAGCCCAATGGCTACCTGCATATTGGCCATGCCACCAGCATCTGCCTCAATTTTGGCCTTACCAAAAAATACCCCGGTTATACCAATCTCCGGTTTGATGATACCAACCCGGTAACCGAGGAAACGGAATACGTGGAAAGCATCAAGGACGATATCCGCTGGCTGGGCTTCCAATGGAAGCACGAGCTGTACGCCTCGGATTATTTTGATACCCTATACCAGTATGCCGTTACGCTCATCAAAAAAGGACTGGCATACGTAGATGATTCCAGCCCGGAGGAAATTGCTGCACTTAAGGGCAACCATACCGAGCCGGGCAGGGACAGTGTGTACCGCAGCCGCAGCATAGAAGAAAACCTGCAGCTGTTTGAGCAGATGAAGCAGGGCGCTTTCCCCGACGGCGGCCGCACGCTCCGGGCAAAGATTGACATGGCGCATATCAATATGCTTATGCGCGACCCTATTTTGTACCGCATCAAGCATGCCCACCACCATCGTACAGGCGATAAATGGTGCATCTACCCGATGTACGATTTTGCCCACGGGCAGAGCGACAGCATTGAGCAGGTAACGCATTCTATCTGTACGCTGGAGTTTGTGCCGCACCGCGAGCTGTACGACTGGCTGATTGAAAAACTGGAAATATATCCTTCGCACCAATACGAATTTGCCCGCCGCAACCTGAGCTATACCGTTATGAGCAAAAGAAAGCTGTTGCAGCTGGTGAATGACAAGCATGTGAGCGGGTGGAACGACCCCCGCATGCCTACTGTTAGCGGTTTGCGCCGCAGGGGGTATACGCCCGAGTCGGTACGCGAATTCTGCGAGCGCATTGGCGTGGCCAAAAGAGATAACATTACCGATGTATCGCTGCTTGAATTCTGTGTGCGCGAGCACCTGAATAAAATAGCCCTGCGCAGGATGGTGGTGTTTGACCCCATTAAAGTAGAGCTGACCAACTACCCGGAAGGGCAGGTGGAACTGATGAAAAGCGAAGACAATCCCGAAGACCCGGCTACCGCGCACCGCGATATTCCCTTTACCCGCGAGCTGTATATTGAGCGGGAGGATTTTATGGAGAACCCGCCCAAGAAATTTTTCCGCCTGGCGCCGGGAACGAAAGTGCGGCTGAAAAGCGCTTATATCATCCAGTGCGATGAGGTGATAAAAGATGCGTCGGGCAAGGTAACCGGCGTAAAATGCACGTATCTCCCGGAAAGCAAAAGCGGGGGAGATAGTTCGGGACTGAAGGTGCAGGGTACCCTGCACTGGGTAAGCGTGCCGCATGCCATTGGCTGCGAAGTGCGGGTTTACGACCGCCTGTTTAAGGTGGAAGACCCGTCGAGCGAAGAAGGCGATTTTAAGGACTATATTAACCCCGATTCACTCCAGGTCATTCAGCATGCGTATGCCGAACCTGCGCTCAAAACAGCCCGGTTTGACCTGCGCTACCAGTTCCTGCGCAAGGGTTATTTTAGCCTTGATCCGGATACCAGCGAGGAAAAAATGGTGTTTAACCGGACGGTTACCCTGAAAGATACCTGGGCAAAGGAGATGAAAAAGGGGTAAGGAGGGTATATTATTGATTTCCTGCATATTATGTACTATTAAGGGCGTTGCCGGTTTTCCCGCAACGCCCTTTTTTACGCCTTCCTGTTTTTAGTAACTTACCCCTGTTATAATATAAAGTTTTCTCTACATATACTAAGTGAATTTACTTAACGTTTATGGTAGTGTTCCGATAAGTGTAGAAACGGCTTTTAATTAGCTCTGTGGTCCTCTTAATATAAAATTACCTGGACTTGATTTGCCAACCGGGGCAGGCAGGTAATTCCTTTTGGGTTTACTTACTAAGAATAGATAGGCATTAACAATCCGGTTAAGATTGTACAAATGCTTTTGTAAGAGACTACCTGGTGTACGGGTGGTCTTTTGCTATTTAAGGGATGCCTTCAGTTTGGGGTAATCGAATACCAGTTCACAAAACGCTTTTACGCCGGTGTCGAGCATACTGTCGTCGATATAAAAATCAGCGGTATGATGGTCGGGCGCTTTGGCGGGGTCATTGCCTTTGGGCATGCCGCCCAGGTAAAAGAAAAACGCCGGGGCTTTGGTGCCGTAATACGAAAAATCTTCCGCGCCGGTTACCCATTCCCGCTCACCGATATTGCCGCCGGTAGCTTTTGAGAGCGAGGGCAGCATCATCTTTACCAGTTCGGGGTTATTGTAGGTCACCAGTGTTTTGGTATCTATTTTTACATCGGCTGTTGCGCCGGAAGCGGCGGCAATATTCGTGACCGTTTGTTTTATCCGCGCCCACACATCCTGCTGCATTTTGCTGTCGAGCGTACGGATGGTGCCGGTAAACTCGCATTGCTCAGGGATAATATTGCTGCGAACGCCGCCGCTGATTTTACCCACGGTAATGACTACGGGCGCTTTGGTAAGCTCCGACTGGCGGCTTACGATCATCTGCAGGCCCTGGATAATCTGTGCGCTTACGGCAATGGGGTCTACGCCCAGCCAGGGGGTGGAGCCATGGGCGCCCTTGCCTTTTACGGTAATGGTAAACCAGTCGCTCGATGCCATAAAAGCGCCGGGTTTGTATTCAATACGCCCGATTTCAATTTTTGATTCAATATGCAGCCCAAAGACTACATCTACTTTGGGATTATCCATCACGCCTTCTTTTACCATCAGGGGAGCGCCGCCTTCTTCATCGCCGGGAGGGCCTTCCTCGGCCGGCTGGAATATAAATTTTACGGTTCCTGCCAGTTCTTTTTTCATAGAGGAGAGCACCTGGGCCGTGCCCATGAGCATGGCCACATGGCTGTCGTGCCCGCAGGCGTGCATAACGGGTACGGTTTGCCCAAGGTATTCTGCTGTTACAGTCGATTTAAAGGGAAGGTCTACCCGCTCTTTAATGGGCAGTGCGTCCATATCGGCGCGCAGGGCAATGACCGGTCCGGGCTTATCGCCTTTTAAGATACCCACCACGCCGGTTTTGGCAACGCCTGTTTGCACTTCTATACCCAGCGATTTAAGGTAGTTGGCTACCATTTCACTGGTTTTGTATTCGCGGTTGCCTAATTCGGGATGCTGGTGCAGGGTCCTTCTCCATTCAATCAATTGAGGTAGCAGGGATTTTGCTTTTTGATCAATTTGCTGCTGGATGGTTTGCGCGTTGCTGAAGGCAAAGGCCGATAATAACAATGCCGCGGTATAAACAATTCTCTGCATGCTTGTTTGGTTTTGGTAGGTATGAATATAGTACAATAGCTAAATAACGGTTGTTAGGATTTTAGTTTAATTTTGTTTCAAACTTATACCGCTTGCCACACGAAGCCATTTCTGTATTTGATATTTTTAAAATAGGCATTGGCCCTTCCAGTTCCCATACACTGGGACCGTGGAGGGCTGCGCAACGTTTCCTGCAAACGCTTGAAAGAAGAAGGTTGCTGGACCAGGTCACAGCGGTAAACGTGGTGCTGTATGGTTCGCTGGCCAAAACCGGCAAGGGCCATGGCACCGATGTGGCCGTACAACTGGGCCTGAACGGCGAAGACCCGGTAACTTTCGAGGTAAACGCCATCGATAATCGCATGGCGGATATCCGCGACCGGAAAAAACTGTTATTGGCAGGGCGCTATGAAATTGACTTCGACCCGGAAGAGGATATCGAATTTCTCTTTAATGAATCGCTGCCCTACCATCCCAATGCCCTTACCTTCCTGGCCTCCACCAATAGCAATGAACCCATTGCGGAAACCTATTATTCTATCGGGGGCGGTTTTGTAAAGAAAGAAGGGGAGGCGGGCAATGCACTGACGGATATACAACTGCCTTTCCCGGTCAATACGGCCAATGACCTGCTACACTGGTGCATGAAAGGGCTATCGGTGAGCGAGGTAGTCATGGAAAATGAAATTGCCTGGCGGCCGGAGGCGGAAACGCGGGCCGGTATGCTCAACATATGGCGGGTGATGCAGGAATGCATTTACCGGGGCTGCCACCAACAGGGTATATTGCCGGGCGGGCTGCAGGTAAAACGGCGGGCAGCCGACCTGAATAAAAAACTGCTCAATGGAAAGCCCTACCACGATTATGCTTCATGGGTAGCGGCCACGCGCTCCGGGGGGAATGATTTCCGCTATATACTGGACTGGGTAAGCTGTTTTGCGCTGGCGGTAAACGAAGAGAATGCTTCTTTCGGGCGAGTGGTTACGGCGCCTACCAACGGGGCGGCCGGGGTAATACCCGCCGTGCTGCAATATTATGTGAGTTTTTGCGACGGGCTGGACGAAGAGAAGATTATCCAGTTTATGCTCACGGCGGCGGAACTGGGCAGTATTTTTAAAAAGGGCGCCACTATTTCGGCGGCGATGGGAGGATGCCAGGCAGAAATCGGCGTATCGTCGGCCATGGCGGCGGCGGGGCTTACGGAATGCCTTGGCGGTACACAGCGGCAGGTACTGATGGCGGCGGAGATAGCCATGGAGCATCACCTGGGACTTACCTGTGACCCTATCGGCGGCCTGGTGCAGATACCCTGTATAGAACGGAACACCATGGGCGCTATAAAAGCGATTACGGCTTCGCAACTGGCCCTGCAAAGCACACCGGATTTTGCCAAGGTATCGCTGGACGCCGTGATTAAAACCATGTGGGATACGGCGCTGGACATGAGCAGTAAATACAAGGAAACCTCCGACGGGGGGCTGGCGGTAAATATTCCGTTGAGCCTAAGCGAGTGTTAAGGTGGGTCACTTTGCGCGATGCTTTGCGCAAGGGAGAAGTGGCTCACCTTCAGCAAGGCCGATTTTCTTTTTTATATACATTTGCAGATACAAGGTGAGCCGCTTTTGCTCTTCACTGGGCAGCGCACAAAGCGACCCACCTTACCCTTACCCGCCAACTTAGCTCAGTTGGTAGAGCGGCACATTCGTAATGTGTAGGTCGTCAGTTCGATTCTGATAGTTGGCTCAAGGAAGAAGAAGCCGGAGGCCGGAGGTCTGAAGTCAGAACTTCCGATTTCCGGCTTCGGACTTCAGGCCTCTGACTTCCGTCATCAGTTCAGCAATGGATTAACTTCTATTTCTTTTATATCAATATTGCTGTAATCGCGTATTTCATTGTACACCGTGTCTCTCTCCACGGGTTGCCGTTTTACCTGTTTGATAAGCGTTACCAGTTCCGCTGTGCTCATGGCAGGAGTTTGTTCTTCCGAACCGGCCATGGAGTAGATTTTGGTGCTGTCGTCGATGGTGCCGTCGATATCGTTTACACCAAACGAAAGGGTAAGCTGTGCATTCTGCCGGCCCAGCATAGGCCAGTAGGCTTTGAGATGCGGGAAATTGTCCATGTACAGGCGGGCTATGGCATAGAGCTTCAGATCTTCTATGACGCCGCTTTCGGCGATATGGCTCATTTCATTGCCCTTGTTGCGGAATTTGAGGGGAATAAAGGTATTGAAGCCATTGGTTTTATCCTGCAGGCTGCGCAGGCGCTCCATGTG
>JACXTT010006230.1_pt1 | contig 17086 bp, 13 predicted proteins | sample 9270951 | NCBI WGS metagenome assembly JACXTT01 (sample SAMN15532306, study PRJNA645909) | rock metagenome | isolation source: weathered quartz diorite | place: Puerto Rico | collected 2017-06-21 | reverse complement strand
CGAGGACATCTCGGTGATCGGCCACAACGACATGCCGTTTGTCGACGCGCTGACGCCGCCGCTGACCACGGTGCGCATTGCCGTCCATGAAATGGGCGAGGAAGCGGCAAAGCTGCTGCTCAGGAAGATAAGGCAGCCTGATGCCGATGCCGTGACGGTCGAGCTGACGCCGAAGCTGATCGTGCGTGGGTCGACGGCGTCAGCGGCGCACTAGCGGGGTCGAAGCGCGGATGGCGCGCAGCCTTGCTTCGCACGCGCCGGCCCTTTTATTACTTAAGCCTTGTGTTCCGCGGCAATCGGACGAGTCTCGCCCGTCTGCGCAAGCGTCCGGCTGGCATTGACCGATCCGTAGATCCACAGGATCTTCATCGGCGCCGTCACGGAGGCATTGCGGAAGCGGTGCGGAACATTGGGCGGAATGAACGTGGCGTCTCCGCGCTTGACGGGGATGGACTGCCCGTCAATGTCGAAGATGGCATCTCCTTCGACCAGCACGACGCTCTCCTCCGTGTTGTGATGGTGAAACGGAATTTCGGCGCCGCCGGCAAACTCGGTATAGCCGGTGATGAATGACGTCGCACCGATCGCCCTGCCAACCAAAGGCGTGGTACGGGCGCCGCCGCCGCGGTCGTGGGTCTGGATGGTGTCCGGTTTCAGGAGCACCGAGTTGGATTCAGTCTTGATCATGGCATTAGCTCGGAATGGTGAAAGGGAATCAGTGCGCGGGGCCGACCCACACGGTCTTGATATTGGTGAACTCACGGATGCCGAACTCGCCGAGTTCGCGCCCATAGCCCGATTGCTTCACGCCGCCGAAGGGCAGCCGCGGATCCGATGCCACCAGGCCATTGACGAAGACGGCGCCGGATTCGATCTGCCGGCTCAGCAGATGCGCACGAGACAGGTCCCCGGTCCAGAGCGCGGCACCCAGGCCGAATTCCGTGGCATTTGCCACCTTGATGGCCTCTTCGGCGCTGTCCACCCGGATCACTGCCGCGGCGGGCCCGAACGTCTCTTCCTTGGCTGCGGCCATTTGCGGCGTCACCCGGTCAAGGATGGTGGGCGCGTAGTAGAAGCCCGGCCCGTCGAGCGGGTGTCCACCCAGCTCAATGGTGGCACCTGCCGCGACTGAGCGCTGCACCTGCGAGTGCAGGTCGTCGCGCAGGTTGGCGCGTGCGAGTGGCCCGATAGTCGTGTCGCGATTCATCGGGTCCCCTACCTTCAGCGCGCGCGCGCCGTGGCAGAAAGCCGAAACAAACCGGTCGGCAATCGACCTTTCCACGATAAAGCGCTTGGCGGAAATGCAGCTCTGGCCGGTGTTCAGGAAGCGAGCCTTCACTGCCATGCTCGCCGCGGTCTCGACATCAGCGTCGGCCAGCACGATGAAGGGGTCCGAACCGCCAAGCTCGAGAACCTGCTTCTTCATGAGGCTGCCGGCCTGGGCGGCGACCAGCTTGCCAACCGCGGTGGATCCGGTAAGCGTCACCGCGGCGACGCGCGGATCCGCCAGCACGCCCGCCACTTCGGGAGCCTCGATCATCAGGGCCGTGACAAGGCCGTCTGGCGCGCCCGCTTCCCGGAAGGCGTCCACCAGGGCCAGCGCGCACAGGGGCACATTGTTGGCATGCTTGAGCAACGCCGCGTTGCCTGCGGCCAGGGCTGGCGCAGCGAAGCGGATGAACTGCCAGAACGGGTAGTTCCATGGCATCACCGCCAGAACTACGCCCATCGGATCGAAGACGACCCGGCTGTCGGCAGCGCTGCTCCGGACACTGACATCGGCCAGGAAGGTGGCGGCGGACTCCGCATAAAAGTCGCAAGTCCACGCGGATTTTTCAATCTCGGCTTCGGCCTCAGCGATCGGCTTGCCCATTTCCGTCGTGATCATGGCGGCATACCTGCCCTGATTGCGGCGAAGCACGGCTGCTATCGCCTTGAGGAGCGCGCAACGCTCGTCGACGGGGCGCACGCGCCATGCCTGCTGGGCAAGCGCGGCAGTGTGCAGCTTGCGCTCGATGTCTGCGGGGCGATCCAGCGAATACCGGCCGATCTCCGCGCCGGTGGCGGGGTTGATGGAAACAATCATGGTGCCTTGAATCTCAGGTTGTTTTGGGCTGGCGGCAGAAGCAACGGGGCCGGGAAATCCTCAGAGCTGATCACTGACCAGGACCTTGCGCCGGATCAGGTCCTGCAGGGTGCCGGAGTCCTTTGCCAGACGTGCCTTGAACTGTTCGGGCGTGCTGTTGACCACGTCAAACCCGTTCTGGCCGAAACGCTTGACGATTTCCTGGTTGCGCATGACCTCCGCCGTGGCCGTCACCAGCTTGTTGCGAACGTCCGCGGGCAGACCGCTCGGGCCGACAAGGCCGACCCAGGTCGGATACTCCAGTCCGGGAATGGACTCGCTCATGGTCGGAATGTCGGGCAGCAATGCAGACCGCTTCGACGACCCCACGGCGATCGCCCTCACCTTGCCGGCCTGGATATGGGGAAGCAGCACGGATACGCCCGCGAAGGCGAAGTCGATATGTCCGCCCAGCAGGTCCGTGATCATCGGCGCGGCACCCTTGTATGGAACGTGGGTGGTCTTGAGCTGGCGCGCCAGAGCCATCTGCGCGCTGTTGACATGCCCGGCCGATGCCACGCCCGACGTGCCATACGTGGTACCCGGATGCGCCTTCAGGTACGCGACCAGTTCATCCAGGTTCTTCACCGGGAGGTCGCCGCGTGTCACCAGGATCTGCGGCGTCGTCACCAGCAGGTTCAGGTAGTCGAACGACTTGAAGGTGTCATAGCGCAACCCCTTCATGATCTGGTAGTTCGCAGCCTGCGTATCCAGCGCCAGCATCAGGGTGTAGCCGTCCGGCTTCGCGCGGGCGACTTCCGCCGCGCCAATGGACCCGCCCGCGCCGGGCTTGTTCTCGATGACGATGGTTTGCCCCAGTTTCTCGCCAAGCGCCACGCTGATCGTGCGTGCAGTCTGGTCGACCGCGCCGCCTGCCGCGAACGGGACGATCAGCCGTATCGGCTGGTTCGGATAGCCCTGGGCCATTGCCGTCGCACAGCTACTGGCGCAGACAGCAAGTACGGTAACGTTGAATAGGCGCCGATAGAAAGATGCCATGTTGGTCTCCGGTATTTTCATGATGTCCGGCCCGTGCAGGCATGCCTCGGACCGGATGCCGATCTGGCCGTCAGGGCGTGCTGGCGATCAGGCCGCCATCCACGACGATCTCGGTGCCCGTGACGTAACGGCTTTCGTCAGCGGCCAGGAACAGCGCTGCATGGGCCGTGTCCCAGGCATTGCCCATGTACTTCATGGGAATCTGGTTGTTCCGCCGCGCCAGGAAGCCGTCCGGGTCGCCCTGCGCGTACTTCTGGACAAGATTGTCGAGCAGCGGCGTCTGCATCAGGCCAGGCACGACGCAGTTCAGGCGGATGCCTTCGGCCGCATGGATGACCGCGGTGGTCTTGGTGAACTGGATCAGCGCTGCCTTGGCGGCTGCATAGGCCACCTGCGGCTTGCCGACATAGCGCAAGCCAGCCACGGAAGACACGTTGATAACGGAGCCCGAGCGCTGCTTGCGCATGATGGGCAGCACATGTCGGCAGGCAAGGTACGCTCCCTTCAGGTTCACCTCGATTTGCGCATCCCAGACTTCCTCCGTCATGTCGATGGGACCGCCAGGCTGCGACATGCCGACGTTGTTGACCAGGATGTCGATGCGGCCATGCCGCTCCACGCACTCGTTGACCACGCGCGCCACATCGCTCGCCTTGGTGGAGTCGCACCGCACGACGTGAGCCACGTTCCCTTCTTCCTCGACGATCTTGCGGGTGTCTTCCGCATTGGCCAGGTTGAGGTCGGTGCCGAAGATGGTGGCGCCTTGCCTGGCCATCAGAACCGCCATCGTCCGTCCATTGCCCCAGCCCTGTGCCACGGCTCCGCATCCCATGATCAGGGCGACCTTGTCGGTCAGTTTCAGCATTCGATTCATCTCCTTGTCTGGCCTGCGACCGGCCGCGCCGGTCTGCATCTGGATGGATCGTAAGCAGCCCGCATTGATAAGTGAAATTCTTTACATCTATCTAATGATAAAATTTTGGAATAAATTAACAGGTCCGATGTGAATATCACGCCCCGACAACTGAAGATCTTCCTGGCCCTTGCTGAATCGCTCAATTTCAGTCGTACGGCCGAAAAATTCTTCGTCACGCAGCCGTCGCTCAGCAAGTCCGTCAAGGACCTGGAGGAAGCGTTGGGCGTGACGCTGTTCGAACGCTCCACGCGTTCCGTGCGCCTGACGCCCGCCGGCGAGCGCATGACCTCGCTGGCGCGCCGGGTGGTCGGGGAGTTCGACAGCGGCCTGCAGCACCTGCAGACCCTGGCCGAGCAGGAGTCCCACCATGTCGCCATTGCCGCCATCCCGTCACTGGCGAATGCCCTGCTCCCGGAGGTTTGCGATAGCCTGGAAAAGCAGTTTCCTGCGCCGCGCCTGACGATCTACGACGGCACCAACGCGTCCACGATCCAGCGCCTGGTCAATTACCAGGTGGATTTCGCACTCGCCTCGGCCGCGCCGTCGCATCCGGAGCTGGAGTACGAGGAGGTCATGCGTGACCGGTTCGTTTTGCTTGCCCCGGAAGCCGGCGCAGCCATGGTCAGGCCAACGATGCTGGTGGACGAACTGCTCGAATTGCCGCTGATCAGCGGCACCGACGCGAGCACGGCCAAGGAGTATGTCAGTGCGGCATTCCTTCAGCGCGGCATCGTCTTCCGGCCAAAGCTCTCGTTCGACCAGGTGGCCACTGCGGCGGGATTCGTGCAGAGGGGGCTGGGGATCGCCATCCAGCCATACCTTGGCATCATGCCGCTGCTGGATCTGAAGGGAATGCGCCTGTGCCAGATCGAGGACGGCCCGATCCGGTCGGTCGGCATTGTCCGGCGCAAGGGCTCCCCGCTGTCGCTCATTGCGGAAAGGGCACTGGAGGAAGTCCGCGCAGCTGCCGGCAGGCTGGTCCGGCGCATGCCGATGTGGATTGATCCGCCGGCTCCGGCCCACTGATGTCCGACGCGGGGCGACGAAGCCGGCCTTGGCGGAATATCAGCCCTTCGCCGGCGTGCGCTTGCGCAGCAGGTACTTCTGCCAGCCTTCCATGACGCAGACGTCATGCTGGTTGCGCACCTCGGTGCGCATCACCAGCACGCCGGTGGTACGGCCCGGAATCAGCTCGCTGACGGTCAGGCTGCTGTAGAGCGTGTCGCCGACATAGACCGGCGCCAGGAAGCGGCTGCCTTGTTCGATGAAGGCCTTCAGCGACTCCTCCACCATGTGCGGGAACAGTCCGGCGCCGGCTGCCGTCTGGATCAGCACCTGGTAGCCATGCGCCAGCATGTGCGGCATGCCGTGGGCGCGGCAGTACTCGACATCGTAGTGCACGGGATGGTTGTCGCCGCTGGCGAGCTGGAACGCGGCGAACAGCGCGTCGGTCATGGTGCGCGACGGCAGGTTCATGCGCTCGCCGAGCTCGAAGTCCTCGAAGTAGCGCTGCGGGCAAAGCTGGTACTTGTTCATCATTTATCGCTCCGGTCGTGTTGATGTATTCGGGTCGCTGTCAGTCCGCCTTCATGTTGGCCGCGGCGGCCACCGGCGCCCACTTGGCGATCTCCGCGCGCAGAAACTGCGCCAGCGCTTGCGGCGTCGGCTTCGGTTCGAGGATCAGTCCGAGTTCGTTGGCCTTTGCCTGCAAGGCGGGTTCCTGCAGGGTCTGGGCGAGCGTATCCGACAATTTCCGGATGATCTCCGGCGAGGTCTTCGCGGGCGCGAACACGCCGTTCCACGTATAGGCCTCGTAGCCGGGCACGGTCTCGGCAATCGCCGGCGTGTCGGGGGTCTGCGACAGGCGCTTCGACATCGATGTCGCCAGCAGCCGTACCGTGCCCGCGCGCACCTGCGCGAGGCCGGTCGGCGCACTGTCGATCATGAATTCCACATGGCCGCCGATCAGGTCCGCCATGGCCGGCGCGCTGCCGCGATACGGCACGTGGACGGCCTTGGTGCCGGCCTTGTAGTTCAGCAGTTCCGCGCCAAGGTGCGGCGCACTGCCGACGCCGGCCGAACTGTAGTTGACCTTGCCCGGATGTGCCTTCAGGTAAGCGATGAACTCGCCCAGCGTCTGCGCGGGAACGGACTTGTTGACCACCAGCACCAGCGGCGCGCGCGCTGCCAGACCGACCGGGGCGAAGTCCTCGATCGTGCGGTACGGCAGCGAGTCATGGATGCTCGGGTTGACCGCATGGGCCACCGTGGTCAGCAGCAGCGTGTAGCCATCCGGAGCCGCCTTCGACACATACTCGGTGCCGACGATGGTGCCCGCGCCGGTACGGTTCTCGACCACCACCTGGGCCTTGAGCTGGCGGCTCCAGCTGGCCGCGAGCGAGCGCGCAAAGGTATCGGTCGGGCCGCCCGCGGCATAGGGCACGACCAGCCTGACAGGCCGTGCGGGATAGTCGGATTGCGCGGCGGCGTTCGCGGCCGCGCCCAGCATCGCGAGGCCGAGGCCTAGCGCTGCGGCGAGCCGGGAAAATGGGGGGATCATGTCGATGTCTCCGTCTTGAGGTCGGGCGATCGCACGGTCGCTGCACAGGGCAACGCCATGCGGGGCGAGCGGAAAATATAGAATCGGGGCATCGGACAGGCCAGTCGAAAGGTGCTGGGGTCCCTTAGAAGAATTCTAAGTGCGCGGTGCGGCAAGGCTTTGCGGGCGGTCCGGCCAGCACACGCCGCCGCTGACGGAGACAGATTTGCGATTCGAACTGACAGACCTGCGTGTATTCCTGGCGATTGCGGAGGCCAAGAGCCTGACCGCCGGCGCGTCGGACGTGCACCTCACGGCGCCATCGGCGAGCTACCGCCTGAAGAACCTCGAACAGGCCGTGGGCGTGCCCCTGTTCCGGCGCACGCAGAAGGGCATGGCCCTGACCGCCGCCGGCGAAACCATGCTGCATCATGCGCGCACCATCCTCGACAACGTCGAACGGCTGCTGACCGATATGCGGCGCCATACCGACGGCATCGAAGGCCACCTGCGCGTGCATGCGAACAGCAGCACCATGAGCAGCCTGCCCGCGGCGCTCAGCCGCTTCCTGGCCGCCTATCCCAACGTCAACGTCGATCTCGAGGAACACCTGAGCGAGGAAAGCGTGCGCGCGGTGCTGGAACAGCGCGCCGACATCGGCCTGGTAGCCGGCGACATCGCGCTGCGCGGGCTCGAATCGATCCGCTACGGTGAGGACGCGCTGCTGTTCGTGGTCCCGCCCCGGCATCCGCTCGGCATGCACGAACGCGTGTCGCTGACGCAGGCGCTGCAGTATGACCTGGTGTCGATCGGCAGCCGCAGCAGCAACTTCCTGTACCTGAAGGAGATGGCCACGCGCGCGGGCATGGCGCCCCGCGTCAGGGTGCATGCGGCGAATTTCCCGGCGGTCATCCGCTGCGTGCAGGAAGGCGCGGGCATTTCGCTGGTGCCGCGCTCGGTCGCCGATCCGGCGATCGCGCAGGGCTTGGTGGAAGGCGTGGTGCTGAACGAACCGTGGGCCAGGCGCGAGCAGCGCATCGTCGTGCGCAGCCAGGAGGATCTGCCGGGCTACGCGCGGGCGTTCATCCGCTTCGTGGCGGAGTCGGGTGAAGCGGGCTGAGGCGCTGCCGGGCGCCAATCGTTAGACGCCCTCGAACCCCGCTTAGGAAATCTCGACTGGCCGCGGCAACCGCGCCGTTCCTATACTCGGCCGACCCGATTTCCAGGAACCCGCCATGTCCCCCACCGCCCCGCCGCTCGACGGCATCACCGTCCTCGCACTCGAACACGCCGTCGCCGCGCCGTTCGCCAGCCGCCAGCTGGCCGATCTCGGCGCCCGCGTCATCAAGATCGAACGCCCCAGCGTCGGCGACTTCGCGCGCGGCTATGACCAGACCGTGCATGGCTTGTCGTCGTTCTTCGTCTGGGCCAACCGGGGCAAGGAGAGCCTGACGCTGGACCTCAAGCACCCGCGGGCGGCAGAGGTCGTGCGGCAGTTGCTGGGGCAGGCCGATGTCCTGATCCAGAACCTGGCACCGGGCGCGGCCCAACGCATGGGGCTCGGTTTCGACGCGCTGCATGCCGACTTCCCCGGCCTGATCGTGTGCGACATCTCGGGCTATGGCGACCACGGCCCGTACCGCGACAAGAAAGCCTACGACCTGCTGATCCAGGCCGCGGCGGGACTGATCTCCGTGACGGGTACCGAGGCCGAGCCATCGCGCGCGGGCATCTCGATCGCCGATATCGCGGCAGGCATGTACGCGTACTCGGGGATCCTGAGTGCGTTGCTCGCGCGCGCGCGCACCGGCAAGGGCCAGCGCGTGGAGGTCACCATGCTCGAAGCGCTGAGCGAATGGATGTCATACCCGCTGAACTTCGCCCACTACGGCGGTACCCCGCCGGCGCGCACCGGCCTGGCGCACCCGGCCATCGCGCCTTACGGCCAGTATCGCGCCGGCGATGGCGGCAACGTGATCTTCGGCCTGCAGAATGACCGCGAGTGGCAATGCTTCTGCCGCGAAGTGCTCGGCAACGCGACGCTCGCCGAGGATGAACGCTTCGCGACCAACCTGCAGCGCGTGGCCAATCGCGCCGCGCTCGATGCGGAGATCGGCGCGTGCCTGGCGCACATGACGCGCGCCGAGCTGATCGAGCGTCTCGATCGCGGCGGCATCGCCAATGCGCCGCTGAACGACATGCACGAGGTCTGGGCGCATCCGCAGTTTGCCGCGCGAGACCGCTGGCGCGAGGTCGCCACGCCGGCCGGGCCGGTGCAGGCGCTGTTGCCGCCCGCCACGCTGTCCCGGGCACCGGCACGCATGGGCCGCGTGCCGGCGCTCGGCGAACACTCGGCGGACATTCTCGACGCGCTCGGGTTCAGCAACGCGCATGTGGATGCGCTGCGCGCGGAAGGCGCAATCTGACCCGATGATGCGCGCATGATCATCCGCCAGCACTGCCCTGATTGCCAGCGCTACGCCCCATCTCCAGATGCAAGGCCGCCCCGCGGATGGCTGCCCGGGCATGCGTCAGGCGAACGCAAGCAGTCGCGGCAATGCACGGGTGCCGGCGCACGCCCGGCGGCGCCTTCGCCGGAAACGGCAGGCTCCGTTCCCAGCGCTTCGATCAGGCAGGCGATCAGGTCCAGCACCGGCTGGCTGGCCTCGCGTGCCGCCTCGGCGGTGCCCGCCTGCACAGCCCGCCGGAAGCGGTCCATGATGTCGTCCAGATGCGGCTGGCCGAACACCGACAGCGCGCCCCGCATGCGGTGGCACCACGGCTTGAGCTCCGTGAGCGCGCCCCTGGCGAGGCCATCGACCAGCGCCTCGCGGTCCCGCACGAGCGCCTCGACGCAAGCCTGCAACCCGGCATCGCCGGATCCCGGATGCAGCACGTCCAGCAGGTCTTCGCGTTTCACGCGCGTTGCGTCGAAATGCAGGACGCCGGTTGCGGCGGCCGGCTGACGGCCGGCGCCGATCGGTATGCTTGCGTCACCGCCCGGATCCATCGCGTTCGACAAACCCTCCTGCAGCGAGGCCAGCGTGACCGGCTTCAGGACGCACGCATTCATGCCCGCATCGAAGCCGCGCTCGTGTTCTTGCCGCACCGTGGCCGCGGTGATGCCCACCACGGGCAGCGTCCGCAGCGCACGGTCCTGGCTGCTGCGAATGGCATGCGTCAGCGCGAAGCCGTCCATGACCGGCAGGTGAAAGTCCGTCAGCACCAGATCAAACGCACCGGACGACAACGCGTCGAGCGCGGCCTTGCCGTTGTCGACCACCGTGGGCAGGTGGCCGAGCAGCGTGAGTTGCTGCCGGATAACTTCCTGGTTGATGCAATGATCCTCGGCCACGAGGATCCGCCAGCGCGTCGGCGCGGGCAAGGCGGCCTCGCGCTGCTTGAGCAACGGCAGTTCGTACTGCTGGCACAGGACCGTGCACGGCACCCGCAGTGCCGCCGTGGTGCCCGCGCCTTCCTCGCTGGCGAGCGCCAGGCTGCCCCCCATCATGGCCGCGAGGTTGCGCGAGATGGCAAGACCCAGCCCGGTACCGCCGAAGCGGCGCGTCGAGTTTTGCTCGCCCTGCACGAACGGCTTGAAGAGCCGCCGCATGTCGGCCTTTGCGATGCCGATGCCGGTATCGCGCACCTCCATCAGCACCGTGGCCGTTGCGTCGGTACACCCCTCGATCGTCGCACGCAGCGTGACGCTGCCGCGATCAGTGAACTTGATGGCATTGCCCACCAGGTTGCACAGGATCTGGCGCATCCGGATGCCGTCGGCACGTACCGTGGCCGGGACCTCCGGACTCACGTACAAGCGCAATTGCAGGCCCTTCTCCTGCGCCTGGGGCAGCAGCAGCGACAAGACGCTGTCGAGCAGGTCGCGCAGGTCCAGCGGCGCCGGCACGATCGCCAGGCGGGCCGCTTCGATCTTCGCGTAGTCCAGGATGTCGTCGAGGATCTGTGCAAGCGCCTGGCCGGATTCCCGCGCGAGCGCGAGCATGCGTTGCTGCTCGGGCGCGAGCGCCGTGTTCTGCAGCAGCTCGACAAGGCCGAGGATGCCGTGCATCGGCGTGCGGATTTCATGGCTCATCATGGCAAGAAACCCTTCCTTGGCGCGCAGTGCCGACTCGGCCGCGTCCTTTGCCTCGTGCAGTGCGTCGGCCTGGCGATGCAGGTCGGTGACATCGAAGAGCACGCCATTCCACACCGTCGAGGTGCCCTCCTGCCTTGGTGTGGCGCGGGCCTGGATCCACCTGATCTCGTGCCCGCGCCTGAGACGCCCCACGACATCCAGCGGCTGGCAGGTGCGCGCGCTCTGCAAGATCGCGGCACGCAGGCGCGGACGATCCTCCGGGCAGAAGGCGGTGTCCTCCCGCCATGAAGCACCGAGCGCGGATACGGTCCCTATGCCCGGCCCCACACCGTCGCCGGCGGCGTACGTCACCTCCCAGCGCTTGTCCGTGGCATCGCCCTGCAGGCGGCTCTGGAATACGGTGACCGGCAGGCTGCCGACCACGTCCTTCAGGCGTGCGATGTCATGGAAACAGGACCGCCTCATGATGCGTTGTCGTTGGACCATGCCGGCGAGGGAGAGGGATGCGGGAAGCGAGCGTCGAATCTGTCCGGTGACGTGTCGTCCACGGCGATCGAGGAAAAGTCGGCAGCCATTCTAGGACTGCAGCTTAGGGACACCTTGCGGTGTGTCAGCATTCCGTGCCGGGCATTGCGGCGGCGGAGACGGGGCGCAGAACCCGCTCGATCGATGCACCTTGCCCGATCGCATGAATGGTTGCCCCGGGGCCGCACGGATGCCGATGGCGGCATCCCCGCAGTGGCTCCGCCCCGGACGCTCGCCGATGCTATCCAGCTTTCGTCGGTACCTCGAAGCTGGCGAAAACGCGCGCCTGCACGGCCTCCATGATCGCCAGGACGTGCGCATCGGCCTGGCCACTGGCCGTCACGCCCGTGGCATGTTTCGGCTTTGAGCCGGCAGGATAGAAAACAAAGGCTGCGTCGCTGGTGCCGGCCAGTTCCTTCTTCAGTTGCCGGTTGAGCGCTTTCAGGTACTGCTTCTTGATCGTCTTTGACATGTGTGCCCTGGCTCCGTTTGCGCTGCGGTTTCCGACGCGGGGCCGCTGTCGTGCAGCGCAGCATAACCCGGACGGCCCGGGAATCCGTGCTACGCGACGCGTGCCGCGAAAGTGACGCACGAACAACCCCGGGAGGTGGTGACCAACCTGAGTGTAAACGCCTCGGGGCCGGGATGGCACCATGCCCGGGTGCAAAGTGGGCTTGTAGCGTGCCGGCCGGTCAGGTCAGGCTTGCCAGCAGGACGTCCTGCGCGGATTCCCCCTGCCGCGAGCGCCGGCGCCGGTAGTTTCCGGACGCCTCCATGTCCCAGGCATCGCGCTTGTCGCGCAGATAGGGCTTCAGGCCTTCGCCGATCACGCGCTTCTTGAGGCGTGCATCCAGGACCGGAAAGCAGACCTCGATGCGCCGGAACAGGTTGCGGTCCATCCAGTCCGCGCTGGAGAGGATCACATCCTCGGCCTTGTCGTTGTAGAAGTAGAAGATCCTGGAGTGTTCGAGGAAACGGCCGATCACTGAACGCACGGTGATGTTCTCGGAGAGCCCCGGCACGCCCGGCCGCAAGGCGCAGGCACCGCGCACGATCAGGTCAATGCGCACGCCATCGCGCGAGGCGTCATAGAGCGCCTGGATCAGCCCCGGTTCGAGCAGCGCATTCATCTTCGCGATGATCCAGCCCTTGCGCCCGGTCCGCGCGTGTTCGGCCTCGCGCCGGATCGCCTGCAGCAGAGACTTGTGCATGGTGAACGGGGACTGCCAGACATGGGCCATCTTGCTGATCTGCCCCAGTCCGGTCAGCTGGCCGAAGACGTTGGCGACATCCTGCGTAATCTCCGGATGGCAGGTCATCAGCCCGAAATCGGTGTAGAAGCGCGTCGTCTGGCTGTGGTAGTTGCCGGTACCGAGGTGCGCGTAGTGCCGCAGGCGTCCGCCTTCGCGCCGGACCACCAGCACCATCTTGGCATGCGCCTTGTAGCCAACCACGCCGTAGACTACGTGCGCCCCGGCCGCTTCGAGCTGCGCCGCCCAGCCGATATTGGCCTCCTCGTCAAAGCGCGCCAGCAACTCCACCACCGCGATGACTTCCTTGCCCTTGCGCGCCGCGTCGATCAACGCGGACAGCAGCACCGAATCATGGCCAGCGCGATAGACGGTCTGGCGGATCGCCACGACATCGGGGTCCTGCGCCGCCTGCCGGACAAAGTCCACCACTGGCGCAAACGACTGGAACGGGTGGTGCAACAGGATGTCGCCTTCGCGCATGGCGCGGAACATGTCGGTCTGCGGCTGCAGTCCCTTCGGCAAGCCGGGACGGTAAGGCGGGTACTTGAGATCCGGGCGGTCGACCTGTTCGGGCACTTGCAGCAACCGCACCAGGTTGACCGGGCCATTGACCGAGAACACCTCCTTGGCCGACAGGCCGAACTGCTGCTGCAGGAACAAGGTCACCGGCGGCGGGCAGTTGTCCGCCACCTCAAGCCGCAGGGCATCGCCGAAATGCCGTTGCGGCAGCTCGCCCTGCAGCGCTTCGCGCAGGTTCTTGATCTCTTCGTCGTCGACGAACAGCTCGCTGTTGCGCGTCACGCGGAACTGGTAGCAGCCGCGTACCGTCATGCCGCTGAACAATGTGCCGACATGCGCGTGCAGGATGGAGGACAGGAACACGAAGCCATGCCGGTACCCGGCCACCTCCGGCGGCAGCGCGATGACGCGCGGCAAGGCACGCGGCGCCTGCACGATGGCGTTGCCGGTGCGGCGGCCGAACGCATCCTTGCCTTCGAGCTCCACGGCGAAGTTCAGGCTCTTGTTGAGCACGCGCGGGAACGGATGCGCCGGATCCAGCCCGATCGGCGTCAACACGGGCATCAGCTCATTGAAGAAAAACTCGCGGATCCATTCCGCCTGGGCCTCGTTCCAGGACGGCCGCCGCAGGAAGCAGATCTGCTCGGCAGCGAGCGCGGGAATCAGGACATCATTGAACATCTGGTACTGCAGCGCGACCAGCTCGCGGACCCTGGCGTTCACCAGGTCGTAGAGCGTCTGCGGGGAAAGTCCATCGGTTCCGCTGACCGGCGCCTGGACCAGGCATTGCTCCTTCAGGCCCGCCACGCGGATCTCGTAGAACTCGTCCAGGTTGCTGCTGAAGATGCACAGGAAGCGCAGGCGTTCCAGCAACGGCGTGTCAGGCTCGGCGGCCTGCATCAGCACGCGCCGGTTGAACTCGAGCTGGCTCAGCTCGCGGTTGACGAACCAGGCGTTGCCGTTCGGCCATGCGCACGAGGCGTCCGGCGCGGGGGGGCCGTTGATATCGGCTGCCTGCGGTGGCGTGCTCAGGGGCGGGATCGAGTCGTCTTCCATTTGGCATCCGATCAGGAGAGGTGCTGCCGCAGGCACGCCGTTCGCGGCCGACGCCGGCACCAGGGTTGTCAAAAATCTGCCACTCCACACAGGAGGGAATGCCGGCGCGGGCCCGCTTGGATTCTAGTTCACGGCGTCGTGGAAATCGCACATCTACCGCCGCGGATCGGGCTGACAGATTCGTGAATTTTTTTGATTAACTTGTTTCATTGAACCTGAACAATGGCTCCGACGCTGGCCTATTATTCCCTCATCTCTGGGAAACGTTTCATTCAATGATTTTCACGATACCCAGTCACACCTAACCATTGGAGCCTTGTCATGACCAACAGCATTTCCCGACTGTACCCCGCCGGCCGCGCCCTGCTAGGCGTGCTTTTTGTGATTTCCGGAGTCCTCAAGATCGGTGGATTTGCAGGCACCGCGGCATGGATGGCAAGTGCCGGGCTTCCGCTGGCCAGCGTGCTGCTCGTACTGACCATCATGATCGAGATCGGCGGCGGCCTGACCCTCGTTACCGGCTGGAACGCCAGGTGGGGCGCATTGGTCCTGGCGGTGTTCCTGGTGCCGGTGAGCCTGGTTTTCCACGGCTTCTGGAGCGCGGACGCCGCGACCTTCCAGAACCAGCTCAATCACTTCTTGAAGAACGTGTCGATCCTGGGTGGGATGCTGGTGGTGTTCGCGCTGGAGTCGCAGCTGCGCGGCAGCCTTGACAAGGCGCGGTAAGAGCACAGCGCCCTGAGCATCGCATCCCCGAAAGAAAAACCCGCGTCCGTAACGGAACGCGGGTTTTTTTATGTGCTGCGGCAACCATTATGCCGACCCGTCGCACAGGCAACAGAACAGCAGGTCTCGGTCACGCCGCGGCGCGCTGTGTCCCGTCGCGATATTGCGCCAGCAGCGTCTCGCGCCGGCCCGCCACTGCGTGCAGATTGCCTTCCTTCACATGCCCGAAGCCGCGAATATCGTCGGGCAACGCCGCCAGCGCCATCGCGGTGTCGAGCCGATCGATGCTCAGTGACTGCGCGAACTCGTCGATCATCGCCAGGTAGTCGGCGACAAGCTGCCGCTCGGCGCGGCGTTCCGCGGTCCTGCCGAACACGTCGAACGCGGTGCCGCGCAGCCCCCTCAGGCGCGCGAGCAGACGGAATGCCGTCAGGGTGCGCGGACCGAAGCGGCGCTTGAGCAGGCGGCCCTTGTCATCCGACTTGGCCAGCAGCGGCGGCGCAAGCCAGAAGTTGAGCTGGTAGTCGCGGCCGGGCTCGCCTTCGAACTGCGCGCGCAGCTTGTCGAGGAAGGCGGGATCGGCGTAGAGACGCGCGACCTCATACTCGTCCTTGTACGCCATGAGCTTGGCGAGGTTGCGCGCCACGGCCTCGGTCAGCGCCAGCTTGCGGCCGGCGCCGAGCTTCTGCTCCGCCCCGCGGATACGCTCGACCGCGTCGCGGTAGCGGCCCGCATAGGCGGCGTTCTGGTAATCGGTCAGCATGGCTTCGCGCTGGCGGATCAGGCTGTCGAGCGTCTGCGGCATGGCGACCACCTGCTCGCGCGGCGCGGACGGCAGCATTGCCCTGACCGCGGCCTCGCCGTGATGGGCAAGGTAGCGTCCCCATTCGAACGCGACGCGGTTCTTGTCCACCGACACGCCATTGAGTTCGATCGCGCGCAGCAGGCTGTCGCGCAGCAGCGGAATCCAGCCCTTCTGCCATGCAAAGCCGAGCAGCAGCGGGTTGGAGTAGATGGCGTCGGCCAGCAGCGTGACCGCCCAGGCGCTGGCGTCGACGAACGCGCACGCGTCGCCCGCGCTGGCGCGCAGGTCCTGTTCGGCGCTCGCGCCCGGGAACTTCCACTTCGGGTTCTTGATGAAGTCGGCAGTCGGCGTGTTGGCGCTGTTGACGACGGCTGCGGTCACGCCGTGGCGGACCTTGGACAGCACGTCCGCCGATGCCGAGACGATCGCGTCGCCGCCGATCACCAGCCGCGCGTCGCCGGTGGCGATGCGCGTCGCATGCAGCGCGGCCGGACTCGGAGCGATCTGCACATGGCTGATCACCGCGCCGCCCTTCTGCGCCAGGCCAGCCATGTCCAGCACCGTCACGCCCTTGCGTTCGAGATGCGCGGCCATGCCGAGCAGGCTGCCGATGGTAACCACGCCGGTACCGCCCACGCCGGTCACCAGCACGCCATACGGACGCTCCAGCGCCGGCAGCACGGGCAGCGGCAGCGCGTCGAAATCAGCGCCCGTGCCCTTGCCGCCCGCGGCGGCCGGCTTGCGCACTTGCGCGCCCTCGGCGGTGACGAAGCTCGGGCAGAAGCCGTTGACGCACGAGAAGTCCTTGTTGCATGAGGACTGGTTGATCTTGCGCTTGGTGCCCAGGTCGGTTTCCAGCGGCTCCACGGACAGGCAGTTCGACTTGGCCGAGCAATCGCCGCAGCCTTCGCAGACTGCGTCGTTGATGAACGCACGACGAGCCGGGTCCGGATAGGTGCCGCGCTTGCGGCGGCGGCGCTTTTCCGTGGCGCAGGTCTGGTCGTAGATCAGCACGGTGACACCCGCGGTGTCGCGCAGGTCGAGCTGGACCTGGTCAAGCTGGTCGCGATGGAACACCGTCACGCCGGCCGGCAGCATGCCGCCGTCGCCGTACTTCTCGGGCTCGTCGGTGACCACCACGAGCTTCTTCGCGCCTTCGGCCAGGACCTGGTGGGCGATCTGCGGCACGGTCAGCACGCCGTCGATGGGCTGCCCGCCGGTCATCGCGACGGCGTCGTTGAACAGGATCTTGTAGGTGATATTGGCGCTGGCGGCAATCGACGCGCGAATGGCGAGCAGGCCCGAGTGGAAGTACGTGCCGTCGCCCAGGTTGGCGAACACGTGCTTGTCGTTCGTGAAGTGCATCTGGCCGGTCCACGCCACGCCTTCGCCGCCCATCTGGCTAAAGGTGTCGGTATTGCGGTCCATCCACAGCGTCATGTAGTGGCAGCCGATGCCGGCCAGCGCGCGCGAGCCTTCGGGCACGCGCGTGGAGGTGTTGTGCGGGCAGCCCGAGCAGAACCA
>JACXTT010006229.1_pt1 | contig 17090 bp, 16 predicted proteins | sample 9270951 | NCBI WGS metagenome assembly JACXTT01 (sample SAMN15532306, study PRJNA645909) | rock metagenome | isolation source: weathered quartz diorite | place: Puerto Rico | collected 2017-06-21 | reverse complement strand
GGGTCGCGGCCGCGGCCGCCGCGCACCGGGGGCAGGTCACGCCGCGGGCTCCTCCTCCACCATCAGCTCACGGCCGCAACTGGGGCAGTAGCGCGCGCCGACGAGGATCGGCGCGCCGCACGAGCAGATCGCGCCGGCCCGGCCGCGCAGACCGCGAGCGCGCGCGAGCAGCGCATCGATCTCGCTCACCCGCGCCTCAACGGCGACGAGCTCCGAGCAGCGCTCGACGACCAGCTCGGGGCTGAAGTGGTCGCGTCTGTACATCTCGAGCGTCAGACCGCCGAGATCGCGCAGCCGCTCCTCGCGGAGCAACAGCAGCGCGCGCCGCTCTCGTCGGAGCTCGGTCGCGGTGGGGGCGGGCGGTCGCCGGGAGAACAGGCCCACGCGGTGAGGATACCCCGGCGACCTGCCGCCCTTTGGAAACGCTGCGTCTGCCGGAAGGCCAGACCCGTGCCAGCCCTAGAGCTGCACGACGACCAGGCGCTCCTCGGTCATCTCGCGCACGGCCCAGGCCGGTCCCTCGCGCGTGTTGCCGGAGTCCTTGACGCCGCCGTACGGCATCTGGTCGGCCCGGTACGTCGGGGCCTCGTTCACGGTGATGCCCCCGAACTCGAGGGCTGCCGCTGCGCGGGTCGCCGCCTGCAGGGAGCGGGTGAAGATCCCCGCCTGCAGGCCGTAGCGTGTGCCGTTCGCGAGCCCGAGGGCCTCATCGAGGGTGTCGTACGGCTGGAGCGTGCAGACCGGCCCGAACGCCTCGTCACACGCGAGATGCGCCTCGGGAGCGGGCCGCTCCACTACGGTCGGCCGCAGAAGGTCGCCGTCGAGCTCCCCGCCCGTGAGGACGGTCGCTCCGCCCTGACGCGCCTCGTGGATCCAGGCGACCACCCGATCCCGCTCGGAGGCCGAGATCAACGGGCCCACGTCCGTCTCTTCGTCGGCCGGGTCGCCGACCTTCAGCGCCTCGACCTTGGGCAGGAAGCGCTCCTTGAACTCGTCGTAGACCGAGGACTGGACGTAGATGCGCTGGACGGAGATGCAGCTCTGGCCGGCGAACGAGAACGCGTTGGCGGCGAGCTTGGTCGTGACCTCGTCGAGATCGGCGTCAGGCTCGACGATCACGGGCGTCGCGTTGCCAAGCTCGAGGTTGACGCGCTTGCGGGGAGCGCGCTCCCGCAGCTTCCAGCCGACTGCGCCGGAGCCCGTGAACGTGATCAGCTTCACACGCTCGTCCTCGACGAGCAGGTCTCCGATCTCCGCCGAGGGGCCGACCAGGACGTTCAGCCACCCGGGCGGGAGGCCGGCTTCGGTCTCGAGCTCGGCGAGCAGGAGTGCGGAGAGCGGTGTCTGCGAGGCGGGCTTGAGCACGACGGCGCAACCGGCGGCGAGCGCAGGCGCGATCTTGTGTGCAACGAGGTTGAGCGGGAAGTTGAAGGGGGAGATCGCGCCGACGACGCCGATCGGCACCCGGACCGTGAACGCGAGCTTGCCCTCACCGGCCTGCGAGGCGTCCATGGGCACCATCTGCCCGGTCAGCGTCCTCGCCTGCACGGCGGCCATCGTGTAGGTCGACATTGCGCGGGCGACCTCGACGCGGGCGGCCTTGAGCGGCTTGCCGGCCTCGGCGGAGATCAGCTGCGCCGCCTCGTCGGCTCTGCGTCCCAGCGCACCGGCCACGCGGACGAGGATCTCGGCGCGCTTGTGGGCGGGCAGCGGCTCCACCATGGCCCGCTCGGCGGCGTCGACAGCGCGCCGCGTCTCGGCCGTACCGGCCTTGGCAACGCGCCCGACGGGTGAGCCGTCGTACGGCGAGAGCACGTCTACCCAGTCGCCCGTCTCGACCCATTCGCCGCCGATCAGCAGCCCCCGCTCCACAGCAGTCGTGGCCATCGCGCAAGGATACGTGCGCGCTACGTGCGTAGCATCGGGACATGCAGGCCGGCCGCACCGTCGCGCAGAACCGAGCCGAGGCGTTCCCGCTCGGCTCCTCCGTGACGATCGGCGAGTTGGACGCCGATCCGCATCCGCTGCTCGCGCGCCCGTTCCGGTTGGATGCCGTCCGACGGCTCGACCCCGAGCGGCCGAGCGTCGTCAGCGGACTCGTCTTTCGCAAACCGCAGACGCTCCACGTCGTCTGGGGGTAGGCCACGGAGCCTCTCGACCGACCGAGCTGCTGCAGCGCGCGGGCCGCCTTGCCCTGGCAGCCGGGACGATGCCGTGGTGGCGGGTGCTCTCGACGAGCGCCGGCGCCGACCCGCGCGTGCGCGCACTCGCGAGTCAGCTCACCGGGACGGTGATCGGGCGCGGCCAGACGGGCTACGACGCCGCTCGCCGCCTCTACTCCACGCGCTTCGACGCGGTGCGGCCTCTCGCCGTCGCCTACTGCGAGAGCGCCACCGACGTCGCCAAGGCGATTCACTGGGCGCGCCGACACGGCATCCGCATCGCCGCGCGCAGCGGCGGTCACAGCTACGGGGGCTACTCCACGGGTCAGGGAATCGTGATCGACGTCTCCCGCCTGGACGCGATCACCGTGAATGCGGTGCGCACGCAGGCAACGATCGGCGCCGGCTCCCGGCTGATCGACGTCTACGACCGGCTGTGGCAGAAGGGCCGAACGATCCCCGCCGGTTCGTGCCCCAGCGTGGGTATGGCAGGTCTCGCCCTCGGCGGTGGGGTCGGCTTCACCTCGCGCGCGTTCGGGACGACGTCGGACAACGTCGTCCGCGTCGGCATCGTCGACGCGCAAGGTCGCGTGCTCGACTGCGACTCGTCCCACCACTCCGACCTCTATTGGGCGTCGCGGGGCGGGGGAGGCGGCAACTTCGGCATCGCCACCTCGTTCACCTTCAGGCTGCACCAGGTCGGCACGGTGACGACGTTCGTGGTCGAGTGGCCCTGGGCGTACGGCGCACAGGCCTTCAGTGCCTGGCAGCAGTGGGCGCCGCATGCGCCGGACGGGGTTTTCTCGGTCCTGAACGCGTCCACCGGAACAGCAGGGCCGCGGGTTCGTGTGTCGGGCCAGTACCTGGGCGGCAAGACCGCGCTGCAACCGTTGTTGACCCCGCTCCTCGTCGGCACGCCCACGCGGGTCGGGTCGGTCGAGCGGACCTTCATGGGCGCCGCGATGATGTGGGCGGGGTGCGCCGGGTCGGTCGAGGAGTGCCACCTCCCACCCGACGGGAATCTCGCTCGCGGCACGTTCGCGGGGAAGTCCGATTACCTGACGACGCCGATGTCGGCCGCCGGCTTCCAGCTGGTGGCGAAAGCGATCGAGCAGCGCCAGGCGGCCGGTGGAGGAGGCGCGGTGCTCTTCGACTCGTACGGTGGCGCGCTCAACCGCGTGCCGAGGGCGGCGACGGCGTTCGTCCATCGGAACGCCATCTGCTCGCTCCAGGAGCTGGCCTCGTGGGGCTTACCCGGGGCGGCCGCTGCGAGTCTGGCCTGGCTGCGGTCGCTACGGGCGGCGCTCCGGCCGCACGTCTCGGGGCAGGCCTACGTCAACTACATCGATCCCGAGCTCGCCGGTTGGGAGACCGCGTACTACGGCTCCAACTACCCGCGGCTGCGCGCCGTCAAGCGGAAGTACGACCCCACGAACGCTTTTCGCTTCCGGCAGAGTATTCGGCTCTAGTGCGAAGCGAAGCTTCGCACTACGGCTCCTCGAGCTCGCGCTCGACCTCGGCGCTGACCTCGGCCGCGATGTCGACGAACGCGCGCGCGGCCGGCGAGCGATGGCGGTCGGCGTGCCAGACGACGGCGATGCCGCGGCGCGGGATCTTCGGCACCAGGCGCAGCACCTTGACCCGCGGGTCGCCGGGCATCACGGACAGGAGCGGCACGAGTGCGGCGCCGTAGCCTGCGGCCACGAGGCCTTGCACGGTGCCGTTGTCGTCCGACCGGAACGCGAACGACGGCTCGAAGCCCTTCTCTCGCAGGCCGTACTCGAGCTGCATGCCGCTGAAGCACGCGGACGAACCGACGAGCGGGAAGTCGCCGAGGTCGGCCAGAGACGCCGACGTGCCCGCGGCAAGCGCATGGTCGAAAGGGACGACGAGGACGTAGGGGTCGCTCATCAGGTCGAACGACTCGAAGGGGCCGTCCGGGAGCGGCGGGCTGCAGAAGGCCAGATCCATGTCGCCGCTCTCGATGTAGGCGTAGAGCTCGGGGTCGGTGGTCGGCTCGCGGAGCTCGAGCGTGATGCCCGGATGCTCGCTCCGGAACCGGCGCATCACAGCCGGCAGCACCCGGGCGCCGACGCTCTGGTAGGTGCCGATCCGGAGCACCCCCGTCTCGCCGGCGCGCAGCGAGGCCATGTCCGCCCGAGCGGCGTCCAGCCGCGCCACGATCGCCTCGGCGTGGCGGAGCAGCAGCTCGCCGGCCTCTGTCAGCGACACCGCCCGGGGGCCGCCCGGGCGCTCGAGCAGCCGCTCCCCGACCGAGCGCTCGAGCGTCGCGATCTGCTGGCTCACCGCCGACTGCGTATAGCCCAGTTTGGCGGCGGCGCGCCCGAACGAGCCCTCGTGGGCGACCGCCTCGAGGGCCGCCAGATGGCGCAATTCGACGCCGAGCCAACTATCAGACTGAGTGATGGTCTCCATGAGAACCTCGACTTGTCCTGATAGTACCGCACAGCGCACACTGTGCTCATGGCAATCGCACTCATCATCAGCTTCATCCTCCTCGTCGGTCCGGCGGCGCTCCTTTGGGGCTCCGACAGCCGCGTCGACGACGTCGAGCGCAGGCGGCGCAGCGCGTGACCGTGTTCGGCCACGCGCCCGTCGCGCTGCGTCGTGCTGTCAGCGGCCGGGAGCGCATCGTGATCCGGTTCGCCCGTGGGGGCGACGTGTCCAGCGTCTCCCGGCTCGCTGACCTCGGCGACCGACCCGTGCCTGCCTCCCCGCTGCTGCTCGCCGAGGCAGATGGGTCGCTGATCGCCGCGGTCTCCACGAGCACCGGCGATGTGATCCGGGACCCGTTCGTGGCGAGCGACGACGTGGTCGCGCTGCTGCGGCTGCGGGCGACGCAGCTCGACCGCGCCGCGTAGACGCGCCGACGACTACGATCCGCGGCCGTGACGGAGCTGCGGAAGGTGGGTGTCGTCGGGCTCGGGGCGATGGGCGCCGGCATCGCGCAGCTGTGCGTCGAGGCGGGCCTCGAGACGGTCGGACGCGAGGTCACCGACGAGCTGGGCGCCAGGGCGAAGGAGCGGATCGGCCACTTCCTGACCCGCAAGGTCAAGAAGGGACGACTCGAGCAGGCCGAGCGCGACGCTGCCGTCGAACGCCTCTCGCTGACGACGGATCTGGGCGAGCTCGCCGGCTGCGACGTCGTGATCGAGGCGATTGTCGAGGAGCTGGAGCCCAAGCAGGCGCTCTTCGCGGAGCTGGAGCGAATCTGCAGGGAGGACGCCGTGCTCGCGAGCAACACCTCCGCGCTGTCGGTGACGGAGATCGCCGCCGCCACGACGACGCCGGAGCGAGTGGTGGGTATGCATTTCTTCAACCCGGCGCCGCTGATGCCGCTGGTCGAGATCGTGCGCGCGCAGCTCACGAGCGACGCTGCATTTGCGACGGCGCTCGAGCTGGCGCGCCAGCTCGGGAAGACTCCGGTTCCCTGCCACGACACACCGGGCTTCGTCGTCAATCGGGTATTGATCCCGTTGCTGAACGACTGCATCCGCGTGCTCGACGAGGCCCGGGTGACGCCCGAGGATCTCGACGCCGCGATGAAGAACGGCGCGGGGTGGCCGATGGGGCCGTGCGAGCTCGCCGACCTCGTCGGCATCGACGTCCACGTGCATGCCTCGGAGGCGCTCTATGCGAAGCTCCGCGAGCCGCGGATGGCGCCGCCGCCGCGTCTCGTGGCGATGTTCAACGCGGGGTTGCTCGGACGCAAGAGCGGGCGCGGTTTCTACCGTTACGACGCCTGACGGCCGGGCGCGCTAACAGTTTCCTTACGGCTGCCTGACCGCGGACACACCATCGGACCCGATACTCGGAGCGTGAGGCGTCTCGCCCTCGGTCTCGTGTTGCTCGCGCTCGCCTTTCCGGTGGTGGTGCTCGCCGCTGCCAAGCCTCCGGCCGGTGCGCTCTCGATCGAGGGGGGTCGTGGTGTGATCGTCGTCCGTGGCAACGGTGGCCTGCTTGGACGCGTGGCGCACGGAAGCGTCGAGGTGGTCGATCTGACCCCGACGGATGCCTGGCGCCCCGTCGTCAACGGTGTCACACGCGCGCGCCGGGTGGTGAGCAAGGGGGCGAACGTCAGCTTCCGGATCCTCGGCGGGGACTACCGTGTCACCGTCAAGGGCGAGGGCATCTCGGTCTCGGCGCGTGGGGACGGCGTCGCCACGCTGCTGGGCGTCCCCGGGCTCTTCAACAGCGACACGGGGATCTATTCCACCGATCTCGAGGCCGATTGCCAGGACGCGCCCGACCAGTGTCTGGCGATCCCGACGATACTCACACGGGTACTGTTCGGCAGTACCTTCGCGCACCCGTGACGCAGGCGCACACCATTCTCGTCGTCGAGGACGAGGCGTCGATCGCCTCGTTCGTCGCGCTCTACCTGAAGAACGCCGGCTACCAGGTGAAGGCGGTGGGCAGCGGCAGCGCGGCGCTCAACCAGGTCGCCGCGGGGATGCCGTCGATGATCATCCTCGACCTCAATCTGCCGGACATGGACGGGATCGAGATCTGCCGCCGGATCCGCAAGAGCTCGGACGTGCCCATCCTGATGCTGACCGCGAGGGACGAGGACGTCGACAAGATCATCGGTCTCGAAGTCGGCGCCGATGACTACCTGACGAAGCCGTTCAACCCCCGCGAGCTCGTCGCCCGCGTGAAGAGCGTCCTCCGGCGTGCGGCGCCGGAGAAGCGGCGCGACGAGTCCAAGGAGCTCAGCCACGGCGACCTCGTGATCAACGCCGGCAAGCGCGAGGTGTACGTCGGCGACGACGAGATCCAGCTCGCGCCGAAGGAGTTCGACCTGCTCTGGGAGCTGCTCGACCATCGCGGCCTCGTGCTCACGCGCGACCAGCTGCTCGAGCGCGTCTGGGGATACACCTTCGCCGGCGACACACGCACCGTCGACGTGCATGTGCGCCAGATCCGCCGGAAGCTCGGTGACGCGTCGCCGATCGTGACCGTGTGGGGCGTCGGTTACAAGGTCGCCTCCGAGCGCAGCTCGGCGCCCGTCGCCTAGTCCCCGTACCCTTAAGAGGTCATGACCGGGTCGCTGCGCTTCCGCCTCCCGGCGCTGTTCCTGCTCGGGATCGTGCTGTCGGGCATCGTCGCGGCGCTCATTGCCCTGCGGCTGTTCCAGTCCTACACGCGCGACCAGTCGCTCAGCGAGCTCCGGCGCGAGGCGGCCGGGCTGGCCCAGCTCTACGCCGAGTCGGCCCTGCGCTCGGTGGACACCGGCCAGCAGGCCCCGAGCTTCGCCGCCGCGAAGCTGGAGCTGGCCACGGGCGACAAGATCTACTACGTCGGCGCCCCGGTCTTCCCGGGCGAGCGCTCCGGGCTGCACAAGCTGCCGGCGTCCGTCGTCCCGCCCGGCGTCGCCTCGATCGAGAGGGCGCTCACGTTCGAGTTCGTCCCGCCGGGCCAGCGGCGTACCTACCTCGCGGCGGCAGAGCCGCTGCGCCTGGAGGCACACGCGGCGCCGTTCGGGGCCCTCGTCGTGGCAAAGCCGAAGACGGAGCTGCAGCGCCAGTGGCTGCCGCTCGTCGAGCGCCTGGCGCTCGCGTTCCTCTTCGGCGCCGCGGTTGCCGGCGTCCTCTCCTGGTACCTGTCGCGGCGGATCACGGGCCCCGTGCTCGCGCTCTCCGACGCCACGGACGAGATCGCCGCCGGCCATTACGACGTGCGCGTCGAGGCGCGCGGCGGCGGCGAGATCGGCCACCTGGCGCAGCGCTTCAACGAGATGGCCGCCCGCCTGGCCGAGTCGGAGGAGCGCGAGCGCCACTTCCTGATGTCCGTCTCCCACGAGCTGCGGACGCCGCTGACGGCGATCAAGGGGCATGTCGACGCGTTGCGCGACGGCCTCGTCGACGACCCCGATCTGGTGCAGGCCTCGCTGGACGTCGTGGCGGCGGAGGCGACCCGCCTCGAGCGGCTCGTCGGCGACGTGCTCGACCTCGCCAAGCTGCGGGCGCACCGCTTCACCGTGCTCACCGAGGAGGTGGACATGGGCCGGCTGGTCGAGCAGGCGTACACGTCGTTCGCCGAGGAGGCGCGCCGCCGCGAGATCGACTATCGGCTCGTCGAGAACGGCGAGGCGCCCACGATCATGACCGACGGCGACCGTGTGCTGCAGGTGATCACCAACCTGCTCTCGAACGCGCTGCACTGGACGCCCGACGGCGGTCGCGTCGAGCTGGGCGTGACGTCGAGCAACGGCGCCGTGAGCGTCGACGTGGCCGACAGCGGCCCCGGGATCACGCCCGAGCAGCGGGAGCGGATCTTCCGTCCGTTCGTCTCCGGCGACACCCACGGCACGGGCCTCGGCCTGCCGATCGCCCGCGAGCTGGCGAGGGCGCTCGGAGGTCGCGTCGAGCTGGATCCGGACGTCGGCACCGGCAGCCGCTTCCGGCTCGTGCTTCCTGCACAACCGGTCTAGATGGTTGATGCCACGAGATCGTCCGTGCCGGGCCCGGGCTGGCCGCTCTGGGGCGCGCGGGCAGGTTGTCGCCGATGCCGGACGCATCGGTGACAGCCTGACGGCGCGAAGCTGCAGACGGGGAGAGACCGGCTCTGCCGGGCTCTACCCGTCCAGCAGCGGCCCAGACACGCCAGACAGCGCAACCGGACGCGCGAGATCGTGGCATCAACCATCTCGGCTCCCTCACCTCTCCAAGCGCGCTCACTAGGATTGCCGCATGAGTGCGGAGCTGGTCGCAGACGGCGAACGCCGTGCCTGGAGGTCGGCGGCAGCGGCGGTCCGCGCCATGCGGCCGCAGCAGTGGACGAAGAACCTGCTTCTGTTCGCGGGGATCGTCTTCGCGGCCAAGCTCGGCGACGGCGTCCGCTGGGCCGAAGCCGCAGCGTCCTTCGTCCTCTACTGCGCCGCCTCCAGCGCGGCGTACCTCGTCAACGACGTGCGTGACCGTGCGGCTGACATCGCGCACCCGCTCAAGCGACGCCGTCCCGTCGCGAGCGGGGATCTCGCCGTTCGCGCGGCCCTCGGGCTCGCGGGCGTCCTCGCCGCCGTCGCGCTGACACTCGCGCTCGTGCTCGGCAGCGAGTCCGTCGCGCTCCTGGGTGGGTTCGCGGCGCTGCAGGCTGCGTACACGCTCGGTCTCAAGCACGTGGTCGTGGTGGACGTCGCGGCCATCGCCGGGCTGTTCGTGATCCGCGCGGCGGCGGGCGCGGCCGCCGTCCGCGTGCCGATCTCGCCGTGGCTTCTGGTCTGCACCGGGTTGCTCGCACTCTTTCTGGCGCTCGGTAAGCGCAGGGGTGAGCTCGTCCTCGTCGAGTCGCGGGCCACACCCGGCAGGCGTGTCTTGCACACGTATTCGCTCACGGCGCTCGACCGACTGGTGACGCTCGTGGCGGCGGCGACGGTGGCCGTCTACGCCGCGTACACCGTCTCCGGGCACGATCTCCGGGCGCTGCCCGTGACGATCCCGCTCGTCGCCTTCGGGCTCGGCCGCTACGTGTACCTGCTCCGGCGCCGCGGGCTGGGCGAGGAGCCGGACCAGGTGCTCGTCTCCGACAAGCCCATTCTCGTCACGGTGGCGGTCTGGGTCGTCGTGTGCGCGGTGGTGCTCGCCGTCGGCTGAGCGGGATGGGACGCCGTCCGTCGGGACGGTTGGTGGCCACACGTGCGGGCCGGGGGGTGAGGTTGAGCCTGGCTAGGCGGCGTCTGCCGCGAGCGGGAGCACGTGCGCGCCGTGGCCGCGCGGCTCGAGCTGCTCGAGTCGTGCGTCGACGCTGCGCCAGCCTACGGACACGAGGTCGACGAGGAGGGCGAGATCGTCGATGCGCGCATGGCGTTCGGCGAGCACGTCCTGCTCCAGCCGTTCCAGGCGCCGTACGGCGTTGTTCAGCAGGCCGCGGATCTCGGCGAGGCTCCGCGCCACGACTGCGACCTCGCGCCGCAGGCCCTCCTGCACGGCCGCGGTGACGCGGTCGGGGAGCCCCGACTCGAGCTCGCAGGCGGCGGCCGTCAGCGATTCGATCTCGGCTCGGGCGCGCTCCAGCGCAGCGTCGAAGCGACTCGCGTTGCGCCCCTCACGGGCCTGTTCGATGTGGCGTTTCGCTCGTTCGAGCGCGTCTTCGTCCATGGGCGGCAAGGCTACTCTGGCCGTCGGATGAGATCCTCAGAGCTCGACTACGAGCTTCCACCGGAGCTGATCGCACAGCATCCGGCGGCCCGGCGCGACCGTTCGCGGCTGCTCGTCTTCCGGCGTGACAGCGGCGAGGTGCGTCATCGGGTCTTCGCCGATCTGCCGGACGAGCTCGGCGGTGAGCTGGTGGTGGTGAACGACACGCGTGTCATTCCGGCGCGGCTGCGGCTGCGCCGTGCGACCGGCGGCACGGCCGAGGTGCTGCTGCTCGAGCCGCTCGGCGACGGGATCTGGGAGGCGCTCACGAGGCCGTCGAGAAGGCTTCGCCCAGGCGAGTCGCTCGGCGCGACGCCCGGCGGCCCCCCGGTCGTCGAGCTGCTGGCGCCGATTGCCGACGGTCGCTGGCGGGTGCAGCTGGACGGCGAGCCTGTCGGCGAGCCCGCGCTGCCTCCGTACATCCACGAGCCGCTCGCAGATCCCGGGCAGTACCAGACGGTGTATGCCCGCGAGCCGGGCTCGGTCGCAGCGCCCACCGCGGGCCTTCACTTCACGCCGGAGCTGCTCGACCGGCTCAGCGTCGAGCGCGTGACCCTCCACGTCGGGCTCGACACCTTTCGGCCGCTGACCACCGAGACCGTCGAGGAGCACGAGCTGCACGGCGAGCGCTACCACGTCGATCCGGCGGCGTGGCAGCGGATCCGCGAGGCTGAGCGGGTGCTCGCCGTCGGCACCACCACGGTCCGCGTGCTCGAGACGATGGCGCGGACCGCCGAGCCCGCGGGGCGGACGACGCTCTTCGTGACGCCCGGCTTTGCGTTTCAGCGAGTCGACGCCCTGCTGACCAACTTCCACCTCCCGCGCTCGACGCTGCTCGCGCTCGTGATGGCCTTCGCCGGCGTCGCCGAGACCCGCGAGCTCTACCGGCTCGCGGTCGCGGAGCGCTATCGCTTCTACTCGTTCGGCGACGCGATGCTCGTGCTCTAGGGTCAGCGGTGGAGCGATCGACACACTTCCGGCACGATTCTGTACCGCATGTGCGTGTGTTGCCTGATTAGAATAGAAAGTGGGTGGTGGGTTGGGGTGCCCCGAGCAGGATCGTCCCTGCAGGACGTGCCCAGTCGAGAGGCGGGTGCATGAGCTTCACGCTCGAGGCGACGGATGGCGAAGCGCGCGCGGGTGTGATCCACACCGCGCACGGGGACGTTCCGACGCCCGCGTTCATGCCCGTCGGCACCAAGGGAACAGTCAAGTCGCTGCATCCCGACGAGGTGCGCGCGCTGGGCGCCTCGATCGTGCTGGGTAACACGTACCACCTCCATTTCCGGCCAGGCGACGAGCTGATCGCCGAGCTCGGCGGCTTGCACGCGTTCTCGGCGTGGGACGGCCCGCTGCTCACCGACTCGGGCGGCTTTCAGGTGTTCTCCCTGCGCGACACGCTGATCGCCGTCGACGACGACGGCGTCACGTTCCGATCGGTGTACGACGGCGCCGCGGAGCGGTTCACGCCGGAGCTTGTCGCCGGCATCCAGCGCCATCTCGGCTCAGACATCGCCATGTGCCTCGACGTCTGCTCTTCGGCCGACATCGACCGGCGCGGACTCGAGCAGGCGGTGCGCCGCACCACGCTCTGGGCGACCCGGCAGCGCGACGCGGCACGCGCACCGGGGCAGCTCGTCTTCGGCATCGCGCAGGGCGGCACCGACCCGGAGCTGCGACGCCGGTCGATCGCGGAGATCATCGCCCTCGACTTCGACGGCAACGCGCTCGGCGGCCTCGCGGTCGGTGAGGACTGGGACGAGATGCTGGATGTCGTCGGCTGGTCGTCGCCGCTGCTGCCCGCCGACAAGCCGCGCTACTTCATGGGCATCGGCGATCCGAAAGGGATCCTGGAGGTGATCGCGCGCGGGATCGACATCTTCGACTGCGTGCTGCCGACGCGAACGGCGCGGACGGGCTCGGCGCTGACCGCCGGCGGGCGGGTCAACCTCCGCAACGCGCGCTTCACCCGCGACACCGGCCCACTGGAAGACGGATGCGACTGCCCGGCCTGCACGCGGTTCACGCGCGCGTACGTCCGGCACCTGGTCAACCAGGACGAATTGCTGGGGCTGCGGCTCCTCAGCCTGCATAATCTCCGTTTCGTCCTGAGATTGACTGCACACGCACGGGCGGCTATCGAGCGCGGGGAGTTCCAGGCCTTTCGGGCCGCGGCGCTCGCACGGCTCGCGGGCGCCTCGGAGGAGGGTTCGTGAACGGAGGACTCCTGATCATCTTGCTGGTCTTCGCGATGCTGTGGCTCGTGATGATTCGCCCCCAGCGCGCCCGCCAGCAGCGCCAGCGGCAGCTGCTCGAGTCGATCGAGCACGGAGACGAGGTTCTCACCGTCGGCGGTCTGTACGGAATCGTCCAGTCGGTCGACGAGGAAGGCGACCTCATCGTCGAGATCGCCGACAACGTCCACGTCCGCATCGCCCGGCGAAGCATCGCCACCGTGGTGAAGCCTGACGACGAAGAAGAAGACGCGGAGACGGACGACGAGCACGAGCACGATCGCCGACCGGCCGGGGAGCGCACGAGCAGCAAGGAGGCCGTCACCGTTTCGGACGACGAGGCCGGTCTCGAGGCGACGCAGCGACGCCTGTTCGGCCGCCGCAACTGAGCCGCAACCAACCATCCGCCCTGGCCTCTGTCTAACCTGAGCAGACCGTGACACGTCGCAACGCCACCGTCGTCCTCGCCGCCGTCGCCGCCGCCCTCGTCGGCGTGGCGCTGCTCGGCTTCAAGAGCTCGCCGATCCACCGCAAGACGACGCTCGGGCTCGACCTGCAGGGCGGGCTCGAGGTGACGCTCAAGGCGGTGCCGCCGAAGGGGCAGACGCTGCAGAAATCCGATCTCGACCGCTCCGTGTCGATCATGCGCAGCCGGGTCGACAAGCTGGGAGTTGCGGAGCCCGTGATCACGAAGCAGGGGAGCGACCAGATCGCGATCCAGCTGCCGGGCGTCCGCGACCCCGAGGCGGCCGCGAAGGTGATCGGTAAGACGGCGCAGCTCGAGTTCTACGACCTCGAGGCGGATCTCGTGCCTCCGTCGATCGACATCAACAAGAACCCCATCCCGAAGCCGTCGATCTACGCGCTGCTCTCGGGACAGCAGGCGCTCGTCACGCCCGCGTCGGACGCCTGGTACGTGTTCGACGCCAAACACCGGCTGAAGGTGGGCCCGGTGCCGACGAAGCAGCAGGCTCTCACCAGCACGGCCGTTCGCGCCGCGCTGCGCCAGGCGTCGTCGAGCTCGCGAACGACCCAGTCGGCGAACACCTTGCCGAAGGGCTGGAAGCTCTTCGCCACCCCGCCCAAGACCGTGCTCGTCGAATGCGGGGTAGCCGACGGCGTCTGCCCCGGGGTCAACAGCCCCGCGGTCACGCAGAGCTACTACTACCTCCTCAAGCACGACCCGCCGAACATCCCCGAGATGACCGGTACCGACCTGAAGCTGTCGGGCACCAAGCAGGACTTCGACACCACGCCCGGACACACCGGTGAGCCGATCGTCCTCCTCTCGTTCACCGGTCACGGCCGCAAGAAGTTCGAGGAGATCACCCGTGCCGAGGCGCAGCGCGGCAAGCTGCTCACCAACACGATCGGGAACGGCACGACCATCACCCAGCATTTCGCGATCGTGCTCGACCGCGAGATCAAGTCGTGGCCCCAGATCGACTGGACGCAGTACCCGAACGGCATCTCCGGGTCGAACGGCGCCCAGATCAGCGGCAACTTCTCGGTCCGGGAGGCGAAGGATCTGGCGCTCGTGCTGCAGACCGGTGCGCTGCCGGTCAAGTTCGTGACCCTCGACCAGACGGCGATCTCGGCGACGCTGGGGAAGGACTCGCTCAAGGAGGCGAAGCGCGCAGCCCTCGTCGGCCTGCTGATCGTCGCGCTCTTCCTTGTCATCTTCTACCGCTTCCTCGGCGTCGTGGCGGTGCTCGGGCTCGGCGTCTACGCCGCGTTCCTCTACGCGGCGATCCTGCTCTTCAACGTGACCCTGACGCTGCCGGGCTTCGCGGGCCTCGTGCTGACACTGGGGGTGGCCGCTGATGCGAATGTGGTCATCTTCGAGCGCGTGAAGGAAGAGTCGCGCGCCGGCCACTCGATGCGGCGCGCCATCGCGCAGGGCTACGCCCGCGGGTTCCACACGATCATCGACGCGAACGTCGTCACGGCGATCACCGCGTTCGTCCTCTTTGCCGTCGCGACGGCGACTGTCAAGGGCTTCGCACTGATGCTCCTGATCGGTACCGCGATCTCGATGCTGACGGCGGTCGTCTTCACACGGGCACTGCTGTCGCTGCTCGCCGGCTTCTCCTGGATCGAGAACGTCGCGCTCATGGGCGCAACCGGTCGCGGGATCCGCGACTGGCTGAAAATCGACTTCATCGGCAAGCGCCGCCTCTGGTTCGCGATCTCCGGCTGCGTCGTCGCCGTCTCGATCGCCGCGCTCGGCATCAGAGGCCTCAACCTCGGCATCGACTTCAAGGGCGGGACGCAGATCACGTTCAAGACACCGGCGCCCGCGTCGCTCGAGCGGGTCCGCGCCGAAGCCGCGCGCATCGGTCGAGCCGACGCCGTCATCCAGGGGCGCGGAGCGACCACCGGGGCCGACAGCTACCGGAGCTTCCAGGTGCGCACGCGGACGCTCACGAACGTCCAGTCGCAGGGTTTCGAGAGCGCACTTCAGAAGACCGTCGCTGCGCGCGCCTTCGGGACCAAGAGCGTGTCGGCGAGCTTCGGGCGCCAGATCGCGCGCCAGGCCATCTTCGCCATCCTCGTCTCGCTGCTTCTGATCACGATCTACGTGTCCTTCCGCTTCCAGTGGAAGTTCGCGCTGCCGGTGCTGGTCGCACTCGCCCACGACATCGCCATCGCCGTCGGCGTCTACGCCCTCGCCGGACGGGAGGTGACGACGGCCACGGTGGCCGCGATCCTGACCGTGCTCGGCTACTCGATCTACGACACGATCATCATCTTCGACCGCATCCGCGAGAACATCCCGCTGATGCGCCGCGCCTCGATGCGCGTGCTCACGAACGTCTCGCTCTGGGAGACGATCCCGCGCTCGCTCGCGACGACGTTCATCACGCTGCTGCCGATCGTGTCGCTGCTCACGTTCGGCGGCGCGACGCTGAAGGACTTCGCGTTCGCTCTGCTCGTCGGGATCGCCTCGGGTGCGTACTCCTCGATCTTCGTCGCCGCCCCGCTCGTCGCCCTGTTCAAGGAGCGCGAGCCCGAGTACAAGCGGCGTCTGGACGACGACGCGGCGTTGATCGGGGTGCAGTCGGTCGGCGGTGGGCTCGTGCAGGCGCCCGAGGCGCAGCCGGCCACGGCAGTCGCGGCGACGCCGGTCGTGGCTCCTCCAGCTGCGTCGTCCAAGCGCGACCGGCGCCGGCAGCGGCGATCGTCGCGGCCGCATGGCCGCGCCCGCTAGACCGGCGTCACAGCAGCCCCTGTAGGACCCGGACCTCGTCCTGGTCGGCACCGAGGTAGGCGCCGCGGATCACCGCCCAGGCGCGCATCTTCCCGTCGTCGAGGCCGGCAGCCGCGAACGCCGCGAGGCGGCGCTCAGTGACGCCGCCCGTCATCGTGTACGAGAGGGGGTTCCACAGAAACGACGGGATATCGAATTCCGGCTCGCCCAGCATCGCCTTGGCGTCGATCGCGAGATAGCGGCGGCGGGCGTCGAGGATGTTGTGATGGTGGAAGTCCCCGTGCACGAGCGTCGAGCGGCCGATGTCGAGAGCCGCGTAGAGCGCTCTCGCGAGCGGGACGAGCTCGCTGCCGGGCCCGCCGCTGCGCTCGGCGTCGTCGAGCCAGCGCGGGACGTGGTCTCCGATCCAGCGAAACGGCGCCCCGGCCGGTCGCCACAGGCGTCGCCCGACGTCGACGGCGATGGCCGTGGCCTCCTCATCGGGCAGCTCGGAGATGTCGGTTCCCGGGCATGCGCGCTCGATCAGCATGGCGCGGCGCTCGTCATCGCGGCGGAGGAGCCGCACGGCGCCGTCGCCGTTCCAACGCACGAGCGCCTCTGCCTCCTCGTCCGACTCGTCGTCCTCGCCCGGTCTCACCTTGAGGACCGCGTCACCGGCGGGCGCTACGTAGTGGTAGCGCGAGAGCGCGAACGGCGGCCCGAGCTCGAGGCCCCAGTCCTCCGCCACCTCGAGCGCGATTCGCTCGAGCGAGCCGATGTCGGGCCGGTCGTCCACCGCCGCTATCCGCTCGAGATCAGGGCCACGGAGCCGAGCGCCAGCGCGACGCCAGCCAGCTGAACACGCGAAAGCCGCTCGCCGAGGAGCACCGTGGCGAGCAGCACGGTGGTGACCGGGTAGAGCGAGATCAGCACCGACACGACCGCGACGGATCCTCGTTCGAACGCGAGGAAGAGGAACGCGTTGCCGGCGACCTCGAAGATCCCGATAACGACGCCCGCCCGCCAGAGCGTCCGGAGCGACGCTTCGCGTCCCGCGGGCGCGCTCAGGGCGAGCGCGATGCCGAGCCCGAGGAGGCTCGTGGTCGTCCGCGACAGGGCCACCGGCCAGAGACCGGCGTTCTCGCCGACCCGTGAAAAGCACACGAGCCCGACGCCGAAGCAGACGCCGGCGGCGAGCGCGAAGACGATCGGCCTGGCGGCGACACGGTGGCCGTCACCGGGTATCGCCGACACGACGGCCACTGCGACCAGCGCGAGCCCGATTCCCGCCAGGGCGAGATTCCCCGGCCGCTCGCCGCGGCCGAGGCCGTAGGCCACCGGCACC
>JACXTT010006228.1_pt1 | contig 17090 bp, 9 predicted proteins | sample 9270951 | NCBI WGS metagenome assembly JACXTT01 (sample SAMN15532306, study PRJNA645909) | rock metagenome | isolation source: weathered quartz diorite | place: Puerto Rico | collected 2017-06-21 | reverse complement strand
GCCGACAGGAATTTCAATATCCGCCATGACGCCATTCCCCTCCTCGTGCCCGGGCAGGCCGTGAGCGGATTATGGCATGGCGACCGGAGAGGCGCGCAGCCGATGATCACCAAGACGTGATGAAGATCGCTACGACCGGCCAACGAACACGCTGTCAGGCGCCTGCTGTCACGGCCGCGGTGCGGGCGCGGCGACGCTCATTCCAGGTTCTCGCTCTCTCAAGGTAAAGGTAGATCACCGGCGTGATGTACAGGGTCAGCAGCTGCGACACCAGCAATCCGCCGACCACCGCGAGGCCCAGCGGTTTGCGGGCTTCCGATCCGGCGCCCAGCCCCATTGCGATCGGCAGAGTGCCCATCAGTGCCGCGGCCGTTGTCATCATGATCGGCCGGAAGCGGATCAGGCAGGCCTCGTAGATCGCCTGTGCCGGGGGCTTGCCGTCCTTGCGCTGCGCTTCGATAGCGAAGTCGATCATCATGATGGCGTTCTTCTTGACGATGCCGATCAGCATAATCAGTCCGACGAATCCGTACATGTTGAGGTCGAGCTTGAACAGCATCAGCGTCAACAGCGCGCCGAAGCCGGCCGTCGGCAGCCCGGACAGGATCGTGACTGGGTGGATGTAACTTTCGTAAAGGATACCCAGGATCAGGTAGATGACGAAGATCGACATGATCAGCAGCATCCCCATGCCTGCCAGCGACGACTGGAAGGCCTGTGCGGCGCCCTGGAAATTGCCGATCACCGTCGGCGGAATGCGCAGCTCCAGGACGAGCCTGTTGAGCTGCTCGATCGCCTGGCTCAGCGACACACCCGGTTTCAGGTTGAACGACAAGGTTACCGCCGGCAGCTGCCCCTGGTGGGTCACCGTCAGCGGGCTGACACCGCGTTCGATCCGCGCCACCGACGACAGCGGCACCAGCGTGCCGTTGCTCGATCGCACGTAGAGCAGGGACAGGGCTTCAGGGCTGGACTGGTATTCCGGCTGCAGCTCCAGGATGACGAAGTATTCGTTGCTCGGAGTGTAGATCGTCGATACCTGGCGCGTGCCGAATGCGCTATAGAGTGCGTCCTCCACCTGTTCCGCTGTCACGCCCAGCGAGGAAGCCTTGTCGCGGTCGATCTGCACCTTTACCGTCGGATTGGTGATCTGCAGGTCGCTGTTCACATCGATGAACGCAGGCAGGCCGCGCATCTTCGTTTCCAGGATCGGCGCCCAGTAATACAACTCCTGGGTGTCGGCATCCTGCAGTGTGTACTGGTATTCGCTCTTGGTCACTTTGCCGCCTATGCGTATCGGCGGGATGTTCTGCAGGTACACCTTCATGCCGGGTATGGACGTTAGCTTCGGCCTCAGTTCCTGGATGATGGCGTCCGCGGGCAGCCTTTGTGCGCGGGGCTTCAGCCGGATGAAAATGCGGCCGAGGTTCAGCGTCTGGCTCGACCCCGAGGACGAAGGACCGATGAAGGCCATGGCCGCTTCGACGTTCGGATCGTCCTGCACGATTTTCGCGGCCTGTCTTTGCTTTGCCGCCATGGCGTCGAAGGAAATATCCTGCGCGGCTTCGGTGAAGATCAGCAACTGCCCCGTGTCGGTACTGGGAAGGAAGCCTTTCGGCATGGCGGAGAACAGCCACACGGTCCCGGCGAAAACCGCGATGAACACCAGCATCGTGAACCAGCTGTGCCGGATCGACCATTTAAGCGTGGCATCGTAGAGGTCACGGAACGCGTCGAATGCCCGCTCGCTCCACTGATAGACCTTGCCATGGCGGTCGTGCGCAACCGGGCGCAGCCAGCGGCTGCACAGCATCGGCGTCAGCGACAGTGATACGAATCCGGATACCAGGACCGCCGCCATGATGGTGACGGCGAACTCGTGCAGCAGCTTGCCGAGGATGCCGCCCATGAACAGAACCGGAATGAATACCGCGGCGAGCGACAGCGTCATCGATACGATGGTAAAGCCGACTTCGCGCGCGCCTTCCAGCGTCGCTTGCATGGGAGGCTTGCCCATTTCCATGTGGCGGCTGATATTCTCCAGCATGACGATGGCGTCGTCGACGACAAAACCGACGCACAGCGTGAGCGCCATCAGCGACAGATTGTCCAGGCTGTAGCCGAACAGGTACATCACGGAAAAGGTGCCTACGATCGACATCGGCAGCGCCATGCTCGGTATCAGGGTCGCGGAAATATTGCGCAGGAACAGGAAAATCACCAGCACGACCAGGACCAGCGCCAGCATCAGCGTGAACTGCACGTCCTCCACCGATTCGCGCACCGAGTCGGAACGGTCGTAGAGGATCTCCATTTTCAGCCCGGCCGGCGACTGTGCGCGGAAGGTGGGCAGCAGCCGCTTGATCGAATTGACGATCTCGATGGTGTTGGTGCCCGGCTGGCGCTGGATTGCGAGCACGATGCCGCGCTCGCCGTTGAGCCAGGCAGCAAGCTTGTCGTTCTCCACACTGTCGATCACGCGCCCGATTTCGCTCAGGCGCACCGGCGCCCCGTTGCGGTACGCGATCACGATCGGGCGGAACGCCGCCGCATTCAGCAACTGGCCGTTCGATTCCACCGTGTAGGCACGGTGTGCGCCGTAAAGCGTGCCGGTGGGCAGGTTGGTGTTGTGGCGGTTGAGCGCACTGGCGATCTCGTCGATGCCGATACCGCGCGAAGCGAGCGCCTTCGGGTCGAGCTGCACGTGCACGGCGTATTTCTGCGAGCCGATGACCTGCACCTGCGCGACGCCGCTGATCGTGGAAATGCGCTGTGCGAGCAGCGTCTGCGCGTATTCGTCCACCGTCGACATGGGCAGCGTCGCCGAAGTAAGGGCAATATAGAAGATCGGCGCGTCCGCCGGATTGACCTTCTGGAATGCCGGCGGCGTGGGCATCTGCGGCGGCAACTGCTTCAGCGCGCGCGTGATCGCAGCCTGCACGTCGGCGGCGGCGGCGTCGATGTTGCGGTCGAGCGAGAACTGCAGCGTGATGCGGCTCACGCTCTGCGCGTTGGTAGAGTCCATCGAATCGAGGCCGGCGATCGTGGAGAATTCCTTCTCCAGCGGCGTGGCCACGGCGGAAGCCATTGTCTCGGGGCTTGCACCGGGGAGCGACGAGGTTACCGCGATGGTCGGGAAATCGATGTTGGGCAGATCGGACACCGGCAGCAGCCGGTAGCTGACGACGCCGAAGGCCAGGATGCCGATCATGACCAGACCGGTCATGACGGGCCTGCGTACGAAGATTTCGGCGATGCTCATGACGTCTTCTCCGGCGATTTGGCGCTGACCTTGGAGCCCGGTGTCACGCGCGAGGCACCGTCCACCACCACCGTTTCACCGGGCTTGAGTCCGCCGGCGACGACGGTTTCCGAGCCTTCGGTGCGCGCGACCTGTACCGGGCGGAACTCGACGCTCGAATCCTCCTTGACGACATAGACGTATTGACCGTTTGGACCGGTCTGCAATGCCTGCGTCGGCACGACCAGCGCCTTCTCCTCGTCGCGCAGCGTGACCCAGGAATCGACGAACTGGCCCGGCCAGAGTTGCTTGTCGTCGTTGGAGAAAATGCCGCGCAGCTTGATGGTGCCGGTAGCCACGTCGACCGAGTTGTCGACGAAGGCGAGCTTGCCGCCGATCGCCTTGCCCTTCTCGAGTTCGACGTCCACGCGCAACGGCGCCTTTTTCTGACGCGCGCGGATCTCGTTCAGGTATTGCTCGGGCACCGCGATGCTGACGTAGATCGGTGCGAGCTGGTTGATAACTACCATCGCCACCGTGTCGTTGGCCTTGACCATGTTGCCCTCGGAGAGCATCACCTTGCCTGCGCGGCCATTGATCGGCGAACGTATCGTCGTATATCCGAGGTCGATGCGCGCGTGCTGGACCGCGGCCTCGTCCGCGCTGACGCTGCCTTGCGCTGCCCGGAAATTGGCAGCCACCTGCGCGTAGCCTTCCTGGGAGACGAAGTTCTGTTTCAGCAAATCCTGGTAGCGCTGTTCCTGCCCGCGCAGGTAGTCGAGTTGCGCTTGATCGCGGGCGAGATTGGCTTGCGCTTGTTCAAGCTGGGACTGATAAGGTTTCGGATCGAGCTGGAACAAGGGATCGCCCTTGACCAGATCCTGGCCATCCCGCACATGGGTAGCGATGATCTGGCCATCGACGCGGGATTTGACGGCGACCGAGGCGACCGTCTCTACATTGCCGATCGCGTGCAGGCGCAGCGGCATCGACTTCTCGACGACCTGCCCGATCAGCACGGGCACGGTCGGTACGGCTTTCTTGGCTTCGGCCTGGGCGCCGCCGCTCTTGTCGGAACAGGCGCCCAACATACAGGCCGCAAGCAGCGCGGGAACCGCGACCGCCAGAATCCCGATCGGATTCGAGGCTGGCCGCAAAATGGGGTGGGTCGTCACGTTGACATTCCTCTTGATAACTTCAGCGACGCCCGGTCCAGTCCGGGACTCGTCTTGTCGCAAACCAGCTGCTAATCTTGCGCTCATTTGTTTGCCCTGTGTGTTGCGTGCCCGCCGCAAACCTCATCGTGTCAGCGCGGCACCTTTGCCTGGAGTCGCGTCGCTCCGTGCCAGTTCGTCCGCCCCCGGCAGCGCCGATGCATCCCAACCCCCGCCCAGCGCCTTGGTCAACAGCACGCTGGCCGCCAGCCGCCGGTTGAGCATATCCACCGCGGCACGCTCGTTGGCCAGCGCGGTTGCCTGCACCGTCACGACATTCAGATAGCTGACGATACCCGCCTTGTACTGGTTGGTCGTCAGGGCTACCGACTGGCGGGCGTTCTGCACTGCTTCGTTCTGAATCGCCGCTTCTTCTTCCAGGATGCGCAGCGCCGCGAGATTATCCTCGACTTCCTTGAAGCCGGTGAGCACGGTCTGCCGGTAAGCCGCGACGTTCGCGTCGTAGGCGGCGATTGCCTGATCGGTCTGTGCACGCCGCCGGCCACCGTCGAACAGCGTCTGTGCCAGCGCCGGTCCGAGCGACCAGAAGCGGCTGGGCGCAGTCACCCAGTTCGAGAAACTCGAACTCTGGAAGCCGCCCGACGCGGACAATGTGAGGGAGGGATAGTAGGCCGCTTTGGCGACCCCGATTTGCGCATTGGCCGCGGCCATGCGCCGTTCGGCGGCGGCGACGTCCGGGCGGCGCTCGAGCAGGCTGGCGGGCAGGCCTACCGGTACCGGCGGAGGCGTCGCCGCAAGCGGGGCCGCGGCCAGTGAATAGCTGGACGCGGGTTTGCCGATCAGCAGCGCAATGGCGTGCTCGAGTTGCGCGCGCTGCACGCCGATGTCGAGCGCCTGTGCCTGCGTCGTCCTGAGCTGGGTCTGCGCCTGGATCACGTCGACTTTGGCGGCGACGCCCGCTGCGTACTGATTCTGCGTCAGGGTCAGCGAGCGCTGATACGCGGCGATGGTGTCGTCGAAAAGCTGCTTCTGCGCATCCAGCGCGCGCAACTGGAAATAGTTCTGTGCCAGTTCCGCCCGGACCGAAAGCCGCAATGCTTCGAGGTCGGCGGCGCTCGCCTGCGCGGCGGCCTCGTTCGACTCGACGGTACGGCGTACGCGGCCCCACAGGTCGGCTTCCCAGACGGCATCGAGCGAAAGCGTATAGCTGTTGCTCGGCCCGTGCGAATTCAAATTCTGGTTCTGGCCGACGAAGCCGGAGGGGGCTTGGGACCGCGTCGCAGAAGCGGCGGCCGATACGGTCGGCAGATACCCCGCGCGTGCCGATTGCGCCAGTGCGCGCGCCTGGCGGAATTGCGCGGCGGCTTGCGCCAGGTTCTGATTGGAAACGCTGATCCGTTCTTCGAGCTCGTTGAGCAGCGGGTCTCTGAAGGTTTCCCACCACTTGCCGCGCAGTTCCTGATCGCGCGGCTGCGCTGTTTTCCAGCCTTCCATTTCCTTGAACGCAGCCGGCGTGTCCGCCGCCGGCCGCACGTAGTTCGGCCCGACGGCGCAGGAGGCGAGCAGCGCGAACGCCGGAACGAGGGCGAAAAGCCTGAATCGAAAATCGTTCACCACGGAGGACACGGAGGAAGGCTTTTTTGAGTACACAGGTTCTGGGTCAGTGGTTCTGTTCTGCCTCCGTGCCCATCCTGTCATCCGTGGTTCAATGGTTTTCATGCAATGTCCCCGGCCATATCGACCGGCCGCATGCGTCGGGCGAAAACGCGCTTGCAATAAAGGCGGAAGCGGTCGAGATAGAGATAAACGACCGGCGTCGTATAGAGCGTGAGCATCTGGCTGACGATCAGGCCGCCGACGACCGAGATGCCCAGCGGACGGCGCAGTTCGGCGCCGTCGCCGAATCCGATGGCGAGCGGTACCGCCCCGAGCAGCGCCGCCATGGTCGTCATCATGATCGGGCGGAAGCGCAGCAGGCAGGCCTGATAGATCGCCTGCTCGGGCGTCACGCCCAGCCTGCGTTCGGCATCGAGTGCGAAATCGATCATCATGATCGCGTTCTTCTTGACAATGCCGATCAGCAGAATCACGCCGATGAGCGCAATGATGCTGAATTCTGTTCCGCACACCAGCAGCGCGAGCAGGGCGCCGACGCCGGCCGAGGGCAGGGTCGACAGGATGGTGACCGGATGAACGAAACTTTCATAGAGCATGCCGAGCACGATGTAGACGGTGAGCAATGCGGTGAGAATCAGCCAGGGCTGGCTGTTCAGCGACGCCTGGAACGCGCGTGCGGTGCCCTGGAAGCTGCCCTGGATCGAAGTCGGCACGCCGATGCGGTTGAGCGTGTCGGTGATCGCGCGGGTCGCGTCCGACAGTGCAACGCCGACCGGAAGATTGAACGAAATCGTCGAGGCCACGAACTGTCCCTGGTGGTTCACTGCAAGCGGCGTGCTGGTCGGGCCGTAGCTCGAGAAGGCCGACAAGGGCACCTGCTTGCCGCTGGCATTGCTCACGAAGACGTCGTTCAGCGCCTCGGGGCTTTGCCAATACTGGGGCGCGGCTTCCATCACCACGCGGTATTGGTTGAGCGCAGTATAGATGGTCGACACCTGACGCTGGCCGAACAGGTCGTTGAGCGTGGCATCGATCGTTTTCGGGCTTACGCCGAGACGGGAGGCGGCGTCGCGGTCGATGTTCAGGGTCGTCTGTATTCCCTTGTCCTGGCTGTCGGTGTTGACGTCCGCCAGTTGCGGCAACTCGGTCAGCGCCTGGCGGATGCGCGGTTCCCACGCGCGCAGCTCGCCGAGATCGTCCGCCTGCAGCGTGTACTGATACTGCGCGTTGGCAGCGCGCCCGCCCATGCGGATGTCCTGGGCCGGCTGCAGGAACAGGCTGGCGCCGGGCTCGCGCGCGAGCTTGCCGCGCAATCGCGCAATCACCATGTCGGCGGATATCTTGCGCTGCGAAAGCGGCTTCAGCGAGATGTACATCTGGCCGCTGTTGCGCTGTCCGCCGCCGGTAAAACCAATGACGTTTTCCACCGCCGGGTCCTGGCGCACGATTTCGATGAAGTCGTTGAGCTTTTTCTGCATGGCCTGGAACGAAATGCCCTGGTCGGCCTGGATGTTCCCGCTCAGACGGCCGGTATCCTGCTGCGGAAAGAATCCCTTGGGCACGATCACGTAAAGATAGATATTTACGCATACCGTTGCCGCGAGCAGCAACATCATGAAGCGGCTGTGCCGCAGAGCCCATGCGAGCGAGCGCTCGTAACCGCGCAAGAGCGAGTCGAAGGTTCGCCGGCTGAGCCGCGACAGCCGGCCGGGCTCGGCCTCCGGTTTCTCGGGCCGCAACAGGCGCGCGCACATCATCGGCGTCGTGGTGAGCGAGAGCACCAGCGACACGAGGATCGCGACCGACAGCGTAACGGCGAATTCGCGGAACAGCCGGCCGATGATGCCGCCCATCAACAGGATGGGAATGAACACGGCGATCAGCGACAGGCTCATCGACAACACGGTGAAGCCGACTTCGCGAGTACCCTTCAGCGCCGCTTCCATCGGCGGCACGCCTTCCTCGATGCGCCGGGAGATGTTCTCCAGCACGACGATGGCATCGTCCACGACGAAACCCGTGGCCACGGTCAGCGCCATGAGCGACAGGTTATTGAGGCTGTAACCGGCGAGATACATGACGCCGAATGTGCCGAGCAGAGATACCGGAACGGCCACCGTGGGGATCAGGGTTGCGGCAGCTTTGCGTAGAAACAGGAAAACCACCATCACCACCAGCGCAATGGAGATCAGCAGCGTACGTTCGACCTCGTGCAGCGAGGCGCGGATGGTCGGGGTACGGTCCAGTACCACCGCCAGGTCGATCGCACGGGGAATCGACGCCCTGAGCAACGGCAGGGCCGCCCGGACCCGGTTCACGGTCGCGATTATGTTCGCCCCCGGCTGGCGATTCAGGATGACCAGAACTGCCGGCTTGCCGTCAGCCGAACCGGCATTGCGCAAGTCCTGAACCGAATCCGTTATTTCGGCTACGTCCGACAGATGCACCGCGGCGCCGTTGCGGTAGGCGATGATCAGCGGCAGATACTCGGCGGCTTTCCTGGCCTGGTCGTTGGCGTAGATCTGCCAGTGCCGTACGCCGTCCTCCACCATGCCCTTGGGCCGGTTCGCATTCGCGGCAGCAATCGCGGTGCGCACGTCTTCCGTGCCGATGCCGTACTTGTGGAGCGCGGACGGAAGAAGTTCCACGCGTACCGCCGGCAGGGAACTGCCGCCGACTGAAACCTGGCCGACGCCCCTCAGCTGCGAGAGCTTTTGCGCAAGGATGCTCGACGCCGCGTCATACATCTGGCCACGCGTCATGCTTTCCGACGTCAGCGACAGAATCATGATCGGCGCATCGGCCGGATTCACCTTGCGATAGGTCGGGTTGCTCGGCAATCCGGTGGGGAGCAGCACGCGCGCGGCATTGATCGCCGCCTGTACGTCCCGCGCCGCGCCGTCGATGCTGCGATCGAGGTCGAATTGAAGCGTGATGCGGGTCGAACCCAGCGAACTCGACGAGGTCATCTCGGTGATGCCGGCGATGCGGCCCAGCGCGCGCTCCAGCGGTGTCGCCACCGTTGCGGCCATGGTTTCCGGACTGGCGCCGGGCAGCGAGGCCTGCACCGAGATCGTCGGAAAGTCCACCTGCGGCAGGGGCGACACCGGCAGCAGCTGGAACGCCATGACGCCGGACAACGCGATCCCCAGCGTGAGCAGCGTGGTTGCCACCGGGCGGTGGAGGAAGAACTCGGAGAACTTCAAAGCGCCTCACCTTCCGCCCTCTCCGGTAAGCCGGAGAGGGTGCCCAGAAACGGATGCGCCTCAGGCATTTTGACCTGCCTTTTCTCTCGCTCCGTCCCGAGGGGGAGAGGGGCGGGGTGAGGTGGTGAGCCGGTCGAAGGCGAGATAGATCACCGGGGTCGTGAACAGCGTCAGCGCCTGGCTGAGCAGCAAACCGCCGACCATGGTGATCCCGAGCGGATGCCGCAATTCCGAGCCCACGCCGCTGCCCATCATCAGCGGCAGTGCGCCCAGCAGTGCCGACAGGGTCGTCATCAGGATCGGGCGAAAGCGCAGCAGGCAGGCCTGGTGGATGGCCTCGCGCGGACTCTTGCCTTCCTTGCGTTCGGCGTCGAGCGCGAAGTCGATCATCATGATCGCGTTCTTTTTGACGATGCCGATCAGCAGGATGATGCCGATGATGGCGATAATGCCCAGGTCGCTGTGCGAGAGCATCAGCGCCAGCAGCGCGCCTACGCCGGCCGAGGGCAGCGTGGACAGAATCGTGACCGGATGGATATAGCTTTCGTACAGCACGCCGAGCACGATGTACATGGTCACGATCGCCGCCAGGATCAGCAACAGCGTGTTGTTCAGCGAGGCCTCGAACGCAAGCGCCGCGCCCTGGAAACTGGTCTGCATGCTTGCCGGCAACCCGATCTCCGCTTCCACCGCGCGGATCGTGCGGACTGCATCCCCGAGGGAAGAACCCGACGCAAGATTGAAGGAAATCGTGCTGGCCGGAAACTGTCCCAGATGATTGATGGAAAGGGGCGCCGTGTGCTCGTTCATGCGAGCCAGCGCGGACAGCCGCACCTGTTGCCCGTCCGTCGAAGTGACGAAAATGTCGTTGAGAGCCGTCGGCCCCTTCTGATACTCGGGCTGGACCTCGAGCACGACGCGATACTGGTTCGATTGCGTGAAGATGGTCGAGATCATGCGCTGGCCGAAGGCGTTGTAAAGAGCGTTGTCGATCGCGGCCGGCGTGACGCCGAGCCGGCTCGCGGTATTGCGGTCGATCTCGACAAAGGCCTGCAATCCCCGGTCCTGCAGGTCGCTGGCGACATCGGCGAGCTGCGCAGAGGCGCGCAGGCGCTCGACCAGTTTCGGCACCCAGACGCCCAGGTTGTCCGCATCCGCGTCCTCCACGCTGAACTGATACTGCGTGCGGCTGACGCGATCCTCGATGGTCAGATCCTGCACCGGCTGCATGTAGAGTGAAATGCCCGCGACCTGCGACAGTTGCGGCTGCAGTCTGCGGATGACCCCGGTGGCATCGATGCCGCGCGCCTTCAGCGGCTTGAGGTTGATCAGCATGCGCCCGCTGTTCAGCGTCGCATTGTTGCCATCCACGCCGATGAACGAAGACAGGCTCTCCACCGCGGGGTCCTGCAGCACCACTTTGGCAAGGTCCTGCTGGCGCTGCGCCATCGCCGCGAAGGAGATCGATTGCGGCGCTTCCGAGATGCCCTGGATCAGGCCGGTATCCTGCACCGGGAAAAAACCCTTCGGCACGAAAAAATAGAGCAGCACGGTCAACGCCAGCGTGCCGATCGCGACCAGCAGGGTGGCCGCCTGGCGGTCCAGCACCCAGTCGAGCATCCTGCCGTAGCGCGCGATCACCGCTTCGAAGACGCGGCCGCTCGAGCGGTAGAAGCGGCTTTGCTCGCTTTTGGGGATATGGTGCAGCAGCCGCGCGCACATCATCGGCGTAAGCGTCAGCGAGACGAATGCGGAGATCAGGATCGCGACCGCAAGCGTGATGGCGAATTCGCGGAACAGGCGGCCGACCACGTCGCCCATGAACAGCAGCGGGATCAATACGGCGATCAGCGAGAAGGTCAGCGAGATGATCGTGAAGCCGATCTGCTCGGCGCCCTTGAGCGCGGCTTCCAGCGGCTTCATGCCTTCCTCGATGTAGCGCGCGATGTTCTCGATCATGACGATCGCGTCGTCGACGACGAAACCGGTGGCAATGGTCAGCGCCATCAGCGTGAGGTTGTTGATGCTGAACCCGGCCAGGTACATGACGCCGAAGGTGCCCACGAGCGACAGCGGCACGGCCACACTGGGAATGAGGGTGGCGGCGACGTTGCGCAGAAACAGGAAGATCACCATGACCACCAGCGCAACGGCCAGCAGCAGTTCGAACTGCACGTCCTTGACCGACGCGCGGATCGTCGTGGTTCGGTCGGCAAGCACTGCGACGTCCACCGATCCTGGCAGCGCGGCCTGCAACTGCGGAAGCAGTTTCTTGATCCGATCCACCACCACGATCACATTGGCGCCCGGCTGACGCTGGATGTTGAGAATGAGCGCCGCCTTGTCGTTGGCCCAGGCGGCGAGCCGCACGTTCTCCGCATCGTCGACGACATCCGCGACGTCGGTCAGCCGGATCGGCGCACCGTTCTTGTAGGCGATGATCAGGCGCTGGTACTCGTCGGCGGACTTGAGCTGGTCGTTGGCATCGATCGTGGAGGCGCGTGACGGGCCGTCGAAGCTTCCTTTGGCCTGATTGACGTTGGCATTGCCTATCGCGATGCGCAGATCATCCAGGCTCATTCCATAGGCCGCCAGCGCTTTGGGATTGGCCTGGACGCGCACCGCGGGGCGCTGGCCGCCGGACAGACTCACCAGCCCCACGCCGGGAAGCTGCGAGATTTTCTGCGCGATGCGGGTGTCGATCAGATCCTGCACTTTGGGCAGCGGCAACGAGCTCGAGGTGATGGCCAGAGACAGGATGGGCGTGTCTGCGGGATTGACCTTGTTGTAGATCGGCGGCGCCGGCAGGTCCTGCGGCAGCACCGAGGTGGCTGCGTTGATGGCGGCCTGCACCTCCTGTTCGGCGACGTCGAGCGTCAGGTCGAGGCTGAACTGCAGGGTAATCACCGATGCGCCGCCGGAACTGGTGGACGACATCTGGTTCAGTCCCGGCATCTGGCCGAACTGGCGCTCCAGCGGCGCGGTGATCGAAGAGGTGGTGACGTCGGGGCTCGCGCCCGGATACAGGGTCACGACCTGGATGGTGGGATAGTCGACTTCCGGCAGCGCCGACAACGGCAGCAGGCGATAGGCGACGATGCCGGAAAGCAGAATGGCGACCATCATCAGCGAGGTCGCCACCGGACGCAGAATAAACGGACGCGACGGATTCATGCGCCGCGCGGATCAGCTGCTGGATGCGGGCGGCGGCGCATCGCCATCGCGGCGGCGCTTGCCGTGTTTCGGCGTCCCACCGTCTGAAGGCGCGGCGGCGGCATTGCGCTCGCCGATCTCCACCTTGGCGCCGTCGCGAAGCTTGTCGGTACCGTCCACCACCACGATCTCTCCGGCCGACAGCCCCGACTCGATGGCGGCGGTCTCTCCTTCGGTCGGCCCAAGCTTCACCGTGCGCACGGTAACGCTCTGGTCGTCCCCGACTACGTAGACGAACGTGCCTTGCGTACCGCGCTGGACTGCGGCCGACGGTATGAGGATGACTTCGCGCATGACGTCGAGCAGCATGCGCGCGTTCACGAACTGGTTCGGGAACAGGCTGGAATCGTCGTTGGCGAACTGCGCCTTCAGCTTGATCGTGCCGGTGGCGGGATCGATCTGGTTGTCCACCGTGAGCAGCATCCCGCTGGCGAGCTTGGTCTTGCCCGCTCGATCGTAGGCATCCACCGTCAGCTTCTGTCCGGCATGCAATTTCTTCATTACGGCGGAGATGTTGTCTTCCGGAAGGGTGAAGACCACCGAGACCGGCTGCAGCTGCGCGATGACCACGACGCCGCTGGCATCACTTGCGTGGACGATATTGCCGGGGTCGACCTGGCGCAGGCCGAGCCGTCCGCTGATCGGAGCGGTGATGCGGGAATAGGTGAGTTGCAGCTTGGCGCTGTCTATCTGCGCCTGGTCGGCCTTGATTGCACCTTCGTACTGGCGAACGAGTGAGGCCTGCGTATCGAGTTGCTGTTTGGCGATGGAATCCTGCTCGAACAGCGTGCGGTAACGATCGAGGTCGGCCTGGGCGTTTTTAAGCAACGCCTGGTCCCGAGCCATTGTGCCTTCGGCCTGCGCGAGCTGTACCTGGTAAGGACGCGGGTCGATCTGCGCGAGCAGGTCGCCTTGCTTTACCATCTGGCCCTCGCGGAACATCACCGCGCTGAGTTCGCCGTCGACGTGTGTCTTTACCGTGACGGTGTTGAGGGGCACGACCGTACCGAGCCCGTTCAGATAAACGTTGATGTCGCCAACCCTGGCCGCGGCTGCGACCACCGGCTGGCTGCGGTTCATCGCATTCATGCCTGGCCTGCCGCCGGACTGCTGCATGCCGGCCGGCTTGCCGCTCTCGGGTTTGGCGAAAACGAAATAGGCGGTGCCGCCGAGGACGGCGAGCACCAGCAACCAGACCCAGGTGCGCTGCCACCAGGCAGCGGGTCTGGCACCGCGTTGCATGCTGGCGGGAATCGGCTCTTCAGCCGCCGGCGGCGGAAGGGGGACGGTGCTCATCGGTTGGTTCCGGGATGATTCCGAATGCTTTTCTGGGGAATGGTAACTGTAATGTCATGGCTCTGTGGGCTATGTAACGAAGTGTCCGGGGTCCGGCGAGGGTTACAGTAAATGACAAAACTTCTCCCAAAAGATTTCGGTCGGAGGTATAAGGCAGCCATGCGAGATCGCATACTCATTGTTGACGACGACGAAGACATCCGCAAACTGCTGGAGGAATACCTGCGCAAGAACGGGTTCGATGCGCAGGCGGTGGCGGACGGGCCGGCCATGCGCGAGGCCCTGGCGGCCAGGCCGGCGAGCCTGGTGGTGCTGGACCTGATGCTGCCGGGCGAGGACGGCCTGTCGCTGTGCCGGCAGTTGCGCGCCCGCTCGCAGGTGCCGGTGCTGATGCTCACCGCCAAGGGCGACCCGGTGGACCGGATTATCGGACTGGAGACGGGCGCCGACGATTATCTGGCCAAGCCTTTCGATCCGCGCGAACTGCTGGCGCGCATCCGCAGCGTCCTCCGGCGCGCCAAGGCGCTGCCCGCCGACACCGAGATCAACGTGCCGGAATCCTTCAGCTTCTCGGGCTGGCGGCTGGATACGCGGGAGCGCAATCTGCGGGCGCCTGACGGCGTGGTGGTGCCCTTGTCGGGCGCCGAGTACCGGCTGCTGCTGATCTTCCTGCAGAACCCGAGCACGGTCGTGTCACGCGACCAGCTTTCCAATTTCACCTTCGGGCGCGATGCCGACCCACTCGACCGCACCATCGACATGCAGGTGAGCCGCCTGCGCGAACGCCTGCGCGACGAGGCGCGCGAACCGGCGATCATCAAGACCGTACGCGGCAAGGGCTACGTCCTTGCCGTGCGCGTGGAGAGCCAATCTTGAAGTTGCTGCCGCACTCGCTGTTCGGCCGCATCGCGCTGATCCTGGTGGGCGGCCTGGCAGTCGTTCAGCTGCTTACCACCGCGATTCACATCGCCGAACGCGACGATCTGGTTTTCCGCACCGTTGCATCGCGGGCGGCGGCCAGGATCGGCGACGTCGTACACGTGCTCAATGCCGTGACCCCGGAACAGCGGCCACGAATCATGGACGCGATTGCCGACGCAACGCTGAAATTGAACGACGGTAAGCCGGCGGGCGGCGATTCTGCTGCCTCGGGCGAGGAAACCGAGTTCTACCGCCTGGCGCGCGAAGCGCTGGCACTGGCGCTGGATCCCGGCACGCGATCCCGGGTGATCGATGCGCAGCCGGTGTACATCGACCCGGATTCCTGGTACGCGCGTGAATTCGGCGAGCGTGCCGGGATGCGCATCCGTGCTGCCGTATTGCTTGGCGACGGTACCTGGATAACTGCGGACAGCACCTACCCGCCACGCGCGACGAGCTGGTTTAACCGGTTGCTGCGCAGTCTTGCGATCGTGGATGGCGTCATGCTGGTACTGCTCTTTTTTGCCGCGCGACTGGTCACCAAACCGTTATCGGTGCTGGCGGAAGCCGCGGAGGAACTCGGCCGCAACATCGAACGGCCGCCGCTCCCGGAAACGGGAACGGTCGAACTTGCGCGCGCATCGCGCGCGCTCAACACCATGCAGGACCGCCTGAAGCGCTACGTCGAGACGCGCGTCAAGGTATTGGGCGCAATGTCGCACGACCTCAAGACGCCGATCACGCGCATGCGGCTGCGTGCCGAAATGCTGGAAGACACCGAGGTCAGGACGCGCTTTATCCGCGACCTCGACGCGATGCAGGAGATGGTTGGGTCCACCCTGGACTACATGCGGGGCCTGAGCGACGGCGGCGAAGAGTTGCATCCGATCGATCTCAACGCCCTGATCTCGAGCCTGAAACAGGACGCCGAGGAGGCCGGCCACACCGTCACCGTTGCCGGCGCAACGCCGGGCCCGGTGATGGGCCACGCCCAGGCGCTCAAGCGTTGCCTGCAGAACCTGCTGGACAATGCGCTGGCTTACGGCCAGCGCGCCGACATTACGGTGCGCGACGAAGGCCGGGCGGTGAATGTCGCCATCGCCGACACCGGTCCGGGTATCCCGGAGAGCGACATCGAGCGCGTATTCGACCCGTTCTATCGCGTCGAAGGCTCGCGCAACCGCAACAGCGGCGGCAGCGGGCTGGGATTGTCGATTGCCCGAAATATCGCGCAAGCGCACGGCGGCGCGGTGCGGCTGCGCAACCTGCCGCAGGGCGGGCTGGAGGCAACTCTGGTGCTGCCGCGGAGCGCCTGAGGCAACCTGCTAATAGCCGGCCGCGGGCCGGCGACTGCAGCGTTGACGCCAAGGACGCAAGGGGACGCTAAGGGCGCCAAGGAAAAGCATATAGCGTCAAGCCGTGGCTGAGTCAGGGTGATGGACCGTCGCTGCGTAGGTCCTTGCATACGGTTTAGACGCCCTCACTTGATTTTGCCTCCCCCTGGCGTCCTTGGTGTCCCTGGCGGTGAATGCCTTATTGGCGAGCCGTCCGAATCGTGGAGAGGGGCCGGGGCGGGTCAGCGGGGTGGGGCGCCTTCGACGACGATGATCTTCGCGGTGGCGGTCCTCTTGCGGATCTCCATTGCCGGCCGATATTCCGCTGATTGGTACCATTGGCGCGCGCGTTCGATGCTATCGAACTCGCAGATCACCACGCGCCTGGGCGACCAGTCGCCTTCAAGCACGTCGATTTTCCCGCCGCGGGCAATGAATCTTCCGCCGTACTTGGCGAGCGAAGGCGGGACGAGCTTGCGGTACTCCTCGTAGCCTGCGGGATCGTGCACCTCGATCTGCGAAATCAGGTAAGCCGGCATGATTTGTCCTCCAAAGAAAAGGTTAGTTCTGCGAAAACGGCAGGGAGCGGTAGATCGGAAGCTGGCGGCGCGTAATGCCGTTTCAGCGGCTCCGGGCATCTTCCTTCACGAACTCGGCGCCCTTTTCCGCGATCATGGTGGTCGGCGCGTTGGTGTTGCCGGAGGTGATGCGCGGCATTACCGACGCATCGATCACGCGCAGCCCGTTGATGCCGCGCACGCACAGCCGGTCGTCCACCACCGCGAGCTCGTCGCGGCCCATCCGGCAGGTGCCGACCGGGTGGAAGATGGTGGTGCCGAGATCGCCCGCCGCGCTCATCAGCGCGATGTCGGTCTTGAAATCGGGGCCGGGTTTGAATTCCTCGGGCTGGTACTTCGCCAGCGCCTTGGCCTGCATGATGCGGCGGGTGAAGCGGATCGCCTTCACCGCCACTTTCTTGTCCTCCCTGGTGGGAAGATGGTTGAGGGTGATGGCCGCATGGACGTGCGGGTCGGGGTGCCTTTTGGGGCCGTTCGCGCGGGGGGGGGGGCGGAGGTTTACCACACGT
>JACXTT010006227.1_pt1 | contig 17091 bp, 17 predicted proteins | sample 9270951 | NCBI WGS metagenome assembly JACXTT01 (sample SAMN15532306, study PRJNA645909) | rock metagenome | isolation source: weathered quartz diorite | place: Puerto Rico | collected 2017-06-21 | reverse complement strand
ATACAACCGTTGTCGTAGCGCCGGCCCACCATGCCCGGGCCCACCGGCCTCGCAAAAAAACCGGGCCCGGCCATCATCCGTCTAAGTCACGGCATCGACAACGCGTCGGCCATCACCCGTCCCGAGCTGGCGAAGCGGCTCCAAGGGGTCTCCATCCCCATCTATCCCCTCGGCATTCGCGATCCGCGCGAGGTCACCGAGCCGTCGAAGCATCGCGGAGAGGAGCTCTCCGACGTTGGAATCCTGGATGAGGTAGCCAACCTCACCGGCGGAAAGCTGTTTCTCGGCAGCACGCCCCAGCAGATCGCCGAGGCCATCGCTGCCATCGAAAAAGACCTGCGGGCACAATACTTGATCGGCTTCGCGCCGACCGGAAAAGGTGCGGTAAAGTACCGCAAAATTTCCCTCAGGCTCACCGGACGCGTGCAGGCCGTACGCGTCCGCGCGGGCTACCTCGGTACCGAGCCTCCCTTGGTTGCGTCCCGCGGCAAGAACGAAAGGAAAGGAAGTTGATGAACACGAAGATCGCACTCCGCTTACTGACCGCTACGGCATTCGCCGCCTCTCTCGGAGCATGCGCCACAACTAAATCGATCGATGAGAAGATCGCTGAGGCGCAGGCCCAGAACAGCAAGAAGATCGAATCGGTGGAAGGACAGGTCGAAGACCTCCAGCAGAAGCAGAAGGCCACCGACGCGCACCTCGCGCAGACCGATACCAAGGTCGCCGAGCTGAGTCAGACGGCACAGGACGCGCTCAAGCGCGCGCAGGATGCCGGCGTGCTGGCAAAAGGGAAGGTTGTTTTCGAGCAGACCTTCAAGGAAGACCGCGTGAAGTTCAAGAGCGACAAGTATGAGCTGGACAAGGACGCGCAGTCCGCGCTCGACGAATTCGGCGGGAAGGTGAAGGCTCTCAACGAGCAGTACTTCATCGAGATCCAGGGCCACACCGACGACACCGGCGGGAAGCGCTACAACGAAGACCTCGGCGAGCGCCGCGCCGGGGCCGTGCGCCGCTACCTCTCGCGCAGCCAGAGCCTCCCGCTCAACCGCATGTCCACCATCTCCTACGGCGACACAGCCCCCGTCGCCTCGAACAAGACCAAGAAGGGCCGCGCGGAAAACCGCCGCGTGGTGCTCGTGGTCCTGGAGTAGGGCGACAATGCGTGCGACCGGCGCCGGCTCAACCGGCGCCGGTCACTCCGCTCAGGGCGTCGGCATCCTGCGCACCGGCACCCGATCGATCTCCATCGTGCTGATCAGCGCACCCGGTCCTTCGGCGGTATAGAGGCCGACCACGTCGAGCTCCAGGCTGCTTTCGATGATCACGAAGCCCTCCACGTAGCCGATCAGGCCGTGCGATGCGATGTTGTGGCAATCGATCTGCGTCGCCCAGTCGGGCTCCAACCCCAGATTGAAGAACTGCGTCGGTTTGCTGGGGCGCTCGTTCGGCAGCGCGTTGATGAACTTCTTGCGGATCGAAACGCCTTGCGTGCGCGAGGGGTTGTGGATGTTCACCTGCGTGAAATAGGTGCCTTTCGCACCGACCTGATACGGGTAAGCGGGCGTGACGATCGGCGATCCGCAGACGATCTTCGCTGCGTATTGATAGGGATACAGCGGCACGACCGGAGGTGCCGGCTGCCCGAATGAGGCGGTGGCGACGAGAAAGACGAATGACAGCGGGATCTTTTTCATGATCGACTCCTTCATTCAATAGTGAAGGAGGAGCCGATCGCGTTTCACTCCGCGAAGGTGGCCATCACCGGCGCATGATCGCTGGTGCCGATCTCGCGGAACGACGGGCAGGAGATGGCGCGCTCCGCGAGCGCCCCGCTGGCCAGCACGTAGTCGAGCCGCCAGCCGATGTTCCGCTGCCGCAGGTTCCGCCACGGCGCCCACCAGGTGAAGTAGCTGTTGTCGCCCGGATTGAGCCGCCGCCCGACGTCGCTCAATCCCTCGGCGATGATTCCTTCCAGCAGCGCGCGCTCCTCGGGGCGCTGGCCGATGATGTTCGCTTTGCGCTCCTTTGGATGGACGTCCATGTCCGTCCGCGCCACGTTGTAGTCGCCGCAGATGACCAGCTTCAGTCCCTGCTCGCGATGCGCGCGCGCGTAGCCGGTCAGCGCGCGCATGAAGGCCACCTTCGCCTCGTAGTCTTTCCCGCCGTTCGGCACGTAGACCGAGGCGTAAACGGTGTCGCCCACGCGCGCCTGCACGATGCGCGTCTCGTTGTCGAATTCCGGATGCGAGAACCTCGGCTCCTCCGGAAAGGTCTCCCGCCGCACGTGCAGCGCCACGCCGGAGTAGCCGCTGTGCCCGTGCCAGTAGCACCAGTAACCGTCGAGATTGCAGATGGCCGCGGGAACCTGCTCGATCTTCGCCTTGATCTCCTGGAGGCAGACCACATCGGGCTTGGCCTCGCCGACCCATTGCAGGAATTGCTCGTGCCGCGCGCGGATCCCGTTGACGTTCCAGGTGGCGATCTTCATGTGGCGGCGAGTTTATCCCGACGCGAAGCGTCGGGATCTGGCGCCTAAAACGGCCACCGTTGTCCTCGCGCGCGGACGAAAAGCGCGCCGTCCCCGCGCAAATCGCGGGCGCCATTTCTGCAAGAGCCCGCGCCGCGACCACGGAGGTCTCAACCATGAGAAAACTGCTCGTTCTCGTTCTGCTTGCCTTCGCCCTTCCCACCGCGCTCCTGGCGCAGGACCCTGACTGGCGCAATCGTCGCGGACACCGCGACGACTACCACTACACCGACAACATGTTCGAGCTGACGCCCTTCATCGGCTACCGCTACGGCGGAACGCTCTATGCCGATCAGACCGGCTTCAACAAGGACGTCAAGGCCGAGAGCGCGATGAATTTCGGCGGCAGCTTCGACATACCGCTGGGCAACTACGGCTACAAGCTGGAGCTGATGGTCGACAGGCAGGACACTCGCCTGGTTGCGGGCAGCGGCCTCTTCGCCCCGAACGACCGCTTCGCGGACTTCCACGTCACGTACTACCACGGCGGGCTGGTGATCCCCTTCGCGCAAAGCCGCGCGGCGACGCCGTACCTGATCCTCAGCGCCGGCGTGGCCAATCTCAAGCCCGACATCCAAGGCGTCTCCGCCGACAATCGTTTCTCCGCCTCCGGCGGCGTCGGCGTGAAAGTGCCGTTCAACCGCAACTCCGGGCTGCGCCTGGAGGCGCGCGGCTTCTACACCTCGCTGCCGAACAACAACGTCTGCTCGCGCTGCTACAACAACTACAGCTATCGCGACTTCTATCAGGGAGAGACGAACTTCGGGGTGTATTTCAGGTTCTGAGCGCGCTCACTGCCAGCGGAAGATCTTCAGCGCGATGAGGAAACAGATCAGGCCGTACGCGCAGAGCGCCAGGATCTTCGGCGTCACCTGCGCCAGGCTGGCGCCGTCGTTGATCACCGCGCGCAACGCGTCGTTGAGCAGCGTCAGCGGCAGCGCGCGGATCACCGGCTTCACCGACTCCGGGAAACGCTCGTAGGAGAAGAAGACGCCGGAGCAGATCCACATCGGCATCATGATGAGGTTCATCAGGCCGCTGACGCCCTCGAGCGTCCGCACGCGCGACGCCGTGAGCAGCCCCAGTCCCGAGAAGGCGTAACCCCCCACCACCGACAGCAGCGCGAGCAGCGCGATCGATCCGTTCACCCGCACGCCGAAGACGAGCCAGCCGAAGACGACCAGCACCGTCACTTCCGCGATGAGGAAGAGGAGACGCGACAGGAACTGCGCGAGCAGGTACTCGCTCTTGCGCATCGGCGTGGCGATCAGCCGCTTGAGCAGCTTCTTCATCCGGGCGTTGGCGATGGTGAATCCCATCCCCCACATGCCGGTGCCCATCAGGTTCATCCCCAGCAGGCCGGGGAGGAGGAAGTCGATGTAGCGCGCTCCCTGCTCGCGCATGAGCTCCTCGCGCGCGGGGAGGACGTCGCGGCGACCGCGCGCTCGCTGCAGCGCGTCGTCCGCGTCGCGGCGCGCGCCCAGCGACTCCGGCCGCGTCGGATCGAAGTGATAGAGGACGCCGCCGCCCGCGTTCTCGATGACCAGCGACACCTTACCGTGCCGCAGCGCCTCCTGCGCCTCGGCGGGCTTCAGCGCGCGCGGGATGAGCGTCGGCGACTGGCGCAGCGCGGCCAGCTCCGCCGACGCGGCCGGCCCCTCCACCACGGCGACCGGCACGCGATCAGGCGGTTTTTCGCGGAAGGCGAAGCCGAGCGCCAGCGCCAGGATGAGCGGGAAGCCGAAAACCCAGAAGATGGCCTCCGTCTCCCGCAGGAACTCCTTGGTGCGGACCGAGGTGAGCTCGACGAGGGAGGGGCGAACGTGAGTCATCGGGAAACTCCCTGACAGCGAGGTTCGAGGTTCGAGGCGCGAACGAAGAATGAAGAAGCTCTTCTTACTTCTTCATTCGCACCTCGCACTTCGAACCTCTCCCCCTGGAAAGGAGATACGAATGAAGAATCAGCCACTTCGAACCTCTTCCGCCTACACATCGCGCAGCTCCCTTCCCGTCAACGACACGAAGAGGTCTTCCAGCGTCGCCGCGTGCGTCGACAGCGTGACCAGCTTCGAGCCGTGTCGCTCGATCGCGGAGAGCAATTGCGGCACGGCGTCGGCCAGCGAGTCGACGCGCAACATCCACGCGCCGTCCTTCGGCGTCATGCCGTGGCAGCCGGGCAATTCCCGCCAGACGTTCTCGGGCAGCGGCGGCTCGGCGGTGAACTCGATGATGTGGGGCGCTTCCAGCCGGGCGATCAGCTCGTCGGGCGTGCCGAGGGCGATGAGGTGGCCGTGATCGATGATGGCCACGCGGTCGCAAAGGCGCTGCGCTTCCTCCATGTAGTGCGTGGTCAGCAGCACCGTCCCTCCCTTGGCGCGGAAGCGCCCCACCACGTCCCACAGCTCCAGGCGGCTCTGCGGATCGAGCCCGGTGGTCGGCTCGTCGAGGAAGAGGATGTCGGGATCGCCCACCAGCGCGCAGGCGGCGGCCAGGCGCTGCCGCTGCCCGCCGGAGAGCTTGCCGACGCGCGCGTCGCGCTTCTCGTCGAGCGAGAGATCGCGCAGCAGCTCATCGGGATCGGGTCCGTTGCGGTAGAACGAGCGGAAGAGACGCAGCGTCTCGATGACCGTGATCTTCTCGGAGAGCTGCGTCTCCTGCAGCGAGATACCGATCTTCTCGCGCAGCGCGCGCTCGTCGCGGCGCCAGGTCATGCCGAGGACCTCCACCTCGCCGGCGTCGGCGGGCGTGAGCCCTTCCAGGATCTCGATGGTGGTGGTCTTGCCGGCGCCGTTGGGGCCGAGCAGTCCGAAGCACTCGCCGCCGGCAACGGCGAGGTCGAGCCCGTCGACCGCTTTCACATCTGCGTAGTACTTCTTGAGACCACGGCAGAGGATGGCGTCGTCGGACATAGCGGCGCAGAAGATACACTGCTCTGTCATCCCGAGCGTAGCGAGGGACCTGGGAGGAAGGGCGGTGCGCCACCCGCGCCCCCAGGTCCCTCGCTCACGCTGGGAATGACACTAAGATGCGCGCCGTCGTCTTCGACCATTACGGCGACGAATCGGTCTTGCACATCGGCGAGGTCGATCCGCCGCCGCTCGCCGCTGATCAACTGCGCATCCGCGTGCGCGCCACGGCGGTCAATCGCGCCGATCTCCTGCAGCGCGAAGGGCACTATCCGCCACCGCCCGGCGCCTCTCCGATCCTCGGCCTGGAGTGCGCGGGCGAGGTGATGGAGATCGGCGCGGACGTAATCGGGTGGGAAACGGGAGAGCGCGCGATGGCGCTGCTCCCGGGTGGCGGTTACGCCGAAGAGGCGGTGGTGCACCACGGCTCCGCGATGCGCGTGCCCGACGCGTTGCGCGACGAGGAGGCCGGCGCGATGCCGGAGGTCTTCCTCACGGCGTTTCTCAACGTCTTCGAACTGGCGCGCGCGAAAGAGGGAGAGACGCTGCTCGTGCACGGTGGCGGCAGCGGCGTGGGGACGGCAGCGATGACGTTGGCGAAGCTCAGTGGCTTGCGTGTGATCGTCACCGCCGGCTCGAAGGAGAAGTGCGACCGCTGCCTGGCGCACGGCGCGGACGTAGCCATCAACTACCGCGAGGAGGACTTCGTGGAGCGCGCGCGCGGCGCGAACGTGATCCTCGACCACATCGGCGCGCGATATCTGCCGCGCGACCTGGAGGCCCTCGCCGTCGGCGGGCGGGTGGTGTTGATCGGCTCGATGGGCGGCCAGGCGCCCGCGGAGATCGACGTCGGGAGGCTCATTCACCGCCGCCAGCAGATCATCGGCTCGGCGCTGCGTGCGCGGCCGGACGAGGAGAAGGCGGCCATTGTGGCCGCGTTCGTGGAGCGATTCGGCGACGACCTCCGCGCCGGGCGCGTGCGGCCGGTCATCGATCGCGTCTATCCGCTGGAAGAGGCGGCCACGGCGCACCGGCGGATGAAGTTGAATGAGAATTTCGGGAAGATCGTTTTTAGTTTATCCCGCGCGTAAGCGAGGAATCAGCGGAACCACCGAGCTGCGATCGGTCGCTTGGCGCGATGGTTCCAATGATCCCGCGCTAACGCGCGGGATCAACTAAACCGGCTCAGGCCGCGCCGCACCGCTTGATCTTCGCCCAGCGGCGCGCGGCAGCGGCCGGCGCGACCGACGGCGCGGCGCCGCGCAGCAGGCGAACGGTGGAGTCCTGGCAATCGAAGAAGGTGAAGCGATCGATGTCGGCGGTGCCGGCGAGCGCCCAGTCGAGGGCGGTCTCGCCGCCGGGGCTCTTCAGCGCGGGATTGGCGCCGCGCCGCAGCAGGAGCTGCACCGTGTCGTCGTAGCCGTAACCGGCGGCCATCATCAGCGGGGTGGTTCCGTCGCTGCTGCCGCGATTCGGATCGGCGCCGACGTCGATGAGCGCGGCGACCGATGCGTTCTGGTGCTTGTGGATGGCGTGGAGCAGCGGCGTCCAGTTGTTCTGGCCGGCGATGGCGTTCGGATCGGCACCGTGCGCCGCGAGCTGGCGGACGGCGGTCACGTCGCCGGCGCGCGCGGCGTTCGCGATTTCGGTGAACTGCGAGTCGGAGGTGACGGAGCAGGCGGCGAAGAAGATAGCGGCCAGTGAGTGCGCTCTCATGAAGTCCAATCTATGCCGCCATGCATCGAGTGTCAAGTACTTTTCATGAGCAAGTATAAGCCGGCCCAGGCCTTCACATCGATGAGCACGCCCTCACGCTCCCGCGCCCGAAGCCAGTCAGCGATCTCCTCCTGCGCCACTTCGTGCACCGTGATCTCTTCTTCGCCCGAGCCGGCGCGCTCCAGTCCCGAGGCGAGGAAGAATGTCACCGTCTCGCTGGTAATCCCCGGCGAGGTCGGGCCGCCTGCCAGCCGCTCGAGAGCGGTGCAGCGATAGCCTGTCTCCTCTTCCAACTCGCGTCGCGCGGTCTCCTCCGGGCCGTCGTTGTCTACGTCGCCGACCAGTCCGGCGGCGAAGTCGATCACCCGCGCATTGACCGCTCTGCGGAACTGCTCGGTGAGCACGATCTTCCCCTCGCCGGTCCGCGCCACGATCACCACCGCCGACTTCCCCCTCTTCCGCTCGGCGTACTCCCAGCCGTCGCGCTCGATGAGGAGGAGGTGCCTTCCTTCGAAAATCAGTTTGGTCATGAGGAGTTGCCTGTTGCCAGCCCTCACCCGGCCTTCGGCCACCCTCTCCCGCTCATGCGGGAGAGGGCGCGTATGGTCCTTCTCCCGCGTGAGCGGGAGAAGGTGCCCCCTGAGCGAAGCGAAGGGGCGGATGAGGGCAACCTCAGAACAGCGATCCCTGTGCCGTCGGCCGGCGAAAGGCGTCGGCCGACAGCTCCCTGCTGATCTCGTTCAGACGCAGCTTGCGGCAGGTGACGTCGAAGATGGCGTCGAGCTGCTCGGCGAAGATCCCTTCGCCGCGCTGCCGCACGCCCCACCGCGCGTCGTACAGCTTGCCGTCGCGCAGCGTGCGCACGCGGTTGAGCACCTTCTGCTTGCGGTCGGGGAAGTGCTCGTCGAGCCAGCGCTCAAAGAGCGGTGCCACCGCCCACGGCAGCCGCAGCACAACGAATCCGGCCGACGTCGCGCCGGCGCTGGCCACCGCCGTCAGGATGGCCGGCATCTCGTGGTCGGTGATGGCGGGGATGACCGGCGCCACCAGCGCGCCCACGGGGATGTTGGCCTTGGCCAGCAGCTCGATCGCTTCCAGCCGCCGCCGCGGCGTCGACGCGCGCGGCTCCATGATGTTCGCCAGCTCGGGATCGAGCGTGGTCACGGAGAGGTTGACCGACACGGCGCCGTGGCGCGCCAGCTCGGAGAGGACGTCGATGTCGCGCGTCACCAGATGGTTCTTGGTGATGATGCAGACGGGATTGCGGAGCTCGGCGAGGACTTCCAGGCACCGCCTGGTGATGGCGAGCTTCCGCTCGATCGGCTGGTAGGGGTCGGTCACGCCGCTGATGGCGATGAGGCGCGGCTTCCACCGCGGCGACATCAACTCCTCGCGCAGCAGCTCCGGCGCGTCCTCCTTCACCAGGATCTTCGACTCGAACTCCAGGCCGGCCGAGAAGCCGAGGTATTCGTGCGTGGGGCGGGCGAAGCAGTAGATGCAGCCGTGCTCGCAGCCGCGGTAGGGATTGATGCTGGTGTCGAAGCCGACGTCTGGGCTGTCGTTGTGCGCGAGGATGGTGCGCGCCGGATCGCGCAGGAAGATCGTCGACGGCGCCGGCTGCTCCTCCGCCTCCTCGTCGCGCACGTACTCGATGCGCTCGAAGCGGTTGTTCGGGTTCCAACTGGCGCCGCGGCCCTTTTGAGGACTGAGGGCTGAGGACTGAGGACTGAGTGGGTTTTCGTTCTTCATCTCAGTCCTCAGTCCTCAGCACTGCGGTTCCTACCAACTCTCCACTCCGTAGAGCCGCGAGAGCGTCATTCGCCCGCTCCAGCGGGTAGATCGTCCGCCGCGTACGGATGGGCAGCGTCTTCAGCCGGGCGAAGAAGTCTTGGCCGTCGCGGCGCGTGAGATTGGCCACCGACCGCACTGCGCGCTCGCTCCACAGCAGCTCGTAAGGAAAGGTGGGGATGTCGCTCATGTGGATCCCCGCGCAGACGACCGTGCCCCCCTTCACCACATTCCGCAGCGCCGCGGGAACGAGCGCTCCGGCGGGCGCGAAGATGATGGCGGCGTCGAGCGCCTGCCTCTCCCCCGACCCACCCGCCCACACCGCCCCCATCTCCCGCGCCAGCGCCTGCGCTGCGACGTCACCGTCGCGCGTGAACGCGTACACCTCCCGCCCGTCCGCGCGCGCCACCTGCGCCAGGATCTGCGCCGCGGAGCCGAAGCCGTAGAACCCCAGCCGTTTGCCCTCTCCGGCCATGCGATAGGCCCGAAATCCGATCAACCCCGCGCACAGCAGCGGCGCCGCCTCCTCGGCCGAATACTCATCCGGCATGGGGAAGCAGTAGCGTTCATCGGCCACGCAGATCTCCGCGTAGCCTCCGTCGATGGTGTATCCGGTGAAACGCGCGCGATCGCAGAGGTTCTCGCGCCCGGAGCGGCAATACGCGCAGACGCCGCACGTCCAGCCTAGCCACGGCACGCCGACGCGGCGGCCTTCGTCCGTACGCCCCACAATCTGATGGCCGAGGATCAGCGGCAGCTTCGGCTCGGCGAGCTCGCCGTCGGCAACGTGCAAGTCGGTGCGGCAGACCGCGCACGCCTCGACGCGAATGCGCAGCGCGCCGGCGCCGGCCTTCGGCTCGGGAAGGTCGGCGAGCGCGAGCGGCTCGCGGGGGCGGTGGAGGAGCGTGGCGCGCACCGAACGAGCGTAGCGCGGACGTCAAGAAGGTCTACAGTTGGTAGTACTTTGTTGATCGTTCATCGTGGCCACGACGAACTACGAACTACGAACTAATCTCCCACATCTGCCGCAGCCGCGGGGACGCAGCCGCCGTTGTCGCCACCACCACCAGCGTCATCACGCCGCCGAAGATCACCGAGGGAACGACGCCCATCAGCCGCGCGGCGACGCCGGACTCGAAGGCGCCGATCTCGTTCGATGCGCCGATGAAGATCGAGCTCACCGCGGCCACGCGGCCGAGGAGCTCGCGCGGCGTGAGTGTCTGCAGTAGGGTCCCGCGAATCAGTACGCTGACGTTGTCCGCCACGCCGCTCAGCGTCAGGAGAGCGAACGACAGCGCGAAGCTGCGCGAGAGCGCGAAGCCGATCATGCAGAGGCCGAAGATGGTCACCGCGATGAACAGCGTCGGCCCGGCGCGGCGAAAGGGAGGGCGGTGGGCGAGATAGATGCCGATGGCCAGCGAGCCGATCGCCGGCGCCGCGCGCAGCAGGCCGAGTCCCTGCGGTCCGGCGCCGAGCATCCTGGCGAAGATCGGCAGGAGCGCCGTCGCTCCGCCGAAGAGGACGGAGAAGAGATCGAGCGTCATCGCGCCGAGGAGCACCGGTTGGTGCCAGAGGAATCGCAGGCCGACGCGCAGGCTCTCGCCGACGCCCACGTCCGCCGGCAGCGGCGCCGACTTGTGCGTGATGGCCAGCAGCGCGCCGAGCGCGAGGGCGAACAGCACGACCACCACGCCGTACGCGAGCTTCGGCCCGGAGAAGCCATAGAGCACTCCGCCGAGCGCGGGCCCGGCGATGGCCGCCCCCTGCCACACCGAGGAGCGCCAGGCCACCGCGCTGCCGTAGATCTCGCGCGGGATCACCTCCGCGGAGAGCGCGGTCAGCGCCGGCCGGGTGAGACTTCGCGCCGCGCCGCTGGCGAAGATCACGCCGTAAATCGGCCAGACGTTGTGCAGCGATGGTTGCAATGTGAAGAGCAGCAGCACGATCGCGGAGATCGCCAATCCCAGCGTCCCGGCGATGGCGATGCCGCGCCGGTTGCCGCGATCAGCCACGTGTCCCGCATACAGCGACATCGCCACGAACGGCAGCGCCTCGGCCAGGCCGATCAGCCCGAGCGACAGCGGGTCCTTGGTCACTTCGTAGATCTGCCACCCCACCACCACGATCTGTGCCTCGCGCGCGACCGTGGAGATCCCGTGCGCGAGCACGAGCCAACGGAAGTTCGAGTAGCGGAGGGGAGCGTAGGGGTCGTGTTTGTGGTTGCTGGGTCGCTCGGTTGCTGGGTTGCTGGGCGCCGGCACGCGCGACACCCTACTCAGCAACCCAGCAACTTAGCAACCCAGGGACCCTAGTCCGGCGGGACCCCCACCGGCGTCACCGCCGCGCGATCGGTCTCCCCGGTCCGGATGCGCACGACGCGCTCGACGGGCATGACGAAGATCTTACCGTCGCCGACGTCTCCCGTGCGCGCGCCGGCGACGATGGCGTCGACGGTCGGATCGACGAAGTGATCGGAGACGCCGATCTCCAGCCGCACTTTCTCCGTCAGCTCCATCTTCACGGTCGTGCCGCGATAGGTCTCCACGCGATCGGTCTCTCCGCCGTGCCCCTGCACGTGGCTGATGGTGAGGCCGGCCACTTTCGCGCGGAAGAGCGCTTCGAGGACGCTGCTCAAGCGATCGGGACGGATGATGGCCACTACTAGTTTCATGAGACCCCCAATTTATCCTGAGGCCTTCGGCCTCAGGATGAATCGCGACCATCCAGAACCAGAATTGCCCCCTCCCCGCGCGAGTACGCCTCCTCGCCGTGCTGCGTGACGTCGAGGCCGAGGCCTTCGTCGCGCGGCTCGGTGCGAAGCGACAGCAGGGCACCGAGGAGCTTGACGATGATGAACGTCCCGGCGGCGCTGTAGAGGAGCGTGGCTAGAATGGCCACGGCCTGGATGCCTACCTGCCGCGCGTTGCCGAAGAAAAGCCCATCCGCGCCGGCGGGGTTCCAGGCTTTGGAGGCGAAGACACCCGTGAGCAGCGCGCCGACGATGCCGCCGACGCCGTGCGCGGCGACGACGTCGAGCGAGTCGTCGAGCCGCGTGCGCGCGCGGTAGAGCAGTGCGAAGTAGCTCGGGATTGCCGCGATTGCCCCCAGCGCGATGGCCAGCTGCGGCCCAATGAAGCCCGCGGCGGGAGTGATGGCCACCAGGCCGACCACGATGCCGGTGGCCGCGCCGACCGCTGTGGCCTTGCGGGCGCGCACGAGGTCGAGCATGGTCCAGACCACCAGTGTCGCCGCTGGCGCGAGCATGGTGTTGACGAACGCCAGCGCGGCGGTGCGGTTGGCGCCGAGCGCCGAGCCGGCGTTGAATCCGAACCAGCCGAGCCACAGCAACCCCGCGCCGAGGAGCGTGAAGGGGACGTTCTGCGGGAGGATGGCCTGCCGCGCGTAATCCTTCCGCGCGCCGACGCAGAGGGCGCAAACCAGCGCGGCGGCGGCGGCGTTCACGTGTACCACCGTGCCGCCGGCGAAGTCGAGCGCGCCGAGGGTGTTGATCCACCCGCCGTCCCCCCACACCCAATGCGCGATCGGCGCGTACACCAACAGCGACCAGAGCGTGATGAAGACGATGTACGGGCCGAAGCGCATGCGCTCCACGATGGCGCCGGAGATGAGCGCCGCGGTGATGATGGCGAACGTCCCCTGGTAGGCGAAGAAGAGGACGTGGGGGATGGTCCCCTGCGGATCGAGGCCGACGCCGCGCAGCAGGACGTACGCGCCACCGCCCCACCACGGCGAGCCGTGGCCGAAGGCGACGGAGTATCCGCCGAGCGCCCACGCCAGGCCGACGAAGCCGAGCGCGGAGAAGCTCATCATCAAGGTGTTCAATGCATTCTTGGCGCGCACCATCCCGCCGTAGAAGAATCCGAGGGCTGGCGTCATCATGAGGACGAGCGCGGTGGCGACCAGGAGCCAGGCGGTATCGGAAGGATTGATGGGGGCCACGGAGACCTCCGCGGTTTTTGCGATTGTATCAGATGATATTAATGAGACATGAAAAATGCTGACAGTTCAGCCTCCTTCTCCCGCGTGAGCGGGAGAAGGTGCCCCGAAGGGGCGGATGGGGGTGAGCCCTCACCCGGCCCCTTCGCTGCGCTCACGGGCCACCCTCTCCCGCTCGGCGGGAGAGGGGCGTTGATCGCTCTCTACGCCTTCGTGGCCCTCGCCGCGCTGGCGCGTCTGACGCTGCAAGTGGTGGCGCTGCCGCCGTACGCCGGTCTGGACGAAGTGTGGCACGTGGCGCGGCTGGCGTTCGTGCTGCAGGAGGGGCGGAATCCGAACATCCGCGAGAATTCGGTGCCGCGCTATCTGGCGTCGGCCACGGCGGGCGATCCGGCGTTTCCCGCCGACTTCGGGCACCTCGGCGCGCGGTGGCCCCAGGTGGTGAGGACGCGGGCGGTGGTGCTCGATCACCAGGTCGATGCGAGCTACCTGCGCGCGAACATCGAGGCGCAGCAGCCGCGCCCCTACTACTCGATCGCCGGTCGCGCGGCGCGCCTGCTGACGCATCGCACACAGCTCTCGGAGCTGCGCTTCTGGCGGATGTTGTCGGTCTTCTTCGGCGTGGTCATCGTCCTGGCCACCGCGCGCATTGGCGAGACACTCTTCGGCGCGCGCGGCATTGCGGCGGCGGTGCTGCTGGTCTCGCTCCCCACATGGCTCACGCTCGTGGCGCGCGCGAGCAACGACGCCTTCGCCTGCATGCTCCTCGCGTTGGCGCTCGCCTTCACGGCCAACGGCCAACGGCAAACGGCGAACGTGGCTCTCGAAGCGTTAACCTGGTCCGCAGCGCTGGCAACAAAGCTCTACACGTGGCCCGCGCTGGTCGTCGCGCCGCTCTTCTGGATCCGCCAGCGCGCGCCGCGGAGCCGTTACCTCACGGTCCTTGCCGCCGCCTCTGCGTCGATGCTGGTCACCATCGCCGATCTCGCAGCGCGCACGCGCAATCCGTTCGGCGTCCTGGCCTTCGATGCGGCGGCGCAGAGCGGCGCGCCGCAGGCGATTCGCTACTTCGAGATGGTGAAGGTAACCCTGGCCAGCGCGGTGTGGACCAGCGGCCAGCATTGGGACGCGCTGACGCTGCGCGGCATGCTGCTTTATGCGCTGCCGCTGCTGGCGATCATCGCGCTGAGCGTTCTGCGCTCGCCGCGCCACCGCCTAATCGTCTGGCCGCTGACGGCGCTGGCCGCCTTCGCCGTCGCGCAGATCGTGCATGCGGTCGGCTATATCCGCCGCGCGCGCGCCATGGGGTTGGCCCTCCCCGCCGCCGGGAAAGAAGGATGGTTCTGGTACGCGCTGGCGCCGCTGGTGGTAGCGATGATCTTCCCGATGACGCCGCTGCCGCTCGTCGCCGGCTGGCTCGTCGGCTGGGACGTGATCATCCACGAGGGGGCGCTCTTTCACGACTTCGCCGGCGTCACCTCGCCGGCGGCCGGCACGTGGCTCTTTCGCTGGGGGCCGTGGCACGCCCCTTTCACCGCGGATCTCTCGCGCGTCGCCGTCGGCCCGTTCGCCACGCACCTGATCGCGCTGCGCCTCGTGCATCTCGGCGCGGTCGTTGCTGTGTTCGTCTTAGAATCGCTTTTGCATGACCGAAACCCTCGCACTCCCCGCTGACGCCCCGGCGAAGCGCAGCGATCGCATCCCGGTCGCGGTCCTCGGCGCCACCGGCTCCGTCGGCCAGCGCTTCGTGCAACTGCTCGAGGCGCACCCCTGGTTCCGCCTGCACGAGGTGGTGGCCTCCGACCGCAGCGCTGGCAAGCGCTACGCCGATGCCGCCGACTGGCGGCTGGACAGCATCCTTCCCGCCGAAGCCTCGGCGATGACGGTCAAGCAGCTCGGCGCGCGCCTCGAGTCGCGCCTTCTCTTTTCCGGCCTCGACTCCTCGGTGGCCGGTGAGGCGGAGGAGGAGTACGCGAACGCGGGATGCGTAGTGGTGTCCAACTCGCGCAACCACCGGATGGACGCCGACGTGCCGCTGCTCATCCCGGAGATCAACGCGGAGCATCTCGGCGCGATCGAGCAGCAGCGGCGGCGGCGCGGCGGGCGCGGCTGCATCGTCACTAATCCCAACTGCTCGGTGATCGGGCTGGCGATGGCCGTCGCGCCGATCGAGCGCGACTTCGGCATCGAGCAGATTCACGTCACCACGATGCAGGCCATCTCCGGCGCCGGCTACAACGGCGTGGCGTCGTACGCCATCCTCGACAACGTCATCCCGTATATCGGCGGCGGCGAGGAAGAGAAGATCGAGAGCGAGCCGCGCAAGATCCTCGGCCGCTGGAGCGGCGACCGATTCGAGCCGGCGCCGATGACCATCTCCGCGCACGTCAACCGCGTGCCGGTAATCGACGGGCACTTGATGACGATCTCGCTGCGCTTGCGCGGTGCAGCGGCGGCCGCTTCGGCCGCCGGCCGGCGGGCGGGAGCGCCCGCCCCCACACTCGAAGCGATTCGCGAAGCGATCGAAACGTTCCGCGGCGAGCCGCAGGAGCTCGGCCTTCCTTCCGCGCCGAAGCAGCCGATCCACTACCTCGACGCGCCCGACCGCCCGCAGCCGCGTCTCGACCGCGACCGCGAGCAGGGGATGTCCGTCAGCGTCGGAAGGCTGCGCCGCTGCCCGATTCTCCACTACCGCATGGTCGCGCTGGTGCACAACACGATTCGCGGCGCGGCGGGGGCGGCGCTGTTGAACGCCGAGCTGCTCGAGGCGAAAGGACTGCTGCGATGACGGCCAACGGCCGACGGCCAACGGCGAACCGGGCGGGCGGCGGCTCATGATCGTCATCAAGTTCGGCGGCACCTCCGTCGGCGACGCGCAGCGCGTGGCCAGCGCCATCGACATCGTCGCCGAGCGGCGCGAGCGCGACCCGATCGTGGTGGTCTCGGCGCTGGCCGGCGTCACTAACGACCTCGTCGCCTCCACCGAGGCAGCGTGCGCCGGCGACGCCGAGCGCGTCAACGAGATCGTCGACCGCGTGCGGCAGCGGCACGAAGACGTGGCTATGCGCCTGGTGCAGCAGAAGTTCGATTTCTTCGAGGCCTTTCTGAAAAAGCTGCACCGGCAGATCGACGAGATCCACACCATCCTGCGCGGCATCGCTCTGTTGCGCGAGATCACGCCGCGCGCCAAGGACAAGGTGATGGCCATCGGCGAGAAGCTGTCGTCGGTGCTCTTCGCCTATTCGATGATGATGCGCGCGCTGCCGGGCGAGCATGTCGATTCCGAGGAGGTGGTGGTCACCGACGCCAAGTTCGGCGAGGCCGGGCCGCTGATGAACCAGACGCGCGCCGCCGCCGAGAGCGTGCTGCTGCCGATCGTGGAGCGGCGGCACATCCCGGTGATGGGCGGCTTCATCGGGCGAACCCGCGACGGCGCGACGACCACCCTCGGCCGCGGCGGCTCCGACTACAGCGCGGCCATCGTCGGCGCGGCGGTCGGCGCGGAGGAGATCCAGATCTGGACGGACGTCGACGGCATGATGACCTGCGATCCGCGACTCATTCCCGGCGCGCGCGTCATCGACCGCATCTCCTACGTCGAGGCCGCGGAGCTGGCGTGGTTCGGCGCGAAGGTGCTGCACCCCAAGACCATCGCGCCGGCGGTGGAGCGCAACATCCCTGTGCGCGTGCTGAACACGCATAACGTGGCCAGCGCGGGGACGCTGGTGAGCGCGGAGGGCGACCAACGCGACGCCGGCCCGCGCGCGGTGGCGGTCAAGCGCGGCGTGAGCGTGGTGCACATGACCTCCAGCCGCATGCTCGGCGCGTACGGGTTCCTGGCCAGGCTCTTCGCCGTCTTCGAAGAGCTGGAGGTATCGGTCGACCTGATCACCACCTCGGAAGTGTCGGTGTCGGTGACTGTCGACGACACGCACAACATCGATACGTTGAAGGAGCGGCTGGAGCGCAACGGGATCAGCGTCGACGTGCGCGACAACCAGTGCATCGTGGCCATCGTCGGCCGCAATCTGATGAAGGATTCCGCGGTGGGCGCGCCTCTCTTCGACGCCATGCGCGGCGTTCCGATGTCGACGTTCCCCCTCGGCCCGTCGGGCCTCAATCCCCCCATCGTCTGCGATGAGGCCGCCCCCGGCGGCCCGGTCCGGGCCATTCCTTCCGCCCGGTTCGAGGCGG
>JACXTT010006226.1_pt1 | contig 17095 bp, 13 predicted proteins | sample 9270951 | NCBI WGS metagenome assembly JACXTT01 (sample SAMN15532306, study PRJNA645909) | rock metagenome | isolation source: weathered quartz diorite | place: Puerto Rico | collected 2017-06-21 | reverse complement strand
GAAGTTTCATCTTGCCCTGCACCGACTGCGACAACGGCCTCATTTGGTTCAATCCTTCTTCGCGCAGGCGGGATTGAAGCTCCGAAAAACTTAACCGAACCTGCGCAGCGATCAGTAAGCATCGCGATCGGATCGCGTTTCGCCGCGTCATCTGCGTAATGCTCATGGTCGTAGGCTTCGACGAGCATGGTGAGCGTGTCGAAGTAATCCTGTTCGCCGGCGTCCAGCGACCCCTCCGGTCGCACCGCGAGAGCGTCGATGATAACAGCCGCTTCGTCGTAGTCACGCTCGGTACGCAGGGGACGCAACGGGAAGCGGTTTATCAGCGCCTGGTAAGCTGGAGCCGGACGCCCGTTGGCGTGGCGTCTGACGGGCCTCACCTTGGTCGCGGATTGCTTCATAGGTCCTACGGCATCAACTTGCAAGGTGCAATGAGAAGAAGCCATTGAAGGATGGCTGATCGCCGGCGCTGGCCATGCCGAAATGCCGCAGCAGCCGTGCGTCGAAGATATCCACGGATTTGTATTCCTCTTTGGCGTTGCTGCCTGGATCGGTCAACTGCACGACCAACTCGAAGAACTTGCGATTCTGGTAAGTCATCTTGACGTCTTCGATCACAGATCCTTGGAGGATTCGCCAGACCATTACCAACATTTCTGGGGAGCGCGACTCCCTGGTCGCCTGCAGAAACGCGCCGACTTTGTGTGGGTTCCGCGGCCACTCAGCGTTCAAGACATCGAGGTCAAACGCGCCGTCGAAACGGGCGCGGTATTCGGCGCCGACGCGTTCCAGGAGGGTCAACAGGTACCCGAGCAATCGATCTGCCGGTGGATGGGCATCGAGGACGCCGCCGAGATTGCTGGCGCGCATTAACCGTTCGAGAACTGCTGCTTGCTCCTTGCTCATGCCGCCTCCGCGTACGTGCCAAAAATGTCCTGCGTTAGAATGCTTTGAATAGACGCAAGCAGCGATCGCATGGGTTCGGTTGCAGGATCGTCCACGACTACCGTCACGCTTTGCGGCGACAGAATCAAATAGAGAATGGAGTTGGTCGCCGCGTTACCATCGCTGCGATCCCATGCGCTCTCCGCCATGGCGTCTGGATAGACGAAGAGCTCGCGCAGTTGACCGAAAGACAATTCGTGGTAACGATTGTATTTCTCACCCGTAAGCGCATCCTCAAACTGAGCGTGCGGCCAATATTCGCGAATGATCCGCACACAGGCGTCCAGCGTCTCCGGCTCGTCTTTCGCGCGAATCACGACATCGGTGCCGCCGATCATTTCAAGGCCTCCTCGACGTCCGCCGTCCGGCCATGCGGCCCCTGACGCGGCCTGTCGACAGGGTAATCATCCGGACTGTAGAAAACAAACGCCCCGCGCCCGCCGGGCAACGGTTTGAGATCATCGCCGCCGCCAAAACAAAATACGAACTCGATCTTCTCGATCGCGCCTCGAATGAACAGCCGCTTGGCGAGGCATGGCGTTCCCGGGGGCAGCGTCGTGAAGTAGGCCCCGAGGGGATGATCGCCGCGCGGCTTGAATGCCTTGAACACCCAGGTAGGTTGCGAGCTAATGGCCTTGTATCCGTCGTCATTCGTGTAATGGAACTAGGCTCTTCCCTCCTGGTGACGGGCGCTTGACTTGCATTATAACCGAAGCGGAATCGGTCTTCCAACTGGATCTCCCCTTGAATTCCACCGTTCTCTGGACGATAATACCAATGGCACTAACGAACAGGTGCGGGATCCGAGCCGCTAATAACTAACGATTGACCTGTTTCGGACAGGGTTGGGGTAACACTTGGCTTTGTGCCGCTGAATTCTCGGAAGCCGGACGCCAAGGTCGCCCGGCTTTCATTTTTGGGAACGCAAGTCAGGCCCACACTCTTGGCTGAGACCTGATCGTACCACGTGTCGACGCCGTCGAGTTTCGCGCCGCCGGCTCCAAGGATCATGTCTACCAGCTGGAGCATGTCGTTCCGCCCAGAGTCGCGGAATTTTACCTTGCCGATCAACTTTCCACCCGGATGCACTCCAGACCCAAGAGCGCGGAAGGCTTTCTTCACCTCGGCCAGAAAGTCTCGATCTTGATTGTCATCCACGACCACCAAATCGTTGAGCGCTGCCGGTTTTTTCAACGCCGCCGACCTCTTGGCCTCGGCGGCCAAGAAAGTCTCCTTGAGGTCCGTCGCCAATGCGACCGAGCAACCCCAATGAAAGCCCCGGGATTCCAACGAGCCCTTGGCAAGGCGAGTCTTGTCGTATCCGCAAATGGCGAAGCGAAATTCATGTGCCAGCACGGCCTTGAAAAACGCACGCCGTTGTTCGTCGGTGGTCCGAGAAAACTTGAATTCGAAGGCCGCAGCGAGCTTGAGATCCTGGCGCAGGTTGCGGATCGACTCCATGCACGCCGCGATAATCTGGGCAGTCGGCAGCCAAACCGCCGCCATACGAAAGTAGGGGAGCGCGCCCGGACGCCAACCTGTATCGCCTGATTCGTCGATGAAGGTTGGCATTTCTGCTCCCAGCACGGAAGTTACTGTAACCTCATTGTTGAAGGCATTATCTGATTCCTGTGCCGTGGATTTCAACGGGGATCGATGCCCCTATTTTTTCCCCATGGTTTCCTCGTGGGTTCTTCTTAATGCGATCGTTTCGCCTTTCGTCGAGATTTCGTACGGCAATCCGCTTTGGGCCAATTGCTTGTTGGCCTCTTTTTTCAGGTCCATCAGTTTGATTTGGTTCCCTGGAGTATTTTCTGTGTACACCTGCTGCACCGCGTCCGCAACCTTCCTGGTCGGCAATCGGTCGTCATCGTAAAGATAGCGCAGAAGGTGGCGGCGCTTCGGCCCGCATTTGTCAAGGAAATCGGTGAGCGCAATTGGGGGCTCCGAAGCGTCCATTTTTCCGGCCGGTTCGCCGTACGTGATCTTCAAATAGTCCTCAGTGCGCGATGCCACGCGATTAAACTGCTCCACATAGTCTTTCGTCGCATCAACGCCCGTTCCCATTGCTTGAATGATCTCGCTCACATGGTCTCGGACAGTTCGCAATAGGTCCGTCAGAGAGATACTCTTGACCTTGTCGAAATCTACCGCATTCAGAGTCCGCTGAAGACGTTTGAACACGAACTCAAACCACCCATTCCTGCGCCAATCTTCGCCACGATCAATCGTCGTTTGAATAAGTTCGGCAACGGTATGAGAATCGTCGGCCATCAGTTTCAGTTGCTCGGCAAATTGCGCTGGCATGTTTTGTCTCCCTTCGCCCTGCCGAGACTCGTGGATTTCATGATTCTTAACCATTATTCTGCGAATTTCCCCCGTCAGTGCATAAACAGAAAATCATTGCAATTCACCAACACCCGACACGCGTTCGCCAACCCATGCTTGCTCGCATACGCCGTCAACAGCTCCGCCTCGTCGCGCGTCGGCGGGCGGCCCATCGTCAGGCGGCAGGCGCGATCGATCCGGCCAGGCGTGTCCTTCGCCTCGCGTTCCAATCTGGCGGCCAGGTGTTCGCACTGCCGCAGGACGAAGCGGTTGTTGTAGAGCACCAGCGCTTGCAGCGGCGTGATCGTGACATTTCGTTTGGCCATCGACAGCGACGGATCGACAGCGTCGAACGTCTCCAGGAGCGGGTCATTGACGTTGCGAAAGATGAAGCGGTAGATGCCGCGGCGATAGCTGGCGGGGCTGTCGGGGTCGAACTTGTCATAGTTGATCAGCGGCGAGACTTCCTTGTTGGGGTCCTTGAAGTCGAACTGCATCGCGGAGGGGCCGCCCATCTTGAGATCGAGCTTGCCGCTGACGGCAAGCAAGGTGTCGCGCAACATCTCGGCATCGAGCCGGCCGCGGTTCATGCGCCACAAGAAGCGGTTGTCCGCATCCCGTTTCGCGTTCGCGTCATCGTATGCGGAAACCTGGCGATAGGCCGCGCTCAGGACAATCATGCGGTGCAACTTCTTGAGCGACCCGCCGTTGTCGCGAAATTCAACGGCGAGCCAATCGAGCAATTCCGGATGGCTCGGCAAGCTGCCCATGCGGCCCAGGTCGTTCGGCGTATCGACGATGCCCTGGCCGAAGTGGTGATGCCAAACGCGATTGACGATGCTGCGCCAGGTCAACGGATTCGCCGGATCGGTGATCCATTTCGCCAGGGCGGCGCGGCGAGCGCCCTCACTCCCGGCCCCTCTCCCGGGAGGAGAGGGGAGACTGGAGTCGAAATCCGCGTTGAGCGAGGTCACGCAATCAAGCGCTCCGGGGCCGACAGCATCGGTTGGCTGCTTGATGTCCCCGCGGCGCAGCACGAAGATCGCGGCCGGCGCCTTCGGCGCGCGATAGTTGCGCACTGCTGGGAAATCGCTGGCGATCGCCCATACCGCTGCTGGAGGCGGCAAGGAATGGAGCTGTTCGGCGAGGAAGATCTTCCGATAGAAACGCGCGATGGTTTCCGCCTGCTCCTTGGTGCGTTGGTCGCGCGGCATCGCCACGGCGGCGGTGACTTCCGCCGGCAAGGGCTTCGTCAATGATGGGGCCGGTTTGTCGGTCACGCTGAGCCGCAGCCGGCCGATCAGATGCCCGCCGCCGTGCAGTTGTTCGATGTGGAAGTTGAGCGTGTCGGCTTTGAGCGGCTGCTTGAACTCGAAGACGGCCTGGTGCGGCTTACCGACCTCGGGATGGATGCCCCAGGCGGTCGTCTTGTTGCCATCGATCGCCTTGGCGATGTTCCAGCCTTGCTGGTTGAAGTCGGCGCTCGCCCGACCGATCGGCACGTCGGCGCCGTTCGCCTTGACGATGAACTCGGAGAGGTGCAGATTGCCGTTGTCCTGCCGACCTGGTCCCTTCAGCGGCAGGGAGTCGTGGGTCAGCACTTCGAGGCGCACGCCGGTGATGTTCGGTAACGATGACTTCGCAACGAGGACATACGTATCGCGGTCCGGCTTCATGCCGCCGAAGAGGAGCGAGCCGTCGTCGAGCGTGGTGACAATCGTGCCCTTGGCAGCGGTCGCATCGACCTTGGTCAACACCTGCCAATGCGAGGCCGGTTCGGCGACCGTTTTCTCCCAGGTCGTTTGTACAGCCGCGATCCTCTGGAGTTCGTCAGTCGAGAATGGCTGTGCAGCCGGATTCTTCGTGAGAACGGCTTGCTTTTGCAGCAAATCCTTGCGCCGGACGGCAACGTTTGGTTCCAGCTCATACGTCCGATCCGCACGCCCCACCCCCGCGAACACAGCCTGCATCCGATAGTAATCGCGCTGCGAGATCGGGTCGAACTTGTGCGCGTGACAGCGGGCGCAATGCACCGTCATGCTCAAGAACGTCGCGCCGACGCTGGACACCATATCGTCGCGGTCGAGATTCAACGCGATCTTACGGCAATCAGTGCCGTCCACTTGCTCGACGAGCGCGCTCTGATTGAACGGCCCCGCCGCCGCAAACCCGAGTGCGGAAATCGTGTTCGGCTCCTCCGGAAACAACACGTCGGCAGCGAGCTGCTCCTGCACGAAGCGGGCGTATGGCTTGTCGTCGTTAAACGCCTTGATGACGTAATCGCGATAGGGCCAGGCGTTGAAGCGTGGCCGATCCATACCGAAGCCATTCGATTCGCCGTAGTGGACGACGTCGAGCCAATGGCGCGCCCAGCGTTCGCCGTAGCGCGGCGACGCCAGCAGTCGATCGACGAGCATCTCGTATGCCGCTCCCCGTTCAGCGCCGGCAACATCCATCACAAACGCCTCGATCTCCTCCGGCGTCGGCGGCAAGCCGTGCAGATCGAACGTCACCCGGCGAATGAGCGTGCGCGCATCGGCCTCCTTCGATGGCGTCAAACCTTTCTCACGCAACCTGGCGAGGATGAATGCGTCGATCGACGTCGGCGCATCGATCTTCGGAATGACGGGCCTGGCAATCGGTTTGAGCGACCACCAGTCGAGACTTTTCGGGTCGTCCTTGAGGTCGCGCTTGGCCGGGAAGGGGGCGCCGAGGTTGACCCATTTCACGAAGTCGGCGATGATCGCGTCGTCGAGCTTCGGCTTCTGCTTGGGCATCTTGAGGTTGGGCAACGTGTGGCGGATGCTAAGGATCAACCAGCTCTCGTCGGGCTTGCCGGGCACGACAGCGGGACCGCGGTCGCCGCCTTGAAGGAGGGCTTCACGTGAATCGAGCGCCAGGCCGCCGCGTGCCTTCTTGCCGGCGTGGCATTGGTTGCAATGCTCGACGAGGACCGGGCGGATCTTCGCTTCGAAGAAGTTGATGCCGGCGGCATCCTGGGCCGACACCAGCGGGGCGACCGCCAGAAGAACGGCTGACACGATGCAAAGCCTCAGCACATGAATTGCCTTTAACATGGATACGATCATACCCGATTTTTGCTGTATCGCCAGTGACAATTCGGTACAATCAAACGGTTCCGCGTGATGTTCCCACCGCTGGTCTATTCATGGCACCCACCCTCCTTCTACTTGGATTGCTGTTGCCGGCAGCCCCCGCGTTCGCTCAGGACAAGGGCCTCGATCCGGCCGCCGTCAAGTTTTTCGAGACCAACGTCCGCCCCGTGCTCGCGAATCGCTGCTTTTCGTGCCATGGGCCCGAGATGCAGAAGAGCAAGCTGCGCATCGATTCGCTGGCGGCGCTTCTGCAAGGCGGCCGATCGGGACCGGCGCTCACGATGGGGAAGCCCGACGACAGTCTCATGATCCAGGCAATCCGACACGGCGAGACGTTGCAAATGCCGCCGAAGATGAAGCTGCCGGCGCGCGAGATTGCCGACTTGACGACCTGGGTAAAGATGGGGGCGCCGTGGCCTAATGCGAAAGGCATCGCCAAGGTCGAGATCAAGGAGAACGAACCGGTCTTCAACAAGGAGCAGATCGGGCACTGGGCGTTTCAGCCGGTGCGTCAGGCGACGCCGCCTGTGGTCAGGAACCAGGCGTGGGTGATGTCCCCCATCGACGCATTCGTTCTCGCCAAGCTCGAGGCGAAAGGGTTGACGCCGACGCCGGCCGCTGATGCGCGGACGCTGATTCGGCGCGTTTACTTCGATTTGATCGGTTTGCCGCCTTCGCCCGAAGAGGTTGAAGCGTTCGTGAAGGCTGCTGCGGGCGCAAAACGGGGAGAGGCGTTGGCGAACATTGTCGATCGGTTGCTCGCGTCGCCGCGCTATGGCGAACGCTGGGCTCGGCACTGGCTCGACGTCGCCCGTTATGCAGACTCCAATGGCATGGACGAGAACCTCGTCTTCGGCAACGCCTGGCGCTATCGCGACTATGTCATTGACGCCTTCAACCGCGACGTACCCTACGATCAGTTCGTCCGCGAACAAATCGCCGGGGACCTCTTGAAGGAACCGAAGCTGCAAGCGACCGGCTTCCTGTGCATCGGTCCGAAGATGCTCGCCGAGGACGATCCCGTCAAAATGGAAATGGACATCATCGACGAACAGCTCGACACGCTGGGCCGGGCGTTTCTTGGCATGACCTTCGGCTGTGCCCGCTGTCACGATCACAAGTACGATCCGATCTCGGCGGCCGATTACTACGCCCTCGCGGGCATCTTCAAGAGCACCAAGACGATGACCAACTTTCGCGTCGTCGCCAGCTGGCAGGAACGGCCGATCGGCACGCCCGCGGAGATCGACAAGGCCAAGGCGCACGCCAAGAAATTCGCCGACCTCCTGGCGAAGCTCGATCAGATCGCCGGCGAGGACCCCGCCCTGAAAAAGGAACTGAACGACATTCGCCAGCAGCTCGTCAAGCTGGAAAAGAAGTCGGCTCCCCCCATGGCCGACACGATGGCGGTCAGCGACGGCAAGGCGAGCGACCTGCGCGTCCACCTGCGCGGCAACCACCTGACCCTCGGCAAGCAATCGCCGCGCCGGTTTCCGCGCGTCTTCACCAGCCTGAAGCAAGCGCCGATCGATGCGACGCACAGCGGCCGGCTGCAACTGGCGGCCTGGCTGACCCAACCGGAGCATCCCCTCACGAGCCGGGTGATGGTGAATCGCCTCTGGCACTGGCATTTCGGTGCCGGACTGGTCCGCAGCGTCGACAACTTCGGCCTGCTCGGCGACAAACCGTCGCATCCGGAGTTGCTCGACTATCTGGCTGCTCAGTTTCTCGAATCGGGCTGGTCGATCAAGGCCATGCACCGCGCCATCGTGCTGTCGAGCACGTATCAGATGAGCGCTGCCTACAACGACGCCGCGTTTCAAGTCGATCCCGACAATCGCCTGCACTGGCGTCACGGCCGGCGCCGCCTCGAAGCGGAGGCGCTGCGCGATAGCCTGTACGTCCTGGCCGGCAACCTCGATGTGAAGGTCGGCGGCACGCTGTTCGACGCCAAGAACCGAGCCTATGTGCCGGGCTATCCGAACGCCATGTATAACAAGTACGATATCCCGCGCCGCTCGATCTACTTGCCGGTGATTCGCAGCGCCCTCTACGATGTGCTGCAAGCGTTTGACTTCGCCGATCCGAGCTTCCCCGCCGGTGAACGTGCCACCACGACGGTAGCGCCGCAGGCACTGTTCTTGATGAACGGCAAGATCGTTCACGAGCAGACGCGTGTCTGGACGGCAAAGTTGCTCGCGGACAAGAGCCTGGATGACGCGGGCCGGGTGCGCCGCATCTACTTGCAAGCATTCGGCCGGCCGGCGAGCGAGAAGGAGGTGGCGCGTTCGTTGGAGTTCGTGCAGCGGGTCGAGAGCGAGCTGGCCCGCGCGAAGGCCGTCGACTCGCGTGCTCAGGCATGGCAGAGTCTGTGCCGAGTGATTGTGTCGGCGAATGAGTTTGTCTATGTGGAGTGATGAGTTTTTTGCAAGCCCGCGGGTGAGGAACTCCGAACCCGCGGGCTCGTAATTGCCAAATGGGTAATCAGCGATGTTGACCCGCCGTCAAATGCTGCAATCGAACGCCTGCGGTTTCGCGAACCTCGCCCTCGCCGGCTTGCTCTCCGAGAGCCAGGCGCAAGAGGCACGCTCCAATCCGCTTGCGCCGCGGGCGCCGCATTTCGCGCCCAAGGCGAAGCGAGTCATCTTTTTGTTCATGCACGGTGGGCCGTCGCAAGTCGATACGTTCGACTACAAGCCGCTGTTGCAGCGCGACGACGGCAGGCCGCTGCCGTTTGCGAGGCCGCGCGTCGTCTCCAGCGAGACCGGCAACCTGTTGAAGTCGCCATTTCGATTCACTCAGAATGGTCAGAGCGGCCAGTGGGTCAGCGAAGTCTTCCCGCACGTCGCGAGTTGTGTCGATGACCTGTGCATCATCCACTCGATGCACGGCTCCAACTCGCGCCACGGCGGTGCTCTGCTCGAATTGCACACCGGCAGCGACACCTTCGTTCGCCCCAGCATGGGCTCGTGGATCACCTATGGCCTCGGCACCGAGAACCAGAATCTGCCCGGCTTCATCACGATCTGTCCAACACTGACCCACGGCGGCGTCAACAACTACGCCAGCGCGTTCCTCCCCGCCGTCTATCACGGCACGCCGATCGGCAACGCCGCCACCTCGTCGGAGCGCGCCACCATTCCATTCATCGCCGGCCCGACACCACCGGGCATCCAGCGCATGGAACTCGACTTCCTGGCCGAGATGAACCGCTCGCGACTTAGCCACACCGGCCCCGACGCGGCCCTAGAAAGCCGCATCGCGTCGTTCGAGCTGGCCTTCCGCATGCAAGCCGCTGCTCCGGAACTGCAGGACATCAGCCGCGAGACGCCCGAAACGCTACGGCTCTATGGCCTCGACAATGATCGCACCCGCAACTTCGGCCGGCAGTGCCTGATGGCGCGGCGCTTTGCCGAGCGCGGCGTTCGTTTCATCCAGGTAACGCACAGTTACAAGTGGGACCAGCACGATCAGCTTCGCCGCGATGTCGCCAACAACGCCTTCGAGGTCGATCAGCCGATCGCCGGACTTATTCGCGATTTGAAGCGGCGCGGCTTGCTCGAAGACACACTCGTTCTGTGGGGCGGCGAGTTCGGCCGCACGCCGACGGCCCAAGGCCGCGATGGCCGCGATCACAACCCGCAAGGATTTACCATGTGGTTCGCCGGCGCCGGCGTCCGTCCCGGCCTGGCGTTTGGGTCGACCGACGATTACGGCTACTACGCCGAGGAGAACAAAGTCCACTTTCACGACCTGCACGCGACGATGCTTCATCTGTTGGGACTGGACCATGAGCGTCTGACCTATCGCTACGCGGGCCGCGACTTCCGCCTCACGGATGTGGCGGGGGAGGTGGTGGAGGGGATTCTGGCGTAGGATAGGCGGCTTGCCTGTCCCTTGAGCGATGGCAGATTCAATTCATCGCCGTGAACGATTTTGTTACCGCAAACAATCACACAAGAAGCACATCCGTGAATTCATTGCGGCTCTTGCAAAGAAATAACTGGTCCGGTGAATTTCACGACCGAAGCGTCGATTCGTCGTTTCATTTGTAGGCCTCGTATTCCTTCCCCCCCAGCAGCGCCGCCGCGATCTTCAACTTCAAAATCTCATCAGTCCCCTCGTAAATGCGGCACACCCGCACATCCATCAAATGCCGGCCGGGTCGATACAAGGTTGACCAGCCGCGGCCGCCGAAGAGCTGCACCGCGTGATCGGCGGCTTCCCAGGCGGCGTTCGCGGCGTAAAGTTTCGCCTGGGCGGCCAGCATCTCCGATTTGGACTTCAAGTCCGCGTTGTTCGGGTCGGCGGCGCTGGCGTCTTTCGCCTCGGCGGCCTTCATCACGACGACATCGGTCGCAAGCCGGGCCATCTCGATCTCGGCGAGGTGTTCCTGGACGAGCTGGTGCTTGCCGATCGCCTTGCCGTGCTGCATGCGTTCCTTGGCGTAGCGGATCGAATCGATCAGACAATCCTCAATGACGCCGAGGCAGCCGGCGGCAACGCTGAGCCGGCCGGAAACGAGTGTGCCCATGGCAATGCGGAAGCCGTCGCCTTCGGGGCCGAGCAGATTGGCGCGCGGGCACCGGTAGTCGGTGAGCTCGAACATGCCGGTGTTGGCGGTGGGCATGCCGACCTTGGCGAGCAGGTCTTCGCGCTCGAAACCCGGTTGATCGACCTCGATGATGAAGGAACTGATGCGCCCGCCTAGCTTGGGATAGGCGAACATGACGATGGCGTTGGCGATGCCGGCGTTCGAGATCAGGTACTTGGTGCCGTTGAGGACGAACTGATCGCCCTGCTTCTCGTAGTTGCTGGTCATCTCAAGCGGGTTACTGCCGGCGTCGGGCTCGGTCAGGCCGAAGGCGAGTATTTTTTCCCCCTTGCACGAGGGGGGCAAGTAGCGTTTCTTTTGTTCGTCGTTGCCCCAGGTCATGATCGGATACTGGCCGATGCTGGTGTGCCCGGAGAAGAAGGTGCGTACGCCGGTCCCCTCCTGGCCGATGCGGGCGAGCGCTTTGGCGTAGGTGACGGTGTCGGCGCCGCGACCACCGTACTCGGTCGGCACCGGTATGCCGAGCAGGTTGTACTTCTGCGCCAACGGAATCAGGTGATGATTGAAGCGATGCTCGACGTAGCACAGTTCCTCGTGCTCGCGCAGCTCCTGGCAGAACGAATCGACATCGGCCAACAAACGACGCTGCTCCGCGGGGTGCATGGCTGCCTCCTTGGGCCGCTTGCGGAGTAGCCATTGGCGCCCTGCTACGCCCCAAGCGGCATGTTGCTATGATAGTTAAATCGATGATTGCGTTGCGCGATTTCGTGGGATACAGTAACCTTCTATGTCCGACGAGCATACCATCCATCTGCCGATCGAGCCCATGCCTCCGGGCATCACCGCCGTGGACCTGGGGCCGAGCGCGTTGACCGATGCGCCGCCCCTGCGCGACGCGGCGCGCGAACAAACATTCAGCGTTGCGGTCGGCCAGCGTTTTGGCGACTACGAGCTGCTCACCGAGGTGGCCCGCGGCGGCATGGGGGTCGTCTATCGCGCCCGCCAGACGGCGCTCGATCGCGTCGTCGCCCTGAAGATGATCCTCGCGGGACGACTGGCGAATGCTGACGACGTGGCGCGTTTTCGCACGGAAGCCGAGGCAGCGGCGAAGTTGCAGCACCCCAATATCGTCGCCGTCCATGACGTCGGCGCCTGCGCCGGGCAGCATTATTTCACGATGGAGTACATCGAGGGCATCAGCCTCGATCAGCGTGTCGCCGACGGCCCGCTGGCGTGCAAGTTTGCCGCTCGTTATGTGCGCATCCTTGCCCGCGCGGTCGCCTATGCCCACAAGCAAGGCATCCTGCACCGCGATCTGAAGCCGTCCAATATTCTCATCGACGCCGAGGACGAGCCGCACATCACCGATTTCGGCCTGGCGAAACGGCTCGGCCCCGGGAGCTCCGGGCAGACCCGCTCCGGCGCAGTGCTCGGCACCCCGAGCTACATGTCCCCCGAGCAGGCGCAGGGCAAGACGAACGAAGTCGGCCCGGCCTGCGACGTCTACAGTCTCGGCGCGATCCTGTACGAGCTGCTGACCGGGCGTCCGCCGTTCCGCGCCGAGACGCCGCTTGACACTGTCATGCAGGTGATCGATCATCAGCCGGTGCCGCCGCGTTTGCTCAATCCGAAGATCGATCACGACATCGAGACGATCTGCCTGAAATGCCTGGAGAAAAACCCAGCGCTGCGCTACGCCGCGGCCGAGGAGCTAGGGGAGGATCTGCAACGCTACCTCGACGGCGATTCGATCCACGCCCGCAGCTTCAACATGATCGATCGTCTCGCACATGTCCTGGAACGCGACACGCGCACGTCGGACTTCTCGCCGTGGAGTTCGATGGTGCTGGTGATGGCCGGCGTCGTCGGTGTCGAGCATGTCGTGGTGTACTTGCTGGTGTTAGCCGGTGAACCGAGCAACTACATCACGGCGGCGCGGTTCCTGCAGTTCGTGCTTCTCGGCTGCCTGTTCTGGTACAACCGCCGCAGCCGGCTCTTGCCGACCAGCCCTGCCGAGCGCGAGCTATGGACGATCTGGATCGGCTACTTCACGACCTATTTCTTGATCGTGATCGTTACGCGCCTGCTGGCCCGCTTCGAAATCGTGCAAACCGCCCAGCAATGGCAAGGTCGCGAGTATTTTCTGGAGCTATTGCCCTACCCGTTCATCGCGATGGTTTCGGGGCTGGCTTTTTTCATCATGGGCAGCAACTACTGGGGCCGTTGTTATGCGATCGGCGCGGTGTTCTTTCTGCTCGCGCCGTTGATGACGCTCGACTTGACGCTGGCGCCGCTGCTGTTCGGCGCGGTGTGGACCATCGTGCTGGCAATGATGGGACTGCACCTGCGTGCTCAGGGCCGGCCGGCCGATGCCGATATCGCACCGGTGCCGCCGGCGCAGGCAGCTACCGTGCAGTACCAAGATCGAAAATGACTGTAATCGTTTAGCGCTCGCGCGGAAGTTTCCGCAACGGACTTCGCGAGCGCTAAACAAAGACGAACGACCTACTTCAGACTCGGGGGACAACATCCATGCAACGCCTCATCGCAGTGGCAACTATTCTCGCTTGCTCCACATTCGCCCGCGCCGGCGACGACGGCTTCAAGCCGCTCTTCAACGGCAAGGACCTCACCGGTTGGTACAACGTTAACTGTGCCCCCGGCACCTTCTACGTCAAGGATAACATGATCATCACCACCGGCAAACCGACCGGCTACCTTCGCACCGACAAGCAATACGAAAACTTCATCCTCGAATTCGAATGGTTCCATGCCCCCAGCCCGAAAGGCTCCGTCGGCAACTCCGGACTGTTCGTATGGGGCGATCCTATCCCCGCCATCGGCACCGGCTACACCCGCTCCATCGAGGTGCAGGTCCTCGTCAATCTCGAATCGAAAGACAAGAAGTCGGGCGAATTCATTTACACCAGCCAGGGCGACCTCTTCAGCATTTGGGGCGCCAAGTGCAAGCCCGACCGCCCGCACATCCTCGGCTGGGAACGCTGCCTTCCGTCCGAGAATCGCACCAAGGGCGAGTATGAATGGAACCACTACAAGGTCGTCGGCAATAACGGCGTCCTGAAACTTCACGTCAATGGCAAGGAAGTCTCCGGCGTCTACGAGTGCAAGCCGCGCAAGGGTTATCTCGCGCTCGAATCGGAGGGCTCCGAGTGCCGTTTCAAGAACCTGAAAATCAAGGAATTGCCGAGCACCAATCCGAAGGCGGATGAAATCTGCGACGTGGACAAGGGCTGGAAGTGTCTGTTCACCGGCCTCGACCTCGCCGGCTGGAAGGCGACCGACGAGCACAAATCCCACTGGAAGATGGGCGACGGCGTTCTGAATTACGACGGCAAGTGTAGCGCCAAGGACCCGCACCTTTGGAGCGACAAATCCTTCGGCGATTTCGAGCTCGTCTGCGATTGGCGATTCACCAAGCCCGGCGAAAGCGGCATCTTTCTGCGCGGCAACAAGAACACCATCAACCTTGGCGGCAACAAGAAGTCCGGCGCCTGGAACCGCTACCTCATCCGCATGAAGGGCGATACCGTCACTGTCCGCCACAACGGCAAGGTCATCATCGACGGCGCCCCGCTCGCCGGCATCGCCGCCAGCGGCCCGATCGGACTGGTAAGCCGCGGCGATGCGGTGCAGTTCCGCAATGTGTTTGTGCGCGAGCTAACGGGAAGCGATTGATGACTATCGCTTGCGGTTAGCGCTGGCGTGGCGGCGCGCGAACGCTTAGCCGCAAGCGGCGCCTGTTACAGCGCCTTCGTCGTGAACTGCTTCGCGTCGAACTTCGGGTTCACCTCGATGTCGTGGAAGAAATATTCCGCGAGCAGGTTCCCGTGCGGATCCAGCAGCACCGAGCCGACTTGCAATTGCGTCACCAGGTCGATGTAGATGATCAGCTCGTTGACGTCGTCGGGCGGCTCCGGGGGCACGTGCGGGGCGCGAATGAACTTGTAGCAGAAACGATTGCCCACCTCAGGGACCTTCATGATCCCCTCGTAAGTCAGGTAGAGTTCACCTTCGGCGCGGGCCTTGCGCATGCTGTTCAGCGTGTTGCGAGCGCCGGCGCCCATGCCGAAATTGGTGATGTCGAACCGGCTCGTCGCCTTGGCATTGTCATCGTCGATCTTGACATGTTTCAACGGCACTACAGGGAAGAATGGCCTGACGACCATCAGGCCATCGTTCTCCCCCTCGACGTAGAGCGTTTTGATGGGGATGATATCTTTTCTCACCTTCCAATCCATGTGCACGCTGAAGGGCTTCGCGCGGAAATGAACGAGTATCTTCTCCTTGTGGAGGAGCTTCCCTTTGACCCGCTCACGCTTGTCGAAGATGCAGCGGTAGCTTTGCACCTCCGCCTCATAGCGGTATAGACATTTTTCCAGAAAGGCGACCGGGTCGCTCTCGGCCAACTCTTCGAGGGCGCGCGATTCCTGCTGGCCGATCTTGCGAAATGGCTCCCACGGGATCGAGCCGGGGAAAGTCTGTCCGGGGAAGAGGGCGAAGCAACCCATGACCAGGTGCTGATCGGGCGTGAGCGGCGAGGTGGGAATCGGCTCGATATCAGTGCCCGAGTCGGTACCGCGCAAGAAAAAATAAAAAGCCAGCGGGGACAGGAGCAACAAGACGAGAAGCAGTTTGCGTCTCATGATCCGATCCTCGGCGCAGTGAACCTGGGTCCATGGTTACGTGATTAGTGTATCCCACGGAAGAACACGCCGTCAATCGCAGCTTGCAAGCCCGCGGGTGAGCGCCGCGAACCGGCGGGCTCCGTTGCCTTACGCCGCCCGTCTCTGCTCCGTTCGCCCCATCACACGCGCCACATATCCGAACAGCTCTTCCTCAAAGCGTTCCAGCCGGAATCGCAGCGCATAAGTCCGCAATCGCTGCGCATCGAAGGCGTCGCGCTGCCGCTCGAAGTGCTCGATCGACGACGCCAGGCAGTCGGCCGTTTGTTCCGCGAACCACATCCCAGTCGCGTTTGGCATCGGCCACGGGATGACGGTCTCGGTCGCGCCGCCGCGGCCATAGGCGATGACCGGCGTGCCGCATGCCTGCGCCTCGACCGGCACGATGCCGAAATCTTCCTCGCCGGGAAAGAGGAGGGCCTGACAGCGGCGCAAGTGGTCGCGCAACACCTCGTCTGGTTGCCAGCCGAGAAACTCGACATTGCCGTCGGCAAGCGCCCGCAGCTTTTTCTCATCCTGCCCGGAGCCGATGATGACGAGTTTGCGCCCCAGCTTGCGGCACGCTTCGATCGCCAGGTCGAGTCTCTTGTACGGCGCAAACGCCGACAGGATGAGGTAGTAATTTTCGCGCGGCACGTCGGCGGGGCAGTAGAAGGCCGTGTCGGCCGGCGGATTGATGACGACGGCGTCGCGGTCGTAGCAATCGCGGATGCGCTGGCGGACGACATGGCTGTTGGCGATGAAGTGCGTGACTCCCGCGGCGGTGCGGCGGTCCCAGTCGCGCAGCCGCGCCAAAACTTTCCGAGCGAGCCATTGCTTCGGCCCGCCCCAGCCGCGCTCGCGAAAGTACGAATCCTGCATGTGCCAGGCGTAACGCATCGGCGTATGGCAGTAGCACAGATGCAAAGCGCCGGCGGGAACGGGCACTCCTTTGGCCACGCAATGACTGGAGCTGAACACGAGATCGCATTCCGGAAGCCGCCAGCGCGATGCCCACGGCATCAGGGGAAGTGTGTAGCGATAATAGCGTGCCACGCCCGGCAGCTGGTTGAGAATGCTGGTGACGATTGGCCGATTCTCGATTGCAGGGTTGCACGAGCCGCGCTTATGGATCAGCGTGTAGAGCGGCGCCGCCGGCCAGCGCCGGCACAGCGACTCGAGCACTTTTTCGCCGCCGCGCATGCCCGTGAGCCAATCGTGAACGAGCACAACCCGGAGGGAAGCCAGTGCATCCATGCGGTTTCCTTGCGAACGAGCCTGGTTATTCTTTGCTATCCAATCGCCGCCAGCTTAGCGAAGCGCACGTTTCTGGCCTAGGCGAGTTTTTTGGGCTCTTCCGGTGAATGCGTGTTTTGCTGTCAAGGTCGGTTGAGCTGGAAACGATTTTTTTCCTTTGCTTGTCCCCCCCGGACGTGACCTTCAGGGGCAAAATCTGCCATAATCCCTGG
>JACXTT010006225.1_pt1 | contig 17102 bp, 17 predicted proteins | sample 9270951 | NCBI WGS metagenome assembly JACXTT01 (sample SAMN15532306, study PRJNA645909) | rock metagenome | isolation source: weathered quartz diorite | place: Puerto Rico | collected 2017-06-21 | reverse complement strand
GCAGGAAGCGTGGCGACACATCGGGAATACGCAAGACATAGTAGTAACCGTGCGGGACGTCATAGTGCAGGCGTTGCACGATCGACAGCTCACCAGCGCGCGATAAGCGCCTCAAGATCGGATCGATAACGAGTGGCGGCGGCTGCGCGAAAGCCATGTCGACATCGGAGGCGACATCCGGCGGGGCATTGCCGTTTCCATGCAGGAGGGCAAACTCGCACCCCGAGCTTTCCAGCTCGCTGAGGATGCGTAACAGTATTCTTACGACCGGGTCCAAGTCATGTGCGTCGGAAGGCACGGCCGGCTCCACTCAAGCCCTAGTCGGGGTAGCGACGGCAATCAGAGTTCCGGCCAGGACCGGGGCCAGTTTGAATAGCGGACCTCCGATGGCAAACTCAATTTTGCGTCTCCATGTGCGCGGCGGCTCGGTATAGCTGCCATGCATTTCCTGCACTTCGTAGCCGTGTCGCTCCAGGAGATGCACAATGGTTTCCGGCGAGAAAAAGCAAACATGCTCGGGGTGCTCAGTGTACTGTCCCAGCCAACGTCGCAGTTGAAAGTGCAATCCAAACGCATTCACGGTCGACAGTACAAATCTTCCCCCAGGTTGCAGGAATCTCTTGATCCCGGTTAGCAGCGCTCCCGGGCAAGTCAAGTGCTCCAGAAGATCGCCAGCCAAGACGACGTCGAAAGATTCCTCGAGGCTCACTTCATCCAGCCGCTCGACGTTGCCCTGATACAAGTTTTGAAACCCCATCTGCTCCCGCATGAGGACGAGGCTTTGGTGGTCGAGATCGATCCCGTAAAGATCTCGTGCTTCCTCATGCAAGACCGCGTGCAGCAGACTGCCGCGCTGCACGCGGTGCTGTATGAACTGGCCGGAGCTGCAGCCCAGGTGCAACACCCGCTTCCCCCGGCATATTTCGCGGAGATACTGGACTCTGGACACGTAACTACGTAGACGTGAGCTGCCAGGTCCGACCGCAATTTCCATGGTCATATTGCTTGGCGGATGTCGTCGTGCAGGGCTAGCGGACAAGATTCAGAAGGGCCCGCCTCAACTTGACGTAGCCAGTGGCCCCCAGTGTTTTCTTGGCCAGCTCTTTCGCGTGAAACCCGAGCTGTCTCGCATAATATTTACGCATGCGCAGCAGAGCGTCGAACTGCTCGAGGTCAATGTCGCTCAGCATCGCAGTTCTGCGAAATACCCGCCTTAGACGATGCCTCTGTGTATTGACTCCCCAGTCCGACGTGAACAGGTACTCATAGCCCGCTCCGCGCGCGATATCCAGAACTCTCGAGTTGTACGATCCTCCCGGAAATGATAGATGTGTGACCGGGGCCTGCACAGTATCTTCCAGAATGCGCTTCGATTGCCTGAGCTCCGCGTACACCTGCGCGTCGCCGAGAGGCGCTAGATGTACGTGGTGATGGGCGTGCGAACCGATCCCCATCCCCAGACGATGCAGCTCAAGCACATCGCCACGGCCCAAATACCCGCTCGCGCCGAGGTACTCGGTTGCAATGAAAAATAGAGCGTCGTAACCCAGTGAATGCAGGAAGTGGCCGCTCTGAAGGTCGCTATCGTGGCCATCGTCGAAGGTCACGCCCACTTGCAGCCTGGTGCGCTCCGACGCCGATCCCGCGGCCGCTGCGAAGTCCCGCCAGGAGACCACCAAATACCCGGCACGCTGTAAGTGCCGCATCTGCTCCCGAAACTGAGGATGGGGCAGATAGTGCAGGTTGGCGCTTGGGCCATCGGTCATGCGGTGGTAGCCCAATAGCAGCAGACTCATCTGGCGCGCATCCTGCGGGAACACGCCCTAGCCACGCAGGCCACCCTCATCCGACGGGGGCGCGGCGCGGACTGTCTTGTACGATCCTCGGACCTGACATTCATGACGACAGCGCTCGTCGGCCGCGCAAGGCATTGCGGAAGGCAACACCCATGACGACCAGTGCCGCCGCCTGCACCATACACAAGGCGAGCATTGTTCCCCACAGGCCGGCCAGGCGGATCAAAGGATAACTCACCGCTACCGCCACCGCAGCGCTAGCCGCGGTGCCCAGAAAAATGCCTTTGGTGTGGCCGAACACGCGCAAGCCCACGGAGAATGGACGCTGCATGAAGCCGAGCAGATAGAACGCTCCCCACCATGCGACGATCCAACCGTCGCCGCGGTACGCGGAACCGTAGAACAGGTCCAGCCAGAATTCCGCCCAGATTGCACCGACGGCGACGATGGTGAGAATACCGGCCGCCCCCAGCATTGTTACTCTCCGGAGGTAGCGCTGCAGGCCTTCCTCGCCGCGCTGCGCATAGACGTAGGCCGCACGCGATGGCACCAGGTTCTCCAATGCCAGGAAGAAGACGTTGGCTGCTCCCATGATGTTCTGACCAGCACTGATAGCCCCTACCGCGGAGACTGAGATCATATGCGCGGCGACATAGATGACCAGTTGGCTGCCGCACCAATACAGCATGAGCTCTGCAAGTAGCCACTTGCCAAAATTCCAGTGCTCGCTCCCAACTGAGATCAAGCCCGCACGCGAAGGAAGCGCTAATGACCTGCGCTTGAAGGAAAGAGCGGTAGAAGCCAATACGCCGGCAATACAAGTGCCCCCGATCACCCAGAACGCCTTCCCAGTGGTCAGACCCAGCGCGAATCCGAGACCGGCCAACAACGCGCATCTCAGACCATGGGTGATGAGATCGTTGATCAGCGCCGAACCCGCGCGATTCTGAACGAACAGGTAGCGGCGAGAAAAATCCTGCCAGAGAAACCCGGCTGCTGCGAAGACCAGGGGCCAGAGGAAAATCTTCAATCCCCATTGCGGAGCAAGTTCACTCGCGACGCCCAATGCGGCGAGGAGTACCACCACGAGCACCGCGCAGAGCAGGAGTTGCTCGACGAGGATCGCTGAAAAGTATTCCTTGGCACGTGCTCCGGGCAGCGCACCGCCAATCACCATCATCGGCGAAATGATCATCGCACCCTGAAGACCTGCCAGGAACAAGATTACGTTGTAGCTGAGCACGAACTGGCCGTACCCGGCCGGCCCCAGGTATCGTGCCAGCAGCAGGCCCATCACGAAGTTTGCTGCGCTCACAACAGCTTGATCCCCCAGCACGAGCTGGGTTTTCATCCGACCCGCGACTGCTGGGGGCGCGTCAAGCAGCAAGCTCAAACCAGATCTCCCGGGTAACAGTTGCAGCAATGCCTGATCAGGGAGCCAACCTCGGCACCCCAGGTGCCATGCCGGAACCGGCTAGCTGCCCGACCGATGACACGGGGTGTGACGGGAGAAGTGCGGATGCGATGGTTCGGGCAGCTCAATCAGCTCTGCGCTATTGCAGCTCAATTGCTGGCGCGCCTGAAAAATCCCCTCTGCCACCTGGCGGGTCTGTGTGGGGCCATTCTCAGTTCCTGGCTCTTGTTCAATACCGTGCCGATAAGATGGGTGGACGTTAGCAACCCCGCAGCGCGCATGACATCACCTTGTGATGTTCTTCCTTCCTCCACCACCAGCAATGCCGCATCGACGCAAGGAGCGAATGCGAGAGCGTCCGCCGTATGCAATACCGGGGGAAGATCGAACAGCACGATGCGCGACGGATAGCGACTCTTCAGCTCCTTCACCAGGTCGGCCATCCTGCGCCAGCCCAGCGCTTCCGAGGAATTCAGCAGCGGCGCACCGCCGGGCAGGAACACGAAGCCCGCAGCGCCAGGATGTACCAGCAGGTCCTCGATGGGGGTATTCGACATGAGGTAGTCGCTCAAGCCTGGCCCGGGCTGCAACCCGAAATAGTCGCTTACGGCCGGCCGGCGTAGATCCGCATCGACCAGTAAAGCCGACCGATTGAACTCCGTTGCCAGACTGATGGCCAGATTGATGGCAGTCAGCGTCTTCCCCTCTCGCGGACCGGGACTCGTTACCGCCAGAGTATTCCAATCGTTCGCCCGTAGTATTTGCGACACCTGGGTCGAAAGAATCTTGTAGGCGTCCGTGAAGACGCATTGCTCGAAGCCGTTCACGATCCGATTCTCTTTGAGGAGCTCGCGAGGGACGTGGATGCTCCGGGTGCGCGTGTAGGCGATCTGGTGGGCCGCCGCTGGCACCTCTTCCACCAGTTTGAACTCCGGGCGTTCCGCGCCATGTGTAGCGTCCGTGGCGTCCTGTTGCGGCTCCCGCGCCTCTTGAAAAACTTTTCCTATCCGGGCCATACCATCCTCGTGCTTCGCAAGTAGCTTTAGCGGGCGCTGGCCACGCTCCGCCTGCGGTCTTCGTTGCCGCCATGCTTCAATCTGCGCGCCCGCCCATCCTCGCGCCCGCCCTCCATATACGGGATCACCGCCAGGAGGCGCACCTTGGAGACCGCGGCGAGGGTCGCCGACCCGTGTATCGAGTCGTCCAGGCTTTCCCGTATTCCTGCGTACGCGGCCCCGCCCCCCACAGACAGCAAGAAGCCCAGAAACACGATGGCGAGCCGATTGGGACTGTGCGGTTGCTCCGGGAGCTGCGCAGGATCGAGCAGCGAGAAGCGCTCCCCTTTGGCATCCCGTTCCAACTGCTGCGAGATCTGCGCTTGCATCTGCTTCGCCTTGATCTCCTCGTAGCGCTTCAGAGAATTCTCGTGATCCCGCGCCAGATCGAGATATTCGCGCTCGACCTGAGGTGCCTGGGCGAGGCGCGACTCAAGAGTGTGGATCGAGGCTTTGAGCTCGGCCCGCTTGTTGCGCAAGCTTTTCAGCTCATTGTCGGTCGCATCGAGCTGAGATCGCAAGGTAATAAAAGCAGGGTTTTCCGGTCTCGTGTCGCGCACCCGGGTGCCCTCCTGGGACGGCTGCGCAAGTGCTCCTTCCAGCGCAGCAATCGACTTCTTCAGGCGGATGACGTCCGGGTGATCATCGGAGTACTTGTCGCGCGCCAGCGTGAGATCCGCACGCAGCCGGATGAGCTGCTTCACCTGTTCCTCGCGTTCGATGCCAAGCCCCGTCTCTTTCCGCAGGGCATCGATCTCACGGCGCAGCTTGATCATATCCGGATGGTCGTTCGAGTACACGCCGGAAAGGCCGGCGTATCGCGTCTGCAGTATCTTGAGCCGTTCCGCTTCGTCGAGGATGCGCTCCCCGGTCGCAGAGATCATGGGACCATTCGGCTTGATCTGGGCGAGCTGGCCCTCGAGATAGAATCTTCGCTCTTCGAGGGCGTTCGCCTGCCTGTCGACCTCTCTGATTTCGCTCTCGGCACGGTCCTTCTCCTGCAAATTGAGCTGGACCTGCTCCGGCAGACGTCCCATGTTCCTGGCCTTGAAGGCGGCCAAACTCGTTTCTGTTTTGGATATGTGCTCGTTCAGCTTGGCGGCCTCGCCCTCGAAGAATGTAGAGGTCTCCGCCGCTTGCTGCTGCCGCTCCTTGAGATTGGCATTCAAGAACAGGCCGACCAGCTCGTCCGCGACCTTTTGCGTCACTTCAGCGGTCTCGCCGTCGTAGGACAAAGTGAAGGCAATGGTGGCGGTGGTCTTGCTTCCGCTGCGCTGGTCTGTCACATCGGCCTTGACCAATTCGAGGTTGATATTCCTGCGCAAGCGTTCGACTTTTCCCGCGCTGGCTTTGCCGGTCTTGCCGGCGCCGTACAGACCGTATTTCTCGACGATCTGCATCAGGCTTGCTCGGCTCATCGCCTGCTGACTGATCACCTGGATGCGCTGATCGGCATAGCTGGAAATGGTCGATCGCACCAGATCCGAAGGAATTTCCTGTTGCTCGATCAGAATTGTCGCGGTCGAACGATAGACGGCGGGCAGCCACCAGGCGAGCGTCAAGGCGGTTGCGAGCAAAGTCCCCGCGACCATCGCAAATTGCGCCCTCCGACGCCGCAGCACGGCGGCGTAGTCTCTGAGAGTCTTGTGCTGATGTTCCATTGATTTACCTGGATACTACAAGTTTCTGCCAGGTATAACTCACCGCCACAAAAACCACATTGGCGGTTGCGGCAACCGGTTGCGAGTCGTATTTCTGTCTGGCATAGGAATAGCCTGCGTCGAGAGCCCAGGATGGGCTCAGACGCCAACTCACAGAAGGCGTGAGCTTGAAGTAGTGGCCCTTGTTCGGTTCGATGAGGCCGCCAACATACTCGCTTTGGTAGAATCCGGCGTCAAAATGCCCCGTCACCGTCGGCGACAGTTCTCCCGTCAAGCCGAGCCGGAGGAGATCGGTCTGAATCAGCGATCCGGCACCGCTAGGGTTGATCTCGCGAGCGAGCTGGGCGCTCACCGCTACCGCTTCCCAGCGCTTGTCGATCTTGGCGCTCAGCGTATAACCCGACGAATATGTCGTGACGGTCGAGCTCAACGTTGTCACCGTGCCAGTGCATGCGCCTAGAATGATAGGGCCGTCGCACACTGACGCCTGAGAAGAAGTCGTGCCGCGCGTGTAGCGCGGTCCCAATACAAGCGCAGCACGCATAGTCTCGGAAAAATCGTGAGTGATCCCGGCCTGAATGCCAGTGGTCTCCGCCCGAAACTTCGCCGGATCGGTTTTGAACATGTCGTAATAAGCCGTGAGAGTAACTACGCTGCGCTCACTCAGCGCATATTGCATTCCGACTGATGCGATTTGATCACGCCAATCGATCAGACCCGTGTTGGCGGTGTCCAGATAATTGTCCCCCGTGAAGCCGTAACTTGCAACGAGCTTTGTTCGCTCCGTCAGCGACCTGCTCCAGGACGGATTGATGATCAGCTGATTGAGTGGGGTATACGCCAGCACGACGCCCGTGGTGGCCAATTCTGAGATCAGCGTGTTACTGCGGATAAACTGGAGGTTCAATCCAAGTAGGTCGCGCTCGCCTCGGTAGTCGGAGCGTAACGTAAGTGCGCCATCGGGAGTATTTAACCCTTCTTCACCAAAATACCGATTGATGTCCACATTCGCCCCACCGGTAACTTTCCATTCTTCCGATTCGCCGTTCAGCTTCACCGCGGGGGAAAGGATGACTCCCCAGACTGTGGGGTGGGGATCGGTGGTAAGGTTGAAGTTCGTGTTGTACACCGTTTTCAGCGCCGCGAAGGGCTCCGCCGACCATTCCGCTGCGCTGGATATCCCAGGCGCCAAACCCAAGACCTGGCAGAGCACGATGCATAGAGGTTTGGGCCGGCGGCCGAGGCTCATGCAAGTCAATGCCTGCTATGGCACGACGACGACATCTCCGCCCTTCAGGATGATGTTTTGCTCGAGGTTCTGGCCTTTCCTCACCTCTGAGTAGTGAAACGGGAAAACCATATCCCATCCATCTCCCTTGCGCAGCACTTTGATATCGTTTTCAGCGGCGAAAACGGTCAGTCCACCCGCCATGCTCAATGCCTGCAGTACATTCACGTAGCGGCCGACAACGTATTCTCCCGGTTTGTTGACCCTGCCGATCACGTATATCTTGTTGCCGACCACCTTCAATACAGTGACCGACACGACTGGCTGCGCTATAAACTTTGTCAGCCGGCGCGTTATCTCCAACTGAATTTGCTGGGCCGTCTTGCCGGCCGCCTGCATGTCCCCCGCCAGGGGAAAGGAAATTCCACCATCGGGCCGGACCAAGACTTCTTTGGAGAGCCCTTCCTCTTTCCACACCGAAATCTCCAGGACGTCCTCAGGAGAGAGCTGGTAGTCCGGCATCGGACCCTTTGAGCCTGAGCGGTCGACATTCGTCCCGCTAGGCGGCGGGTCGTTCCCTTGCTGGGCGAACGCGGAAATCCCGAGGCACAATGCCAGGCAAACCAGTCGACTGCGCGCAAGGATCACTTTCATCGGTAGTGTCCCAAATTGTGATCAACTGTCAAATCAACCCCGGTCGGCGGTTTTCCTGGGCACCCCAAGCGAATCGGGTTCACGACCCACTAGAACGCTGGACACGAGAACCGCTCCACTGAAGCGTACTACCAGCAAGTGAGGAAAGACAACTGACCCCGTTTCGCAGCCGACATGTGGTGGCGCAATCACGCGCTCAAAGTCGATGCACTGACTTCGCATCGCAATCGGCGCGCCGGGCCGACGCGCGACTATAATGTCCATGCACGGCAGCCTAGCCGCCCGGCCCGTAAACTGACAATCAATGCAATGAGCATGCTGCACGGCTTTCCAGGCGCTGGGATACGCCCGTATCGACGCCCGTGGTACATAGCGACCGGCCTCAAGCTGACCCGCTGGCGCAGAAAATTACGGGTGCTTCTGCGCGCTAACGCGATCGCCATGATCTGCCGGCGGTTCGCCTCGAAAAACATCGAGCGGCCGGCCCGCAAACTGGGATTGCCGGTTCAGCCTCATGGCATCATCCTGGCATACCATCGAGTGGCGAATTGCGAAGCTGACCCCCAATCGCTGTGCGTGACGCCTCGTCATTTCGCCGAGCATCTGGATGTTATCCAGAAGGACTTCGACGTGATCTCCCTGCAGGATCTGGTGAGGCGCTTGTCTGCCAGAGAGTCCGTTTCCGGCACGGTCGCGATTACTTTCGACGACGGCTACGCCGACAACCTGTATGAGGCAAAGCCGCTGCTCGAGCGCTATGAGGTGCCCGCAACCGTATTCGTTACGTCCAGTTATGTGAACAGCCCCAGCGAGTTCTGGTGGGATGAATTGGAGAGACTGCTGTTGCAGCTCGGAACGCTACCGCCGACGTTGGACCTGGAGATCGATGGCCGCGAGTATTTTTGGAGCTTAGGCGATGACGCCCGCTATGAGAGAACGGCATTCGAGCGCAATCGGACCTGGCACGCGAGCGAGCGCTCCACGCCTACGCGACGGCATGGCCTATACCGCTCTCTGCACATGATTCTCCAGGGGCTTGATTTCCCGCAACGCGAAGAGGTGCTCGACAAGCTCCGGGCCTGGGTGGACAAAGACCGCAACGGGCGGCCCTCGCATCTCCCGCTCACCGAGGAGGAGACGATCGCCTTGGCGACCGGTGACCTAGTCGAAATCGGCGCGCATACGGCAACCCATCCCGTTCTTTCGATGCTTCCGATTGCCAAACAAAAGGGCGAAATACAGAAGAGCAAAGAGCGCCTAGAGCGCGTTCTCGAGCGCCCGATAAGAAGCTTTGCGTACCCCTACGGCTCTCTCAGCGACTACAAAGGAGAAACAGTCAGAGCCGTACAGGAAATGGGCTTTGCCTGCGCCTGTTCGACATTTGCCAACGTCGTCAGGGACGGTTGCGATCGGTTTCAACTGCCTCGAGTCGTAGTGCGTGATTGGGACGGTGAAGAGTTCGGCGAACAGTTGCACACCTGGGCGCATCGGTAGCTGATTCGTAGCTACACGTTGCCCCCAGGCGCGTACGGGCCGCGCGAACCTTCTCTCCCGTCACCTCCAAGTGCCGTCGTCCTGGCAAGTCAGCGGCCCGATCCTCGTGCCCGGGGGATAACTGCGTCCTTCGTAGACGCAATCCTTCGCGATTGCCCCAGTCGCTCCCAACAGCAAGAAAACAGCAACCATCGCGCTGATAACGTGTTTCATCGTACCCTCCTGGCAAAGAGTGCACACCCCTTTTCATGCTGCGGGACCCTCTCAGTTCACGGAGCGTGCGGCTGTCAACATTTCGCCGGACCTACTTCAGCTTGAGCATTTCTTTGAAACTTTGATAGTTTGTCGGACGTTCCCGGCTTGGAAAGTAGTCCGGCGGAAACCATAGTAGTCCGATGCGCGCAGCCCCATTTGCTTTTTGGCCGGGAGGCCATGGGCAGACAGCGTCCAAGAAAAAAGCGAACCGAGTCCCGTCGGCCAACTGGGAATTATCTGTGAGGGGAAAATCAAACCAGGTAATCTCAAAGACCTGATCCCAGCCACTGAATTTCTGCTGGGGATCCATTGGATCCATCGCCACTTTGCCAGCGCTTTTCTGCGTATGGCACGCAACACGATGCTTGCTTGACTCATCGCCGGGCTTCCGGGACAGCTGAAACCTGGCTCCGGCGACCACGTGCACCGTGAATGCCTCATTGGTCCAGCTGCTGGGCTCCAGGGTGATGTACAGAGACTTCGTCTTGTCCGGCGAATCCGTGATAACCAAGTCTTGCTCGCACACGTTTTGGCCATACTTCTCTGGTACCCCGCAAGGCTGCCCATCCTGCACCGGCTCAAGTCCTTCCCTCGAAATGCTGAAGTATCTAATCTCTCCGCTCTTCAAGTTATTCGCGGCCGTCACGACAGCGCCCGCGGCTGGGGCCCCGCTCTCGTGGACTCCTCGCGTGAGCATCATGGTTTGCCTGGTTCTGACCCGCCTCGCAATGGAGCGCAGCTCTTCCCTGGCGCCATTTAAATCCTTCACTGCGGCCTGTTTGCCATTCTTCTGCGCGCTATCCTTGTCTCGCTTCAGCCTGCGGTCTATGTCGATCATCAAAGGCTTGAGCTCGATGTTCTCGTGAAAGTTCAGCGCCAGAAGCTCCACGAGAAGTGCGGAGCGCTCCGCCGACGGGCCGGAGGCCACCTTGGCGCCGATTACCGGGTCGATCATGTCATGGAACATCGCTGCCCGCAGATTGCTGTCCGCCTCTTCGCGTTTGCTGAGCAATGAAGCTGCCGTCATGGCGCCTTGATAGGAATTCGCGATGACAGCTACGCCGACCACCGCGAGAGCCGTTAGCACTTTTGCCCCGATATCGAGCCATTTTACGATCCTGTCCTCGGTGCCGTTAGGCTGCGGTGCGGCCTTGGTCTCTTGGCCATTGTTTCCTGGCTCCCCTGCTGCCATCGCATCCTCCACAATCGATTGGACTGATCATTTGACAGGTCGCAAATTCCGGCCTGGTTCGATCAGGAAGAATACGGGACCGGTACTTACATATCGATTACCGGAAATCCAACCCGCCCCGGTAGGCGACCCGAGGGGCCCGCGACCCCCCTCTCAGAGGAGGCTTTGCATAGCGGGGCAGCCGACTCCCTACCCCGGCTCGTACTCCAGCTCGAAGGCCTTGTGCAGCACGCGTACGGCCAGCGTACGGAGCATCTGCCTGGCGATGCCCACATGCGAGCGCATGCCCACACCGACATGCTGGTCGCCGGGCACCATTGGCTGTTAGCGCAACCTGAGCAGATTGAACGCTGCGACAGGTCGCAGCAGCCCCTTGAGCGTCAGCTCGCCAACCGGTTCCACCTCGACCAGCTCCTCCACCGATGCGAGAACCCGTTGCGCAATCAGAATCTGCCCTGGCTTGGCCTCTCCGCACAAACGCGCGGCAAGATTGGTCACGGTGCCGATCGCTCCGTAGTCCCAGCGCCCTTCGAAGCCCACTGCCCCGATCGTCGCGTAGCCCTGCGCAATTCCAGCCCCGAACCCCAGATCGAATCCGCGCTTGTGCCACTTGACCGTCAGCTCAGATAGTCTCTCGCGCATCACGACCGTCATGCGTACCGCCCGTGCTGCGGGATCATCCACTTGCACCGGGTCGTTGAAGAACACCATCATGCCGTCGCCAGCGAAGCGCTCCAGCGTGCCTTCATGCGCCAGGATCACGCGGCCCATCTCGGCGTGATACTCGCGCAGTACGCCCATGATCTCTTCGGGCTCGGTAGTCTCCGCGAAGGCGGTGAACCCGCGCAGATCGAGGAACACAACCACCACTTCGCGGCGGTGGCTCTTGAGCGGATCCTCGGCTCCGCCGGAAAGAATCAGTTCCGCGAGCTGCGGTGAGAAGAAGCGCTTGAGGCGGCCAAGGCGTTCGAGCTGATCGAGCTGCTCGCGAACCCGCGCTTCCAGGTTGCGGTTCCAGTCCTCCAGCTGATCGTGGAGCGACTTGATGCGAAGAAGCGATTTGACGCGCGCCAGCAGCTCTGGCTGATTGAGGGGCTTGGTCACGAAGTCGTCGGCACCGGCTTCGATGCCCTTGATCCGCTCGGTTGCCGGGTCCAGCGCGGTGACCATGACCACGGGCAGCGTGGCAGTTGCCGGGGTCTCACGAATGCGCCGGCAGACGTCGTAGCCGCTCAAACCCGGCATCACCACGTCCAGCAGGACGAGATCGGGCCTGTGTTTCTCGATCTGCTCCAACGCCTCGGCGCCGGACGCCGCGGTTGCCACTTCGTAGCCTTTCGCCGCGAGCAGGTCGCCGAGCAGCCGCACGTTCTGGGGCGTGTCGTCTACTACGAGAATGCGGGGCATGCCGCTCATCGGGGCGACTCGCCGGTTTGGCCTTCTCGCAAGCTGGCACGGATGGATTCGGTCTCTGGTGACGGGCTGATGCTCAGTACGATGGACAACATCTCGCGGCAACGCCGATAGACCTTCGACGCTTCCGCGGTCTCGCCGAGCTCGCGAAAGCTGATCATCAGGCGCCGATACAACCCCTCCGCCAGATTGTCCAGCTCGAGGGCGCGCGAGTAGAGCGCTACGGCCTGCTCCCATTGCCGGCGCTGCTCGAGTTGAGCGCCCAGCGCGCTGACCGCTCGCACGAACTTGGCGCGCAGCTTGTCGCGCATCCCTACAACCCATGGCTCTTGAGACTCCGTTTCAATGAAGTGGCCGGCATACAGCCGCAGCAGTTCTTTCGCAAGCTCCGCCTCCTGCGGCTCCCCCGGCTCGGGTCGATGCGCGGCGGTCTCGATACGATTCACCAGCGCCTCGAACGCCCACACGTCCACCCAGCAGCGCCCAGTGTCGAGCGAGAGCCTGCCTTCTGCCAGTGGAAGAATGTCGTCTATGTCGATCAGCTTGCGCAGCCTGTGCAGGTTGCTGTCGAACGTGACCCTGGCGGCGTCCCCCTCCGCGTCGGGCCAGAGCGAGGCGACCAGCGTGGAGACGTCCGCGCGCACGCCGCCGTAAGCGATGAGCGCTTTCAGCAGATCGAGCGGCCGCTTTTGCACCTTGCGGCTGAAGACCACCGGCTCTCCCTTGCGCAGCAGCGCGAACTGCCCGAGCGTATAGATCTTGAGCGGCCAGACATCGGCGTGCTGTGATCGCTTGGGTTTGAGCCCGGCGATGCGATACGCAGGTCCGGGGCGCGCGAACCCGCTCAGGTTCACTTGGTTGGCCTCTTCGGCATCCACGAGCGACTCGACCAACTCGTAGACCGATGCGCTCACCAGGATTTGACCGGCCGGGGCTTCGGCGCTCAGACGGGCGGCGAGATTGGTGACGCGCCCGATCGCACCGTAGCCGACACGGGCCTCGTCGCCGATAGCGCCGATGGTCGCGTAACCGTAGGCAACGCCGATGCCGAGCGAGATGTCGTGGCCACGCCGGCGCCAGGTGTTCATCAGCTCGTCGAAGCGCAGCCGCATCTCCAGCGCCATGCGGACCGCATGCCCGGCCGGATCTTCGCTGATCACTGGATCGTTGAAGATCACCAGCATGGAGCCGCCGCTGAACTGCTCCAGAGTGCCGCCGTGGGCCTGGATGAGCTGGCCCATGACTTGATGGTAGCGGCGCAGCAGGCTCATGACCTCCTCGGGCTCAGAGGCATCGGCGAAGGCGGTGAAGCCGCGCAAGTCGAGGATGACGACTGCGATCTCGCGACGATGCGTAGCCAGCGGATCGTCCACGTCGCCCGCCACGATGCGCTCGGCCAACTGCGGCGGGAAAAAGCGCTTGAGCTGAGCCAGCCGCTGCAGCTCGCCGAGCTGCTCCTGCACGCGCTTCTCGAGGCCGGCGTTCAACTCGGCCAGCTCGGACGCCTGCGCCTGCACGGTGTCGTGAAAGCTCTTGACGCGCAGCAACGACTTGACGCGCGCCAGCAGCTCCGGCGTGTTGATCGGCTTGGTCAGGAAGTCGTCGGCACCCGCTTCCAGCCCCTTGATCCGCTCCTGCGCTGGATCGAGCGCCGTCACCATCACGACCGGCAGCACGCCCGTGGCCGGGTCTGCGCGGATGCGCCGGCACACATCGTAGCCGCTCAAGCCGGGCATGACGACATCGAGCAGGACGAGATCCGGCCGGACGCTCTCGATCCTGGCCAGCGCCTCCTCACCGGACTCGGCGGTCTCGACGCCATACCCTCTAGTCGCGAGAAGATCCGCGAGCAACTTGCGGTTCGGGGCCTGGTCGTCGACGACCAGCACGACCGGTTGCTCCCTCATGTAGGCAGCGAGGCCGAGTTCCGATCGAGCAAAGCGCGCATCTTGCGCAACAGCCCGACAATGCTGACCGGCTTGGACTCGAGCGCATCGAACCCGGCCTGCAGCACTTCGTTTTGCTGCGCCCCCATCACCGAGGCCGTCACGGCGATGACCGGAATCGAGCGCGTCATTGCGTCGCCACGCAGACTGCGCAAAGCGTCGAAACCGCTGATGCCGGGCATCTGGATATCCATCAGGATCAGCGCAGGCCGCCGCTCGCGAGCGACTTGAAGGCCCAGTTCGCCATTGGTCGCCTCCGCGGTCTCGTAGCCCATCACCTGCAGTGAATCGCGCAGCAGCTTGCGGCTGTTGTCATCGTCTTCGACTATCAGTATCAACTCGTTTGCCATGGCTGCTCCGCCAGCGTGAATGTAAACGTGGATCCCTTGCCCGGCTCGCTGTCCACCCATATCGAGCCCCCGTGCATCTCAGTGATGCGTCTAGCCAGTGCCAGGCCCAGCCCAGTGCCTTCGCGCTTCGCTCCGTCCTGGCTGCCTACCTGCTGGAAAGCTTGGAACAGCAGCAGCTGATTGTCCTTGGAAATCCCGATTCCGGTGTCCCTGACCGAGATCCGCACGCCCTCGCCCGTCGGCGCCGCGGCGACGTACACGTTTCCACCCTCGGGCGTGAACTTCACCGCGTTGGACAGGAGATTGAGTAGAATCTGCTTGACCCTGCGCTCGTCTCCGGCGAACGAGTTCAAACGTCCATCCACTTGAACGTTCAGCGAGATGCCGTGCCGGCTCGCGCGCTCGCGAACGAAGGCGAGTGCATCGGCGATTGTCGTGGGCAGGTCGAACTTGGCCACCGACAGCTCCATGCGTCCGGCCTCGACCTTCGACAGATCGAGAATATCGTTGATGAGCGCAAGCAAATGATGGCCGGAGGCGTGGATGTCTCGGATGTACTCCGCTTGCTTGGTTGTCAGCTCCCCGAACAGGCCGTCCTTCAGCACCTCCGAGAAACCGATGATGGCGTTGAGCGGCGTGCGCAACTCGTGCGACATGTTGGCGAGGAACTCGGACTTGTGACGGCTCGCTGCCTCCAGCTCGCGGTGGGCCTGTCCCAGCTGTTCGCTCATGCGGTTCAGGTCCGTCGCCAGTGCGCCAAGCTCGTCGCGGTTGGGCACGTCGACACGCTGGGAGAAATTCCCGACGGCGATCTCCTCCATGCGCGCCTCCATCTGCCTCACCGGACCGATGATGGAGGTGGAAATGGCATAACCGAGCAGCAGAGCCAGCAGGATGCTGACCACGACAAACGCGATGACGGCGCGACGCGAGGTCGTGTAGGCCTCGTGGGTCGCCTCGATGCTCGCCACCATGTCGGATTCCGCCTTGTTGACCAGCTCGTTGGTCAGCCGCTCGAGGCGGTCCGCCAGCGGTGTGGCGCGTGCGAGTTGCAGCTCTCGTCCCTCGGCAGGCTTGCCGCTGCGTATCAGCTCGACCACCTGGGTCACGATGCGGATGAACTCCTCGTAATCCTGGCGCACGCGCGCGAACAGCTCCTTCTCGTCCTGGGCTACGAACTGCAGCCGGTCGAGGTCGTAGCCGAACTGATTGAGCTGCCGCAAAGTGGCTTCCAGCGTGCGCTCCTCCGGCTTGAGCAGCGAAGAGGCGACGCTGTACAGCTGACCGATGGTATCGTGGTTGAGCTGCCGGTAAGCGGCGATCTTGCGCTGCAGCTGCACCATGTCCTCGGCGCGGGTGTTGACCTCGCTGAGGGCGTCCAATCCAACCAGACCGGAGGCCAGCATCATCCCCACGATCACCAGGAACCCCACCAGCAGCTTGGTGTGAATCGAAGCGCGCGTCCGGGCGACCAGCCGCGGCAGCCAGTTGGTCACCTGCCTCACTTGCTTTGCGCCTCCGCCAGCACGGACCTCAAATCGCCGAGGAACTCCTTCGGGTCGAACCGCACACCCAGGTACTGCACTCGCAGCATTCCCGATGGGTCGATGATCGAAGTCAGGAAAGTGTGGTCCACGCTCCCGGAGGGCTGCTTCTTCTGAAATATGGCGTAGCGGCGCGTCACATCGCCGATCTCGTCCACCGAACCGGTCAGAAACGCAAACCGGGTGAGGTCGGCGGAGTGTGCCTGCCCATACTTCTTCAACACCGGGGGGCTGTCATTGAGCGGGTCCACCGTGATGGCTGCAAAAGACACCTTCGATGCGTCGGGACCGAGCTTGCGTTGGATGCCGACCAGCTTGGCCGTGAGCAGTGGACACGTGTCCGAGCAGGTCGTGAAAATAAACGTGACCACCGCAACTTGTCCGCGCAGGTCGCGCAGCGAGACGCGCTTCCCCTCCTGGTTAGTCAACGTGAACTCGGGCGCCGAGCCGATCTTCGGCAGCCTCGCGTCCTTGCCGGGGTTGTGTGCGAAAACGCTGTATGGCAATGCGAGCGTGGCCAGAAGGACCGCGACGAGCACCGCTGGCCACCACGAACGAGACTGGTATACTGTAACTATAGTCACGAGCACATGACCATGAAAACCATTCCAGCAGGGGAATTCAAGGCCCATTGCCTACGCATCATGGACGAGGTGAGGAAGCGCCGCCAGTCCGTAGTCATCACGAAGAAAGGTGTGCCCGTCGCGAAGCTGGTCCCGGTCGAGCGCGCCGAACGCGACATAGTCGGGTGCCTAGAGGGTGTAATGGAGATCGTGGGAGACGTCGAGGCGCCGCTTGCCAGGCCTGAGGCATGGGAGCTGGACTGACGTGATTCTCCTGGATACCCATGTATGGGTGTGGCTCGCGATGGATTCCAAGCGGTTGTCTCGCAGGGCGCTTTCCGCTGTCCGACGCGCTGCAGAGTCTGGCGGCATCTCCGTGGCATCGATCAGTCTGTGGGAACTCGCGGCGTTGCTCGACGAGGGACGTATCCGCGCACCAGGCACCGTCGAAAACAGTATACGGTCGATGGTCCAAGAACCGTCCGTCCTCGTTCACGACATTCCTCCGGAGATCGCGGAGTTGGCGATTGCGTTCCC